>MTKY01051637.1_pt1 | contig 14382 bp, 15 predicted proteins | sample 1042731 | NCBI WGS metagenome assembly MTKY01 (sample SAMN06212206, study PRJNA360538) | anaerobic digester metagenome | biome: Wastewater treatment plant; material: sludge; isolation source: anaerobic digester fed with sludge from wastewater treatment plant | place: Denmark: WWTP Soeholt ... | reverse complement strand
CGCTCCCATTCGCGGTCTACGTAATCCTGAAGCTCTTGGACCAAGTGCTCATTGCCCGCTTTGAACAGGTGGCTGAAACGTCCCTGCAGTTTCATCCAGTCCGCCACCGGGATCTTGCGGTTCTTGGGATCGTAGTTGATCACGTACTGGCCATTGATGACCTCATACAGCGGCCAGTAGCACGAGCGCACCATCATGCGCGCCATCTCCACGCTTTGCGACACATCGCAGCGCCAGCCCCGCGGGCAGGTGGAGAGCACGACCAGCACCGCCGGACCCTCGGTGTCGAAGGCTACTTCGGCCTTGGAGATAAGGTCCCGAAAATCATGGATGGAGGCCTGCGCCACGTATGGGATATTGTGCGCCGCCGCTATTTGGGTGAGGTTCTTGCGCTGCTGTTGCTTGCCGGCCTGGGCTTGGCCCGTCGGCGTGGTAGTAGTCCACGCGCCGAGGGGGGTGGCGCCGGAGCGCTGAAAGCCGGTATTCATGTACGCGCCGTTGTCGTAGCACACATAGACGAAGTCGTGACCGCGCTCGAGTGCGCCGGACAACGACTGGAGGCCTATGTCATAGGTACCGCCGTCGCCACCAAATGCCACGAACTTGAACGGTTTGTCGATCTTCCCCTGCCGCTTGAGACTCTGATACGCCGCCTCCACGCCGCTGATGGTGGCAGCGACGTTTTCAAAGGCCGTGTGTATGTAAGCGTCCTCCCAGGCGGTGTAGGGGTACAAAGAGGTGGATACCTCGAGACAGCCGGTAGCGGCACCCACCACCACCGGGTTGTCCTTGGCGCCTCTCAGCACGTTGCGAACCACTATCGACGCGCCGCAACCGGCGCACAGACGATGACCGCCGGTGAGACGGTCGCCGCGCTTGACATATTCCTTGGGGGAGAGCTTGGTGGCCACGGGCTCAGGCTCCCTTCACATTCAGATAGACACGGGTTCTGGGGGTGTCGGCACCTTCGGCGGCCGCCTGCAAGACTCGGAACCCTTGTTCCACATCCTGCGGGAAGAGATCGCGCCCGCCGAGTCCATATATGAAGTTGGCGGTCTTCACGCGAACGTCGTGCTGATAGAGAGCCGACAGCACTTCCATGTAGAGAGGCCCTCCCACTCCTCCAAGGGAGTCGGCGCGGTCCATGACCCCCACGGCCTTGACGCCCGCCAATGCCTTGGCGTACTCGGCGGCAGGGAAGGGGCGGAAGGTGCGCAGCTTGATGACTCCGGCCTTGACGCCCTCGGCCCGCAGCTGGTCGGCCACGATGCGTGCATTGCCGGCCGCTGAGTTGGCCACGATCATGGCGATCTCCGCATCTTCCATCAGGTAGGTCATCAGATGACTGTACTGCCGTCCGGTCACGGAGGCGAAACGATCGTAGACCCCTTGAATCACATCCAATGCGCGCTCCATGGCGCGCTGTTGGTTGACCTTGTGCTCGTAGTAGAAACCGTGCAGGCCATCGAAGGGGCCGAAAGTCATGGGGTTATCGGCATTGAGCAGGCTCGGGTAGCCGGGGGCAGCCCCTAGGAAAGCCCTCACCTCATCATCGCTCAGCGGCTGTAGCGGACCGATGGCGCCCGAGATGATGAAGCCGTCATACATGTTCATGACCGGCAGCCTCACATCCGCATGCTCGGCTATGGGGAAACCCATGATGGTAGCGTCGTAGGCCTCCTGCGCGTCTTCATTGTAGATCTGGATCCAGCCCGAATCGCGCCCGCCCATGGAATCGGAATGATCGCAGTGGATGTTGATGGGCCCGGAAAGCGCCCGGTTCACAGTAGTCATGACGATGGGGCAGCGCATGGACGCCGCCACATACAGCATCTCCCACATCAAAGCGAAACCGGCCGAACTGGTGGCGGTCATGGTACGTGCGCCCGCCGATGAGGACCCGATACAGGCGCTCATCGCTGAGTGTTCGCTCTCCACAGTCACGAATTGTGCCTTCACCGAGCCTTGGGCCACGTACTCTGCGAATTCCTGCACCACGTCGGTCTGCGGCGTGATGGGGTAGGCGGCGACCACATCCGGGTCTACTTGTTTCATGGCCATGGCCACGGCTTGATTGCCGGTGACCGCCAGGGTGGGGCGCTCGGCCTGTATCGCGGTGGCGTTCATCAGCAACCCCCTTCGAAGTCCGTCTCTGGGTGCATGGTGATGGCGTCAAAGGGGCACTCCGCCGCGCATACGCCGCAGCCCTTGCAGTGATCGTAGTCGAAAGCCACGACTTTGCCGTCCTCCACGATCACGGAGCTGTCAGGGCAGTAGAAGTAGCAGAAGAGGCATTGCTTGCACTTCTCCTCATCGCGGACGGGGCGTTCGCTGCGCCATCCACCGGTTTTGTACTTGGTCGCATTGCCCGATTCGGGTATGACCGCTCCCACCTCGTGTTTCTCCGGGGGCCAGGTCTGGATGTCCTTGGTCTCCCACTTCATTCCTGGACCTCCCGGAAACCCAGGCGCGCGGCCTCGATGTTGGCTTCCACTACTTTCGGGGGAAACTTCTTGCCAAACGTGTGGCGCAGGTGATCTTCGATTTCATCGAGAGAGAACTGGCCCGTAACGCGGGACAGCGCGCTTACCATCGGGGTGTTGGGAATAGCCCGCCCCAGAGTCTGCTTGGCTATCCTGGTGGCAGGGACCGTGTAGACGCTGCGGCCACCGAAGTCGAAGACCTTTTTCATGTCGGCGGGGGACTTCTCGGTGTTTATTATGACGGCAGCCTCCGGCGGCGCGCCGTCGGTGACATCCACCACACCGAGCAGAGTCTCATCCAAGACGAGGACGATACCGGGATGCTCGATGGCAGAATAGCACTGGATAGGATCGTCGCTGAGGCGTGTGAAGGCTACGATCGGCGCTCCCGAGCGCTCGGGGCCGTACTCAGGGAAGGCTTGGAAGCATTTGCCGTGCTCGGCCGCGATCTCGGCCACCATTTTGGCGGCAGTGACCGCTCCCTGGCCACCTCGCCCGTGCCAGCGGATTTCGGTGAGACTCGAGCTCAAGCTGCACCTCTCCTTACGTGTTGCCATGGGAACCGGCTAATTGCGGCCACGCCGGGCTCGACTCCTCAGGTTGCAGCCACTGTATGGGGAGTCACCGGAATCCCTGAGGATCCAGGCCGCCGGGATCTTGGGATGTGCCGGTGACCGACCTACGGTAAGTTCAGCTGCAAATGCCCGCCGCGATAGGGCGCCATTTTAACATAAGCCCGTTGGGCTTCGATGGGTCGTTTCCCGCAGAGGAAGGCGCACCCTGGGCATTCGAAATCGGATTTGTTGCGTGGCCACCGCGCCTAGGATGTGCGGTTGATCTGATCAGGCAGACCGGCTCGGCGCGCTAGAGAGCCATAGAGATGAGCATTGACCAGGGTTCCCCAGAAGTATGCGAAGAACACCCCAATTACGAGGAGCACCACGCCAAAAGAGGCCGCGATGAGGACCAGGATGCCCAAGAGCACAATGATCAGATAGTCTCCCAGGTTGCGGCGCATGAATCCGAAGATCTCATTGATATCGAAAAATGCACCGAAATCGCCTTTGGCGGCGAACCGCATGATAGCCGCAGGCAGCACCACGGCAACAACGATACCCCACAGACTGGAAGCCACGGCTCCGGGGCCCCCCAGACGGCCGAGTACGGCGCCGGGTATTCCGTAGATGAGTGCTCCCAACCAAGCGGAGAGCCCGAGCATGGCAAGATCGCTCCAGTCCGTCCAGTCAGGAAGCTCTTCGGAGCCCGTCATCACGCCGCGCACAGTCCGTATCATGTAGCCGCCTATCCACAGCCAGCCGATAACCGGCAGCAGGAACAACAGCCCACCGATGAGGATCTTGGGTCCGGCCCCCGGCTGTCTGAACATGTATGCGAAACTGCGCCCGAAATCCATGTGAGTCCCCTCCCGCCGGAGATCACATTGCGCGCCGGCCACTCAAAGCCCGGCCCAAAGTGACCTCGTCAGCGTACTCCAAGTCAGAACCGATGGGTAGACCGGCAGCCGGCCGGGTGACGCGCAATCCCCCTTCAGCCGTCAGAGTTCCGAGTTGTTCGGCGATGTAGAGAGCGGTGGCTTCGCCGGGCAGGTTGGGATTGGTCGCAACAATGACTTCAGTGATCTTCTCTGTGCGCACCCTAGAGAACAACTCCTGGAGATGCAGACGGTCGGGCCCGATCCCGTCCAAGGGGGAAAGAGCACCGCCCAGCACATGATAGAGGCCGCGGTACTCGTGGGTGCGTTCTATGGACAGGATGTCCGAGGGCTCCTCCACCACGCAGATAACCTCTTGGTTACGACGTGGGTCTCGACAAACGGCACAGAGATCCTGTTCGGTCAGGTTGAAGCATCTGGTGCAGAACCTAACCGTCTCTTTCACCTCCTCGATGGCATGGGCCAAGGAGAGTGCCTCTTCAGGAGGAAGGCGCAGAAGATGGAAGGTGAGACGCTGGGCCGTCTTGGGTCCGATGCCCGGTAACTTGGCCAGTTCGTCAACGAGGCGTTGCACGGCCGGGCTGAACAGTGGCGACTGCATGGGTGCCCGGCTGCGCGAAAACCGTTGTGTTACAGTCCCAGACCCGGAAGGCCAAGACCGCCCAGATCGATTCCTGCGGTGAGCCCACCCAGTCGCTTCTGCGCGAGTTCTTGCGCCATACGCAAAGCCTCGTTAGTGGCGGCCAGCACCAGATCCTCGAGCATCTCCGCATCTTCGGGATCGATTGCCGCTGGATCGATCTTGATGGACTGCACCACCAGATCCCCACTGACACGAGCGGTGACCATTCCCCCTCCGGCCGACGCTTCCACCACTTCGTTGGCCAGTTCGGCCTGGGCTTTGGCCATGTCGGCCTGCATCTTCTGCACCTGCTTCAGCATCTTCTGGTAGTTGGGATTCATGGCCCTCCTCGTCCGGGTCGGGACGGTCGCGCATCCTCGATGAGAGTGGCTCCGAACTCGCGCTGCAGATGTTCAATCAACTCACTCGTTTTTAGAATTCTATCATCCCGCTCTACAGCCTTCGGCTCCTCCTCAGCCTCTCCGGGCCGGCCGATCTCCGCAAGCACACGAAGAGAGGTCCCCAGAATGGACCTCAACTCACGCTGGAGGGTAGCGGTCTCCTCGGGTTCTTTGACCCAGGTCCCCTGCATCTCATGGCCGTGAGGGAAACGGATGGTGAGCACGTCGTCCTCAACCCGTTCGGGCCTGGCGATGCTGAGGGCTACATACAGCCGGGGCTTGGTTTTCTCCAGGCGATTGAGAAGCACGGGCCACGCGCGTCTCAGTGTGTCAATGGTGGGCACGTCGGCAGAACGCGGAGCGGGAACCATGCCCTCCCCGGCCGAAGACGCTGCCGCGACCGGAGTCGGAAGCCGAGGATGCCCTGGGGCTCGCTCCTCGTCGCCACCAGGCGGAGTGGGCACTCCCTGATCGCCCCCAGTACCGGGCCGACGAACGGAAGCGGGTCCTGCACCCGCCGCATCCACGACCTCCTCAACTACGTCGCGATCCGGCACTCTCGAAGCGAATACACCGGACTCAACCAAACGCTCCAGGTGATCCAGCCGGGCGGCGAGACTTTGCGGACTGAGGTCCGCCGCCGGTTTGGTCATCTTGATAAGGGCCAACTCGAGTTCGAGCCGGGGATCCGCCTGGCCCTTACCGTTAATTGCCCGCCACACATCGCCCAAAGTATCGATGAAGTGGGTCAGCACGGCGGTGGTGGTGCGGTTGGCCTGGCTGCGCAATCCGTCGAGATACTCCTCGGTGGTTACCAGGCTGGCCGGAGGCTCCCCCGTGTGTTGGACGACGTAGAGGTCACGAAGATGACCCAAGAGGTCCCGCAGGAACCGGCCCAAGTCCGATCCCTCTTGCGCCAGTCGCTCGATGAATAGCACGGCCGCCCGGGGATCCCGGTCGTTGACGATATCAACAATCTCAAAGAGAAGGTCCTGCTCAGCCACTCCCAGCACAGTCAACGCATCCCGCATGCTCACTTTGCCCTCGCAGTACGTGGCCAGTTGATCCAGAGTGCCCACGGCGTCTCGGAAACTGCCCAGACTCGCGCGCGCGATGACGTTCAGAGTGGCTTCGCTGATTTCTATATGCTCTTTGGAGGCGATGCCTTTCAACAACCCGCTGATCTCTGCCAGTGACGGCCGCCGGAAATCGAAGCGCTGGCAGCGGGACAAGATAGTGGGGAGAACCTTGTGTGGTTCCGTAGTGGCAAGAACAAACACCACATGCACCGGGGGCTCTTCCAACATCTTGAGAAGGGCGTTGAAGGCCTCGGTGGTGAGCATGTGCACCTCATCCACTATGTAGACCTTCATGCGCCCTTCCACCGGCGCGAAGCCGACCTTGTCCCGTATGTCTCGTATGTCATCGATGCCCCGATTGGACGCAGCGTCGAGTTCGAGCACGTCAAGGGACTGGCCCCGGCGGATGGCTTCACAGCGCGGACAGGAGCCATCAGGATGAACGGTGGCCTTGCCGCGCCCCGATTCGCAGTTGAGTGCCATGGCCAAGATCTTGGCCGTTGTGGTCTTTCCGGTACCACGAGGGCCGGCAAACAGGTAGGCGTGGCTGACCCGGTCCTGTCTGATGGCGTTGACCAAGGTGCGCGTGATGTGATCTTGGCCCACGACATCTTCGAACCGGACGGGCCGGTACTTGCGGTACAGCGATACCGTCACCTGGTGGCTCCGATTCTCACAAACGTCCCCCAGAAATGGCAAAGCGACCGTGCACCCACCGTCGAATACGAGCTTCCAGGCGCCGACCGGTAGACTGCTCCTTCCGGGCTACCCCACGGCACATGAGAGTGTCCGCTTAGGGCTGCTACCTCCCGGTCCTGACCCGGTTCACGGATTCCCATTGCGTAGGACCCGGCTCTCAACACCACTTGCCGGCCTCAGACCCTACAAACCCGCTCCTCGGATGGGAATTCAGCCCCGCTACAGCGGATTGCGGGTGCAGGGCACCGCTACCTCCCCACCTAGCACGGTCAGGATAGAGTATACCAGCCCGCACCTACGGGCCGGCGGTGGAGCCGACCCGGTCCGTTGGATGCCTCGTGAGCGGAGACGCACTGGGGGCCGGTATTCAGGAGTCGGTTGCCCCTGCCGCAGGCACAAGCGCCGAAAGATCATCGATCACAGTCTCGAGTATTGCCATGGCCTCTTCTGGAGAATCAGAGGGTGCGGGAATGTCCTCGCTCGATGCCAGAGCCTTCTGCACTATCTCGAGAACCGGGGACTGCGCCGGTATCTGGGCCTGCATCAGAAGTTTGCGCATCTGCAGCGTGGCTGCATCGGCAAGGTTCGCATCTCTGTCAACCATTGCTTTCCGCGCCGTAATGGCCTGGGCACGGGCCCGTAACCCAAGCAGTCTGGCGGCATCCGGGTCGGTCGACGACGCACCGCGCTCCTCCATGGCGCGTGATACCGCATTGGCCGCATCGTACGTCTCCTTGAGCATGGTCATGTACCTTCGGCTCTCGGGGTTCGTAGCCGGTGTGGGCACCGTAGTGGTCGTGGGTAGAGGGAGAGTAAGGGTGTGTGAGGGGGCGCCGACCGTAGGCACCGAGGTGGTGTCGCCACCACAGGCAGCTAGGGCGAGCATCAGTGCCACGAGCAGGATGGCGCCCGCCCACGCCACCAAGCGCACGGTGCGTGATCGCGGTCGTGCCGTGACTGACGCGCGCATCTTCCGTCTCCTTGATCGAGTGCCTTAACCAGGGGAGTGGCGGAGAGGGGGGGATTCGAACCCCCGAGGCGAGTTGCCCTCACCTACACGATTTCCAGTCGTGCTCCTTAAGCCAGCTCGGACACCTCTCCACGATGCCACCGGAGCCGGAACCGCCTGAGTATAGCAAAGCTCACCAGGGCCACACCGGTCTCCCGCCAATGATCAGTCCCCAGGCTAGGAGTACCACAGCTGCCACCAGGTTCCCGGGTATGATCAACAGGCCAACGGGATCCTGCGTGGCCTCATAGGGCCCCATGATCCACACCCCGAAACCACCCAGAACCGCGCTGGCAATCACGGCCGGTATGTACATGGAGCCCTGGGTGGCGACGTACACGATCACGCACCCGTACGTGGCCAGCGAGCCGAGCGCCAGCAGCAGTCTCTCGGGGCCGTAGACAGGTGGCGCGGCTCCTCTCCCCGCCACTAGGATGACCGCAGTAGCGCCGAAGAAACCGCCCCCCACCATCAGCAGACTCAGAGACTGATCGAAGAATTCGAGCACTGCAGCGAACTCACCATTGCGGACGACATCGGGAAGCTGTCCCATGAGAATGGTCGCGGTGATGTGCGCGCCATATCCCACCATGGCCACAGTCACCGAAAGCCAGAAGATCACCGCCCAAGGGCTGGCCGTGAGTGTGTAGGTGTTGAGAGACCCGCTGGCCGATTGGATGACCGCCAAAAAAAGTCTCACGAGCGCAAAACCCACCAACGCCGGCATCAGCGTCAGAACCATGAGCTCAAAAAACGTGAGCGGCCATGATCCCAACGCTGCCGGGCCCACGTTGCGCAAAAAGCGCATCGCGATCCACGCCATGATGGCCACAATCAGCCACCGGACACTCCCAGCAACCGGGGCAGAGCCCCGCCCTATGCGCATGGACCCCATGAGCTCGATTATAGCTTCAATGCAGGCCGGGAAACCTTGCCCGAAATACGCTACCATGCGTGTGCCCGACCGCCAACACGTGCAGGCCGAGCAACAGGGCACCTCCGATCTGACCGGCGTAGCCGGCAGGCCAGGCAGAAAGGCCGAGTCTCGAGGAGATTGAAGTCAGCATGAGACGCTACGTGCGGGCGAAGATCCACGGTCTTCGCGTCACCACCTCCGCCCTTCGTTACCACGGATCCGTCGGCATCGACGAGGATCTGCTGAAGGCGGCGGACATCGATCATTTCGAAGCGGTCGACGTGGTAAATCTCAACACAGGGGATCGCTGGCAGACTTATGCCATCCCCGCGGGCAAGGGCGAGTTCTGCCTAAATGGGGGCAGCGCTCGGCTCGGATGTGTGGGAGATGAGTGCCTCATCATCGTGTACGGCTACGGCGACCGTTTCGAAGGCGCCAAAGTTCTGATGGTGGGCGCAGAGAACACTGTGATCGACTCGTTCGACTACAGGGATGGTGTGCCGCCCAAGAAGTAAGAGCGCCGCGCGAGTTTGGGCGACCTACATCACGATCTTGTTCAGCGGGTATTCTACGATGCCCTGGGCCCCAGCTTTCTTCAAGCGCGGGATGATATGACGTACCGTGGGTTCGTCCAGGATGGTGTTAACCGCCAGCCAGTTTGAGTCGCTCAACGCGGATACAGTGGGGTTGCGCAGCGCGGGGAGTACGGCCAGCACTGCGTCCAGGTTGTCGCGATGCACGTTCAACATGAGGCCAACCTTGTCCAATGCGTTGATGGCCCCTTCCAGAAGCATGCGTATGTCCTCGAGTTTGCGCCGCTTACACTCGTCCTCCCACGACACGCGGTTCGCGATCAGTTGGGTGTTGGATTCCAACACAGTCTCTATAATCCGCAACTTGTTCGCCCGGAGGGAAGACCCCGTCTCCGTGACCTCCACGATGGCGTCAGCCAGTTCGGGCGGCTTGACCTCTGTAGCTCCCCAACTGAACTCGACTTTGGCCCGGACACCCTTCTTCTCTAGATAACGTCGCGTGGTGGACACCAGTTCTGTGGCTATGACCTTCCCCTCAAGGTCATGGATGGAGTGATACGGCGACGCCTCAGGTGCCGCCAGCACCCAACGCACCTTGCCGAAGCTCTGTTTTGCGTACACGAAGTCCGCGACCACTTGGACATCGGCTTCATTCTCCAGGATCCAGTCGGAGCCGGTGAGACCCGCATCGAGTACTCCGTCCTCCACGTAGCGGGCCATCTCCTGGGCCCGGACAAGCATGCACTCGATCTCGGGATCGTCGATGGCCGGGAAATACGAGCGCACTGTTGTGGTGATATGGAATCCCGCCCGCCGAAATAGGTCGATGGTGGCGTTTTCCAAACTGCCTTTGGGGATTCCCAGCTTAAGGACCATGATGACTCCTTGATGCGTGAGACAGAGCGACCGGATGCCGGACTCACAGCTTAACAGCGGCCTGGGAGCGCGGGCAAGCATGTCCTCATTGCCCACACGGCCCCAAGTGGCGATTGTGGCGGCGCGACAGACCTGTGGTCTGATGTGTTGACCACGCATAGGAGCGGTGTTAAGGTCGATTGATAGGACCCAAGAACGCTCTTCGCGGAAGGATGGCGCGCACATGGCCGGTCTCGACAGCCCAGGCGTGAAAGAGAGGATGCTGGCAGGGGAGGTGGTGGTCGGGACCTTCATTCAGACACCTCATCCTGTGGTGTGCGAGTTCCTGGCGGGCATGGGATTGGGCATGCTGTGCCTGGAAGCGGAGCACTCCGCCATGGGGGCGGAGACGGTGCAGTCGTTGGTTGCCGCCTGCGAACGCGGAGGCGCGGAGGCGCTCGTGCGCATCGCCGATAACGACTGGACGCACGTGGCCGGCGCGCTTGATGCCGGCGCATCGGGGATCATTTGCCCCCGTATCAACACGGGCGCTGAGGCCAAAACGCTGATTAACGCCTCGCTCTACCCGCCCGCAGGCGAACGGGGCATAGGACCCGGGAGGGTCACGGCGTATGGGTACAACGCCGGCCCCGACTACCGTGCGCGGGCCAATGCCCGCAATCTGGTCGCCGTGCAAGTGGAAACCAAAGCCGCCGTCAAGAACCTGGACGCCATACTCGGGGTCAAGGGTCTGGATATGGTGTTCATTGGGCCGGCGGACCTTACGTCATCACTGGGCCTCACCGGCATGGATGACCCGAAGCTCCAGTCCACCATCGAGAGTATCCTGCTGAAAACCCAAGCCGCCGGTAAGCTCACAGGTATTTTCGCCGGCAACCCCGCCGGTGCGGCGCACTGGATCGGCAAAGGGACCAACCTCGTCCTCTTGGCCTCCGACCTCATGTTCATGGGCAATGGTGCCACCGATGCGCGCAGCCAACTGGAGGCCTTGCTGGCGGGATAGCACCGCACCGTCGGATGGACCGGAAGAGTGGCGAGATAGCTGCAGCACAGGATATGTTGACGACGCTTGTGGGGTGAAAGATGACAGAGCAAACAAGAGGTAGGGCGCTGGACCGGGTGCGACCCATCGTGAAGGAATCCGATAGTTCGCCCATGGCCGTGATGAAGAGGATCATGCAGGAGAACCCGGATATCGTCAATCAGTCCATCGGCGAAGCCAACTTCGATCCGCCCGCAGAACTCCTCGACATCGCATGCACCATGTTGAATGACAAAGTAGTCCGACGCAGCCTGTATACCACCATGCGCGGTTTGCCGGAAACCCGTGCCGCCGTGGCCGGTTACCTGGAACACTGGTGCGGCGGCGTCGCCGATCCGGAACAGAACCTCATCATAACCGTGGGCGGAACGGAAGCACTGCATCTGGCCGTCAGGGTCCTCCTGGAACCGGGCGACAAGGTCCTACTTCCGGACCCCGGTTGGGGCCCGGCCGTCGGTCTGTGCGCGCGTCAAGGCGCCCAGATCGTCTTCTACCCGCTCATGAAGACCGATGCCTGGACTGTAGACGTGGACGCCATCCTCGACCGGATGGACCCCAGCATCAAACTCCTGATCGTCAACAGCCCCTCCAACCCCACCGGTGCCATGATCACCGATCCCGCCGACTGGAAACGTATCCTGGAAGCGGCCCGAGAAAAAGGCGTGTTTGTCATCTCGGACGAGGTATACCACGCATACACCTATACGGGCGACTATCCAAGCGCCCTACCCCACGATCCCACATTCGAGAACCTTCTCATCGTCAATAGCTTTTCCAAGGGCTTCGCCATCATGGGGTGGCGCCTGGGTTTCGCTGTGGGCCATCCTTGGCTGATCCGGCAGATGGACGTCTACAAGGAATCCATGACTGCGTGTGCACCCTCCATAGCGCAGTGGGCCATGACCGGATACCTACAGGATCTCAGCTATTCAGACGAGTACCTCATCCGCATGCGGGCGATGTGTAGGGACAATATGGACAAGATGGTGGCGCAGTTGAACGCCATCCCCGGTGTCGAGTGCCTGCCGGCCCAGGGAGGCTTCTACCTCTTCCCCGACTTCTCAGCCATCGAACCCAACTCAGCCGAGATGGCCCAGCGGCTATTGCGCGGAGGCGTGGCCGTGGCTCAAGGTGCCGCATTCGGCCCGCACGGTGAGGGGTGCGCCCGGTTGTTGTTCTCCGCGTACTGGCCTGAAGTCGACAAGGCAGTGGGCCGTATTGCGGCGGCGCTGGCGTAGACTTCCCACCTGACAACGAGGTTGATTTGCTGCGTTCCATGGTGGAGAAAGACATCCGCGAGCTGCTGTTGGAGATAGCAAAGGCTGATCACCGCGAGTTCCGCGAAGAACTGAGGGCCAAGGAGAACATCCTCGAGAGCATTAGAGAGAAACTCACTCCGATGGGAGTGTCCTGACTGCGGCGGGCCGGGATCGGCCCGCCGCCACCACTGCCGCATCCGCCATTGATCTGTCCGGCGAAACTACGAACAGGTACTCCAGATTCCTAGACGGACCTGCTGTTCCAACTTTCACGCCACGCGGGTTGAATACTCCGATCTGCGCTCCCACGTAACGCTTATAGTCCAGAGCGAGGAGACTGACCTCACCGCGCATTCCTAGGATCCCCTCCATGGTCGCGCGATCGATGTAGCCTTCATTGTTGAAAGACACTACCAGATGTCTGGCGGCACAACACCGTACCACTTCCGCCACCGCGTCTTCGCACCGCAGCTTGGAGTTGAATGCACTGGAGTAATCACGGCAATCGACCCGCTTGCAGGCGACTCCGTACGTCTCCGGCTTATCCCACCGTACCAGGGTTTCCCAGATGTGATAGTTACCTAAATAACTGTGCTGATTGTACGGCGGGTCTATGTACGCCACATCGGCAGCCAGCTTGGCTGCTGCGTCCGGTGCCTCGAGACGATGGGCTTCACCGGCTCCCGGTAGGATGCGCGGCATGCGCAACTCGAGATCTTTGAGCGCTCGCGGTGCCCATTCCTTCAGGTAGGCCATCTGTACACCCGTCGTGGAATCGACCCTATCAGCGCCTTCCATCAGAGACACCAGAGCCACCGCCTCCAACTCCGGGTCGAGTTCCAACTCCGCTATGCGCTCACGAATGGCGTCCACACGTGCCCCGTTCTTGGGGTGGAAGAAGCGTGATCTGACGCAAAAAGTATCTGTGAAGTAGCCGGGCTGCGGCGCGACCGTACGCAACTCCGCCAGTATCCTCTCGGCCCTGGCCAGCACTCTCTCGGCGTCTGCCGCAACGTAGCAGCGTGCCAAACAGTGAGCGTACGCCATGTGATCGTTGGCCTTAACGTAGTATCCGGCTGATTTGAAGGCGTGTCCCACGCGCGAGGTACCGGAGAAGAGATCGGCCACGGCGCCGGTGGGCGCCAACGCCCGAGTGGCCGCAACAATGGGCCCGATCAGCGTGCGCTTGGAACCCAGATACTTGATCACCGCCGCTCCTTGCAGTAAGTGGGGCGCTCAGCGAAGCACCAAACCCAGAGCCACGTCGGCCACGTTGGTGCCGGTTGGCCCGGTGTGAATGAGATCTCCGAGGGCGGAGAAGTAGGAGTGGGAATCGTTTCTTTCCAGATAGCTCCACAAACGAAGATCCAACGCCATTCCTCTGGCGCGTGTGGTGTGATCTGCGTACGCACCGGCGGCATCGCTGACCCCGTCCACCCCATCCGAACCGGCAGCAAGTACGAAGAGGCCGGATTCACCGTCAATCTCGGAGGCACAGGCGAGGGCCAACTCCTGGTTCCGCCCTCCAATCCCTTTCCCTGATACGGTAACGGTGGTCTCGCCTCCGGCTATGAGCAGAGCCGGCGTTCCCTCAGGAGTAGTGGAGGCGAACGCCTTCATTTCACGCGCGAATCGCACTGCGCACTCGCGGGCTTCACCGGTCAGAAAACCGGGAAGGAGGCGAACGCGGCGAATGCCCTCATGCGCAGCCTCGGTGCGAATACCTTCAAGGGCCGTTTCGTTGGAACCAATGATGGCGTTGACCGTTCGCTGGAAGACTACGTCCCCCACCGTCGGAGTGTCAGGATGCCTTCCGGCCGCACCCTGCTCAAGATGAGACCGCACCGCAGCCGGAACAGCGTGCCCGATTCTGTGACGAGCCAGTACACGGATGGCGTCCACGTAAGTGGTGGGGTCAGGAGCGAAAAGGCCGGAGCCGATGGTTGCCAGATCGTCACCAGGTACATCGGAGAGGATCAAGTTCCAAACACGGGCCGGGAACGCCGCTTC
>MTKY01008749.1_pt1 | contig 14385 bp, 13 predicted proteins | sample 1042731 | NCBI WGS metagenome assembly MTKY01 (sample SAMN06212206, study PRJNA360538) | anaerobic digester metagenome | biome: Wastewater treatment plant; material: sludge; isolation source: anaerobic digester fed with sludge from wastewater treatment plant | place: Denmark: WWTP Soeholt ... | reverse complement strand
ACCACCGCCTGCCCCGAGACATCGCGCCCCAGGCAGACCGCCAGATGCGAACTGGCGACCTTGCGAAACTGCTCCGACTCCATCACGCCGCGCAGGCCCACAATGGCGCTCTCGCGGTTGGGCACCTCGATGCCGACGATGCCTTTGCCGGGCACAGGCGCCTCGATGCGGATCGGCGAAGCAGCCAGCGCCAGCGCCAGGTCGTTCGACAAAGTGGCGATGCGGCTGACCTTGACCTTGGCCTGACGCACCCGCCCCTGGCGGTCGCGCTGTTCCACATAGCCTGGCTCTAGCCCGAACTGGGTGACCACCGGCCCGGGGTTCACCTCGACCACTGTGACGGGCACGCCCAGGCTGTTGAGGGTCTCTTCGATGATGGCCGTCTTTTCGCGGATGTCGGCCAGGCTCATCTGCACTTCTTGCGTCTCACCCAGGAACGCGGTGATGTCGGGCAACGCCCAGCGGCGCCCGCTGGCGGCCAGGGCGAACTCGGGAGCGATGTCCTCTTCCACTTCTGGCGCCCGCTGCTGGGCCGGCAGCCGTGGCGGCTCGCGCGTGACCACCTCATCGGGCAGCCGCACGGGCGCGCCCGAGACCTTTGGCTCCGACGAGGCGCCGATAACAGGCGCGCGCTGTCGGGGCTCGTCAGGCTCTTGGGCTGCGCGCAGAGCGCGTCGCTCACGTGCCCGCGTATCGACCTCGCGCAGCCAGGCTGCGCCTTCGGCCAACAGCTCGCTCATGGCGATGTCAAAGGTCAGGATGAGGCCGACCAGCGTCGACACGAGCAGCAGGATGACCGCGCCCCACCAACCCAGGGCGCGCGCGAGCGACTCGCTGAGCCAGCGGCCGGCCAGGCCCCCGCTGGTTCCGGTGGTCAGGGCTCGCACCGGGTCGTTGGCAAAGTGGTGCGCCAGCGCCAGATAGCTCCCAAAGAGAAGCAACGCCCCCGTGACCCGCAGCGCCGGCAGCGTAACGGGATGGGCGGTCGACCGCGTGATGACCCACACCCCCGCCACCGCCAACGACACCGGCACGCCCCATGCTCCTCGGCCCAGGGCACGACGCAGCTGCTGCACCCAGGCGCCGGTGAGGGTGCCCAGGTTGACCGAGAGCAGGCTGATGAAAGTGACCAGCGCAACGGTCAACAACATCGTGCCCAGGATCCAGTTGCGCTGCGCCGGCGTCAGGCGCGCAGGCGGTCGCCTGGTGGTGCGACGACGAGTTGTGCGGCTACGGCCAGATTTAGACGCGCTGACGCGTGAAGCGCCGCCACGCGACGCGTTGCCGCGCGCCGTGGACGTGCGTCTGGCGCCGGTCGAGCGGGGCGCCGTGGGGCGTTTGGTCATGACGGGAGCCTCTTGCTGGTGACTGCAGCCGCTGCCATTGGCCCCATTATACCACGCGGCAGCGACTATGTTTTCGACAGTACCGGGATGATCACCGGCCGACGTCCGGTCTCGCCATGGGCCACGCGGGCCAGCTCTTGCTCGAGGCGCGCCAGCAGCTCGACGCGGGTGCCGCCACGCGCCACCACCTGGGCGATGGCCTCTTGGGCGCGCCGCCGCACCGTCTCTTCCTCGCTGGGGTAGCAAAAGCCGCGCATCTCGAGGTGTGGCTCGCCGAGCAGGCTGCCGGTGTACTTGTTGATGAGCACCACCGCCACCAGCACGCCGTTGGTGGCCATCTCGGTGCGGTGCTGCATCACGCCGTTGTCGGCCTCTGCCAGGCCGTGGCGGTCCACCAGCACGCGCTCGCCCGAGACGTGCTCGACGACCCGGGCGCCCTGGCCGTCGAGCTCGAGCACGTCGCCGGTCTCGAGCAGAAAGGTGTTCTCGCGGGGAATGTCGCAGCGCTGCGCTAGCTCACGGTGCAGCACCAGGTGGCGATACTCGCCGTGAATGGGCACAAAGAACTCGGGCTGCACCAGGTTGATGAGCATCTTTTGCTCTTCCTGGCTGGCATGCCCCGATACGTGCACGTCGAGCACCTCGTCGTAGAACACCCGCGCGCCCAGACGAAAGAGGTTGTCGAGGGTGCGGTTGACATACTCTTCATTGCCGGGGATCGGCGAGGCTGACACGATGACCGTATCGCCGGGGGTGATGCTCACCGAGCGCAGGCTGCTCTGGCCCAGGCGCACCAGCGCCGATGTGGGTTCGCCCTGACTGCCGGTGCAGATCAGCGTCACCCGCTCTTCGGGCAGATGCTCCACCTGGTCGACCGGCACCAGGTCGTCGTCTTCCACCTGCAGATAGCCCAGCTCTCGCGCCACGCGCACGTTCTGCAACATGCTGCGCCCCACAATGGCTACGCGCCGCCCGTGTAGGCGCGAGGTGTCGATCACCTGCTGAATGCGCGAGATGTTGGACGCAAAGGTGGCCACGATGACGCGCCCCTGAGATGATCCGAAAACGCGGGCCAGCGTCTTGGCCAGCTCGGCCTCTGAGGGGGTATAGCCTGGGCTCTCGGCGTTGGTGCTATCTGAAAGCAGCAGTCGCACGCCCTGCCCGCCGAGCTGTGCCAGTTTGGTGAACTCGGTGCGCTGCCCGTTGATGGGGCTGTGGTCGAACTTGAAATCGCCCGAGTGCACCACCAACCCTACGGGCGTCTCGATGGCCAGGCCCACGCCGTCGGGAATACTGTGGCTGACGCGGAAGAACGACACCCCAAACGGCCCCAGCGCCAGCCGCTCGTCGGGGTCGATCACGCGCAGGTCTTCGCTATGGCCAAAGGCGGCCGGCAGCTTGACCTTGATGAGCCCCAGGGTCAGCTTGGTGGCATAGAGCGGCGCCGACACCTGCTCCAGCAGATAGGGCAGCGCGCCGATGTGGTCCTCGTGGCCATGGGTGATGATGATGGCGCGCACCCGGTCGGCGCGCTCGAACACGTACGACATGTCGGGGATCACCACGTCGATGCCCAGCATGTCGTTGTCGGGGAACATGATGCCGGCATCGACGATCAGCAGCTCGCCATCGTACTCGACTACCAGCATGTTGCGGCCGATCTCGCCCAGACCGCCGAGGGGGATGATACGCAAGGACGACATAGGGTGTGCGGGCTCCTAGAAGAGAGAGAGTTGCTCGGGCTGTGAGGGCTCGGCTGCGGGCGGCTGCTGCCCGGCCTTGATCTCGGCCAGGAGCCCGGGCAGGCGCAGCATGTCCTGTTCGATCATGGTGCGATAGCGTGGCTGATGCAACGCTGCCGCCGGGTGGAACATCGGAAAGTAGGTGATATCGCCGATGCGCAGCGGGTTGCCGTGGATCTGGCTGATGCTGGCGCCCGGAAAAGCGAGCTGCATCGAGATGCGGCCCAGCGTGACGATGATCTTGGGTTTGATCAGCGCAATCTGGCGATCGAGATAGGGGCGGCAGGCCTCGAGCTCGTCAGGCTGCGGATCGCGGTTGTTGGGCGGTCGGCACTTGATGACGTTGGCGATATAGACCTGCTGCCGCGTCAGATTGATCGACTGCAGCAGTTGATCCAGAAACTGGCCAGCGGCGCCCACAAAGGGCAGGCCCTGCTGGTCTTCGTGAAAGCCGGGGGCCTCGCCGATGAACAGGATCTCGGCCTGGGGCGACCCGCTGCCGGGCACCGCATGGGTGCGTCCGCGGGCCAGCCGGCACGCCTGGCAGGCGCGCACCTGTGCGCCGAGCGTTTGCAGATCGTCCATGCGGGCACCTCCCTTGTGAGGCCGACTGCCAGCGATTATAGCGTCGATCGGGGCCGAGTCCAAGCGCCTGCCCCTACGCAGCTTGACCACAGAGCGCCCTGTCCATAGAATCCCAGTCAAGGTCGAAATGGAAGCGAAAGGAACAAGCATGGACCAGCTCGCCAGCCCCCGGGTTGCTCGCGGTTCCCGCTTTCTGCGCCTGGCCCGAGAGGCCGGACTGGCCTATCTCTACATTCTGCCGGCTCTGATCATCACCATCGTCTTTGGCCTCTACCCCGTGTTCCGCGCCTTTTTCATCAGCTTACACGAGTGGAGCATCGTGAAAGGCGACTTTGTGGGCGCCGAGAACTACCGCACCCTGCTGAGCGACCCCAACGTGAGCAAGGCCTTTCAGGTGACGGTGTTCTATGTGGTGGCTACGGTGCCCGTGACCATGATGGTCTCGTTGCTGCTGGCCTATCTGCTCTTTCGCCCCATTCGCTTTCGCGCTCTCTTTCGCACCCTCTACTTCCTGCCCTATGTCACCTCGCTGGTGCCCGCGGCCATGGTGTGGCAGTGGATCTTCAACTATCAGGCGGGCGTGCTGAACTATATCGCCGGGGGGCTGTCCAAAGGCGCAGCCGCGGTGTTGACCGTGATCGGAAGCCCGCCCGGCATCTACATCTGGGTGGCGCTGGCCGGCGCCTGGCTGGTGTATCTACTGGCGACCTGTCGGCAACGGACCGCCCTGGCCACGCGAGTATGGTGTGTGGTTGGCGCCCTGTTGCTGGCGGCGGGGCTTTATCTGCTGCTGCGGCCCACGGCGCACGCCAACCTCGTGCAGGTGATGAACACCTTCTTCCCCGTGCGCTGGCTGCAAGAGCCGCGCGGCATCCTGCTCTATCTGGGCAAGCAGTTCGGCTACACGCCCCCCACCTGGCTGCAAGGCCCGAGCATGGCCTTGCTGGCGGTCTCGCTGGTGAGCATGTGGCACTTTACCGGCTATGATGTGGTGATCTATATGGCCGGGCTCTACAACGTGCCGCCCGATCTCTACGAGGCGGCGCGCATCGACGGCGCCACCGAGGGGCAGGTCTTTTGGAAGATCACGCTGCCCTTGCTCTCGCCCACAACTTTTTTCCTGCTGATCACCTCGACGATCGGCGCCTTTCGCTCCTTCACCATGTTCTATGTGCTCACCGACGGCGGCCCCCTGCGCACCACCACCTCGGTGACATTCATGATCTATGAGCAGTTCTACAATGCGAGCCGTTGGGGCTATGCCTCGGCCATCGCCATCGTACTGTTCGTGTGCATTCTGGTCCTCACCCTCATCAACCAGCGCCTCGCGGGCAACCGCGTGATCTACCAGTAGGGAGGGCGCCATGGCAGTATCAGCGCGTCGCACCATGCTGCTCGATCCGCACGCCAGGCGACAGCTCAACCGCGGATTGCTCTACGCCTTTCTGGGCCTCGGCGGCGTGGTGACCTGCTTTCCCTTTGTGTGGATGATCCTCACCTCGTTCAAGACGTATGCCGAGGCCATCGCCACACCGCCGACCATCTTCCCGGCCGAGTGGGGCGTGCGCCTGGGCATACTGGGCGCGATGCTCTGGTCGCGTCCGATATGGATGATCGCATTCGCAGCCTGGCTGGCGCTGGGCATCTGGGTCGTGCGCCTCATCCGTGATGGCCGTTGGCGCGCCCTCTACCTGCTGATCCATATCGCTCTGTTCCTTGCGGTGGGGCTGCTCGACTTTTGGGGGGATCGAAGCCTGGCCGCTGCCTGGCAGGCCGCTGTGGGCGAGCGTGGCGCACAGCTCAAGCCCTTCTGGGACAACTATGTCGAGGCGTGGGATCGCGCGCCATTCGCCTACTATTTCCGCAACTCGATCATTATGAGCGTGGCCACGCCGCTGCTGATCGTGGTCACCTCGGCGCCCGCTGCCTATGCCTTTGCGCGGATGCGCTTTCCCGGGGCCAACCTGCTCTTTATGCTCTTCCTGGCGACGATGATGGTGCCCTCTGAGGTGGTGCTCATCCCCAACTTTATCACCGTCAGCCAGTTGGGTTGGAAGAACACCTTTGCCGCCCTGGTGGTGCCCTACGCCGTCAGTGTGTTGTCGATCTTTTTCCTGCGGCAGTTCTTCAAGAGTGTCCCCGACGACCTCTTTGATGCCGCCACCATCGACGGCTGCGGACACACTCGCTTTCTGCTGTCCATCGCGCTGCCGCTGGCCCAGCCCGCGCTGGTGAGCACCGGCATGTTCAACTTTTTGAGCGCCTGGAACTCGTTGCTCTGGCCGCTGCTGGTCACCGACGAAGAGACGATGCGCCCCCTGGCGCTCGGCCTGGCGTCCTTCTCCACCGAGGCGGGCACCCAGTTCAACCTGTACATGGCCGCAGCGTCGTTCACCATCGTGCCGGTGATCGTGCTGTTCCTGTTTGTGCAAGAGCAGTTCATCGAAGGCATCGCCCGTACGGGCATCAAATAACCGTTTGGAAGGGAACATGTACCTCGACCTGGCCATCCAGGCGGCCCATGAGGCGGGCCGCGCCCTGTTGTCACGCTATCGTCAACCCCACGATGTCATCGTCAAGGGAGCCCGCGACATCACCACCGAAGCCGATCTCGAGGCCGAGGCGCTATCCATCGGCTGTATACGCCGCGGCTGCCCCAAGAGCCTGTTCGTCTCTGAAGAGAGCAACCAGGCGGCGCTGCAGAGCGCCACACAGCCGGTGTGGTACATCGACCCTCTCGACGGCACCACCAACTATGCCCGCGGGCTGGGTGGCTGGTGCGTGTCGGTGGCCGCCGCCGTGGCCGGGCAGGTCGTGTGTGGCGTCATCTATGACCCGGTGAGCGAGGAGCTGTTCACGGCAGTGCGCGGCCAGGGGGCGCGGCTCAATGGCGCGCCCATCGGCGTCAGCGTGCGCGACAGTCTGGACGACTGCATTGTGTTGATGGACTGGCCCCGCGACTCGGCCTGGCGCGAGCAAGGCATCCGCTTTTTCGGCAGGCTGACTCCACAGATCTTTGTGCCGCGCAGTGTCGGCAGCGCCGCTCTGGCCATGTGCTATGTGGCCGCGGGCTGGGCCGACGCTTACTATCAGTACACGCTCAAGTCGTGGGATACGGCCGCCGCCTCGCTGATCCTGGCCGAGGCGGGCGCAACGGCCACCGACATGAGCGGCCAACCCACCACGCTCGACACGCCCGACTGGCTGGTGAGCAATGGGCGCATCCACGCGGCGTTGCTGGCTCTGGGGCCGCTGGCTGTCGATGGCCCCAACCTGCGCTGACCGGCCGGCGCTAGCCGCTCTGGTAGCGGTAGTGCATCTCGCCGTGGGCGTCGAGGGCATAGTGCCCATAGACGAGCCCAGCCGTGCGCTGCGGACCCACGAGCAACGGCAGCAGGTGGGGCAGGTCTGGCACCATCTGGTCGTAGGGCAGGGCGTCCAGGGGGTGCCATTCCAGGGCGCCCTCGTGTGATGGCCTCACGAGCCGCAAGAGCGCCTCGCCCGTGAATACAAAGAGCAACACGCCCGGGTCGGGGTGGCGTCCTGCCACGTGGATCAGCCCGCGCAGGTCGAGGCTGAGGAGATCCAGGCCGGCCTCTTCGCGCAGCTCGCGGAGCGCGCCCCCCAGAGGGTGCTCGCCCGGCTCCAGGTGGCCGCCGATGCCGTTGAGCTGGTTGGGCCAGATGCGCTTGTGGGGCGAGCCGCGCAACAACAAGAGGTGGCGCTCAGCGCTGACAAAGATGAGCGTGCGGGGCACCACGGTATAGCGTTCATTGTGCAGGGCGCCCTGATCTTCCCAACGCATCGACGGCCTCCCACTTGCAGATGCTTTCTGTGTCTGTGACGCTTGTGCTATAATAGCCCTCGCTGCGCCTCGAGCCTCACCCGAGCATTATACTGCGATGGAGCTGTGCGACCGCGCATGATGACGAGACTTCGTTGCTGCTGGTTCCCGCTGCTGTTCGCTACGGCCATCGCGTTGCTGCTGGCAGGCTGCGAGGCCAAGCCGACACCCACAGCCGCCCAGGTTGAGCCCACTCGGACGGTCAGGCCCACCTTTACGCCGGCGCCCAGCGAGACGCCTGCCCCCACGGCCACACCCATGCCCACCATGACCCCCATGCCCACTGTCGACCCCAACGTCAATCCATTGACGGGGCTGTCGGTGGACGATCCGACGCTGTTGCGACGGCGGGTGTTGGCGATACGGGTGGGCAACGACCCCATCATCCGCCCACAAGATGGGCTCGGCGACGCCGAGATCGTCTATGAGGAGCTGATGGAGGGCTATTCGCTGACGCGCCTAACCGCCATCTATCTGGCGGCCCAGCCCGAACGCGTGCGGCCCATCCGCAGCGCTCGCCTGTCGAGCCTGGCCATTGCACCGCAGTATAACGCCGTCCTGGTGCATAGCGGCGCCAGCGATCGCATCCGCTGGTTCATCTCGCAGGCCAAGGATTTCACCGACCTCGACCAGTATTTCCACGACGAGCCCTATGCCATCTTGGCCGGCTATGACTGGCGTGGCCGCATGTACACCTCGGTCGAGCGAGTGCACGAGTATCTGCTCGGGTTGGGCGACGAACACGATGACCATGTCAAGGGCTACGACTTTGCGCCAGAACCACCCGAGGGCCAGCCGGCCACGGCAGTCACCTTGCCCTATCCCCAGGTGTGCAAGGTGGATTGGTCCTACGATGCGGTCAAGGGCGGCTATTTGCGCAGCGTCGCCGGCGAGCCGCATGTGGACGGCATGACTGGCGAACAGCTTTCGGCCGCCAATGTGATCGTTCTGTTCGCCGACCACAACAAGACGGACATCGTCGAGGATAGCCTGGGCAGCACGGCCATCGACATCGTGCTGACCGGCGCAGGCGATGCCTGGCTCTTTCGCGATGGCGTGATGGTGCCCTGCACCTGGCGCCGCCCCCAAGACGGCGGCCTCATCCAGTACTATGACGCCGCCGACAAGCTGGTGCCGCTCAAGCCGGGCCAAACCTGGATCGAGCTGGTGCCGCCCGACTATGATATCGCCTACAACTAGACGTAAGGGAGCCGGTCTGATTTGACGGTGACCTGCAGCCTAGTACAATGGAATCGGAGCATCAAGGAGGGGTTAGATGATTCCAAAGCTTCCTGGCGTGTGGGAACTGGTCATCATTCTGGTCATCGTGCTGGCGATCTTTGGCGCTGGCAAGTTGAGTACCGTGGGCGGCGCCGTGGGCAAGGCTGTTGCCGGCTTTCGCAAGGCCTCTCAAGAGGGCATCGTCGACGAAAAGAAGGATGACAAGAAGGAATCGCCGGACGCATAGCCCAAATGCCGTGCCATTGCGGCATGTCTGGCGGCATTCAACAGAGGAGCGATCGCTATGATGAAGCCCGGGATCTGGGAACTCGTCATCATCCTTGTCATCGTGATCATCATCTTTGGCGTGGGCAAGCTGCCAGAGCTTGGTGGCGCGTTGGGCAAGAGCATCCGCGAGTTCCGCCAGGCCACCAAGACGGCTGAAGACGCCACCGAAGAGGTCAAGCAGGCCGTCGACGAGGCCAAAGAGGACGCCGATAAAGAGTCCTAGTCTACGCTTTGCCCTGTTTGTGATTCATGCGCCCGGCAGTGGCTAGCTTGCTGACTGCCGGGCTCTCTTTATGCCCAGATCGATGCAGGAGGCGGGATGTTCACACTGAGCGGCTTTGCAGATGAGATCGATGCACAGCTCGAAGTGCAGCTCGAGGTGTTGGGCAGGCTCGGCATTCGCTACCTGGAGCTGCGCGGCGTGTGGGGCAAGAACGTGTTGCAGCTGGATGACGACGAGCTGGCGCGCGTCGGCCAGGGGCTGCAGGCCGCTGGCATCGGCGTTTCGGCCATCGGCTCGCCGATCGGCAAGATCGACATCGACGCCCCCATGGAGCCCCATCTGGCGGCCTTTGAGCAGGCGCTGCACGTGGCCGAGTATCTGCAGAGCCCGTACATCCGTCTCTTTTCCTTCTTTGTGGCCGAGGGCGAGGCCGACCGACGTCGTAGCGACGTGTTGCGCCGCATGGAGCAGCTTTTGAAGGCCGCCTCTGGCCACGCCGTCACGCTGCTGCACGAGAACGAGCGCCACATCTATGGCGATATCCCCCGGCGCTGCCATGACCTGCTGACCCACTTTGACTCGCCACAACTGCGCTTTACCTTTGATCCGGCCAACTTTGTGATGTGCGGCGTCAGGCCCTTTGATGAAGGCTATGCGCTGCTGGCCGACTACACCGACTATCTGCACATCAAAGACGGTCTGCTGGCCGAACAGCACGTGGTGCCGGCCGGCCAGGGCGATGGTCAGTTGCCCGAGCTGATTGCGGCGCTGGCCGCTCGCGGCTATGATGGCTTTGCGTCGCTCGAGCCGCACCTATCCAGCGCAGGCACCTTTAGCGGGTTCTCGGGGCCCGAGCTGTTCGAGGTGGCCACGAGGGCTTTTCGCGATGTGCTCCATCAGGTCGGCGCGCAAGAGGCGCAGAGGGAGGGCTAGATGACTCGGGTCGAGACGATCAACAAGGTCGTGGTGCCGGTGGCCGGCATGGGCACGCGCCTGCTGCCCGCCACCAAGTCGCAGCCCAAAGAGATGCTGCCTGTGGGGCGGCGCCCGGTGGTGCAATACGTCGTCGAAGAGATGGAGGCGGCGGGGGTCAACCAGATCCTCTTTGTCACCGGCCGCAAAAAGACGGCCATCGAGGATCACTTTGACACCGACCCCGAGCTGGTGCGCCTGCTCTCGTCGGGCGGCGGCTATACCCTGCTCGAAGAGCTGGCCTACACCGAGACCGAGGCGCGCTTTTACTATACGCGGCAGAGTGAGCCGCGCGGCCTCGCCGACGCGGTCTACCATGGACGCGAGTTCGTAGGGCAGGATCATTTCGTGGTGGCGCTGGGCGATTCCATCATCAAGAACAGCAACGGCGGCAGCTTTTTGCACAAGATGATCGATGCGCACCTGGCCAGCGGCGCGGCCTGTACCGTGGCCGTCGAAGAGGTCGATCCTGACGACGCCTACCGTTATGGCATCGTCAAGCCGGCCGAGGGGCAGGGCGACGCCGACGATTTTGCGGTCGACGATCTGATCGAAAAGCCACAGCCCGGCACGGCGCCGAGCAACCTGGCCATCGCCGCCCGCTACGTGTTCAGCCCGCTGATCTTTGACGCCATCAGCCGCACCGCGCCCGACCGCAAAGGCGAGCTGCAGCTCACCGATTCGATCCGCTTGCTCATTCAGCTCGGCCACCACGTGCGCGCCGTGCGCCTGCGCCAGGACGAGCGCCGCTATGACATCGGCAACTTTGAGAGCTACTTTAAGGCGTTCATCGACTTTGCCCTGGCCGACGAAAAGTACGGCTACATGGTGCGGCAATACGTCAAGCGCAAGGCGCGCGATCTCTAGCCCATGAAGACCGTTCACTGCTCGGCGCCGGGCCGCTGTGGTATCATCGGCAACCCCACCGACATGTACGGCGGGTCGGTCATCTCGTGCACCATTCCGTTTCGCGCCCATGTCACTGTCGAGCCCTGCGATGGCATCGAGGTGGTCACCGCCGGCCAAACCAGGCGCTTTGAGACTCGGGACGACCTCGACCTGCAGGACGATCTGTTCGACGTGGCGCGGGCTGTGCTGGGGTATCTCCGCCACGATACCCTGACCTGTCGCATCACCTACGCCTCGGACGTGCCCATCTCCTCGGGCGTGTCGAGCTCTACGGCGCTGCTGGTGGCGCTGGTGTTCGGGCTGATGCGCTATCAGGGCAACCAGGCCCACCTTTATACCGTGGCCGAAGTGGCCCGCTACATCGAGCTGAACCACTTTCGCGTGGTGTGCGGCTATCAAGATGCCTACATGTGCACCTTTGGCGGGCTCAACTATATGGACTTTCGCAACAAGCAGTTCTATCGCCATGCGGCCGAAGAGCTGTATGCCACCATCGAGCCACTGACCTCGTTTGTGACCGAGCTGCCCCTGGTGCTGGCCCACACCGGCGTGCAACACTCGTCAGACGCGGTGCACAAGCCCCTGCGCGAGCGCTGGCTCGAGGGCGATCCTGAGGTGCGTCAGGGCTATGAGGAGATCGCGCGCCTGGCGCAAGAGGGGAAAAAGGCCCTGCTGGCCCGCGACTGGCCGCGGCTCGGCCTGCTGATGAACCGCAATCACGTCATCCAGCGCGACCTGGGCGGCTCGGGCGAATCGAATGAGCGGCTGATCAAGGCGGCGCTCGATGCCGGCGCGCTGGGGGCCAAGCTGGCCGGCGCCGGCGGCGGCGGCACCATCATTGCCCTGCACCCCGAGCCCGAGGTGCTGGAGCGCGCCTTTGAACAGGCCGGCAGCGAACGCATCTTTAGGCCGCAGCCCAGCCCAGGCGTCTGCCTGGACGAAGACCATGACCGCATCGCGGTCAGGCTGCAAAACAAACAGCCCGTCGGCTGACCGACGGGCTGTGCGCTGGTGGGCAGGATAGGACTCGAACCTACGGCCTCCACGATGTCAACGTGGCGCTCTAACCAGCTGGGCTACCTGCCCGGACGACCGTCATTATAACCGTTTGGCCCGCCGATGCAAGTTGACACCGCGCGATGCCCGTGCTAACCTATATATACCCCAACGGGGTATATACTGAGAGGGAGGGCGCCATGTCCGCATCGTCACCACAGCTCGTGGTCACCATTCTGGGCAACAGTCGCAACGAGGCCGCCTGTCGCGGCGGTTGAGGCCCGCGCCGGTCTTCGTCGGAGACCGCAGCCTTTACCCGCGACTATCTGCAGCGCTTTTACGGCGACCGCGTCAGCGTGCACTATGACGATGTGGCCGATCCCGAGGCCTACGCACGGCATCGCGACAAGATCGCCCGGGCTGAGCAGGGCTTTTGCGTCTATCCGCTGGTGTTCATCAACGATAACCTCGCCAGCGTCGGCAACGCCGAGTATTACCAGGTGCTGCGCTTTGTGCGCCGCTATTTCGAGGTGATGGAGCCGTCGTCCTGACCCAGATACGCAAGGTGAGAGCCCGCTCAGGCGGGCTCTCTGTCGTTTAGCTGGCGAGATCGTCAACCGATGGCTCTTTGGGGGGCACCTCGCTGTCGGCCGGAGATTCGTCTGGCGCAGTGCCGGCGCCGTTGCCGTTGCCCCTGGGCTTGGCCTCGGCCTTGAGCGCCTCCCGGTAGGCGTCCAGCTTGCGCTGCACCCGGTGATAGATGGTCCCCTCGGGATAGTCGCCGTTCTCGTCGGCCTCGCCCGCCGGCACGCCGGTGAGCAGCTCGATGCCCTCCTCGATGGTCGAGACGGCATGGATGTGGAACCGGCCCTCGCGCACAGCCGCGGTGACGTCGTCACGCAGCATCAGGTGCCGCACGTTGGATGCGGGGATGAGCACGCCCTGGTCGCCGGTCAGCCCGCGCTCCTGACAGAGATCGAAAAAGCCCTCGATCTTGGCGTTGACGCCGCCGATGGCCTGCACCTGGCCGAACTGGTTCACCGAGCCGGTGACGGCCAGGCTCTGCTTGATGGGCGCCTCGGCCAGGCTCGACAGCAGCGCGTACAGCTCCGTCGAAGAGGCGCTGTCGCCCTCGATGCCGCCGTACGATTGCTCGAACGTGAGGCTGGCCGCCACTGACAGGCTGTGGCGCTGCGCAAAGCGGCTGGCCAGATAGGACGAAAGGATGAGCTGCCCCTTGTCGTGGATGGGGCCGGTCATCTTGACCTCGCGGTCGATGCTGGCCACGCCCGCCCGCCCCAAAAAGGTGCGAGCGGTGACACGCGAGGGCATGCCAAAGGCAAACTCGGCCGTCTGCGCCACCGAGAGGCCGTTGATCTGCCCCACCACTGCGCCCTCGGTGTCGATCAGCACCGTGCCGTCGGTGATGCTCTGGCGATAGCGCTCGGCCAGATAGTCCAGTCGCTTGCGGCCTGCCTCGACCGCGCTCACGATGTCCTCGGCGGTGATCAGCTCCCGTTCCGCGCGTCCGGCCCAGAACGAGGCCTCGCGCACGATGTCGGCCACGGCCGAAAAGCGCGTCGTCATACGCCCCTGATCAGAAACCAGGCGTGAGGCCTCGTCCACCAGGCGGGCCACGCCGCTGGGGTCCAGGTGACGCAGCCCCTCGCGACGGCAGAGATCGCCCGCGAACTGGGCATAGTCTCGCAGGTGGTCCTCTTCGCGGTCGATCAGCGTGACGAACTCGGCCTTGATCTTGAACAGCTCGCGCAGGTCCTCATCGTAGGCGGCCAAGAGCTGGTACAGGGCGGGGTCACCGATCAGCACCACCTTGACATCGAGCGGGATCGGCTGTGGCTCGAGCGTCGACGCGGCCACCAGCCCATAGAACTGAGCCATCTCCTCGATCTTGATCTCGTGGTTGCGCAAGGCGCGCTTGAGCGCCTCCCACGAAAGCTGGTTGGTGAGCACCTGGCGCGCGTCGAGCACCAGATAGCCACCGTTGGCGGCGTGCAGCGCGCCTGCGCGGATCTGGGTGAAATCGGTGACCATCGTGCCAAACTCGGTGCGGTGCTCGATGCGGCCCACCAGGCGGTGATAGGTGGGGTTGTCCTCGACAGTCACCGGCGCGCAATTGCAGGTCGGCACATTCGAGAGCACGTTGACCTCATAGCGTCGGAACCAGCGCTCGCCACCATCTCTGCCCGGTATGGGCAGCGGCATGGGCTCTTCGTCGCGCCCCATGAAGCGATCGACGTT
>MTKY01071900.1_pt1 | contig 14387 bp, 14 predicted proteins | sample 1042731 | NCBI WGS metagenome assembly MTKY01 (sample SAMN06212206, study PRJNA360538) | anaerobic digester metagenome | biome: Wastewater treatment plant; material: sludge; isolation source: anaerobic digester fed with sludge from wastewater treatment plant | place: Denmark: WWTP Soeholt ... | reverse complement strand
CTGCGTGGTGGGCGGCCATGTTCGCGCCGAGCAGCGTCGCCGCCAGGGTGAAGGGGACGTGCTCTGCCCAGCGCGTCAGGCGCAGCAGTGCCCGCGCACGGTCAGCGGCGCGTGGTGGAGTGGACGGAGAAGCGGTCATGTGTACTGGCTGGCTTGCAGCGTGAACAGGTGCGCGTACTGCCCGCCCTGGCGCAGCAGCGCCTCGTGCGGGCCGTGCTCGACGATGCGCCCATTGTCGAGCACGACGATGCGGTCGGCGGTGCGCACCGTCGAGAAGCGATGGCTGATCGTGATCGCCGTCTGGCCCTGGGTCAGCGCGTGCAGCTTGCGAAAAACCTCGTATTCGGCGCGGGCATCGAGCGAGCTGGTCGGCTCGTCGAGGATGATGATCTCCGCATCGCGCAGGAAGGCGCGGGCCAGGGCGATCTTCTGCCATTCGCCGATGCTGAGCTGCTCGCCGTCCTGGAACATCTTGCCCAGCACGGTATCGTACTCGCGCGGCAGGCGGGCGACTACCTCGTGCGCCCCGGACTCGTGGGCCACGCGCGCGATATGCGCCCGTTCTGGCGGCGCGCTCACGTCGCCGAACCAGATGTTATCCTCCACCGTCAGGTTGTACTGCACGTAGTCCTGCATGATCACGCTGATCGCGCGGCGCAGGTCGGTCACGGCCAGGTCGCGCAAGTCCACCCCGTCCAGAGTGATACGCCCCTCTGTCGGGTCGTAGAGCCGGCAGAGCAGCTTGATCAGCGTCGTCTTGCCCGACCCGTTCTCGCCGACCAGGGCGATCTTTTCGCCGGGCCGGATGGTCAGGGTGATGTCGCACAATGCCTGGCGCGTGCCGCCGGGATAGGTGAAGGAGACGTCCTCGAAGGCGACGCCACGCTTCAGCGGGCGCGGGAACAGCTTGGGATGCGCCGGGCTGACGACGTGCGGCTCCAGGCGCAGGAACTCGTCCAGGTCGGCGATGAAGAGATTATCCTCATACAGCCCGGCCAGGCTTTGCAGGGCGCTTTGCAGGTAACCCTGCCCGCGCTGGAACGCCTGGAAAGCCATCACCAGGTCGCCCAGGCTGATCGCGCCGGACAGCGCGCGGTGCGCGATCACCGCGTAAGCGCCGTAGATGGCGACGGTGGAAGTCAGTTGCGCGCCGAAGCTGAAGAGGGCCTGCCGCCGGGCCAGCCGCAGGCGCTCGAAACGGAGTCGCTGGCGCAGATCGCGGAAGCGATCCATGAACAGATCGCCCAGCCCGAAGAGGCGAATCTCTTTGGCGTGCTGCTCGCCGGTGAGCATCCAGGTGTAGTACCACGTCTTGCGCTCGGTAGCCGTGCGCGCGCGCTGCCAGCGGTACAGCGTGCCGGAATACCAGATGCGCACCACGAAGCCCGGCGCTACCGCCGCCAGCAGCACGACGACGAAGACCCAGTTGAACGACAGCAGCAGGCCGGAGATCGCCAGCAGCGACACGGCGTCGCGGCCCAGTTGCAGCAAGCCCTGCAAGATGCGCATCGGGCGCATGGACGCCTCGCCCTGGGCACGGCGCAGCGTGTCGTAGAACTCCGGGCTTTCGTAGAATTCGAGGTCAATGGCCACCGACTTGGCGTGCACGATGTCCTGCATGTAGTCGGTGACGATCATGGCCTGCGTCTGGGAGATGATGCCCGCCACCAGCCCGATCACCGTGTTCAGCAGGGTGAAGGCCGCCATCAGCACCACATAGAGCAGAACGCGGTTGAGCGCCGCGCCCTGGTCAGCCGCCCCCACGCTGGCCGTCACGCTGTCAATCAGCAGCTTGAGCAGGTACAGGTTAGCCAGCGGCAGCACGCCCTGCACCACGACCAGGGCCGCGTTAGCCACCGTCCAGCCGGGGGTGCTGCGCCAGATGAGGCGCAGCGCCAGGTCAAGGCGCAGCGTGAGCCACAGCTTGGCGGTGAAGGTGTCGCGGGACTTGGAGCCGGTCACGGCGTGCCATCCGGCGGGCGCACAAGGGGAGACGGAGTCATTTCACACCACCCGGATAGCGCCCAGCCGCTCAAGCTGGTCGAGAAAGGCAGCGACATCGCGCCCAGCCTCCTCGACGCTGACCTCGAACTCCGCCACGACCGCCGCCGCGATCTCCTCGCCCGTGCGCACACCGTCGAGCAGGCTCCAGATGCGCCCGCCCACCTCGTTCAGCACGTAGGGGCCAGCGAAGCGCGCCGCGTCCGGCCCCAGCGCGACGAGGATCGTCTCGTCAATGACCCGCTCGGCGACCAATGCCGGGTCGCGGACAAAGCGCCTGTGGCGGAACGTGTCCATTGTCGCGGGTTCCTCCGCCACGCACTAGAGCGTGTTACGCACTTTCTGGCGATGCTTTGGCCCCCATCCCCCGGCCCCTTCCCCCGAAATGAGGGAAGGGATGTCGCCAGGGCAATGTTCCCCTCCCTCCGCGCAGCGTGGGGGAGGGGTCAGGAGTGGGGGGAAGTACTCCGTGAAGCTCATAACAGCCTCTAGCCCCACAGAGCGTGGAGATAGCGTATCTGTTCCAGCTCGTGGTGCGCTCCGCCGCCCTCGTGATTGTTGAACCGGTAGACGCGCATTTCTTTGGGCGCGGTGACGTAGTTGTAGGCAGCGAACACGGTTGAGGGTGGGCAGATCATGTCCATCAGCGCCGTCGAATAGAGGGCGCGCGCCCGCGAGCGGGCGGCGAAGCTCATCCCATCGAAGTAGGCCAGCGTGCGGAAGACCGTCTCGACCTTGTCGCGCTGCACGCTCAGGAAGCGCACGATCTCCTGGTAGGGGTGGTCTTCGGTGAGGCCGATGGCCCGCCGGAAGTGGCACAGGAACGGCACATCGGGCATGGTCACGGCCAGGTCGGGCACCAGGCCGCTGACGGCGACGGCCAGCCCCCCGCCCTGACTGGTGCCGGTTGCGGCGATGCGTGCCGGGTCAACGGCAGGATGGCCCTGCACGGCCTCGACGGCGCGCACGGCGTCGGTGTACAGGCGGCGGTAGTAGTAGGTGCGCGGGTCGAGGATGCCCTGGGTCATGAAGCCGGGCGTGTGCGGGTTGTCGCCTTCGGGCAGGTCGGGCGTATCACCCTGCCGCCAGGAGCCGCCCTGCCCGCGCGTGTCCATGACCAGGTAGGCGAAGCCAGCAGCGGGGAAGGTCAGCCACTCGTGCGGGAAGCCGCGCCCGCCCCCATAGCCGATGTACTCGACGACGCAGGGCAGCGGCCCGCCTGCCCCACGTGGCAGCACGAGCCAGCCCTTGACCGGCTGGCCGCCATAGCCAGCGAAAGTAACATCGTAGGTGTCCACCAGGCGCAGCCCGAAGTCCACCGGCTCGAAGCGCGCGTCCAGCGGATGCTGGCGGGCGGCGTCGAGCGTCTCCGCCCAGAAAGCGTCGAAGTCGGGCGGCTCTTCGCGCAGCGGCTGGTACGCCCGAAGCTCATCAAGCGACAGATCGAAGAAAGCCATGCGACACCCCCTACGTGTCCTTCTGCCAAACCGCGACAACTGTAGCACATTCGCCGGGTTTGCGCCCGCGCTGGCGGCGGGCGCATCTGGGTTTTGGGGCAAAGCATCACCGCAGAAGTACGCTCAGGAAAGCTTGGCGAAATCCGGTGGTTTACCTCACCCCCAGCCTCACTGCGCTCGGCTTGCCCCCTCTTCGCGTCGGAGAGGGGGCGGCGAGGCGTGCCAGCGCCGAGCGGGGGGAGGTAAACCGCTCCGCGATTCAGAGAATCTCGCCCCCAAACTCGGACGGGCTGCCAGCGCATGGGAATTGCCATCGCCAGCGCAGTAAGCTATAATGAAACTATTGGTTCGTTTCCGAACTACTATCTGAGGCAACATGGACATCCTGAGCAATCTGAGCGCCATCGGCTTCACCGAGTACGAGGCCAAAGTGTACCTGGCCCTGCTCAAAGAGTATCCGGCGACCGGTTACCAGATCAGCAAGCAGGCTGGCATCCCGCGCTCGATGGTCTACGAGGCGCTGGGGCGGCTCGACGTGCGCGGCGCTGTGCTCAAATCCGAAGCGCGGAAAGCCACACTCTACCGGCCCCTGCCGCCCGATGTGCTGCTCAACCGGCTGACCTCTTCCTACGCCCGCCTGCTGGACGAGCTTCGCCGCGACCTCAACACGCTCTACCTGGCGCAGGACGAGGGCTACTTGTGGACGTTTGACGGTGAAGATCGCGTGCTGAGCTACGCTGAGCACATGATCGTCCACGCCCAGCGCGAAGTGATGCTGGTGCTCGCCGACGATCACCTGCGCCGCCTGCGCGAGGTCATCGTCGCCGCCGACTCGCGTGGCGCAGCCATTGGCATCCTCCTCACCGGCGAAGACAGCCTCGCCGTAGGGGATATCGCCTACCACCCCCCGCGCGAGAGCGAGCTACACAAGCTGGCCGATAGCCTGGTCGTCGTGGTGGATGAGGGAGAAGTGCTCATCGCCAGCGAGCAGGGTCTCAACTACACGGCGACGGTGACGACCAACGCCAACATGGTGCAGATCGGGCGGCAGTTCGTGTGGATGGAGCTATTCGCCCATCGCGTCTTCTCGCAGTTGGACCCGAATGCGGTGCCGCACCTCTCGGCGGACGACCGCAGCGTGCTCGAATCAGTGACCGGGCGTCGTCTGGGTGAGTGAAGATGGCGGGCCTGCCCCTATCGAAGGCGGCCAAAACCGAGCGCTCGCGCTGAGCTTCGTCGTCGAGGTGGGGGCAGCGGCACAAGGGCAGCACGGTGATCGTCCCCGCCCGGCACCACTCCACCACAAAAAGCCCCCGCTCCGTGCAGAGCGGGGACTGGTGGCACACTATGTCACGATAGCGGAGGGTAGTCGGCGTGAATCGTCAGGGGCAGCCCCGGCGTGTCACTCCTCCCATTCCTCCTCGTCCCACTCCTCTTCCTCCTCCAGCCCCGCGCCAGCATGTTCCAGCGTGGGCGGGCGCAAATCAACGACCTCCAACTGCGTGTTGCATTCGGGGCAGTCCACCAGGTCCCACACTTCGACCTCGTCTCGCAGCGGCACCCAAGCATTGCACGACGGGCAGCGAGCGCGAAGCTTGCTCTTTGGGCTGCGCTGCTGACCCCCGGTTTTGCTGTCAAACTCATCGTTCCTCATTCTACCGCTCAACAGTGTGCAAAGGCGGATGAGACACTATGCAGCGATATAGCACGAATCCGGCGGCGTGTCAATTTTCCCGTCTGGCTTTTGCCGGAATCGGGGAGAATTGGCGGCGTTGTGGCGGAGCGGTGCCCCAGAGAGAGGCTTTGCCCTCCGATGGTTATTTTGCGTCCCTGCGACTTGACATTTTGGTATACCTAAAATATAATCTCTGACAGTAAGGGTTTCATCGTTCTCGACATTGAAATCTCTGTGAAGATAGGCACATGACTCTGAACACTGATCCTGGCAACGAGCAGTCCGCCCAGCGCACCCTGGCCGACCTGCAGCCCGGCGACACCGCCGAGGTCGTCGCCCTGCACAGCGACGGTGCCGAGCGCCGCCGGCTGATGGACCTGGGCATTGTGCCCGGCACGGCCATCACCGCCGAGCTGCGCAGCCCGCTCAACGACCCGGTCGCTTACCGGGTGCGTGGCACGCTGATCGCGCTGCGCCGGAGCCAGGCCGTTCACATTGAGATTCGCAGCCCTGCACCGGAGACACTCTCATGACAATGACCACCAACACCCTGCCCGGCTCCGCCTGCGCGACCTGCCCCATGAACCGTCACCTGGCGCGTTTGGGCGTCAAGATGGACTCCTGGGACTATGTGGTGGCCCTGGCGGGCAATCCCAACACGGGCAAGAGCACCGTTTTCAACGCGCTGACCGGTCTGCGCCAGCACACGGGCAACTGGCCCGGCAAGACTGTCGCGCGGGCCGAGGGCGGCTTTGAGTACGGCGACAAGCGTTACAAGATCGTAGACCTGCCCGGCACGTATTCGCTGCTGGCGTCCAGCGCCGACGAGGAGATCGCCCGCGACTTCATCCTCTTCGGCCAGCCGGACGTGACGGTGATCGTCGTGGACGCCACGCGCCTGGAGCGCAACCTCAACCTGGCCCTGCAAGTGCTGGAGATCACCGACAAGGTGGTCGTGGCGCTCAACCTGATGGACGAGGCGCGGCGTCACCGGCTGGCGGTGGACGAGCGGCGTCTGGCGCGCGACCTGGGCGTGCCCGTCGTGCCCATGAGCGCGCGGCGCGGCCAGGGCATCGCCGAGCTATTGCAGATGGTGCACGGCGTGGCGACCGGCGAGATCAAGCCGCGCCCGCACCGCCTGGCCTCTACTCGCGACTCGGTGCTCGACCGCGCGGTGAGCTACCTCGTCACGCGCATTGAAGCGGCTTTCCCTGGGCTGCCCAATGCCCGTTGGGTGGCGCTGCGCCTGCTCGACGGAGACGCCTCAATTGAGAGCGCCATCGGCGATGGCAGCCTGGGCGATCTGTCGCGCGGGCTGCAAACAGCCCCCGTCGCCGAGCGGCTGGCCCTGGTGGAGGCCATCTCATGACCGACCCGTCCACCGACCTCCTGCAGACGGCGCGTACGCTGCGGGCGGAGGTGGGCGCGGGGATGCACGACCAGCTTGCCGAGGCGCTCTACACCGACGCCGCTCGCCTGGCCGACCGCGCCGTAACCCGCCCGGACGAACGCCCCCGCTTCGACCTGGATCGGACCATTGACCGCCTGGTGACCAGCCGGACGTGGGGCTTCCCCATCATGCTCCTGCTGCTCACGGTCGTCTTCTGGATCACTATCCAGGGCGCGAATGTGCCTTCCGGCCTGCTGGCAACGCTGCTGCTGGACACGGTTCACCCCGCTCTCAAGGACGGGGCGAGCGCGCTTGGCTTCCCCTGGTGGCTGAGCGGCGTGCTGTTTGACGGGGCGTACCTGGCCGGAGCATGGGTGGTCAGCGTCATGCTGCCGCCGATGGCCATCTTCTTCCCCCTGTTCACGCTGCTGGAAGACTTCGGCTATCTGCCGCGCGTGGCTTTCAACCTGGATCGCCTGTTCAGCCGGGCGGGCGCGCACGGCAAGCAGGCCCTCTCGATGACGATGGGCTTCGGCTGCAACGCGGCGGGCGTGGTTGCCACGCGGGTGATTGACAGCCCGCGCGAGCGCCTGATCGCCATCATCACCAACAACTTCGCCGTCTGCAACGGACGCTGGCCGACGCTGATCATGGTCTCGACGATCTTCATCGGCAGCGCCGTGCCGGCGGCGCTGGCCGGGCTGGTCTCGGCGGCGGCGGTGGTGGGCATTGCTGTGCTGGGTGTGCTGCTGACGTTTGCGGTGTCGTGGTTTCTCTCGCGGACGATGCTCAAGGGCGAGGCGTCCGTCTTCAGCCTGGAATTGCCGCCCTACCGCCCGCCGCGCCTCTGGCAGACGCTCTACACATCGGTCATTGATCGCACGCTGATCGTGCTCTGGCGCGCGGTGACGATGGCTGTCCCGGCGGGCGTGGTCATCTGGACGATCTCCAATGTGCACGTCGGCGGGGGAAGTGTAGCCGAGCACCTGGTGAGCCTGCTGGATGGCTTCGGCTGGCTGCTGGGGCTGAACGGCGTGATCCTGGTGGCCTACATCGTCGCCATCCCCGCCAACGAGATCATCATCCCCACCATCCTCATGCTGACCGTGCTGACGGCGCGGCTGTCCGGCGTGGGCGAGGGCGCGGGAGTCATGTTCGAGCTGGAGTCGGGGGATGCCATCCGCAATATTCTGCACGCTGGCGGCTGGACGACGCTGACGGCGATCAACCTGATGCTCTTCAGCCTGATCCACAACCCGTGCAGCACGACCATCCTGACCATCTACCACGAGACGCGCAGCCTCAAGTGGACGGCGGTGGCGACGGCCCTGCCGCTGCTGCTGGGCTTCGCCGTGACCTTCACCCTGGCGACCGCCGCGCGCTTGCTCGGCTGGGCGTGAGGGCGGGGGGCGCGCGCAGAAAGAGGCTTCCGAAGTCTCCGAAGACTTCGGAAGTCTGGTTCTTGGCCGGGCGCTGCCGTTGTAGGGGAGGGTTTGAAACCCTCCCCTACAAGAACGCCTGGATCAGCGGGTTTGCGTATCGCGATACGCCCCTGCGGGCCGGGCCGCCGGACGGACTTCATCCCCGGAAGAGCAAACCGCCGGCTCCGAGGCCGGCGGCGCATGATCATGCAAGAGGGGCGCGACCGCCCCGCGCTCACTTGCCCGCGACTTTGGCGTAGGCGTTGCGCACCATCGTCAGCAATTCGTCGAAGGCTTCATCGCTGACCGGCGCGCCTTCTTCGGCGGCGGCGATGGCGTCAATCTCGACGACGATGGTCTCTTCCTGGAACAGCGCGTAGCGCACCAGCGCCGTCTGGCCGACGGTCGCCGTCGCCTTTTGCGGCACGCGGTCTCTGTCCAGCGTCAGGCCGTCGAGCCGTAGCTCGCGCTCGCGGGTGACAAGGGCGACTTTGGCGGCGTCCACACTGGGATGCGCCTCCACGACGATGTACGCCAGGGCGTCGTCCGCGCCCTCGTAGACCATCGTCACATGGCCTTTGCTGGCTACCGTGCTCGCCAGCAGCTTGACCGTCTCCTTGTCATTGCGCTCCCAGTCGCCCACTTCCGCTGGCAGATAGGTGACGAAATCATCGGCGCGGGCGCGCGGGCTGCTGCCGCAGGCCGTCAGCAGGGCGCTGAGCAGCGCGATCAGGGCGATCAGGAGGATTGCACTCGCTCGTTTCACCGGTTCTCGCTCCTGGGGGAGGCTGCCCCCTCATGCTCGCCCAGGTAGGCGGCCCGAACCATCGCGTTCTCGCGCAGCGCCGCTGCCTCGTCGGACAGGATGATCCTGCCCGTTTGCAGCACATAGCCCCGGTGGGCGACGGCCAGCGCCATGAGCGCGTTCTGCTCAACGAGCAGGATGGTCGCGCCCTGCTCGTTGAGATACTTGACGATGCGGAAGATGTCGCGCACCAGCAGCGGAGCCAACCCCATCGAAGGCTCGTCCAGCAGCAGGATGCGCGGGTGCCCCATCAGCGCGCGGCCAATGGCCAGCATTTGCTGCTCGCCGCCGGAGAGCGTGCCGCCGAGTTGTTTCTGGCGCTCTTTGAGGCGAGGGAACGTCTCGAAGACGAATTCCAGGTCGCGGGCGATGCCGTGCACGTCCTGGCGGCTGTAGGCCCCCATGTCCAGGTTCTCCGTCACCGTCAGGCGCTGGAAGATTTTGCGCCCTTCTGGTGACTGCACCACCCCGCGACTCATGATGACGTGCGGCGGCAGATGGGTGATGTCCTCATCGCGCAGCAGCACGCGCCCTTCCGCCGCGCGGACGATGCCGCAGATCGTGTTGAGCGTGGTCGTCTTGCCCGCCCCGTTGCCGCCGATCAGCGTGACGATCTCCCCTCCTTCGACCGAGAGCGAGATGCCCTTCAAGGCGTGAATCTTGCCGTAGTAGGTGTGCAGGTTCTCGACTTCTAACAGCGCCATGATCGCGCGCTCCTTTGGGCAGCTATCGCTACGTCGCCAGCAGGTTCACGTCCACTTCGTCGGCTGCGGTGCCCAGGTAGGCTTCGATCACCAGCGGGTCACGCTGCACGTAGTCCGGCGTGCCCTCGGAGATTTTGCGCCCGTAGTCGAGCACGGTCACCTGGTCGGAGATATTCATCACCACGCGCATGTCGTGCTCGATCAGCAGCACCGTCAGGTCGCGCTCGTCGCGCAGGCGGCGGATGAAGCCCATCGTCTCCTCGGTCTCCTGCGGGTTCATGCCGGCGGTCGGCTCGTCAAGCAGCAGCAGACGGGGATCGCTGGCCAGGGCGCGGGCGATCTCCAGACGGCGCTGGCTGCCGTAGGGCAGATTCGTCGCCAGCACGTCGGACACATCGGCCAGGCCCATGAAATCGAGCAGCCCATAGGCATGAGCCAGCGTCGCATCTTCCTCGATGTTGTTGAGCGGCAGCCGCAACAGCGCCCCCAGCGGCGTGCTGCGCAGGCTGGGATGCACACCGGCCATCACGTTCTCAAGCACGGTCATGCCCTGGAACAGGTGAATGTTCTGGTAGGTGCGGGCAATGCCGCGCGCCGTCACCTGGTCTGGGCGCAAGCCCTGGATGGGATGGCCGAGGAAGCGCATCTCGCCCTCTTCGGGCGTGTAGAAGCCGCTGATGCAGTTGAAGAACGTCGTCTTACCGGCACCGTTGGGGCCGATCACGCTGGCGATCTGGTTGGGCATGATCGTCAGGTCCAGGTCGCCCACAGCCACCAGGCCGCCGAAGCGCTTGGTGACGCCGGTCGCCTGCAGAACGGGCGTGACGCCCGCATGGTCCGTCATGCCTCGCCTCCTTCTTGCCGGTAGGGGCCTTGCGCCAGGGCGCGTGCGCGCTCGCGAAGCTGCGTAACAGGGGCTGGCAGCAGCCCCGCAGGCCGCAGGATGACCATAGTCACCAGCAGCGCGCCGAAGACCATGATGCGGTACGTCTCAAGCTGGCGCAGCACTTCCGGCACACCGATCAGGGCGATGGCCCCCATGATCACGCCGGGCACGCTGCCCATGCCGCCGATGATGACCAGGCTGAGCACCTCGATAGACACGTCCAGCCGGAAGTCGCTGGGGTAGATGTTACGCTGGCGGGCGGCGAACAGCACGCCGCCGATGCCCGCGAAGGCCGCACCGATGGCAAACGCCGTCAGCTTGGACTGCACCAGGTGAACGCCCACAGATTGCGCGATGGACTCGTCGCTCTTCATCGCGCTCCAGGCGCGGCCCGTGCGCGACTGCTTGAGGCGCATCGAGAGGAAGGCGACCACCCCCACCCCGATCAGCACCAGATAGATCATCGTCAGGTAGCCCACGCCGCCCGTCGCGCCCTGCGGCAGGGGCCGGGGAATCTCCAGCACGCCCTGCGGCCCGCCGGTGTAGTCGCGCAGATTGGTGAACAGCAGGCGGATGATCTCCCCAAAGCCGAGCGTCACGATAGCCAGGTAATCGCCGCGCAGCCGCAGGACAGGGATGCCCAGCGCAATGCCGGACAGCAGCGATACGATAGTGCCGACGATGATGCCCACCAGGAACGGCGAGGCGTTGTCAAAGAGCCAGCCGTAAGCGCCGGTGCGCTCAAGCAGCGAGGCCACCAGCGCGCTGAGCAGGATGGCGGCCACCGTGATCAGCGTGGTCATGCCGCCCCCCGGACGCCCGGAGTAGGTCACAAGCGGGCGCTGGTGATCCCAGGGACGGCGTTCCGCTGGCGGGCGGCGCCGCCAAATCCTGATCCCCACATAGGCGACGATCAGGGTGACGATCACCGTGACGGGCACCCACCCGGCCAGCTTGATCACCATCTCGTCGTTGCCGGCAAATTTCAGTCCGGCGGGCTTGCCGTCTGCGCCAAGCTCCAACTGGTCAGACGAGAGGAAGGCATACGAGTACGCGCCGAGGGCGAAGAAGGCCACATAGCCCAGGTCGAGCAGACCGGCGTAGCCCACCACGATATTCAGCCCCAGGCCGAGCATGACGTTGATGCCCACGATGGTCATCACGTCGTTCTGGCCCTGGTTGAGGTAGAGCGGCATGAGCAGCACAGCCAGGATCGCGCCGGTGCCGGCGAACTGCGTCTCGAAGCGACCAGGCCTCCGCAGCCCCAGGATATTCTGTACGGCCAGCAGCACGCCAACCGCCAGCGTGAGCAAGACGCTGGCCGTCTCACTGCCACCCAGCGCCTTTGATGTAGCCAGGAAGTAAGTCCGGCTGCCGATGATCCGCCACAGACCCAGCGCCATCATCAAAGCGACGACGCCCAGGCACAGCGCCAGCCGCGCCCGGTAGCTCAGGCCGGAATCGGTAGGCTGCGCGGCGCGCACGGCGACCAGGCCCCACAGGATGATGCCGAAGCCGATCAGCAGTTGGGCCTCTTGCGCGCCCCCGCCCAGGTTGATGACCGGATTGAGTGTGCTATATGCTCCCGTTGCAGCGTTGTAGGTGCCATGACCGACGGTCAGCCACAGCAGCGCGAAGAAGATGAGCGGCAGCAGCAGCACGCCGATATGCGCCTGCGGGCTGGTCGCCAGGTAGGCCCGCGCCCGCTTCCAGGTCTGTCCCAGCCGGGCCAGGGTGAATGCCCAGGCCAGCAGCGCCCCCAGCACACCAGCGACAATCAGCACGATCAGGAAGCCATAGAAGCCACCGATCCCCAGGGTGATGTCCACCAGCTCCAGGCCCGTATCAGTGTCGAAGGTCAGGCGCATGGGGTTAGTGCGCAGCGCCTTGCCTTCCGGGTAGGCACCGGTCAGTGGGTCGCGCGGGGGGTTGGCGAATAGCTCGTCCGCTGGCACACCGGAAAGCACGACCATCGTCTGGGGTGATACCGAATAGAAATAGTCGCTGACCTTGACTCCGCTCTCTTGCCAACGGTTGATGAGCGCCATGAGCAAGAACACGAGCAGCGCCGCAGCCAGGCCCATCGCCAGCGTGTTGCGCAGCAGATGGCCGAATCCTTGCTCGCGCAGGCGGCGCGCCAGGCGCACCCCGAAGATCACCGCGACCAGCAAGATCAGCAACAGCGCGATATTGCTCAGATTGACGGGGACGCCCAGCAAGATCAGGAAGTTGATGACCAGCCCGACGACAAAGCCGGAGTTGATCCCTTCGCGCAGCGAGGCGACGAGCTGTCGGGTGCGTGTTTGAAGCATGGCCTACACCTTCTTTTCCGCCAGCACTTCGCCGAAGATGCCTGTGGGCCGGAAGACGAGCACCAGCACCAGCAAGCTGAAGGCGATCACGTCTTTGTATTCGGCATTAATGCCGAGCATGGTCGGCCCCAGCGCCTCGACCAGCCCCAGGAAGAACCCGCCGAACATCGCGCCAGGGATGTTGCCGATGCCGCCCAGCACCGCCGCCGTGAAAGCCTTCAGGCCGGGGATGAAGCCCGCCCGGAAGTTGAACGACTGGTTGTGGAAGCCCATCATGACGCCCGCCGCGCCCGCCAGCAGCGCGCCGATGGCGAACGTCACAACGATCACCTGGTTCACATCCACGCCCATCAAGGCCGACGTAGGCTTGTCTTCGGCCACCGCGCGCATGGCACGCCCGGTCTTGGATCGCTGTACAAACGTATAGAGCAGCACCATGAGCACCACAGAGACAACGACGACAATGATCCCCGTCTTGGTGACAGGGATCGTGCCCAGGTTGCCAATGCGCACGTCAATGGTGCCGTCAATCAATTTCGGGCGGCTGTAGGCTCGCTTGGCCGGGCCGAAGACATTGAGCATGGCCTGCTGCAAGAAGAACGAGGCACCGATGGCGCTGATCAGCGGGATGAGGCGCGGTGCTGTGCGCAGCGGGCGGTACGCGATGCGCTCCAGGCCCACTGCCACCAGCATGGAGACGATCATGCCCACCGCCACCACGAACAGCAGCGCCACCACCGTCGTGACCACTTCGTAGATGTGCGGCGCGAAGCCGCCCAGGGCTTGCAGCAGCCCGTAGCCGACCAGCGCGCCGATTAGAAAGCGGATGGGCAGGCTGAACAGGGTGAGGAACCAGGTGGGGTCTGGCTCAGCGGCGCGGGCGGTATGCTTGCGCCCGGCGCGCGCCGCCAGAGTCTCCAGCGGCAAGAACAGCACGGCGAAGAGCAGAGGAAGCAACACCGCCGCGACGCTGGCCGCGCCCACTTCGAATGTACCGCCGCCGAGGTTATTCACGTAGGTCAGGGCGAACCACCCGCCGAACGTGCCCATAACCAGGACTTCGCCATGCGCGAAGTTGATCATGAACAGGATGCCGTAGACCAGCGTATAGCCCAGCGCAACGAGGGCGTAGACGCCGCCCAGCACCAGGCCGTTGACCAGTTGCAGGCCCCACAGCGTGATCGGGTAGCGCGCCGGGTCGGCCTCGACCACGTGAGCCACGCGCGCCGACAAGGCCAGGAAGAAAATAACGCCCAGATAATTGATGAACAGTCGCGTGGAAGAAACGATCTCTTCGCTGCGCGCCCTGCTGTACAGGGTAGCAGCCAGCCCAACCAACCCCGCCGCAGCGTAGACCCATAAGAAGCTGCCCAGCAGATCGCTCACTGTCTGGAAGATAGGATCCGCTGGCGTGCCAAACAAGCCGGCGACGTGGGCGATCACCCAGAAGATGCGCACGGTGGCGATCAGGGCCGCCCAGCCGAAAAACTGGCCGCTGAGCCGATCGGCGTCGAGAGTGATGCGCCCTAACCGGCGAGCCTGTGTGACGTGCGCCATGGTGATCCTCCATCTGCGGGCGTGCCGCTGCCCGCGCTGCCGGTGAGTCTAGGGGATGGGTGAGAACAGGTGTAGGACATCTAAGAGCGTGCTTGTTAAGTCGTTCCCCCCACCCCTACCCCTCCCCCACGCTACGCGGAGGGAGGGGAACATTCCGGCAGATCCGCTCCCCTTCCCTC
>MTKY01052063.1_pt1 | contig 14387 bp, 15 predicted proteins | sample 1042731 | NCBI WGS metagenome assembly MTKY01 (sample SAMN06212206, study PRJNA360538) | anaerobic digester metagenome | biome: Wastewater treatment plant; material: sludge; isolation source: anaerobic digester fed with sludge from wastewater treatment plant | place: Denmark: WWTP Soeholt ... | reverse complement strand
GGTCGCACCCAGCGATCGCGCCGCCGCTCAGATGACGGCGCTGTTGAAGTGCAGCAAATATGACAAAGTGCTTCGAGCAGGACCCCACGCGGCGCCCAGGTATGTTGCCCCCGGGGTGATCGAACTCGCGTCGGTGGTGACATGGGAGATGCGAGGGGGCGTGGAGGAGGGCACTGCAGGACCGCGCCAGAACCTCCTGCATCCGGCTTGGTTCGAGTCGGGGGACGGCCTCCAGCTCATATGGCTCGGGCAGGCTGGACCAGACATGGCGGAGGTGTCTATCCCCACCAGGGCTGTCGACTGCTTTGTCTCGCGTGCGGTCTCGCGGCCGACAGGGCAGATGGGCGAATTCCACAGGAGCCAGCTGATGGCGGCGGTTTCTTCCCAGTGGCCTGGCTTTGAGGGTGGCCAAGAGGGGGTGTTTGCGGCGATTGACTCCTGGCGGCGCGAACAAGTGGGGACATTCGGAGAGCCTCGTCGGCGCAGCAATGACGACCCGCCAGTGTACGCGTCCTTCGTTGGCTTCTGTGGCGAGGACGCAGTAGCCGAGCGCGAGATCATGTATGACGGCGCAGCCAAGCACTCAATGCGCGTGAGGTACCGATTCAGGCTGGTCAAGGAAGCGACCAAGTACGACCCCGACCCCTCAGAGATGCCCACCTACCCCTGGAAGCTGGCGGAGATACGGGTAGCGGAGAGCGCACCGGCTGATCTGCCCCCAAGCGACGACGGCAAGTGAGTAGTCTCTCGTGCTGACAGACGTGGGAGAGCGGGGTAGCCTCCGCTCGCCATAGCGAGGAAGGGGTGCTCGAGATGACCAGACACCGATGGGTGCGGTCGATGCTGAGGTGCGTAGCGATAGTCGCCCTGTGCATGGGACTGGCGGCAGCGTTGCCGTACGCACACGCCCAGTGCTGCGGCTGCGGCGGCGCGGGTTGTCCAGCTGCGACGTGTTCCCAGGCGGAATGCGGCGGCACGGGATCTTGCGTCCAGTTTGGCTGTAGACCTGACTACGCGGCGTCCTGCACTTGTGTCCCCATCTGTAAGAAAGCCACCAATGCGAATCTCCCCTGCTATGACCTGGGCGGCGTCCACGGCACACCCCGCAACTGCGGCGCCGCTGGGACAGTCGGGTGTGATGGACTGGCCTGTAACCCGACCAGGTGCGGCACCTACTGCCCGGCTGGCCTGTTTCCTTGTGGCGATGGTACTCCGCCGTGCCACAACTACCCAGTTGACCGATGCTGTGCGAACGTGTGTGACGGGGGCGCGCCAGCGACGGGTTCATGTTGCGCGGACTGCACGAGCGGCTCAGGGTTTGACCAGTGTATCATATTGACTGGGGCATGCTGGCTGTACACCATCCAGCAGCGTTGGTGCTGTGACGCCAGTGGGGACATCGCGCTCGGTGGTGGTGTCTACGTCTGTGGCATCGAGACGCCGTCCCCAGGGGTGGCCGGCTGCCGATAGAGCGCAGGCACCAAGGGCGCCACAGCCACAGTCTCGTGCTTGGGCGTGCTGGTGGAGGACCAGCAGCGTGCAGCCAGACGAACACGGTTTAGTTCGTAGCGCGGTCGCGCTGTCCGTCTCAGACTGACTGTAGGAGGTCGTCATGACCGAACGCGTACGACGTCTCACATCTGGTGTGGCCACGGTCATCGTGCTGGTCGCTGGCCTCTACCTGAGTGGCCGCATATCGGGCTTCATAGGGACGCCTGCGATATCGGGAGACGTTGCCCTCACGAGTATCGCTACTGCGGCACCGGGAGACGGCCAACTGGACCCGTTCTCTGCAGGAGCCGTCTCGTGGCAGAGCTACCTGCAAGCACAGGGCGTCGACAGAGAGATCAGCGCAGCTCATGCCGCGCTGTGGGATCGCGACTACGCCGAGGCGGTCAGCATATACCACAGGGCGCTGGAGCACGCGGGGGCGGATGCGGAACTATCGCTCTTCTTGCACGCGTCACTGGTTACGGCCTTTGCGCAAGGGGACGATCGTGAGGCGGCACAGGAAACGGCAAGGACTACCCTCCCGGTTGCTCTCCAGGTGGCCACCGGAGAGGCTATCGCACAGCAGCCACTACTGATGGTCTCCTGCCTCCTCATCGTGAGTCCTCTCGTGCTGTGGAAGAATGACCTCAGCGCTGAGGAACTGACTATTGCCGCTGAAGTTGCGGCGCGCACATCACTCCGCGCGCGAGAACTGCGCCACTCGGTTGAGGCGTGGGCTCAAGCGCATTCGGCACCGACAACCGGTCATACCTTCGACACGCTCGACGACTGGGCGGGCCGCGGGGATGTACTCGGGGCCCGTGCTGCAGCTCGTCTCGGACGCTGTGACGGGGCCACCGGCGCGCTGCGCAAGGTGGCCAAGGAGGCGACATGCAACACTACTCTGGGCCTAGCCCTCTACTGCCTCGGCGGCACTCTCGTGGACATGGGTTCCAAAGATGAGGCCGCAACAGCACTGGCTCAGGCGTTGGTGCCCCTGGAGGCGGTCATAGGGGAGTACGGTCAGCGGTGCCCGCGCGAGTTCGTATGGCTCCACGAGGACACCGAACGCCTGCTAGCCGATCTGGATCCCGCACGGCGCGTAGCCTGGTTCTGTAGGCTGTGGCTTGAGGACAGGCTCGGGGAGATGCCTGAGTTCGGAATAGGCAGCAGCCCAGCCCAGGGATCGTTTCTGGCCGCCGCACAGCAAGCAGCCGCTGCCGACGACATTGCCGGGCTGATCCGGTTTGGCGAACCGGCGCGGGTCGCCCGCGACACAGACGACAACGCCAAGGTGAGTATTGAACTCTCATTCGGCCGCGATACGCCGCCCCTTCTAGTCACAGGAGACACATTGTTCTCCCTCTCCCGCACAGAAGGTGGGTGGCGCATAGTCGACGCTGCACCTGCAGGTATGGGTGCCGAGCAGTAGCCAACCGATCTGGGTTCTGGCGGGTCGCTCCTCGGTATCCGTGTCTCACAGGCCGGAATCACGGGACTACTGCTCTATCGGTATTCCCTGACGCGCCCTGCCCCAGCGAACGGAGGGCCATCGTGCATCGTGGCTTCACACTCATCGAGTTGCTTGTTGTGATCGCGATCATCGCCTTACTGGCCGCCATCCTCTTCCCCGTGTTCGCCAAGGCGAGAGAGAAGGCCCGCCAAGCGGCCTGCTGCAGCAACCTGCGTAACATGGTCCAGGGAGCCATGCTCTACTCCATGGACTACGACGGCATGGTCGTGATGTGTGGGGCCGGCATCCCGTGGTTCGACCGCATCCAGCCCTACCTGAGGAATCGGCAGGTGCTCTACTGCCCCTCCGACCCAAAGCCGCCGGGAACGCGCACAGAGGGCACCCTCACGTTCATGCACGGCACCTCCTACGGGCACAACATGCGCGGCACGAGCACACCGATCCTCTGGGACGCGCTGGACGAGGATGTCGCGGGCTTGATCCTCTTTGCGGACGCCAACGGCGACAAGCTGATCTCGGGCCCCGGGGCCCCGTATTCCTATAGCATGGTAACCCTTCCGGAACATGTAACTCCGGGCAACGCGGACTGCATCCTTACGCCTCGACACAATGAGGCCCTGAATTGTGTCTACTTCGACGGACATGCCAAGTGTATGCATCTGGCCCAAATGCAGCCATCCTACTGGAGCCCGGAGTGGGCGCCTTGACATGCGTCGTCTGAGCATCATCCCGCTTCGAGTACCACCGACTTCCGGTATGTGACTGTGCTCGTTTGCATGCGCTCAACGCTCGCATGGTTGCCGCTGACAGTCAGGGCAGGAGTGCTGAGGGCATCTGCGGCAACCATGGCCCTGAGCGCTCCGTCGAGCACGATACGTCCGGCCCTTGTCGGGGAGACGACGATATCGGCGGCAAGGTAACCGCGCTCGGAAGACTGACGGAGCCGAACGCTCGTGCCCCCCGGGTAGCGCGTCTGCTCGGCCGGCGGTTCTCCCACCAGCCCGTTGAGTGTCACGGCTGCCCCTGATGTCTGACGGGGCACCCACAGGTACAGACTGCTAGGGCGGCCCGCAGCCACTTTGGTGAAAATCTCGACGCGCACCGCGCTCGGCTTCCCGATGGCTATCCTCTCGGGCGAGACCTTGAACCCGACCTTCGCCCAACGGTCGGGATCTATTAGACCGGTGACTGACGCGGCGTACGTGACCGTGACGCTACATGCCTTCCCACAGGGGGTGCCCCCGCACCCGCAGCAATCCGCCTGCTCCTGCGGCGTGACACACGGGGCGTCCGTGAAGCCGAGATCGACTGCCAATCCCCTGTCCGTGGCGCGCTGTTGCGCACGTACGGAAAAAGGGTCGCCACACAACGTCTGCGCTGCCCAGGAGGTGCCGGAGGGGCGCACGATATTGGCGCCCAGAGGCAGCAGATCGGTGATTGTCGCGCTGAAGGTCGCCTTACTACCCCTGGGGGAGGTCTGCGCGACACCGAGGGTCTGCTGGAGCGTGCTGACGGGTTGCCCGGTTGTGTAGTCGAAGACGAGCACTTCCGCCTCGCCCACGTAGAGGGTCTCGGCGGCACTCCCCGCCAAGGGGAGCGCCACGAAAAGCAGAGCCGCCCAGACTCGCCAGACCTTGCTGCCAGTCATCGCTACCTTCTCCTTCCTCCATCTTAGAGCGTTGTGAGCGCGCGGTAGATGCAGCCCCCAAGCACTAGCAGTCCTGCGGCCAATGCCACGGCGCCGACGACGCGAACTCGGTCGACTACGGCACTGCTCTCGAGTGTTCGCCAGGCTGTTGACTGGAGAGCCGCCAGCCCGTAGATGACCCCCATCGACAGGCCGCCGACTGTGAGCAAACTGCCTGCCCTGGGCCACGGCAACTCCTGCCAGACGCAGAACACGCAGTGGTGAAACGGCGCGTGGAGAAGGAGCGGGGAGAGGTGCACGTGTAGCGCGAGAACGAAGCACGTGAGAGCCGCAATCCCTCCGGCTGTCGCAGTGAGCAGGCCCGGGACGCCACGCAGGCGGGCAACGAGTCCCACCAGCGAGACAGTCGCGGCGATGCCGAAGAGGATCGTATACAGCGGCGTGGTGTGGGTCAGGCCCTCGAGGACGGGCTGCCCCGGCTGGTCGAAGATCGAGGTACAGCAGGAGACCTTGCGAGGCTCGATGGACGTGAGGAAGCCGATATCACAGTAGCTCTCGAGCAATAGCACCGCGGCAAGCGGCAGCAGGAGGAGGAGCTTCCGCTTGGTGAACGGCTGATCCTCGAGCTGCCTGTCGACAGCGTTGAGCACAAGCCAGTACCCGTACAGGATCGGGACAACGAGTTTGAGAGCGCTCGCCGTGAACGCCAGGGCGGGCTTCAGGAGATGCACGCCGGTGAGGCACATTGCTCCCGGAATCTCCGCTACCAGTGACCCCAGTGCCCAGAACCAAGCAGGCGCCAAGACGATGCGCATCGATAGCGCAATGGTGACCAGAGCGATCACGAGGTACACCCGTTTCTCCAGTTCATACTGCTCCTCACTCGGTTGGCTGGCACGCCACCTCCGGCCGATGAGATACCCAACGCCGGAGCCCGCTACCGCCAGCGCGAGGGCGATAGCCGCCAGGATGAGGTAGGTTGTGGTGAACGCGTTCACTATCATGTGCTGGCCCGCGTTCGTGCCCGCACCACCCTGCCTGCTTCCAGCTCTATGGTGGTGTCAATGATGCAATGCCCATGCAGGCGGGCCCCATGGGACGCGATGAGGAGTGCTCGCCCCTGCTCCTTCAGCTCGCCAAGTATGTCGAGCAGGCGGCTCGCCGATCTCTCGTCGAGGTTGGCGTCGGGTTCGTCGGCGAGTATGATTGCCGGGTCGTTGATCAGCGCTCGCGCGATGGCTACGCGCTGTTGCTCGCCCGCAGAGAGCCTGTTCGCTGCGAAATCGGCGCGCTCGCCAAGGCCGAGTCGGTCGAGCAGTCGTCGAGCGCGCTTGGAGCGTTCTGCGTCGCTCACGCCCATCGGGACGAGGGGCACCGCCACATTCTCAGCTGCCGACAGCCCGCTCAATAGGTTATACTGCTGGAAGATGAATCCGAGCCAAGCGCGCCGGAGGCCCGATAGGAAATGGTCCGGCAAGTGCGTCACCTCTCGCCCGTCGAGTTCTAGTGTCCCTCTACTCGGCCTCGTGAGAAGGCCCAGCAGGTTCAGCAGTGTGGTCTTTCCACTCCCCGAAGGCCCTCGCAGCAAGACCCCCTCGCCGGCCGAGACCTCGATGTCGACTTCCGCCACGGCGTCGACGGCACCCAGTGACGACCTGAAGGTCTTGCCCAGACCACGCGTCCGGAGTATGCACATCGCGAACGGCGCCCTCCTTAGCTTCGAATCGCCTCGTCGGCGTCGATGATGCTGCACAACCACGCCGGAACAACCGTGGCTGCCAGGAGTGGGAATACACCAACGCCGAACAGAAGAACGATGCCCGGCACCGAGACGTACATAGGCAGTGGGAAGTCTGGATACACCGAGGCCCACCCCAGGAAGAAACCCTTCAGCCCGGGTGCTCCCGCGAGGACGTATGCCAGCCCGAGTGCGATGCCGATGGCGGTTCCCGCCGACCCCACTGCAATGCTCTCGAGGCACTTCACCTGAATAATGTCTGCGGTATCCCACCCCACGGCCTTTAGCGTCCCGATCTCTCGGCGTTCGTCCTGACTGACGCTCGACGCCTCCACCCACGCAACCAGACCCGCCGTTAGCAGTAGCACGAGCCACACCAACTGGAACACTCCCGCCCGCTGACCGAATGCGGAGGCGGTCAGTTCGGTGAGCCCGTCCTTGGTGACCGCGCGAAGAGAAGGGTCCGTGGCCACTATCTGTTCCGCAATGACGTTGGCGTACTTGCGGTCAGATGCATATACACAGAGGTCACTGGCCTGCGACGTATCGAGCCCGAAGAACTCGCGTGCCGTATCGATGGGCGTGATCACGGCGTCTGCCACGAATATCTGCACATCAGCCGTGAACGCCCCCACGATTTCCAGGCCAAAGTCACAGCCAAACGGGTCTGTCAACACCAGCCTCTCGCCGACCGCCGCGCCATGGGCGCGAAGGAAGGCCTCTCCAACCGTTGCGTGATGGCTATCCTGGGTGGTGATGAATCTGCCTCCCTCGGCGACGGCAATGCCGATCTCGGACGCGGACGGGCACAGACTGAGGTCAACGCCAACCAACGCGTAGGCCAGAGTTGAGTTCTTGACACGGACAGGGACATAGCCCCACACGCGCGGCACGGCCCGCCGCACGTGTGGCATGCTCCCGATGCGTTCCGCGAGTGACACGTCCAGCGATTCCGGCCTTCCCGCCACCAGACGCTGTACAGTCACATCGGGCATCAACTCGGCACTCATCAATGCGTCGCGCTCCAGCCCGTCCTTGATGAACGTGACGGAGGCGGCGAGCGTCATGATGACGATCATTGGCACCGTCACTGCAAGTGTCCTGCGCCAGTGTCTGGCCAGGTTCCGGGTAGCAGTGCCCCAGAGGTTGGCGTGGCGGCGGAAGGCTGCTGTCGGTGCCGGTGCTCGGCTTATGGCTCGAAGCGTAGGAGGAACACCTCCTCCTCAGGGACGTCTGGTGCGCAGACAGTGTCGCACGATGCGTGGTAGCAGTATGCGGCCGGTGCATCTCCGAGGCACCCGCTGATCCCTTCGGTAAGCGCCTTGGTTGCGCTGCAGTCTGCCGAGAACGCCATCAGGGGAATCCCAATGGCCTCGAGCACTGCGCTGCGGGCTGTGACGGTCTTGGAGTGGTCTGCGTACCGTTCGTTGACTCGCCACGTCAGCCCGGCGACGACCACGGCCGGCAGTAGTGTCGCGAGTACGGCCGCTCTGCCGGGCTGTCTCATCTGCGCACGTTCTCCTTCTGCATCGCCACTTGGAGGGCTTCTCCGACGGACAGCGCGCGACCATCCTCATCGGGGTGTTCCTTGCGCCAACCGTCGAGGCACTCATCGCCATGGAACCAGTGATTGAAATGGCAGCCGGTCGGCTTCTTCCCCTCTGGGGTGTCCTTGAGGCCTTGCCACACCACGGTCGTGTCAGGACTCACGCTGGTCTGGCGCCCGACTGAGTGTACCACGATCTCCTTCGAGCACACGTCGCAGGCAGCTTGCACGGTCACTTCCTGGTCTGGTGCCCGTGCCATCAGGCTCACCGCACACATGGGGCAGCAGGCGAGTTGCTCCTCCTGTCCGACGACCACCCGGGTAGCGTCTGGGGCATAAGTAGCCATCCCGCACGCATCGCACTTGGTGCCTTCTGTACGGGCACGGCATTCCTTCCAGTCCACCAATTCTCCGCCATGGTCTCGCATGAACGCTTCAACTGCCACCTTGTCGGAGAAGCAGATCACGCTGGGGTTGCAGCAAGGCACCAGGTCACTCTCGTACACGATGTAGACCTCTGTGCTCGGAAGCGGGTCCCCGGTCGCCCAGTCGGTGAGCGTGACTGACGCGGTTGCGGGGATTGCGGCTTGGGGAAGGGACATCTGCATGATCGCGCAGTGGGGGCAGCAGAAGGCCAAGCGTTCGCCGGGCCGAGGTGTCACATACGTCTTGGTGTTCGGCTTCACCTTGATGCCGCACATCACGCAGCGCTCGGTCTCGGGTGACGGCTGAGCCTGTGGGACGTCGGAAGAACTGCGCGCCGTCGGTTCGCCGCTACGGCATCCGAGCATTAGGCACATCACGAGGCACAGGAGGAAGACAGCAAGCATGTGGCCTTGATGGGACCTACGCGTATAGGAACACAACACAGAGCAACACCCCTCTCGAGTGATGACCCGTGCGCGCTACCCGCCGCCAGTTCTCCATCCCCGCCACAACCACAGTTGCGCGGACCTGACACCAAGTTTCAGAGAACAACACCCCATGTACCGGAGAGCACCTCCGTGCCCGTCACACATCATCTCCGGCATACCCGTGCCAGCATAGACAACGTAGCGGGCACGGCGCTGAACGAGTTGATCGCAACGACTACCTCTGGCCGTGAGCCTATATGATGATACCACACTCCCCGCATACATGTCAAGCGGCACTACCGCATCCCGGTGCTGCAACAACGACACAGCTTCTGCACTGTGCCTCCAGTCCCCGGACTACTCTACGCCCACGACGGTCAACTCCAGCTTCAGCGGCATGTCGGGGACCTTGTAGCCCTGGAACTCCATCGCGCCGGTGTAGGCGCCGGGCTGGGCGGCAGCGGGGATCAGCAGCCGGAACCAGCATGGGAGTACCTGGTCGCCATCGATGTCAGTGCGCTCCGAGCAGGGCCGCAGCCGATACGGGCACAGCGGGAACTGTCTATCGGCTTCCTCCAGCGGAGCAGAGCGCGTAATCGCGAAGAAACACTCGAGGGAGAACTCGCCCACATCGCCGGCCGGGCCTTTGAGCTTGCGGGGGAGCTTGATCTCTACATCGTCAATCGGCTTAAGGATGGGTACCGCCACGAGCTGGAAATAGATATCCTGCCCCGCCTGCCCCTGGACCTTTGCCGTGTTTGTGAAGGAGCCGGCGAAGGCGCGGGCGGGTGGTGCGATGAACTCGGCGGGCTTGACCTGAGAAATCGCCCAGCGGGGGCGCTTGATCTGACTGCGGATCGCGTATGAGTAGGCCCGCAGGGGGGCCGAGAGCGCCTTGAGTGCGGTGACGTCGGCATCCAGGAGCCTCGAGCCATCGCGAACCTGCTCCCAGTCGCCGCCGTTGGTCTCGATGTCGATCGCAAGCCGTGAGAGCGCCTCCAGCCGCGTGCCGAGCTTCTCGAGCGTCTCGGTTGCCTCGGCATAGCCGGCCATGTCGCCGGGCAGGTAGTCCGGATCGATCTCGCGGACCAGGTAGCCGTAGCGGCGGCTGACGGAGCGCAGTGCCTGCAAAGCCGCATCGGCGGAGGTCGTCTCCAGAGCGGCCTCCGGAGAGGTCTCCGGAGAGGTCTCCGAGAAGGCGGGCAGGGCAACCAGGACCGCAAGCAGGGCGGCAATCAGACTTCGCGTTTTCGGGATGGAGAGCGGCATCCTACTTCTTCCTCTTCTTTTCCTTGTCGGGCTCGTACTTCTTCCGGCCGCGTGATCGCCGCTTCGGTGCGATCTTCTCCCACTTGGTGTGCAGCCACAGGAGCAGGTAGCCGCCGCCCGCCAGCCCGCCGCCGATGAAGACTGCGGCGACGAGCACCGGCAGCGGCCCGCCGGCGCTGACCCACTGCTCGTAGTACTTAAACGTCCTGAACATCGCGTACAGGCCAAGCGCCGCGCCACCAAGCGCGCCGATCATGGTGAAGAGCAACCTGCTGATATCCTGGGTCAGTTTCATCTACGGCGTGATCCCCTCGAGTACTGCCTGGAAGTTGCGGCCCAGAAGTTTCTCTTTGGCGGTGTCGCTGATCTCGGCGAACAGAATGGGGCCGATCTCATGGGCGAGGTTCAGCCATGCGATGTCTGAGCCGAACAGCACCCGGTCCTCCCCACAGCCTTCGACAAGCCGCTCGATGCTGCGGTTGTACTTTGGGTAGCCGGTGGTGTCGAAGAACATGTTCTCAACACCGGCGCAGACCTCGACGACGGCGTCGATGGCGTTGGGCGCCGAGGCATGGGCGATGATGAAGGGCATCTGGGGGTATTCGCGCGCGAGTGCGGCATAGCCCGGCAGCCCGGCGATATAGTCGGTCAGGTGGGTCAACAGCGGGATTTGGCGCGCGGCGCAATACTCGACCGCGGGCCGATAGCGTGCGTGCTCGGGCGGCGTCTTGTGCCATGCCGAGTGGAATTTGAGCATCCGCATCCCAAGCTGCTCAAAGCACCTGAGCGTCTCGCTCTCGACCGTCTCCGGGTAGTTGGGGTTGATGCAGCAGTGGCCGATGATTCTGTCCGGGTACTGCATCATCGCCCGCGCGGTGGCGGTGTTGCCGTCGACGAGTTCACCCTCGAGCGCCGACAGCGCATTGATACCCACCTTGTCGACGCCGATCGAGTCCATCGCGGCGATGATGCCGTCGATGCCGTCGTTAGGGACGAAGTAGCGGCTGTGCGGGCCGATGTGCGCGTGGCAGTCGATGACCAGCAGGTCGGCGAGGATGTCCTTGATCGCTTCGAGATTGCGGACCTGCTCCATGACTATGTCGAAGCTGAATGCAGCCATCAGCGCGTCACCCCCCCGAGCAGCCCGACGAGGTTCTCGCGGGCGATTTTGAGCTTCTCCTGCCTGCTGATGCGCGCGCAGGCGAGCATGGTCATCGCGGAGGCGGGCGTGAACTCCGGCCAACCGCTGCCGAACAACAGCCGCTCGGCGCCGATCAGGGGTACCAGGTCCTCGAGCCCGTCGTGCACCTCGTAGCCGTGCAGCTCCGGGTAGATGTTCTTCCGCCGGGCAAGGACGCCGTAGGCGTTGCGCGTCATGCCGTAGCTGAAGCTGGTGAGCACGATCGGGAGTTGTGGGAAGTCGCCGGCGACTGCGTCGAGCACGACCCAGTCAGCGAACAGGCTGATGTTGATGCACAGCGGCATACGGTGCTGCTGCAGAACCTCGAGCAGCTCCCCGCAGAACTGCGAGTTGAATGCGTAGCCGTGGGCCGAGGGCGTCAGCCGAACGGCGCGCACGCCCTGGTCGATGAGCGCGGGGATGTGCTCGGCGGGCGGCGGGAACTCGCGCGTCGCCGGCGGCAGCAGCGTCACGCACGCGTGCAGCCGCGGATTGGCGCGGGTGGCATCAAGCAACAACCTGTTGCCGACGCTCGGGTGCGTCTCATCACCGCAGGCGCTGTAGACCAGGGCCTCGGTGATGCCAAAGCGGTCAAGGGCGGCCAGCAGCCCCTCGAGGGTGCCCTGCGGCTCGTAATGGGGGCGTGCCCTCAAGAGCCCCAGCCGCGCGCAGGCGTCAAACCACTGCACAGACACAATAGCGCCTCCACTTGCGACGGTGTGCCGGACAGCCTGCACGTTCGCTCTCGTCGAGCCCCTCACCTGCAGACGGGCGAGTGGGATGCGCGCGGCGACGGACGCGTTGCGCGGAGCGGTCAGCGGCCGCGGAAGATACGATCGATCGTCGCCATCAAGTCTGCGCCGGTGAACGGCTTGACAACGTGGGCATCGAAGCCGGTGGAGGCCGGGTCCCGAACGGCGTCCGCGCCGGCATCACCGGTCACGGCGATGGTCCGGATGTGGGCCCATGCATCGTGCTGCTTGATCCTCATGGCGACCTGCGAGCCGTCTACATCGGGCAGACCGAGGTCGATGACCGCCACCTGGATCGGGTCGCGCTCCAGCGCCTCGAGTGCCTCGGCGCCCGTCCTGGCGGTGCTGACGGTATAGCCGCAGCTCCGGAGCAGCATCCCGGTCAACTCGACGACATCGGCCATGTCGTCGACAATGAGAACGTGAGGCTTCCCCCCAACGACACCATCCGTCATCGGCATTACTCCCTCTCACCAGTCCCAGCCGTTCTGCTCGTCCGAACCGGCCGTACATGGCCCGGCACAGCCCGCGGACGAGTACATCAGTCTATCTCCGGCGGTCACGCCTCGGCCCTATTCGCCACCGCGCACGAGACCACATTCATCGGCGTCAGACTCTGTATGCCCCCAGAGACGTCAGGAGCGGCTCGCCGTCGGAGGCAAGTACATCCACGGCGACCGCCCGCGCGGTCACGGTTGGGAAGGTGTCGATCTTCTTGTGCCCGATGGCCGAGCCCACGGCGACCCCCTCCCACTTCGGGTCGAGAAGAGCCCTGACGCGGTACTCCCTGATCCGCTGGCCCCGCGAGATGTCCTCCGAGAGTATGACCTGGTTGACCGCCGTCGGCTGCTCGAAGTCGACCTGCAGCGAGCGTGCGGAGCCGGTGATCCTCCCGAGCGGCGCAGCGAAGCAGCGCTCAAGCTCGCGCCCGAACTCACCCAGCCGCTCGACGTCGGGCTCGGGCAAGAGCCCCCGCGTGTCGGGGCCGACATTGAGCAACAGGTTCGCCCCGCGCCCCACCGAGCACCTGTAGATGTCGACCAGCCGCCGAGTGCTCTTGAGCGTTGGGAGGTCATGGGTGTTCCAGAACCAGTTGGCGCGGATGCGGGCGTCACACTCGGCCGGGCACCAGTGTGGAAAGCTCTCGCGGTACGCGGGCGTCAGGAAGTCGTGGCGCAGGTCTGCCGGGGCGTCAACAACACACCAGCATGGGTCGGGCGCGAGGCCGTCCTCGTTGCCGACCCAGCGGTAGTCGGGCTCACCGATGCTGAAGATGCATGTCTCAGGCTGAATCTCCCTGATCGCCCCGATGATCCGCGTCCAGTCGTAGACATGCCCCTCCGACCCGGCGCCGTCGAGCCATACGCAGGCCACATCGCCGTAGCGGTTGAGCAACTCACGCCACTGCCTGATGTAGAAGTCGTCGTACGCCGCGGCGTCGGAGTAGCAGGGCTCGTGTCTGTCCCAGGGGGAGAGGTAGAGGCCGAGGGCCAGTCCATGGGCCCGACACGCGGCGGCGACAAGCTCGACCATATCGCCCCTGCCGGCGTGCCACGGACTCGACCTGGTGCTGTGATCGGTCGTATCCGTGGGCCAGTTGCAGAAGCCATCGTGGTGCTTGGCGGTAAACACCAGGTAGCGCATGCCCGCGCTGACGGCAGCCTGCGCCCACTGGTGTGGGTCGAGCTCCGGCGGGTTCACGACGGCGGGGTCCTCGGCGCCCGTCCCCCACTCCTGGTCGAGGAATGTGTTGGGGCCGAAGTGGCAGAACATGCCGAACTCAAGCTCCTGCCAGGCAGACTGACGCGGAGCGGGCCTGACCTCGGCCGATGGCGTTGACATGGGTATGCTCGCATCCTCCGGTAGCCGGCGCCTGTGTCGGGGCCGGTCAGGGAACGAATATCCTGACCAGGTTCGGCGTCATCAGCGCGGTTTTCAGTGGGCTGGGATGCCATGGCCAGAGCGTCGGCGGATATGCCATGACCATCCAGTGTGTGCCGGTCTCAGTCGCGGAGAGCGCGGTCGCGTCGGCTGCGGTGCGGGCGACGACACGCGTCTCGTACTCGATGTGGAAGCCCCTCATGGCGTAGTCGATCTCGCGGGAGATGTGCTCGGCGCGCTTGGCATCGACATCCGTCAGGCCGATGCGGAGGGGGACGTTCATGGTCGCGGATAGCTCCGCGGCGACCGATACGGCCCGCCCGCTGGGCGCATCATCCCAGAACAGCACGCCGACGGTGGTCAGGCGCTGATAGGCCGTGGCGCAGACCATGAGCGGGACGGAGCAGTGCCGCAGCAGAGAGTTCAACGTAGAGCCGATGCGCTGCCCGCGCCCCGGCAGACGTTTCTGGCCGACAACAACCATGTTGTGCATCCGGCCCAGCTCGGCCAGGCGCTCGCCGGGGTTGCCGAACAGCCCGCGCTGCGTGCAGCGG
>MTKY01047542.1_pt1 | contig 14423 bp, 9 predicted proteins | sample 1042731 | NCBI WGS metagenome assembly MTKY01 (sample SAMN06212206, study PRJNA360538) | anaerobic digester metagenome | biome: Wastewater treatment plant; material: sludge; isolation source: anaerobic digester fed with sludge from wastewater treatment plant | place: Denmark: WWTP Soeholt ... | reverse complement strand
CGAGGGTGCGGGCGAGCCGCAGGTCGTAGAGCTTTCTATACCCGATGCCGCTGGTGCCACGGCCGGCCAGCGACGTCACGCCGAGGCTGTGGTTCCGATGCGGCCGCCGAAACGCGGTCATCTGCAGGTGTGGACGCACGCCGCCGACCTCAGCGATGGGCAGATCGAGCGCCTGCTCGACTATCTGGCCTCAGAGGCGGGCATTGCCCTGGACAATACCGAGCTCTACCGCGAGACCGAGGCCCAAAAGGAGCAGTTGCGCACCTTTGTCAGCAAGATCATCGCCACCGAGGAGCGTGATAGCCGTCAGTTGGCGCTCGACCTGCACGATGGCCTGGTGCAACAGCTGGTGGCCGCCTATCAGCACCTGCAAGCGGCGCAGGTGTGGGGCCCTCGCGATCCAGACATCGAAGAGCGTGAGGAGCAGCAGGGCATTCACATTCTGAGACAGGCGATCGTCGAGGCGCGTAGGCTCATCGCGCAGCTACGGCCTGCTGGGCTCGATGACCTGGGGCTGGCCCGAGCCTTGCACCTGTTTGCTAACCAGCAGGCCATCACCAGCAGCTGGGATGTCCAGCTCGAGATCGACCCGCGTTGGCCCCCTATGGCGGCGACCACTGAAGCGGCGCTCTACCGCATCGTCCAGGAGGCGGCCAACAATGCGCGCAAGCATGCCCGTTCGCCGCGCCTGCGCATTGCATTACAGCAAGAGAGCGATGGCTACAGCGTCGAGGTGCGTGATTGGGGTCGTGGTTTTGATCCCGAGGCTGTGCTGACCCGGCCTGAGCAGGGCGCTCGCGTGGGGCTCGTGGGCATTCGCGAGCGCGCCAACCTGCTCGGCGGCACTTGTGAGATCCAGAGCAGTCCTGGCCAGGGCACCCGTATCCTCATCCGCCTGCCCAGACCGTCTTCTCAGACGAGGGAGCCGTGATCCGCATCCTGCTGGTGGACGACCAAACGGTCGTGCGCGAGGGCCTGCGCTCGCTGCTGGCGCCAGAGCCCGACATGGCTGTGGTGGGCGAGGCCGCCGACGGCGTCGAGGCCATCGCTGCGGCGCGCACGCTGCGGCCCGACATCATTCTGCTGGATGTGCGCATGCCGCGCCTCGACGGCCTGGCCGCCCTCAAGCGCATCAAAGAGGTCTCGCCCAGAAGTGGCGTCATCATGGTGACGCTGTATGACGACACCGAATACCTGATGCGCGCCGTGGCCGATGGCGCTGCCGGCTATGTGCTCAAAGACGCGAGCCGTGCGGCACTCGTCGAGGCGGTGCGCGTGACCTACGAGGGTGGGGGGCTTATTTCACCAGCGCTGATGCCGCGTCTGCTCCGCGAGGTCGGCCGCCTGCTCGAGCGTGAGGGCCCCGGCAAGCCGCCCGAGGGCACGCTGGCGCTGACCGATCGTGAAACGCAGGTTCTCAGGCTGGTGGCCGAAGGTCTCACCAATCAGGAGATCGCCGAACGGCTTTTCATCAGCCCCACCACTGTCAAGACCCACGTGCAGAACACCCTGATCAAGCTGGGTGTGTCTGACCGCACGCAGGCCGCGGTGCAGGCACTGCGCCTGGGGCTGATCCAGTAGACGGCAACGCGAGGCGTTTGCGCCTCGCGTTGTGGCTGACCCTGACGCGTCGTACGCGCTACTTGACCCAGCCCCGAATGGCCACAGCCTCAGCGACGCGAGCGACGGCCAGCAGGTAGGCCGCCAGCCGGTGCGAGATCTTGCGCTCGACCGCGACGCCGTGCACTGCGTCAAAGGCCCGTGACATGGTGTCATCGAGACGCTCGTGGACCAGAGCCAGTGGCCAGTAGTAGTTGCTGGCGTTCTGCACCTGCTCCAGATAGCTCACCGTCACGCCGCCGGCGTTGCACAAAAAGTCGGGCAGTATCGTGACGCCCTTATCAAAGAGGATGTCGTCGGCCTCTGGCGTGGTGGGGCCGTTGGCGAGCTCGGCGATGAGCCGGGCGCGCAGGCGGTCGGCGTTGTGCTCGGCGATCACGTTCTCGAGCGCTGCGGGAAAGAGCACCGCCACGGGCAGCTCGAGCAGTTCGGCGTTGGTGATCGCGTCGGTGCCCGGCAGGCCCTGGACGCTACCCATCTCTCGCTTGTGTGCGGCCGCGGCCGCGGGGTCGATGCCGCTGTCGCAGTAGATGCCGCCCTGTGAATCGCTCACGGCCACCACGCGCAGCCCGAGCAGCTCGGCCCCCAGGGCATGCGCGTGCTGCCCAGCGTTGCCATAGCCTTGAATGGCGGCCGTTTGCCCTTGCAGGTCGATGCCCAGTGCGCGGGCAGCCTTGCGGACGGTGTACACTCCGCCCCGCGCGGTGGCGTCGCCGCGGCCCAACGAACCTGCCAGGGCCACCGGCTTGCCTGTGATGACGCCCGGCAAATGCCGCCTCGTGATCGTCTCGTACTCGTCCATCATCCAGGCCATGATCTGCGGCGTGGTGTAGACGTCGGGGGCGGGCACGTCGCGGTCGGGCCCCACGATGTGCGCCACATGCCGCATATAGGCGCGGCTGAGGCGTTCGAGCTCGGCCATCGACATGGCCTTGGGGTTACAGGTTACGCCGCCCTTGCCGCCGCCGAGAGGGATGTCCACCACGGCCGTCTTCCAGGTCATCCAGGCGGCCAGGGCGCGCACCGTGCTGATGGTCTCGTCGGGGTGAAAGCGAATGCCACCTTTGGCCGGGCCGCGTGCGTCGTTGTACTGCACGCGATAGCCCTCAAAGACTTGATAGCTGCCATCGTCCATCAGCAGGGGGATGGAAAACCGATGCTCGCGCATCGGCACTCGCAGAAACTGCTGCATAGCGGGCGACAGACCGAGCAGTTCGCTGGCGCGGTCGAGCTGACGCTGCGCGGTGACAAAAGGATCAGCTTGGAGAGGCACGGCGTTTCTCCTCGAGAGTCGGGATCCAGCCCGAGTGTCCGTCTGACGGGTCATTCGGGCGCTCGCAGCTCCGAGAGCGCCGCCTTCTCGGCCGGTCGCACACATCGTCAGCTCGCTAACCGGCGATCGATGCTACATCTTACACAAACTGCACAGGCCGCACAAACGGGAAATCCTCCATATGGAGGATACGATGGCCGAGCTGTGATGCTACGATAATAAGAAGTTTGAGCCCCGCGCCGTGCAACTCGCACTGCAAACCGCCACCACGCAAGGTGGCTCCTCTCGATGTCGTGAGGTGCTCTGGTCATCTGCAGACCGGTGTCCGCTGTTCGGCGTGCCGAGAGGAGAAGGACACCATGCCGAACCTATCACGCCCCAACGCCAACGACATCTCGCAGACCGCCAACCGTTCGCGCGACGTCGTCCCGGGATCGGGGCTCTGCAGTCGCTGCCTGGACGGCTGCACCGGCAACTGCGAGGTCTTCAAGTCGACCTTTCGCGGCCGCGAGGTCATCTACCCGGGGCCGTTCGGCGAGCTGACCGCCGGTGGCGATAAGGACTATCCCGTCGACTATTCGCACCTCAACATCCAGGGGTATGCGCTGGGCGCCAGGGGCTTGCCCCAAGGCGTCGAGGGCACACCCGACAACACCCTGTTCACGCTGGTCGATACAGCGCTCGAGATCGGCAATCGGAGCAAAGAGCAGTTGCGCATGCCCATCATCAGCGGCGCGCTGGGCTCTACCGAGATTGCACGGGCCAACTGGGAGCACTTTGCGGTCGGCGCTGCGATCTCGGGCGTGGTGCTCACCTGTGGTGAGAACGTGTGCGGCATCGACCCCGGGCTGGTGCTAGACGATCACGGCAAGATCGTCGAGGCGCCCGACATGCGGCGCCGTGTAGAGCTCTATCGTCGCTACTATGAGGGCTATGGCGACATCCACGTGCAGATGAACGTCGAGGACACACGCTTTGGCGTGGCCGAGTACGTGATCGACAAACTGGGCGTCAAGACGATCGAGCTCAAATGGGGGCAGGGCGCCAAGTGCATCGGTGGCGAGATCAAGGTCGATTCGCTGGAGCGCGCCCTGGAGCTGCAGCGGCGTGGCTATCTGGTCACGCCTGACCCATCGAGCGAGGCCAACCAGAGGGCCTTTGCCGATGGAGCGCTGCAACAGTTCGAGCGGCACTCACGGCTGGGGTTCGTCGATCAGGGCAGCTTTATGGCCGAGGTGGAGCGGCTGCGCGGCCTGGGCGCCGAACGGGTCACCCTCAAGACAGGCGCCTACCCGATGCGTGAGCTGGCCATGGCGCTCAAGTGGTCTTCGGACGCGGGCATCGATCTCGTCACCGTCGACGGCGCCTCGGGAGGCACCGGCATGAGCCCCTGGCGCATGATGGTGGAGTGGGGCGTGCCCACCATCTACCTCGAGGCGATGGCCTACCAGCTCTGCGAGCTGCTGGCCAGGCGCGGCCGTTACATCCCTTCGCTGGCCATCGGCGGCGGGTTCTCGGCCGAGGATCATCTCTTCAAGGTGCTGGCCATGGGAGCGCCACACGTCAAGGCCGTCTGCCTGGGGCGCGCCATCATGATCCCGGGGATGGTGGGCAAGAACATCGGCAAGTGGCTGACCGAGGGCAAGCTGCCGCGCACGGTGTCGCAGTACGGGTCCACCAAGGAGGAGATCTTTGTCGAGTATGAACAGCTCAGGGCCAAGTATGGCTCCGAGGTTGACAGGATGCCGCTGGGGGCGATCGGCTGGTACACCTACGTGGCCAAGCTGCGCGTCGGCCTGCAGCAGTTGATGGCCGGCACCCGCAACTTTAAGCTGGACACCATCTCGCGTGACGATCTGATGTCGCTGACACGCGAGTGTGAGGACGTGACCGGCATTGCCTACGTCATGGACGCCTATCGCGCTGAAGCTGAGGCGATCATCAACAGCTAACGCGCCGCGACGCTGCATCGTAAACGGCCCCCTCATGCGAGGGGGCCGTTCGCTGTCGATGGCCTATTTGGGCATGTTCTTGAGCGCAGTGTAGGCCGCGCGAGGCTTGAGCTCGGGCCAGCCCGGATCGGTGATGGCCCACCAATACTGCTCGTGCTGCTGGGTCCAGTCGGGGTCGCTGATATAGATCAGGCTCATGAGCCCGATCCAGGGCGACCAGTTGGCTTTGGCATACTGGTAAGCGCGCACGAAGTAGTCAGCCTTGGTCTGCTCAGAGACGGCGTGCCAGTTGTAGGGCGAGTCGGGTCGCGGGTCGCTGGTCCAGCCGAACTCGAGCAGCGCGACCTGCTTGTTGGTATCGCCATACTTGACCATGATGGCGCGCAGGTCTTCGACCCGGCGGAAGCACATGGAGCGGTGGCCGCCGAGGGCCGGGTTGGCCGCGACCTCGGCCGGATCGCGCTCTGGCGGGCTGGCAAACCCGGCGCCGTGGGCGCCCAGCACGTCAAAGTAGCCGCTGCTGCTGCCGCCCATAGCGATGTACAGCGTCTCTAGATACCAGTCGTCTGGTCGGGCGCCTTCGGGGCCGGCCGTCCATGAGCCGGTGGGCGACAGGCCGGCGCTGATCACCATCGCGTTCGGGTCCGCAGCCTTGATGGCGCTGTAGCAGGCCTTGAGCAGGCGGGCGTAGCCCGCTGGGTCGGGAGTCTGCCCGCCCCATTCACGCGCCAGGTTCGGCTCGTTCCAGACCTCATAGGCGCGAATGCGCCCCTTGTAGCGCGTGGCCAGCGCCGTGAAAAAGTCGGCCAGGTGCTGATAGTTGTCCGGGGGGCCATTGGTAGGAAAGCCACCCCCCGCCCAGGCCGGCTGGTGGTCGACACGGATGACCAGGTCGACGTCATCAGCGTTGGCCATCTGCACGATCTGATCGGTGCGCGACCAGTCGAAGGCGCCCTTGTTAGCGCCTTCGATGTCTCGCCAGCCAAAGTTCACTTTGGCCCAGGAAAAGCCTGCCGCCTGGATGGCCTGCAGATCGCGACTGCCCACTTCGGGCCGCCACCAGGGAAAGATCTGCATGCCGTATTCGGGCGAGCTCATGCGCAGACCTTTGGCTGGCGGTGGGGCGGTGGTGGCAGTGGCTGCAGGAGTGGGTGTCACGGTGGGTATGAGCGTGGCAGTCGCTGACTCGCCCTTGATAGTGGGAGCACCAGCGCTGGTGGCCTGCAAAGTGGCTGGCGCCGCGGTCGGTTGTGTGGCCTGGCCGGCGGCTGGCGTAAAGGTGGGCTTGGGAGTGCGCGTCGCGATGGTGTCTGCGCCGGCCGGGGCAGGCGTGGTGCTAGCGCAGGCGGCAAGCAGCAGTGACATCACCAGCAACAGAGCGAGCCAGGGTTTTCGCATGGTAACCTCTCTGGTGGCTGTATCTCACTAGACAACGAACAAAAGCTCTCGGTAGTTCCAAAGGATAGGCGCAGGACACCCTGGCGGTGCCCTGCGCCCTTACTAGACCCGGCCGACGGTCACTTGGGCATGTTCTGCAAGGCCGTGAAGGCCGGCCGCGGCGACCAGTCATTTCTGACGATGCCAAAGGCGGCCTTCTCATCCTGCGGCCCAGCGACGGGCGCAAAGTTCAGGTTCCACATGAACATGGGCCCCACAAAGCCCCAGCTGCGGCCCATCTCGTAGGCGCGCACCAGGAACTGGGCCTGCTCGGCCTCTGTGTTGTCGGCCGCATAGCCATAGCCCGCAGCCGGGCCAACGCCGAGCCCTTCGACCGTAGCCCAGCCAAACTCGGTGGGCCAGATGCGCTTGTGGCCATCGCCGTACTTGACCATGATGTTGCGATACTGCTCCATGGTCGAGCGGAAGAAAAAGCTGCGATGCCCCTTAAAGCTAGGCGCATTCGGATCGTTCCAGGTGTTCCACTGGGCGTCGGGCGGGTTGTTATAGCCGCTGGGGTGTGCGCCCACGGCGTCGCAGTAACGCGCCAGGCCCGCCTTGTACATCTCTTCCAGGTACAGCGCGTCGTCGACGGCGATGTCCCAGTCGGTCAGTCCGGTGGGCGTCAATGCGCCGCTCACCACCACGGCGCCGGGGTCAACCGACTTGATGGCGTTGTAGGCCGCTGCCAGCAACTGGACGTACCTGCCGGCATTGAGCTTGCCGCCGCGTCCGCCCCACTCATAGTACAGGTTCTGCTCGTTCCAGATCTCATAGGCCCTGACGCGACCCTTGTAGCGGGCGGCCATCTCGCGCATGAAGGTGCCATAGGTGGCCGGATCAGAGGGCGGGCCTTCGTCGGTGTCCCCGGCAGGCCGGGCCCAACCTGGCGCCTTGACCACGCTAAAGAGGACGTTCACGCCATGGGCATTCGCGGTGTCCACAATGCGGTCCAGATGGCCCCAGTCGTACTGCCCCGGTGCGGGGTTGTAGCGGAACCACTCGACCTGCTGCTTGACCCAATTAAAGCCCAAGGCATTGATGTGGTTAAAGATGTTCTCCAGATCGCCATCGATGTGGGCCTGGATGCCATAGCCAAAGTAACCGCCCACTCTGCCTGCGCTCGCGACAGGCGCGCTGGCCGCAGCTGCGGCCGCAGGGGGCTCACCTACTCTGACCTGCACGTACACCGAGCCCCCCCTGAAGGCTCCCCGATCCGACTTGAGCGTCCAGCGCCCCTTGACAACGGCGTCCTGATCGGGCGCCTTCATCTCGACGCTGATGTCCACCTCGTCTCCGAGGGCCACCTTGCCCACAGCCACTTCTTTGGTCGTGGTCATGGCCTCGCCAGACTCAAAGACCAGCCGCGTGTCTGCAGGCCAGGCGGTGTCGCCCGAGTTCTGCAGGCGCCACGTCTTGGTAAAGGCCTCGCCCTTGTCCATCTGGGTATTGTCGGCAACGGTCACGTCTGAAACAAAGCGCACTGTGAAGGCGCCCCCCGTGCCAGGCTCTGCCGTGGGCTCTGGGGTGGGTGTTGGCGCAGGTGTTGGCGTGGGCACCGTGATGTCGATCTCGGCCACGGGCGCCTGGACCGTCTGGCCGCCGTCATCTGACAGGGCGATGCCGATGATATAGCCGCCCGGGTTGTTGGGCGCCGTCCACGTCCAGCTCGGGTCGGCCAGGGGCACGATCTCCTGGCCCACCTCGCCACCCGGACCGGTCACCGACCAGACGATGGCGAACTGCGGCGCCGTGACCTGGAGCGCCTGCTCATTGTGGCTCTCGATAACGGTCACCACATCGGCGCTCGCCCGCGGTGAGAGGGCGCCGTCGATCTCAAAGCCGCCCAGGCTGTAGCGACCCACATACTGCATCTTGCGCGCCACGCTCGAAGCGGTCTCGAGATAGACGGTGCGCTTGACGCCCGCACTATCCTGGTGCTCAAAGTAGTAGACCTGTGCATCGGGATCAAAGTCGACCTGCACCTCGCTGCCGTCAGCGCCAAAGGACACGCTCTGACCGGGCAGCAGCAGGCCGGTGGCCTGATCGACGGTGACACGATCGGCGAGGAGCCCGATCGCCTCGCTGTAGTTGATCAGCGAGGTCTCGCCCTCTGAGACGACGCGCGCCTGTGCGGATGCCATCAGCTCGAGCTTGCGGCGATCCACCTCGCCAACGGCCCACATTAGCATGCGGTCCATCTCGCCGTCGGGCGCATAGGCGCCCAGGTCTGTGAGCGCAGGCACGCGTAGGCGATGGACTGGCATGCCGATGGCGCGCCAGTCGTAGGCGCCCGTATCAAAGTGCACGCCATCGGTCGCGGGCGCCGCGACACGCACCGCCAGACGTTTGCTCTTTTGGTGCAGGGCATCGGCCAGCTCGTTGACCAGCCAGGTGAACTCGCCTCGCAGCGCTGGATCGACATCGCGATAGTCGAGATCGACCCCGTCAAAGCCGGCTAACGTGATAGCCTCAACCATGGCGCGCACGTGCGCCGAGCGCGCGGCACCGTCGATCAGCATATTGTCGGTGAGGTCCGAACGGACGACGCCATCGACGGTGTTCGACACCAACGCCAGACAGCAGTCTGACTTGAGCGGCGTGGCCGACCCGGCGATGCCCAGATCGTCACCGATCACCAGGCCAGGCACAGACAGGCTTTCGACGCTGACCTCGGCTTCACCTTCGAGCGTCTCATGGACGCCGATGGCCATGTCGGGTCGGTACGGTTGCGCCTGTGTCACTGCGATGAGGGCAGGCAACGTGACCAGTTCGGTTTCCATGAACAGCAGGTCGGCCGTTGGGTGGGCGGGTTGCCAACGCCAGGCCTCGCCGTCCCACACATACAGGTCGGCCTTTTCGACAGCGGCGAGCTCGTTGGGCAGCGGCACGGTCACCGACATGGTGGTGGGGGCGTCTTTGCCGAGCGAGCGCAGGCTATAAAAGGGCTCGTATGCGATGATGCCATCTGGGAGTTGCGCAATGGCCTGGCCCTCTGGGCTCGTGCCCTCGACCTCGGTGGCCTTGATGGCGCCCAACGAGGCGGCATAGACGCGATCACCGCCCCCAGAACCTGGATCGGCACTCTGCAGCGCAGTGTAGGCGATGCGCGTGTTGCGCGTCAGAGCACCAGGCGGAACAGTGGCCTGGGCGCCGGCCGGCCCTGGCACAACGCCGCCATCGGCCGCAGAGATGGTGGCGCCTTCGCGGGCAAACAGCCTTTGCCCCAACGAAGCAGGGGGGAGCAACAACGCGACGATGAGGAGAACAGGGACAATGCCCAGATCGACGATGCGTTCGAGGAGGGTGCGATCGAGGGCTCCACGTTGCCTGGGAGTCATCTGGTAACCGTGCTCCTTTCGTGATCGGGCCGGCGGCTGCGAGTATCCCCGGAGCGAGCCAGGCCATACAGGGCGGGATTCTAACATAGCCCCACAGGCTTGGCAACTTGATTACGTAGAGATGGCCCTGGCTGCTTGCCGCGCAAGGTGGGCGTCGCTATACTGGGGCCACTCTTGCCAAGGACTGGGGCATGCATCGCACCTTTGTCACCTCGTTCACCCGGCGCCAGCAGTACCTCGATGGCTTTTGGCAGCTTGTACAGGACCCGCAGGATGTTGGCTTTGATCAGCAGTGGCATCACGGCCCGCCACCCGGCAGGGCGGCCTGGGTGCCTGGGGTCTGGAACACGCTTTCGGGCTGGCTGCACTATGAGGGCGTCGCATGGTACTCGCAAAGGTTCACCGTGCAGGCCTGTCAGGCCGTGCGCATCACGTTTGGCGCAGTGACGCATCAGGCCAATGTCTGGCTCGATGGTGAGCCGGTGGGGCAGCACTATGGAGGTTGGCTACCCTTTGCCCTGCTCACGCAGCTTGCGCCCGGTGAGCACCTGCTGGTGGTTCGTGTCGATAACCGCCACGATATGACCGCGACGATCCCCTCGTCGCACCTGGACTGGTTTCGGTACGGCGGCATCACCCGGCCGGTGTTGGTCGAGGAGCTGGCTGGCCCGGGATATGTGGCCGCGCTGCGCCTGGTGCCCGACTGGGTGGACGGGCAGGGCATTCTCAAGGTGCGGGCCGAGCTCACCAACCTCAGCGACGGCCCCCTCGAGGCGCCCTTTGAGCTGCAGCTCGATGGGCAGACCGTCAAGGCCGAGCCACGCAAGCTGGGCGCCGGCGCCTCTGATGTGGTGGCCTTTGCGCTGCGCCTGGATGATATCGAGCCCTGGGAGCCGGGCGCGCCGCGCCTCTACACCTGTTGCCTGCGCTATGGCGGTGATGAGCTCATCGAGCGCACCGGCTTTCGCCATGTGTGCGTCGAGCGTCGCCACATCCTGATCAATGGCAAGCCGGTGTTCATCAAGGGCGTCAACCGCCACGAGGACCACCCCGAGTGGGGAGCAGCGCTGCCCGAACACCTCATGGCCCGAGATCTCGATCTGATCGAGGACCTGGGCGCCAACGCCGTGCGTGGCTCGCACTATCCCAACGACCCACGCTTCCTGGACCTGTGCGACGAGCGCGGCATTCTGTTCGTCGCAGAGATCCCTCTCTGGCAGTTCTCGGGCGAGCAGATGGACAGCAACCTGCTGACCGATCGCGCTACTGCGATGATGTGGGCCATGGTCGAGCGCGATATCAGCCATCCGGCGGTCATCGCCTGGAGTATGTCCAACGAATGCGCCACCGAGACCTCACAGGTGCGTCTGGCCATGGAGCACCTGCGCGAGACCATCGAACAGATCGACGACACGCGGCTGATCACTTTCGCTTCACATCGCGCCGAGCAGGACATCTGTTTCGATCTGGCCGATGTGGCCTGCGTCAACGCCTACTATGGCTGGTATCGCCACGACCTCACCTGGGGCCAGTTCCTGGACCGCATGGCGCGTTACGTGGGCGACAAACCGTTGATCGTGAGCGAGTTCGGCGCCGGCGCCCTCTATGGCTGGCGAGTTGCCGAGCCAGACGTGATCTGGAGCGAGGAGTACCAGCTCAAGCTGCTGACCGAATGCATCTCGCTCTTTATGGCGCGCGGCGATTGTGCGGGCTTTTTCATCTGGCAGTTCTGCGATACGCGCACCGACCGCGGCGACGATGGCCATCGGGCCCTCATGCGCCCACGGCACATGAACAACAAGGGCATCGTCGACGAGTACCGCCGCAAGAAGTTGGCCTTTGACGCCGTCAGGGCGCTGTTGCGCGACGACGAGAGCTGAACGCCGACGGCAGGCCGGGCGGGTAGGGCCCGATGCCGCTGATAGGGCGTAGAGCGTCCAGGTGTGCGGCGACGGTCTGCCGGGTGAGAGGGTGTAGCACCTCGGGAGCGATGTCGGCCAGCGGCACCAGCGCTGTCGCGCGTTGGGCCAGCGCCACGTGGGGGATCTTGAGGCAGGGCAGGGCGACGATCAGGCCGTCGCACATGAGGATGTCCAGGTCGATGATGCGCGGCCCATTGCGGGGGCCCGCCACGCGCCCCATCTGGCGCTCAATGGCCTTTAGGGCAGCGAGCAGGCCGAGCGGCCCCAGCTCAACCTCGACGATGCAGGCCGAATTGATAAAGCGTGGCTGCTCGATGAGGCCCCACGGCTCGGTTTCGTACAGCGGCGCCACCGCCAGGACTCGGCCGCGGCCGCCAAGCAGCTCGATGGCCCTGGCGATGGCTGCAGGCCGATCGCCGAGATTGCTGCCAATCCCAAGGTAGGCGCGCAAAGCTAGGCCCTCAGGATGGCATCGAGCATGCGCACATAGCGCACCGTTGGCCGAACCGAGTGCACCCGCACGATGTCGGCCGCACCCTGCACGATGGCCATGCCGATGGCGGCCAGCGAGCCCTCGACACGCTGGTTGGGGGGCAGCTCCAGGGTATGGCCGATGAACGACTTGTTCGATGCGCCGATCAGCAGCGGATAACCCAGCTCGCGCAGCTCGCCCGCATGGCGCAAGAGCTGCATATTCTGAGCCACTGTCTTGCCAAAGCCGATGCCTGGGTCGACGATGATCTTGTCGCGCAAGATGCCGGCCGCCAGGCCAACACTGACCTGAGCCCGCAGCTCGGAGGCCACATCGGCGAGTAGGTCATCGTAGGCCACGCCCACATAGTGCCCGCCCAGGCGTTGTTCTTGACGCGCATCTCTGGGGCGGCTGCGGTTGTGCATGATCACCACGGGCAGGCCTGATTCGGCCACGACGTGGGCCATTTGGGGATCAACCCGCAGCCCCCAAACGTCGTTCACCAGGTCGGCACCCACCTCGATGGCTGCACTGGCCACGGTGGCTCGGTAGGTGTCGATGGAGATCGGCACGTCGACGGCAGCGCGAATGGCTCTGATGGCCGGGATCACTCGCGCCAGCTCCTCGCGCGCCGAGACCGGCGTGGCGCCCGGTCGTGTCGACTCTCCGCCGACGTCGAGGATATCGGCGCCATCGGCTACCATCGCCAGGGCCGTTTCGGCGATCTCACTCAGGTCTTGCTCAACGTCTCCGTTCTCAATGAGACCATCGCCCGAGAAGGAATCGGGCGTGATGTTGATGATGCCCATCACGTAGGTGCGCCGACCCCACTCCAGGGTGAGGTCGCGGATGCGGAGCGGCGGCAACGCGTGGCTGGTATCAGAGCCCATGTTGATCCTCGGGCTCAGCGCTTGGGGATGAGCGTGCGCACGACGGTGCTCTCGGGGATGTCGCTCTTGACGATCTTGAGCATCTCCTCAGGGTCGGCCTTGTCGACGCCCATCTCCGTCAGAAAGCGGGCTACAGTGCCCAGATCGGCGTTGAGGTCGGGCGTGCGGTACATCATCGGCACGACGATGCCCGGCTCGAGCACGTTGACGACCTCGACAGCGCGCGCGGGGGTGAGCGTCGTCTTGCCACCGACGGGCAGCAGCAGCACATCGATGGGGCCCAGGTCCTCGGCCTGCTGCTGAGTGGGCACATCGGCAGTGATGCCCAGATGGCAGATGATGATGTCCTCGATCTCGATGGTGTAGGCGGTGTTGCGCTGGGCCGGCGGCGTCTCTTTGGGCCGGCCGTTGGTGCGGATCCCCGAGATAAAGACGCCCCCTACCTCATAGTCTCCGGGGCCGGTGATCGTGTAGGGGCTGCCGCGCGCCACGCGCGCCTCGTTGTGATAGGGGTGGTCGCAGCTGATGGTGACCACCGTGCCGGTAAAGCGCGGCAAGTCATAGCCCAGCTCGGCCGCATAGGGGTCGGTAACGACTGCGCTGCCGCGGCCGCGCAATCGGAAGCAAGCGTGTCCGTACCAAACGATCTCCATGGCGCCCCCACAATGATGCCGCCAGTATAGCCGGCCGAGCCGGTGACGTCAATGAGCGACGCTTCGTGCCCGATGCATAGCGTGCTAACATTTAGCTTCCGTACTATAATGCGGCGATTCCGTGCCGCAGGGAGGCGCTGTGCCCGAGATCAACTGGAAGCGCAACGTGGCCGTTCTGTGCACGACCCAGTTGCTGACGCTGATCGGCTTTTCGTCATACTTTCCCATCATCCCTTTCTACATGATGGAGCTGGGCGCCGAGACGTACGAGCAGGCGCTCTCGCTCAACGCGGCTTTTTCGAGCACGGCGGCCATCACCATGATGATCGCCTCGCCCATCTGGGGCACGCTGGCCGACCGCTACGGGCGCAAGATGATGGTGGTGCGCGCCACCATGGGCGGCGCCATCCTGTCGTTCTTGATGGGCTTGGCGCAGACGCCCGAGCACCTGATCCTACTACGAGCACTTCAGGGGGCCCTTTCGGGCACCATGGCGGCCGCCATGACGCTGATCTCGACGCAGACGCCCGAAAAGCACCTGGGTGTGAGCCTGGGGATGATGCAGACGGTGCAGTATGCCGGCCTGGCCATCGGCCCGCTGATCGGCGGCGTCACCTCTGACCTCTTTGGCTATCGCGCCGTCTTTCCGGTATCGGCTGGGCTGCAGACCATCTCGCTGATCCTGGCCGTCACACTCGTCAAAGAGCGGTTCGCGCGCATACCCACGGTCAAAGGACCACGGCGGACGCCCCGAGAGCTTCTTGAGGCCTTTGCAGGAGTGACGGCCGTGCTGCTCTTTGTGGTGGGCCTGATTCGGCTCACCACGACGACGGTGTCGCCGATCATGTCGCTCTATGTGAATG
>MTKY01054084.1_pt1 | contig 14426 bp, 10 predicted proteins | sample 1042731 | NCBI WGS metagenome assembly MTKY01 (sample SAMN06212206, study PRJNA360538) | anaerobic digester metagenome | biome: Wastewater treatment plant; material: sludge; isolation source: anaerobic digester fed with sludge from wastewater treatment plant | place: Denmark: WWTP Soeholt ... | reverse complement strand
CGCGTGGGTGCTGGCTATCGACGGTGAGGGGCGGGAGCGGCGCCTGCTGCCCGGTGAGATGGACCTGGGGTACCGGCACAGCGTGTTCATGGGTAACGGTCTGGTGATCGCGGAGGCAGCCTTCACCCTCACCCCCGGTGATTGCCGACACGTACGCGACCTGGTCTACGACACCATCGAGAAGCGCTGCAGCGGACAGCCGGTAGCGCAACGGAGTGCGGGGTCGGTCTTCAAGCGCCCCGAGGGCGACTATGCCGGCCGGCTGCTCGAGGAGGCCGGCGCAAAGGGCCTCCGCGTCGGCGGCGCGAAGATCTCCGAGAAGCACGCCAACTTCATCGTCAACTGCGCGGGCGCCACAGCCGCGGAGGTCCTCGCATTGATCGAGTTGGTGCGCGAGCGCGTGCACGAGACGTCCGGGGTCTGGCTGGAGGCCGAGGTGCTGGTAGTCGGCGAAGACGCTGGATGAGGCGGCGTCAGCGGCCTGACCTGTCGTTGTGAGTGAGAGCGGCCCGCCGGAGTCGAGGCGGGCTGCAATGCAGCCGGAGGCCACGATCATGGCCCTGCTGAATCCCGGAGTCCTGAGGACCATCGGCAACACGCCCCTGGTGCCCCTGCTCAAGGTTGTGCCGGCCGGTGCGGCGGCAGTATGGGTGAAGCTCGAGGCACGCAACCCCGGCGGCAGCGTCAAGGACCGCATTGGGCACGCGATGCTGTCGGCGGCCTGCGAACAGGGCCTCTTCACGTGGGGGCAGACGACCATCGTCGAGCCCACCAGCGGCAACACCGGCATCGGGCTCGCGCTGGCGGCGGCCGTCGGCGGCAACCGGGTGATCCTGACGATGCCGGAGTCAATGAGCATCGAGCGCCGGCGGCTGCTGGCCGCGCTCGGAGCGCAGATCGAGTTGACGCCGGCGGCGCAGGGCATGGGAGGCGCTATCGAGCGCGCGCGGGGGCTCCTGGCCGAGTTGGAGGATGCCTACATGCCCAACCAGTTCGAGAACCCGGCGAACCCGGCTGTGCACGAAGCGACCACCGGCCCGGAGATATGGGCGCAGACGGAGGGGCAGCTGGACGCATTCGTCGCCGGGGTAGGCACAGGGGGCACGATCACCGGCGTCGGGAGGTACCTGCGGGCGCGGAAGCCCGATGTGCGCCTGATTGCGGTTGAGCCCGCCGGCAGCCCGGTGCTCTCCGGTGGTGAGCGTGGCAGCCACGGCATCCAGGGCATCGGAGCGGGTTTCTGCCCGCCGGTGCTCGAGTTCTCACTCATCGACAGAGTGCTCACGGTCACCGACGGCGAGGCCATGCAGATGGCCCGCAGATTGGCGACCGAGGAGGGTATCTTTTGTGGCATCTCGTCGGGTGCGGCGGCGCACGCGGCGGTCGAACTCGCCCGCGAGCTGGGTGAAGGCTGCACCGTGGTGACACTGCTGCCCGATACCGGGGAGCGCTACCTGTCCACGACGCTATTTGAGACGCTTTGACTTGCCCGGTTCGCCGGTGATAAAATGCCCGCGGCTGCACAGGGGCCGGCGTGCGCGCGCCGTGGCGGCCCTGTATGACACAAGTAGTGGCTCGATCCGTACCCGCTCCCACATCCGGGACGTACGCAGTCACTTCGCAGCAGGGGAGATGCCATGCGCATACTGATGCTTAACTACGAGTTCCCGCCCGTGGGAGGCGGGGGCGCGACGATCAACTACTACCTGGCGCGCGAGATGGTGAGGCTTGGGCACAATGTCACCGTCTTCACGTCAGCCACCGCCGGGCTCCCCCTTCATGAGACCGTGGATGGCATCGACGTACGCCGCGTGCGCATCCTGAGACGCCGCCTCGATTACGCTTCCGTTCACGAGATGCTGCAGTACGTGATATTGGGCACTCCGCACGCGATACGGCTGGCGAGAGCGAAGCCCCGATGGGACGTCGTCCAAACGTTCTTCGCAGTGCCCTCCGGACTTGTCGGCTGCTGGGCCGCGCGTGCATGTGGCGCTCCTCAGGTGGTGAGCCTCTGGGGGGGGGACTTGCCCGGGCATGAGAAGCGTTTCGGGCTGCTGCACAGGCTGATGCATCCCATCGTGGGCCGCGTGTTGCGGAAAGTGCCCGCACGTGTGGTCAACAGCCAGGGGCTATGCGACAGGGCCGTCAGCATATTCCCGAAACTGGACTTCGCGGTCATCCCCAATGGGATCGACCGCGACCTCTTTCATCCGCCCGACCAGCCGCACGACGGCGTTCCCACGGTCCTCTTCGTCTCCCGTCTGATCGAGCGCAAGGGGCTTCACCTGCTGCTGAGTGCGCTGGGGACCCTGCTGCAGGAGGGCGTCGAGTTCCGCGTGCTCGTCATCGGCGACGGGCCGATGCGGGAGAAACTGGAGCAGCAGACGGCAGCGCTTGGCCTCACGGATAGGACGACGTTCCTGGGGCTGATCGACCACGGCAGGCTTCCGGAGTTGTACCGTCAGGGCGACATCTTCTGCCTGCCATCGGCGAGCGAGGGCATGGCCAGTGTGGTATTGGAGGCGCTGGCCACCGGACTGCCCATTGTCACCACGGATGTGCCGGGGACCAGCGAACTCGTCACAGATGGGTACAATGGCTTTGTCGCGCAGGCACGTGACGCGGACGCACTTGTGCCTCCCCTCAGACGTCTGCTGACAGACCGCGAGTTCCGGCTTGAGCAGGGACTGCGGAGCCGCGAGCGCAGCGCGGACTTCTCCTGGAAGGTCATGGCCGAGCGGTACCTGGCGCTGTACGCCTCACTGATCGACGGTGCGCGTGCAAAGGGGTCCAATGACTCCGCAGTCTGAGATGGGAGCCCGACCCCGTGGTCGGCGTCGGCGGCTGTGGCGCCTCGTCGGTTCGGTACTCCTCGCCGGGCTGTTCGTGGGCATTCTGCTCTCCCAGGTAAAGTTGGCTGATCTGACCTCTCTCTTGCGCCGCATGAGCGGCCTTTGGGTACTCGGGGCGGCCGGCGCATACGCGGCAATGGCGATCGCGCGCGGGCTGCGCTTCTGGGTGATGACCAAGCGCTCGACTTCGATTGTGAGACTGAGCGCAATCGCCGGCGCCCAGGCCCTCCTGCTGAGCATCCTGCCCATGCGCACGGGGGAGATATCATTCGTGGGGCTGCTGGGGCGTGAGCGCGGAGTCGGGGCATCGTGGGCCTCGAAGATCCTCGTGGCGGTGCGATTGCTGGACCTGGCGGCAGTCAGCATCATCTTCATCATCGCCGTGAGTCTCTCAGCGAATGTCCCCGTTGCGGCAAGAGCTATAATCCCGTTCGCAGTTGTAGGCCTGGCGGCGCCGCTCGGCCTGCTGGCATGGCCCGCACAGGTGGCCGGCATCGTCCGGAGACCTGTCATGTGGGTCGTCGGCAACCCGCTGCTGGGGAGGATACCGGGAATTGGCAAGCTCTCGGGGTTTCTGGACCGCACGATGTCGGTGAGCGACCCACAGTGGTTCCGCCGGATGCTCCCGGGTCTGCTCACGCTCAGTATCGCGGTCTGGGGGGCATCGACGTTGGAGGCGTACGCCTGCCTGCGGGCGATTGCGGTTCCCGTTGGTGGCCTCGAGGCTGCGTTCGTGACCTCCATACTCGTCCTCAGCAGTGTTCTCCCCATCCACGGCATCGGTGGTTACGGCCCCCAGAACGCCATCGGGGCGGGGTTGCTGATGAGCCTGGGGATTGCCAGACACGTCGCGATTCCGGCCCATCTGGCCTGGCACACACTGCAGTTGGTTATCGCCGGGGTGGTCGGCGCCGTCGGCTGGCTGATCACGACGGCAACTGAGCCACGAGGCTCCGACGAGACTTCGCGGGCCATGGACACAGACGGCAGGGAGGAATGAGCGTGGCGCATCTACGGCGGCTGACAGTGGCCGACAACCGGGTCTACGCGCTGGTGCTCGTGGGGCTCGCCTTCGCCTACATGCTCACCCATGCCCCTGACGTCGTACTCACGGCCGACGAAGCGCAGTGGATGACCACGGTTGACAAGGTCCTGCGCGGCAGGGCGCTGGTCCGCGATGCCGTCATGGCCAAAGGCCCGTACCTGACCCTGTGGCATACCCTGGCGAAGGTGGGGATGGGGCGAAGCGTGGTCGCGCTGCACCTTGCGGCCGCCCTCTGGTCGCTCTTGACCGGCGTAGTGGTGATGTGGTTTGCCGGGCGCGCGTGGGGCAGAGGTGCGGCGACATGGTCGGGCTTCGTCTTCCTGTGCGCCATGTCGCACCACGGGGCACACAAGGGCGCCTATTCGGAAGTCCTGATGGTGCTCCCGACCGCGCTGGCGATGCTCTGCCTGCTCATCGGGGTGACGCAGAGGCGACCATGGCTCGCCCTGCTTGCCGGGGTGTTGGGGGCGGCGGCGACACTGACCAAGCAGGTCGGCGCATTCGATGTGATGGCCAGCTATGCCGCGCTGGTGGCGCTGGTGACGATGGGGCATCTGTCGCGGCGGGAGGGCGCTGGGCTGGGAGTGTGGTATACGGCCGGTGGGGTGGTCGGTTGCCTCCCGTTTGTGCTCTATCTGATGGGACATGGGATCCTCGGCGAGTACCTGCGCGGCTCCGCGCTAGAACCTGCCGGGTACATCTCCGTCGTTGGCGTGGGCGATACGGTGCGCAACTTGCTCGGGGCCGTTACCGCGGTCATTGCGCCAAACGCGATGGTCTTCATTGCCGGACTCGGTGGGCTGCTGCTGCTCTGGCCCGTCGCCGTCCGGCGCAACGGAGCGGGGGATTCCGATGCGTGCACATCGGCAGGCGTCGCAGCCTCCGTCATCGCGTGCTGCTGGTGTGTGGGGGCTGTCGTGGGCATCGCCTTCGTCAGACGCTTCAGTGTGGGCCACTTCGTCCAGTTCTACCCGCCTGCCGCGGTGCTCGGGGGGGTGCTGCTGTGGCGGCTGCTGGCGACGGGTGGGGCAAGAAGTGCCGCCGCCCGCGCCGCGGCGTACTCATTGGTCCTCTTTGGCCTGCTGCTGATGTCGGTGCCAGTCGCCGTAGGGGTCGGGGCATGGCGGCGCGCGCCCCAGACATGGCACGAACTGTCGCCGATGCGGCAGATCGGTGAATACGTTGGCGAGCGCACCGATGCCGCCGACACCGTCTTCGTGTGGGGCGACCAGAACGAGATACTCTACTGGGCCGGACGCGAACTTGGGGCGGACGCTCCCTGGGCGACGACCATTGCGCTGGGCTTCAGGCACGCCGCGTATGCCGGAACGCCGAGAATGCGCGAGAGCATCGACTGGGAGTGGCTCGCGGCACAGTGGGAGCGATGGCGGCCTGCCTACGTCGTTGTCGCACCCAGGGTCGAGATACTCGAACCCCGCTACGCGGAGGAGTTCAGTCCGGAGAAGCTGCCTGAGCTGCAGTTGCTCATTGACGAGGCCTACGAACTCGAGACGACCATCGATGGCTACCGGCTGTTCCGCCGCACATCGCCCAGGAACTGAGCACGCGCACCGGCTGGCGCCGTCGGCCGTAGAACTCATCTCCCCCCGATTCGTCCACTCTTCTACGTTGGAACAGAAATTGCCTCGATGCTCTGGGAAGCGCTGAACGCCTCCTCCGGCGGCATGAACAGCTACAGTTGCCCGCCCCCGGGGCCGATGGAACATGAAGGAGTACAGTTCCTGGCGGCGCTTCGCACCTGCGCACAGATTGTCTTGCCGGCGTGCGCCTGCCTTCGGGGCTCCGCCGGCTTCCTCAGGGAGCAGATAGATGAACCTCCACACGCGAATACTGCTGACGACGGGGTGCCTGCTGGCCGCATTCATGGTGGGCTGCGCCGGAGACAGTGGGCTTGCGCTCCGCCCCGAGCAGACTTCCGACACTCGTACACTCGCGAACCCGGGGACGGGCCCAACACCGGTATCGACGGCGCAGGGCGAACTGCTGGGCGATCTGGACAACGACGGGGTCCCCTCCGTCAGCGACGCGATCGGCATTCTCAGGATAGTCGTGGGCCTGGCGCCGGCCAACCCGCTCGCGGATGTCGACCAGAGCGGCAGCACAGGCGTTGACGATGCCATAGCAGTGCTCAGGTGTGTGGTCCAGCTCGCGCAGTGGCCCATCGGCACCTTCACCACCCCATCCCTGAGTTACTTCACATCACAGAGCTTCAACCCGGAGCATGAGCGAACCGCGCTGGTTCGCGCCAACTACTGGCTGGATGAGGACACATGGTCCGGCTTCTCGGCCGTCTATGAGGCGAGCGCTCTGAACGTGGGCAGCGTGCACGGTGGCGTCATCGACGGGCGCATCTACCTCTTCTTCGACCGGCGTTGGCCAGCCGGCGGGTTCAACGATATCGGCTACATCCGCTCCGCGGACCTGCACGGGGCCTCCTGGTCGACCTTCCAGCGCGTCGAGTGCGGGCTCGAGGTCTACGGCGCGCACGGGCACCTGATCCATGTCGAAGGCACCGACAGCTGGCTGCAGCCCTACTACGGCTGGAGCAATATCGCCGGAAAGTGGGTCTACTATGTGAAGGTATTCCGGACCGATGACCGTGGGGCGACGTGGCACGATGGGGGCATCGTGTACGAAGGCGACTGCATGTTCGTCGAGCCCTCCGGCGTCTGCCTGGGACCCGACCAAGTCATGATCCTCGTCCGCAACCAGTTCGGCGGCAGCATCTCACGCTTCCGGAGCTTCGACGGAGGGCGGACGTGGACGGCCCGAGAGGACACAGGGCGCAACAAGAGCACACTCATCCCGGATGTCGAGTATGACGGTCTCGGCTCCGTGCTGCTTGCCTACCTTGACCGCGGCACGATGGAGTTGGAGCTGGCGTGGGCAACGGCCGCCGACGCCTGGGAGGACTCCCACGCCTACTCCCGCAACACGACGCGGCCATCGTGCAACCCGGGCTACCCGAGCGTCTGCGCGATCGGACCCAATGAGTTCTACGTGATTCACTCAGAGGAGACCGATGTGAGTGGCCGCGACTGCGACACGGTCGGCGGGCGTGTGAGCGTGCCACTCTCGGGCAACCCCTTTGCCGGCTGGAGGAAGGTCATAGACACCCCTTACAAGGAAGCATACGGCGTGCTGCTGGATGTCCGCGGCACACAGTAGCGCTCTGCTGCGATTGGCATTCGCACACGGTTATCGACATCGGCTGCGGGCGGCAGGCGACACTCCTGCCCCGCAGCCGTTTGCATGGCGGGGCCGGCCCGGAGAGGCGCCCTGAACCCGAGCACTCTACGGCGCGCCTGCGGTTCGCGCTCTGAGCCCTTCCCAGCCGGACAGGCACAGAACGCCTTACTCCCCCTCTGACATCACGGAGGCGCTGCGCGGGCCGGGGCTGCGCGCGAGGCGCGGGCAGCCCGACGACGCCGTCTCGGGGCCAACACATACGCGGTGGCACGAAAGGGCGTCGAAGCGGTATAATGTGAGTCGGCCACGGGATGTCCGGCCGTGGTTGCCCGGGACACACGGCGCCGCGCGAGAGAACCGGCGCCGACACGCTGTGTGGGGAGTGCATTGCATGAAGCTGTCAGTTGTGATGCCGGCCTACAATGAGGTTGAGACGATCGACGAGATCGTCGCGCGAGTCGATGAGGTGCCGCTGGAGAAGGAGATCATCATCATCGACGACGGGTCGACAGACGGCACACGCGAGAAGCTCGCAGCCATCGATGAGCGCTACCAGAGTGTTCGTGTCATCTACCACGAGAAGAACCAGGGCAAGGGGGCCGCGCTCAGAACCGGTTTCGGCGCCGTCACCGGCGATGTTGTGATCGTGCAGGATGCCGACCTCGAGTATGACCCGGCCGAATATCCTGTGCTCATGAAACCTATCGCCGAGGGCAAGGCCGATGTGGTGCTTGGCTCGCGTTTTCTTGGCGGGCCGCACCGTGTGCTCTTCTACTGGCACTCCGTGGGTAACCACTTCCTCACCACGCTGTCGAACATGTTCACCAACCTCAACCTGACTGACATGGAGACCTGCTACAAGATGTTCCGGGCCGAGGTACTCCAGCAGATCACGATCCGGTCCTTCGACTTCGCTTTCGAGCCCGAGTTCACGGCCAAGGTCGCCCGCAAGGGCTTCCGGGTCTGGGAAGTGCCGATAAGCTACAGCGGGCGCACGTACGAGGAAGGCAAGAAGATCGGCTGGAAGGACGGCCTCGTCGCCCTGTGGGCCATCCTCAGGTACGCCTTCTGGGATTGACAGGCTTCGCTCAGACAGCCCGCCATTCGCCGATTCACCGGCGCCATGGAGTTCTGGTGCGCATGTCGATGGCCGCAGACGCTCCCGAGCACCCCACGCACCGTCACCTCGTCGCGGTCTGCATCGCGATCGCAGTCGCCGGCGCCCTCGTCGCCGCCGTGATTGTGCTGCGCGCGCGGTCGATTATCGATGAGGGCGAGTATCTCTACAACGGCTGGGCCGTCTTCACGCACGGATGGCGCCCCTTCGCGGATTTCCACACCCGCACGCTCCCGCTCATCTACTACATCTACGGGTGGCCGCAGGCACTCCTGGGCGGCAGCGTTCTGGTTGGGCGCATCCAGGCGCTTCTGATGGCGGCGGCGGGTATCGCACTCAGTTGCACGCTGGCCCGCAGGCTCGGTGGGCCGTGGGCAGTCCCGCTCGTTCTGGGCCTGGTGGCATTCAACTTCGAGCCCGGCGTGCGCTACTACCGGGCGCTGGCGATGGCGCCCACGGGGTTGCTGCTGATTCTCGCGCTCATTCTGGTGGTCGGCAGGCGTCTGCCGGTGTGGCGTCTCTACGCCGGGAGCATCTGCGCAGCGGGGGTCGTCCTCTGCCGTCACGACATGGCCCCGGTTGCGGCCGTCATCTGGCTGTACGTCTGGTGGCGGCATGCAGGGCGTGGCGGCCACAGGTGGGGTGCGCCTCTGATCGGAGCCATCGCACTCGTGGCCATCTCCGCCGGGTTCCGCAGTAGCGCCCCCGATCAGTTCGACGCAATCGTCCTGCAGGGGGTGACATCGCCCGGCAAGATAGTCGGCGGACCCTATGCCAGTTGGGCCGAGCCGCGCACCTTCGCCGGCTTCGCGTGGCATGGGTTGATGTTCCTGCGCATCTACTCGGGGGCGGCGCTTCTGCTGATGGGGGCGCTGGCTCTGAGTCTGTGGCGTCGTGGGCAGCCGGCTGCTTCCGTGACAGACGATCGGATCGACCTGTGGATCGTCGCGGGAGTCGCCGCCGCCAACTACCTCGCCCATCTCGCGGCCATCGTCGCCATGGGCTTCCGGCAGCAGTATCTGATTGATCTGTACATCCTGTTCCCGGTCACCGTGTGGGCGGCGGCCGCCTTCGCCCGCGCGGTGCGCGATGCCGCACTGCCACCGAAGGCGATGCGAGCCGTCACGGGATTCGCCGCGATCGCGATCATAGTCCCCCTTGCGCTCAACCGCGTTCCACCTGACGTACACCTGTCCGGGCTGTCAGACCTTCAACGCATCGCGGCGGGAGCTGAGGCCATAGCCCGGGAGGTGCCGGCGGAGGCGTTGGTCTTCTGCCCCGACGACCCACACCAGCTCCTCGAGGCGGAGCGGCTCACCTTCCCGCCCCTGACCTGGCAGCTCTTCCTTTTCACCGACTCAGACGATACCGCCCTGGCGCGCAGACAGCACTACTACAACCGCGAGATCATCGACGAATGGATGAGCCATGAGGCGGACTACGCGGTCATCGGCGACGGCCTGGTTGACTGGATGGTCAACAGCGGGCGCTACGACGGCGGGGAGCAGTTGCGCAGCTTCATCTTCGAGCGCCTCGAACGCGACTACGAACTGCTGGACGTGGCGCCCGACGGCTACATGGGGCCTACGCGCATCTACCGATACGTCGGTAGCGAGCGGGAATCCCCCGCTGGAGACGTGCCTCAAGGCGAGGCCGTGGATGCTCAGTGACAAAGCCGCCACGCGTGTGGCGGCTTGTGTGTACAGGATGCGGCACGGCTGCGAGGTCAGTCCTTGCTCTCGGCGACCTGCTTGATGGGCAGCGTGGCACTGAATGTGCTGCCCACTCCGAGTTCGCTCTCGATCCCCATGACGCCGCCATGCGCATCGATGACGCGACGCGTGTAGACCATGCCGAGCCCGATCCCTCCGGCCTGGCTCTTGGAGACATCTGTTCGAAAGCCCGCCTCCCGCCCGATGCGCTCGATGGCCTCCGGCGGGATACCGATCCCCTGATCCTCCACGGAAATGGTCACATCGCCGTTGAGCGGCTGGACCCTCAAAGTGATCGTCGTGCCCGGGTCGGCGTACTTGGCGGAGTTCTTGAGGTAGTTGTCGACAATCGATATGATCTTGCCGCGGTCGCCCTCCATCAGCAACTGGTCGGGCATCTTGACGACAAGGGTGTGCCTGTTCAGGCGGTCTTCCAGCTCGAGGAGAACCTGGTTGACGGCGTCGATAAGGTCGAACTCGCGTATCTCGAGTTCCAGCTCCTTGCCGACGTGGATGCGGGAGAGATTCAGGGTCTCGTCGATCATGCGGTACATGCGGCTGGCCTGCAAGAGGCAGGTGCCGACGAATTCGTTGATGAGCTCCGCGTCGCCCTCCTGCAGGTCCCCCTCGAACAGCGCCTCGACAGTCTGCAGATTGCCCTGGATGACGGTCAAGGGCGTCCGCAACTCGTGGGCTACCTGGCCCACAAGCTCCTCGGCATCCTGGTTGATGGGCGAACTGCTGAAGGCGAGGATGATCTGGCCGTCATTGGTGAGCTGGGCGTTGGCGATGAAGTTGATGCCGCTGGGTGAAACGAATGCGCTCTGCACCGTTCGCCCGTTGCGCGCATCGTCGAGCACGCCCGCAAGCTGGTTCTGATAGTCCACCTCGGAGATCGTCTTCCCCGTGAGCGTCGTCTGTGCGAGGATACTCCGCGACGCCTGGTTGGCGACGACAACGCGCTCGGCGGTGTTGACGAGCATCAGGCCGATAGGGACGGTGGCAAAAGCAGCCTGGATATCCTCGAACTCCGCCAACTGCTCCTCGACGAGCAATGCGGCGGCCTGGGCGCTGAGGGTGTCGGCGAGGGTGTGGTCATCGGCATTGAAGCGGTCGTGGTCGCGCTTGTTCCAGAGCAGCATCAGCCCGACGGCGCGCCGCAGCGTCTCTTCCCCCTCCTCGATCGGCTCCCGGCTCCAGATGATGGGGAGGATCATGATGGGTGGGGGGAGCTGGTGCCCGGAGAGGACGACCGGCTCCTCGGCAACCTGGTGCACCTCGTGGTTGAGCGCCCGCCATGCGAACGAGGCCAGCTCGGTCTCGTCCTCCATGTCTATCGGGTCAACCGTCTCGACGCTGATATCCGCGGAGCCGTTCCTGATTGTCTGGGGGTACAGGCGGTTGTCCGCCGCGGACAGGGAGAAGACGCCAATGCCGTTGGCGCGGACGATCTGCAGAACCTTCTCACTGAAGCGGTCAAGCGTACTTGAGTTCATACTCCAGTAGACTCCCGGGCCAGTATGGATGATAGCGATGACATTTGATGGGCCGTATTATACATCATGGCGCGTCCGTTGACAATGCGCGCGACGCCCCGAGAACGACCTCCGCGCCCCGCCGGGATGGCTTGCGGAGCGGGCTATCTGACCTCGAACTCGGACAGCCACATGTACTGTGGCTCGGCCGCACTGCCCATCATCGCGGGTTGCCATAGACGTATCGCCGAGACGGTCACGGGGTCGAACGCGTGCCTGGATTCCTGCGTGGGCCTCTCCGGCGCGGCGTCGACCAGCGTCACCCACTCGCCCCCAACAAGTGCCTGTACCTGGTAGCGCTGCGAAGTCCGATAGCTCTCCCAGTAGGCCCAGGCGATGGCGACTTCACTGACGGTCCGCGGCTGCGGGAAGTCCAGCCGCAACCAGTGCGGGAGGGCATTGGCATCCGACAGCCACGTCTTCCCGGCCGTGGTGCCCCCGCTGCCGTCCATGCGGTAACCGTCGAATATGACCCACCACTCCGCCCAGCCCGAGCTGCTCGTCACGCTGTCGACCCTGGCGATCGTGCCGTCGGGCAGCGTATAGGGTGGCTCCATGGTGAAGGATATCACGAAGTCGAGTGAGCCTTCGTCGATGGCGTAGTCGTCGATGCCGACGGTGATCGTGTTCTGCCGGGTGCCCTCGCCGAGCAGGGCGGGGACATCAAGATCGATCTGCGCGCGCCGGCTGCCAAGGGGCCGGTACTCGACGCCCGAAGCGCGCGGCCTGACGGGCCGACCGTTGGCCGCGATCCGCAGCGTGCTGCGCCGGAGAGCGCTCTGGTCGTCGGCGACCTCGATGGCTATGCGCCGCGGCAGGGCGTCGACACCGCCCATCTCAAGATCTGTGCAGGGCGCGTGCGAGACGCCGTCAACGCTCAGGGCGGTAACGCGCGGTGGTGTGTGGTCGTCGAGGTCCACCCCGCTCGGGACGTCCACCAGTAGCAGCGTGTGACCGTCCGGGACATCGACGGGGGAGAGGTCGACGGTGAGCACTCCATCGGACGATGAGCCGGAGGTCGGGACCCAGCGCCTGTCTGCGTTACGGTACCTGACTTCGGCCCCGGGAGCCGCGCCCGGCACTGAGATGCGGAGTGAGCCCATCATGCGCAGGCTGTATATCTGCGGCTCGCGTGTCTGGGCCGATGCCGACGGCGCCCGGACGACGCAGGCCATCATCGCCAGGAGTGCCGCGGTCAGGGCGTATACAGGTGAGATCCGGAGCATCAGTGAAGTCTCCTGTCTGTCTCGCGTCGGGCGCTGTGTCAGAATGCCGCCAGTTCCGATATCCACATGTACTCGGCCCGGCCCGGATGCCCGGACATCGACGGCTGCCAGATACGGATGGCATCGGTCTGCACGGGGGCGTCGAACTCATGTCGAGACGTCTGGCACTCCTTCTGCACACTCACCTCGACCTGTGTTACCCAGTCGCTGCCGCTCCAGGTCTGGACCTTGTAGGCCACCGACGTGCGATACGTCTCGTAGTACGCCCACGATATCTCCACACCACTGACCGCGCGCTTGTCGGGGAACTGCATCTTCACCCAGTGCGGGGCCGAAGTCGGCTCCGACAACCACGTCTTGCCGGCGGTGGAGCCGGATGACGCATCCATCTTCTGCCCGTCGGCGATGACCCACCACTGCTCCCAGCCGCCGGAGGAGGTCACGGTGTCGACAGACAGCAGCGTCCCATCCTCGAGCCGGTGAGGTGTGGCATGGCGGTACGACAGGTAGCATGTCAGGGCTTGCTCGTCGACGGCGTAGTCGTCGATCGTCACCGCGAGGGCGTTGTCGACGGCATCACCGGCGGCGAGTTGCTGCAGATCAATGCTGATCTTCACGCGGCGCGAGGTGATCCGCTCGAGCGTGATGCCCGGGCTCCGCTGTGTGTAGCGCCGTCCGTTGAAGGTCACTCCGAAAGAACTCGTCCGAATGGCGTTGTGGTCATCCACCACCTCGATCTCGAGCAGGCGCGGACTCATCTCCACGCCGCCGAGAGCCACATTGCTGACCGGACCGTGCTCGACACCGTCGATAGCGTAGCGGACCACGCGGGGAGGGGAGTTGTCATCCAGATTCACGCCGCGGGGGACCTGAAGCAGCAGCGTCGTTCTGCCGTCGGCGATGTCGGCGACATTGATGTGCAGTCGCATGACGCCGCCGTCGCGCTCGACGGGCAGGCGCGCCCACTTGCCGTTGGCGGCCCTGTAGAGGACGCTATCGCCGTCGGGCACGGCGGGCAGACTGACGCGCACGTTGCCGGTTGTGAGCAGGTTGTACGCGCCCGCCGTACGTGAGGGCCCGGCAGACGCATGGGCGCTGAGTCCAATGAGTGCGATCAGAGCGGCGGCGACAATCCCTCGGCGTGTGTCCGTCATGCGGGCACGTCCTCTCGTGCAACTGTTGGCGGCGCTGAGTGGTAATTGACCGTGCGCGGGGCTCAGTCCTCCCTGAACACGCGGAAGTTGCGTCGGCCCGGGGGCGTTGTAGATTTGCGGATTTGGGTGGTTGACAGATGTGAGGATGCATGCTACAGTTGCCGATAGAGAACTGACATGAAGATATCACATCGCGACAACATGAGTGGGGCTCAGTTTTGGGGCTGGCGCTGGCCATAGGCGAGCCCGCTCCACCGTGCCGCGACACAACGCACACACAGGCCGAGAGCTGGTTCGCCAACAAGCTCACGGCCTTTTTGTTTGCTCAGGGAGATAGTAGCCCGACCAACCAGACGAACACAAGCACAGGCCGTGGGCGGATACCAACCGCCGGCGGCCTTCTTTGTGCCTCTGTGTGCGGTGTTGGCATCCGCCCGCGGCCCCCGCGAAGGGAGCAACACGGATGTACACACCGACGCTGGACGAGTTCATCGCCAAAGCCGAGCAGGGCAACCTGATCCCCGTCTATCGGGAGCTTGTCGCCGATATCGACACTCCCGTGTCGGCGTATCTCA
>MTKY01047473.1_pt1 | contig 14431 bp, 8 predicted proteins | sample 1042731 | NCBI WGS metagenome assembly MTKY01 (sample SAMN06212206, study PRJNA360538) | anaerobic digester metagenome | biome: Wastewater treatment plant; material: sludge; isolation source: anaerobic digester fed with sludge from wastewater treatment plant | place: Denmark: WWTP Soeholt ... | reverse complement strand
CCTGCCGAGGATGAATCGAGACTTTTTCAGGGGTCACATGATTGCGATTACGACCAGCAGCTCGATCAGCGTGAACCCGCGTCGCATGGCAGATTTTCCTTTCCATAGAACCAGTATTGGATGTCTGTTGCACTGTACGCGCAGCATCTCCGAAGCGGGCCGGGTGGCAGGCGCCGGACCTCGCCCCGGAAGAACCTGTGTCGCTGGTATCATACCACACTCCGACTACTCGGGCCAACAGTGCTCCGTGCGAGCGTGGGAATCACCCGACACTGCCCCGGCGCATCGTGCAGTGGTCGCCCGATCGCTCCCCGTGCTCGCCCCGACCGGCCCGTGCCCATCGCCGCGCTTACTCCGCTCCCGTCCCGCCCGCGTCTCCAGGTTGACTGTCTCCCCCGCTGGAATGGGGGGCGCGTGGGCTTTCGGAGAGCCGTCATTGCGCGCATGTCGCCTGCACTTACACGACGATCTCCGCACCCGCTTCCAGCACCGTCCCGCGCGGGATGATCACGATCCCGTCACGGACGCAGTAGTCGTCGCGGTCAGTGTCGAGGCCGCTGCCGGGGCGCCCGACGATGACCGCGCCCTCGCCGATGCGTGCGTTCTTGTCCACGATGGCATTCTCGATGCGGCACGCGTAGTCGATCCCCAGCGGCATCGGGCAGGCGCTGGGGCTGCAGTCCTTGGCCGGCACGGGGGATTGGGGATCGTAGTAGTCGGAGCCCATCAGGATGCTGTTGCGGATGGTACACCCGTTGCCGATGACGCTACGGATGCCCACGATGCAGCGGTGCACCTCGCTACCGGTGATGATGGCGCCCTCGCCGACGAGCGCGTTGACGACCGTGCTGTCCACCAGCTTCGGTGGGGGAAGGTAGCGCGCGCGGGTGTAGATAGGCCAGCATTCATCATGGAGGTTGAAGCGTGGCAGCGGATCGGTCAGGCTCAGCCCTGCGTGGTAGAAGGCCGAGATCGTGCCGATGTCCTCCCAGTAGTCCGCAAAGCGGTATGCACATACGCGCTGGGACTCGATGGCATGGGGGATGACCTCCGCCCCGAAGTCCTCATCATCGGTGTCTTCGAGCGTTCGCCGCAGGACGCCGGGTTTGAAGACGTAGATGCCCAGCGACGCCATGTGCGTCAAAGGCTCGCCGGAGACCGCGTCGATGCCTGCCGGCGCCGGGAGCGCGAACTCCTCGAGCGTCGCGTCATCGGTGGGCTTCTCGGCAAACGCCTCGATGCGGTCGCCCTCGCCGACCTTCACCACACCAAGGCCCGTGGCCTGCGCGCGTGTGACAGGCTGGGCGGCGATGGTAATGTCGGCCTGCGACTCATCGTGGAAGCGGACGATCTGGCGGTAGTCCATCTTGTAGAGATGGTCGCCGGAGAGGATGAGCATGTGGCTTGCGTGGGGGAAGTGCATGTGCCGGAGGTTCTGCCTCACCGCATCCGCGGTGCCCTGGTACCAGTCGGTGCGCTCGGTCGTCTGCTGCGCGGCGAGAATCTCGATCGAGCGCTCAGAGAGGGCGTCGAACGGGTATGCCCGGGCGATATGCCGGTGCAGGCTCGCCGTGTTGAACTGCGTGATCACGCAGATGCGGCCGTAGCCGGAGTTGAGGCAGTTACTGATCGGGATGTCGATCAGGCGGTACTTGCCGCCGACGGGCACCGCCGGCTTACATCGCTCCCTGGTGAGAGGATAGAGCCTCGTGCCGCGTCCACCACCGAGAATCGCACATATCACATCGGCCAACTGGCTTCACCTCATTCGTGGTCAGTGTGGATGCCTGCGTACCGCCAACTCCGGGCCTCCCGCCGCGCGCGCGTCAGATCAGCTCATGCGGGTCGACGCCCTCGCCGCCTGCGTATGCCTCGTCGATGGCCTTACGCGGGTCGAACATCTCCTCGATGGGCCCAAGCTGCTGCTCGAGCTCGCACGGCGGCTCGTATGTGTCGAGGTCCTCACCGTCGGCGAAGCCCTTGAGCAGCTCGACCATGTACAGGAAGGTGCGCAATGGGATGTCGGGCGGCACACCGTGGTCGCACATCGGGATGTAGCGGCCGTAGCGGCGCGCCACACGGTAGCGCTCGGCGATCTCGACGCGTGCGCGGGCCTTGTCGAAGCGCAACTCGCGCTTGTCGATGCCCCCGGTTATCGATATGTTCGGGTACTGCCGCAGGAACACTTCCGGGTCGTTGCCCGCGGCGATCTCGATCGGCTGAATGCCGTCGATGCTCTCGGGGAACATGGTTTCGAGTATCTGGCCGTTGTAGCCGTCCGAATCCATGTGAACGACATCAATCCCCTTGCTCTTGAAGAACTCATACAGCCGCCTGTAGTGGGGCAGCATGAACTCTCTCATGTGCGCGGGGGAGACCATTGACTGGCCCTTGTAGGCCATGTCTTCATTGAGTACCAGGTAGTCAACCTTGATGTGCGAGAGCGGCTCATCGAGCAACTCGATGAGGAACCATGTCCAGTACTCCATCATCTCGTGGACCAGAGCGGGCTGGTCGTAGAACATGTAGGAGAGGCCCTCGAAGCCGCACAGATCGCGCAGGGTCCAGTACAGACCGGGAACGGTTGTGCGCACCGAGAGTTCGGAGTTTTTGCAGGCATCCACGAGGTCCCGCCAGTTGGCGCCTCCCTCGCCGGGGCGGTATCTGTTGGGGTTGAGGTCGGTCAGCGGGGCGCCGTCGCCGCCGGGGCCGGTCCGCTCCGGGGAGTGCGGGTCGAAGCGCCACTTCATGCTTTGCCAGTCGGCCGGTGTCTTGACCGCAAACTCGATGTACTTGCGGGTGACAAAGCCGTCGGTGGGCTGGTTGATGGCATCGAGGCGCTTGCAGCCCCAGTGGTCCTGCCAGACGCGGTAGTTGCCGCGCTCCTCGATGACCTTCTCCTCGACCGGCGGCACCGGTCCGCAGTAGAGCTTGCCGATGCCCATGCCACCATCGGCGCCGGTAAACGTGTGCCAGCTGGCCTGCTGTTGTTCGCTCAGGCCCTGCTTGCGCCAGGCGGCGAATGTCGAGGCTCTCGGGCCCCCGAACATGTACGGCATCCGGTCAACGGGCTTGCCCAGCAATGCATCTAGAAAGCGCTCGCGATCGGTCATCCGTCCGGTCCTCCTGTATTCGCAGTCGGCTACGGGGCCGGGCGTGCCGCCCCGCCAGAGTCAATTGGCCGTCCACCGTCGCTACACCTACCCGCGCGCGATATTCGCGGCGCGGATGTCGCCGACCGTGTGAAGCCGGTCCGCGTCCCATGGACGCGTGTGCCCCTGCGGAGCCGCGGCCCCTCAACTCCGGGGTGCGCGCAGCCGAGTGACTGTATACGAGAGCCCGGCGCCGCGTCCACGGACCGCTTCGGCCAAACAGCACTGCCTGTATGCGAACCGGCCCGAGGCGTGAAAGCTATGCGCAAGATTGAATGCCTATTCTTGACAAGAGTTACATAGTTACAGGTTGCACTGGAGACACCGCATAGGCTATAATGTGAACGGACTCAGAGGCAGTGGCGTCCGGCCACCGCCCCTCGGAAGGTGTCTGGTTGCTCGGGGATGGTCACGGTCAGGATAGAACCAGAGCGCCCTGTCCGGGCACGAGACGCGTCCGGCGGCACTGCGGGTGCGTGAGTGTCCGGTTGATCAATGCGGTGAACCAGGCTGTTGAAGTTGAGGAGGAGTTCCCATGTTGACGCGTGCCGCAGCAGTGTGCATCACCATCGTCCTGCTGCTGGGAGTGGCCGCCGGCGCCATGGCCCAGACCGAGTTGTTCTCGTCCGCCCATCTGTTCTCGCTGCCGATGTCAACGACGACCCGCCTGTACGGAATGGGCGGGTTCATCTCCTGCGTGCAGGACCGCGGCTTCGCCAATCCCGCCTTCGCCGGGCTCGTCGAGGAGATCGACGTGGTCGGCCGCTACAGCGTCACCGGGTTCGACAACGGCCTCGACCTGCGCGGCGGGCAGTTCTCCGTCACCGTTCCGCTCAAGCCGGGCACGCGTGGCCTGCAGCTCACCGGCTTCTCGCTCAGCGCCGACCCCGGGGTGCTTGCCCTCCCGGGCGCGCCGCCGGCGCAGGTTGACTTCAGCGAGACCGATCTGGCCATCCACTACGGTCAGCGTGTCGGCAACCGCTACCTCGTCGGCGTCGGTTTCTCGCCGCTGTTCAACACATCCGCAACCCTCACCGAGCCCATCAGCGGCACTCCCCTGATGGAACTGGACGCCTCCGTCGACAAGGGGGTTCGGCTCGGCTTCCTGGCCGAACTCAAGGAGGGCTGCCTGCTCGGCGTGGTCTATGACAGGTACGATGAGGATGTTACGGGCCAGTTCCTCGGCATGCCGGTCGATGAGAGCTTCTCATCGGAGGTCTACATCGCGGGGCTGTCGTACAGATTGGATAGGCGTTGTCTGGCTGCTGTCGAGTGGCAGGACGTGTCCACCGAGCGCGGCGGCATCAGCTACGGCGACGCCGGAATGCGCTTCGGCATGGAGTGCGCCGTCAGCCGCGGCGTGGCCCTGCGCAGCGGCTACAACGACGGCGCCTGGAGCTTCGGGGCCGGCTTCAGCAACGACGCCTGGTCGGTTCAGTACGCCTATGTCAACGATCTGAACGCGGATGCGGTCGGCCCGTTCTTCGGCGACTCAGAGACACATCAGTTCGAGTTGACCCACCGCTGGTAGACGCGGACTGATTGGAAAGACCGCCGCAACGGGGGATGCACGGCAGATCAGTTCGATCTCGATTGTGGGGTGGAGTTGGGAGGGGAAGAAGAGCCAGCCGAGGTCGCCGGGTTGCGCACTGGTCGGCGTGTGGTTGAGCCGAGAGCGTCGCCGGCGGATTGAGGAAAGAGGCCAGGCCATGACACCGTCACTTCTGAGTCCTCGTCGTCGGGTCGTGATCACCGGGCTGGGCGTCGTTGCGCCCAACGGCCTGGGGCGTCAGCAGTTCTGGAACGCCGCCGTCGAGGGGCGCTCCGGGATCGACTGGATATCGACCTTCGATACCTCCGACACGTACTGTAAGATCGGCGGCGAGATCAAGGACCTCGACCCGACCGACTACATGGATGCGAAGACGGCGAAGAAGGCGGGACGCTTCTCGATGTACGCCGTTGCCGCCGCCCGCATGGCGTTCGACGACGCCGGCATAGATACCGCGCGCTGCGACCCTTACAGGATGGGCGCGGTATTCGGCACCACGCTGGCGGGGTTGGGCAACATCGGCGATGAGATGTACCACCAGTTCGAGCACAAGGGCCCCCGCGGCGTGGACCCCCTGGCCCCCAGCCAGCTTTCCGCGCACGCCGCGACGGCCAACGTCTTCATCGAGTTCGGCATGAAGGGTCCAAATACCACCTCCGGCGTCGGCTGCGTTGCCAGCCTCGACGCGGTCGCCAGTTGCGCCGACGTGCTGCGCAGCGGCAAGGCGGATATCATGGTCGCCGGCGGCACGGAGGCCTGCCTGAGCATCGTCGGCATGAGCCTGCTCTGCGCCCAGCGCGTGCTCACCCGCCAGAACGATCCGCCGCAGAAGGCCTGCCGACCCTACGACGATACGCGCGACGGGCTCGTGCTCAGTGAGGGCGCCGGGGCCATCGTTGTCGAGACGGCGGAGCATGCAATGGAGCGCGGTGCGCACATCTACGCGGAGGTCCTCGGCTACGCCTCCACAACCGAGGCCTACCACCTGCTGCTCTCCGACCCGAGCGGGGAGGAACTCGCACACGCGTTCAGACAGGCGCTGCTCGAGGCCAAGGTCGATGGGAGTGAGATTGACTACATCTGCGCACATGGTATCGGCAACCGGCAGTACGACATCGCGGAGACCAAGGCCGTCAAGATCGCGCTCGGTGACAGGGCTTACAACATCCCCATGAGCTCGATCAAGTCGACCACCGGACAGCCCTTCGCCGCGGGGGGCTCGTGGCAGCTGACGGCCGCGTGCATGAGCATTCAGGACGGGATGCTGCCCCCGACGATCAACTACCATACCCCGGACCCCGAATGCGACCTGGACTACGTGCCAAACCACGCGCGTCGCGCACGGGTCGAGACGGTCATGATCAACTCCCACAGCGTGGGGGGGACACACGGGTGCATGATCATCCGCAGATTCGATGCCGCCTGATGAGTGGTGACGGGCAACAGCACCACGACAGCCGACGGCAGGCTGCCGCGGACGATGGAGAGGAAATGCAGTCCGAATGCCCGATGAGTTGGCCCGGTATGCGCTGCTGATCACCTCAGGAGCCACTGCCCTGCTGGGAATCGTCGCCTACCAGCGGGCGCCCGACCGCGTGTGGAACCGGCTGTTCACCCTTCACGCGCTGGCCGTCAGCGCCTGGCAGTTGATCAACTACTTGATTCAGGCCGCCGGAACCGACATCGAGGCCGCGCTCTGGCTGCGCCTCTCGCACCCCGTCGTCGCCGTCGTCGTCTGCACCTGCGTCGAGTTGTTCTGGACATTCCCCGAGCGCGTTGACGCTGCGCCGCCGAAGCAGCGGACGGTGCTCTACATCGTTGGCCTCGCGTTCGCCTCGCTGGGCGCCTTCCCGAATCTCTACACCTCGCTCACGCTCGCCGAGGGCACCGTCTTCGTCGAGTACGGCTGGCCCTTCATGCTCTTTGGCGCGTTCGTGATGGGGGCGCTGGGCTATGCCGACTACGTGCTGTTCAAGAAGCGCCCCTGCCTGACGGGTCTGCAACGCGTGCAGGTCAACTATGTGCTGGTCGGGATGATCATCAGCCAGGCTATCGCCGTGCTGACGATGGTCATCATCCCGCTGGGTGGTGGGAACAGCTCGCTGAGCCGTTGGGGTTCGGCCGCGTACATCTTCATGGTCGCCTTCATGGCCTATGCCATCGGCAAGCACCGCATCATCCGGCCGGTGACCGCCCTCTACCGCACCGCCTCATACCTGCTTACAGGGGCGGCGACCGGCATCCTGCTGCTTGGGCTGCTGGCGATCGTCCGACCGGCGCTCGCGCGCTACCAGATACCCCAGGTGCCGGTCTATGTCGCCGTCGGTGTTGCCCTGGGTCTGCTCGCCGTGCCGGTGCACCGCCGCATCCGCGAGGCCCTCGACCGTACCCTCCCGGATGCATACATCGAGGACGTCGCCAACCTCGCCACCAACGCCATCCTGCGCACCCTCGATGCCGATGAGCTTCCGCGCTTCGTGGCCGTCAGCGTGGCCAACATGCTCCACGCAACGCACGCGAGCGTGTTCCTCAAGCGGGCCGAGAGCGACGGCTACATCCGCTGCTACAGGTACTCCGAGGACGTCGGTGAGGCGCCCGCCGGCGCCGAACGAATACCGGTTGACTCTGTGATCGGGCGATTGCTCGCACGGGTGCGCGATGTCGTAGATCGCTCCACGGTGCGGCGGTTCTACGCGCTCGAACAGGCCCACGAGCTGCTTGAGGAACTGCGCCGCTACGACGCGGAGATACTCGCCCCGATCCTCTGGGAGGATGCGCTGCTGGGGATTATCGTCATTGGCGAGCGGCTGTCGGCCGAGATGTACAGCCCCGAGGAGGTCGAACTGCTGCGCCACCTGCTGCCGCAGATCTCGCTGGCGCTTCGCAACGCCGAACTCTACGACGGCATGGTCCAGATGAAGGAGTACAACGACAACATCCTCCGCCAAATGAAGAGCGGCGTCATCGCCATCGACGCCAACCGCGTGGTCGAGATGCTCAATCCCGCGGCGGAGGAGATGCTGGGCATGGAGGCCTTCGAGATCATGGGCCGCGGCGTCGACGTGCTGCCGACGCCCATCGCCGAGATGCTCCTGCGCGCACTGGCCGGGCGGGCCGTGCATACTGAGGCGCGCGTGGTGATCCAGCGCCCCAGTGGTGATGCGGTTCCCGTCTCCTGCAGCGCCTCCCGCTGGCCCGGCGTTGCTCCCTCCGAGGAAGGCGCCATGGTCGTCATGAGCGACCTGACGCTGCTTGATGAGCTTGAACGCGAGCGCCAGAGCGCCGAGCATCTTGCTCTCATCCGTGTGCTCTCGGCAGGTATGGCGCATGAGATCAGGAATCCGCTTGTAGCGATACGGACCTTCGCGGAACTGCTCCCTTCCCGCTGGGAGGACCCGGATTTCCGCGGTGACTTCCTCACCACGGCGCAGGAGGAGATCGAGCGGATAGACCGCCTGCTGCGTGACCTGATGATGCTCTCGAAGCCGGCCGACGCGGTTGTCGACAAGGTCAATGTGAATGCCGTGTGCCAGAACGTCGCGCGGTCGCTGTCGGCGCGCGCCGAGTCCCGCGGCATCGCCCTCGACACCGTCTTCACATCCAACGGCAGGTACCCTCTCGGCGATGAGAGCAGAGTGCATCAGGCCCTGCTCAACGTCGTGTCGAACGCGGTCGATGCCGAGCCGCGGGAGGGCATTGTCAGGATCACGACCGAGGAGGACACAGGGGCGGACGGGGCGGAGCTGATCACCATCAGGGTCTTCAATGCAAACAGCTTCATTCCGCAGGAGCACTACAGCGAGATATTCAAGCCGTTCTACACTCGCAAGCCGGGCGGGACCGGGCTCGGGCTGGCGATCTGTCAGACGATCATCGAAGAGCACAACGGGACAATCTGGGTGCATTCGGCGGAGGGCATGGGCACGGAGTTTGTCATCCAGTTACCGATCCATTCACACAACGGAGAGAATGAACATGGTCGTCGTCCTGGCGATTGATCTCGCTCCCGGTTGGATCGAGCGCGTCCGCGCCGGCTTCGCGGACCGCGCTGTGGTGCTGCCTGCCTCCGGCGCCGCCGCCGTTGAGTTGGCCCGCACCACGCCCATCACCATGGTAGTGGCCTCCTTCGAGGCCCTCACAACACAGCGGCTGCTCGACTACCAGCAGGTGCTTGCCGCCGCGGAGGGCGCCGTGACTATCTGCGTGGCGCCCGCGGATGCCAGGAGCCGGATTCGCAGCGACGAACTCTTCGCACCTGACTACTGGATCGATACCGAGGCTTCCGCCGGCGAGGCCTCAGATGTGCTCTCGGCGGCCCTCAACCGCGTCAGCGCCGTCTACCCCGCCCCGAGTTCGAGTGTCAACGCCCCGGTACCCGCGTACACCTACTCTGCCGCACCGACCGGTATCGCGCCCGTGGTGACCGACCGGCCGGGTGTCGGCAGTGCCGAGTACGAGGGGATGCAGCGCCTGCTCTCGGCCCTGTCGCGGGGGACCGACCTCGACGGGTTGCTCGCCGCCTTCGTCGACTGCGCCGCCGACATCGTCCGTTGCGCGGGCTACTGCCTGCTGTGGCGCGATACCGATAACGGCGCGCTGACCGTTCGGTGCGCCCATGGGCTGCCCAGAGAAGTCACCGAGCATGCGCGCCTGAGCGACTCGAACGCGCTCATCCGCTGGTACCACCGCAACAGCCGCATACTCACACGCGCCGAACTGGCCGCATCACACGGCAACCCCGAGGTCGCCGCGTTGCTGCAGGAGTTTGATATCCTCCGCGGATGCGTCGCCGTCCCCCTGATGATCGGCAGCCGCCTGCGCGGGCTGCTGATGCTCGGCGACAAGATAGTGGGCACACCGTACGCGTACTCAGAACTCGAGACACTCTTTACGGCCGCGGATCACGTCGGCAGGCGCGCCGACAGCCTCCAGGCACAGCGACAGACCAGTGTCGGAGCCCACTCGATTGCCGACAGCGTCGCCAACATGCCGATGGGGCTGGTGACGATGGATGCCGATGGGTGCATCGGCGTCTGCAACGCCTATGCCGCCAGGGCGCTGGGCATGGCGATCGAGGACATCGTGGGCCGTGATCTGCGTTGCCTGCCCTCCCCGCTTGGCGACCATCTGCATGCGACCTACACCTCGCCGCAGTCGGCGCTCGACGGGGTCAAGGTCACTCTGCACAACCGCGGCGTTCTGCTCAGGGTCAGCACCTCGGTGGTCACCGGCCCGGACGGCCGCCCCGCGGGCAGCCTCATGCTGCTCGAGGATGTAACCGAGCCGATCGCGCGCGCTGCCAGGAGCAGACAGCAGCGCCGCCTGGACACGCTCAGCCATGTCATCGGCCGCATCGCGCACAACATCCGCACTCCTCTTACGGCCATCAAGACATACGCGGAGCTGATGGAGCACGCCGGTCCCGGCGACGGGCTTGACGGCTTCTGGAAGGAGACCGTCAGCCCGGAACTCGAGCGTCTCGAGCAGCTGATCGGTGAACTGGTCCAGGTCGTCGAGCAGCCGGAGCCCGAATACCGCCCCGTGCGACTCGAGCAGATTGTCGAGCAGGCGATCTCGGACATCTTCCCGCCCGGTGAGGACCCCGGCGGGATGCCCGAACTCAGCGTGGCGGCAGGCGTGCCCGAGATCGTCGCCGACCCCGGACCCACCCATGACGCGGTCTCCTATCTACTCCGCTTCCTGCGGGACGTGGATGGATCGCGCGTGAACGTCGCCATCGACCGGCAGGAGACGCCCGAGGGCCCCAGCGTGTCGCTGACGCTGACGGGCAACCTCAACGGCTCGCATGTGGATATCGAGCAGGTCCTCGACCCCATATTCGCGCTGCAGCAACCCGACGGCGACCTGGGGCCGGCTATCAGCAGGCAACTCATTGATCGGCAGGGCGCCACACTGCAGGCGGGCGCCGCCGACGGCAAGCTCAGGTTCGAAGTTCTCTTCCCAATCACCGTGCCCGAAGCGGTCACCTCAGCAGGGAGACAGCTTGATGGATGAGGCAAAGATCCTCATTATTGATGACGAGCAGGGGCCGCGCGAATCGCTGCGCATGATCCTCAAGACCAGCTACCAGGTGCTGATGGCCGACGGCGCCATGGCCGGCCTGCAATTGGCCCGTGAGGCCAGGCCCGACATGGCTTTCGTCGACATCAAGATGCCGGAGATGGATGGCACCGAGGTCCTGCGCCGACTCAAGGAGATCGACCCCGATATCGAGGTCGCGCTCATCACCGCCTACGCCGCGGTCGACACCGCGCAGCAGGCCGTGCGCCATGGCGCGATTGACTATATCACCAAGCCGTTTGCCGTGCAGGAGATACTCACCGTGGCCGAGCGCGGACTCCAGCGGCGAGGCGAGTCCAAGAAGCACAGGGTCCTGCTCCAGCAGCTCCAGCCCGCCGCCCAGGCGCTCTCGTGGCAACTGAGCGCTCTTGACGACAGCCCCGACGGCTCCGACCAGCAGGAGATATTCCAGAATCTCGCCGAGGCCCACTCATCCATCGAGACGCAGTTGTCGAAGATCGCCAGGCTCAACGCCATCGGCGAGATTGCCGCCGAGGTCGCCCACGATGTCAGCAACTTCCTGACTACCATCCTGCTCAGGATGGAAATGCTGCTCATGAATCTCAAGCAGTCACCCAGCGTCGACTCCGACTCGATCCGCGGCGCGCTGCAGGAGATAGTCCAGGCGGCCCGCGACGGCGCCGAAGCGGTCCAGCGGATCTCCGGCATATCCAAATCCGACCCCTACGAGCCGTCGCAACTGGTCGACCTCAGCAAAGTCGCCGAAGACGTCGTCAACATCAGTGTCGGCCAGTTCCGCGAGAAGCGCGGCACGCGCGTGCACCTGGACACCACTGAGGTCCCCGAGGTCTTCGGCAGCGCCACGGCACTGCGCACCGTCATCATGAACATCGTGATCAATGCGCGTCAGGCGCTCAAAGACGGCGGCGATGTCTGGGTCAGGACCCGGACGGAGAACGGTTGGGCGATGATCGAGGTCGAGGACAACGGCCAGGGCATCCCCCCGGAGCTCATGGACAAGATCACGCTGCCCTTCTTCACCACCAAAGGCGAAGCCGGCTCCGGCCTGGGGCTGAGCGTGGCCCGCAAGGTCATCGCCAGACACGACGGTGAGATCGAGTTCGATAGCACCGTCGGTGAGGGGACGACCGTCCGCATCAGGCTCCCGGTTGTGGACGAGGCCAGGCGTCGCGAACTCGAGCAGGCGCGCACCGACGAAGGCCCGCCGGCCGGAGCCGCTCCCGGCATCGAGGTGCCAGACGTCCTCGTCGTTGACGATGACGCGATCATCCTCAACACGATGAAGGCGCTGCTGGTCGGCGCGGGGCTGGTCGCGGAGAGCGCCAGCGACGCCGCGGAGGGCCTCCAGAAGTTCGAGGGCTGGGTCCGCCAGGCCAGGCGCGGGCCCAAGGTGGTCATCACCGACCTGCGCATGCCGGGCCTGCTCGGCACCGATATGGCCAAGCGCGTCAAGGAGATCGCCCCCTCGACCAAGGTCATCCTCATCAGCGGCTACCTCGGCGAGGATGCGGAGGCCGCCAACTCACCCTACCTCGACGGCATCGTGTCGAAGCCCTTCAAGTTCGCCGAATTGCTCAAGCACGTGCAGGATACGTGAGCCCGGCGGGGACTGCCACCTGCTTCGCCATCCGTGGCGCCAGAATGGATACCGTGTGCATCGAAGCAGGTCGCTGTCCCCGATTCGTCACCGAGGAACACACGGAATTGGGGACAGCGCCCTCCCGCGACACAAACCGACGGCCTCCGGCGCAAGAGAAGGGCGCGGGAGGGAGCAGTCCCCCGAGGGAAGTCCCCGGCGCCCTCAGCGCCTCACAATCGCCGAGTTCGCCCGCGCAACCATCCCGCCCATCGCCTCGGCGTCACCGGTGACGAACCACAACTGCGAGGCGTCTCGGAGCATGTGCGGCTCCATACCGGCTGACCGGGCTATCGCCGCCAGCGTGTGGGAGAAGTTCGTCAGAATGCCCGCTCCCTCCAACTCCGCGGCGAAGCGCATTGTGACCGCGGTGAACTCGGCAAACCGCATCCCGTTGATGGTATAGGGCAGAGGCTGCCAGAACTGCGGCGGGAAGAGCAGCTTGATCTTGTAGTCGAGGCTCTCGCGCAGGTAGGTGGCGGGGTTGTCGAACTTGATCTGGTATTCCTCCGGCCGCTCGATCCACGGCGTGCCCGGAAACACTCCCGGGAACTGCAGCGGCACGGCGTCAGGCCGCAGGCGGGTGATGAACTCGCGACTCTCGGCAAGTGTCTGCTCGGTGTCGAACGGCATCGGCACAATCATCGATGTGGCTGCGAATATGCCCGCGGCCTGGGCGGCCTTGACGGTCTGCTCGACCTGCTCGAGTCTGATCCCCTTGTGGCAGGCGCGGTCGAGTATCTCCTGCGAGCCTGACTCGAGCCCGAAGAACAGCGAGTACAGCCCCGAGTCCGCTATTGTCCTGAAGTGCTCGGGCGAGCAACTGCGGAAGTGCCCGAAGCTGTTGTAATCGACCTTCAGCCCGCGCGCGAGTATCTGCTCGGCCACCTGGTGCATCAGCTCACCCGGTGTCGAGGAGCCCCCGAAGCGGAACACGGAGATACCGTGCTGCCGCTGGATTGCCTGCATGGTGTCCACGATGTGTCCCGCCGGCGCCACACGCTGCCTGCCACCATCCTCCATAGGGTGAACGCAGAAGGCGCAGCGGTTCGGGCAGCCCCGGCTGTCGGTGACAATCGCGAGCTTGATCTTCTCATCGCCCGCCATCGCCGGGTAGATATCAGGGCTGTAGACCCCCGCGGGGAGTTGCGCGAGCGGCGTCGTGTCATCCCGCTCAGTCTCCGCGGCGCCGTCGGGGGTTCTGTAGACGATGCCCGGCACGCTGCCGAGGGCGCGTTTCCCCTGCGACACCTCGAGCAGGTTCACGACGGCCACCTCAGGATCGCCGAAGATGATGGTGTCGAAGGCCGGAGCGTCTTCGAGGATGATCTCGCGGAACCATGCCGCCTTGCGCCCGACGCCCGCGATATGGACCTCGGGGAGTCTCTCGCGGATGGCCTCGGCGATGGTGACACTGCCCGCGTAGCTGTCGCCGTCAGACAGCTCCAGGACAACCAGGGAGGCGCCGAGACGCTGCGCCTGCTCGGCCAGCTCGACGGCGACCTGCCTGCCAATGGCGGCCTGATGCTCATCGAGGCGATCCGCAAGCTGCACAAGCCCGGCCAACTGGTTCGGATCGGGAGCCCCGCCGCCTTCCCTCATCCCGGCTGCCAGCGGTTTGAGCGTCTCGCTGAGTGGCTCGGGGAAGAGCCGCCGCATCATCGACACGGTACCGTAGTCGGCGATTGCGGCATCATGCCCCGCCGCAATCACGGCTCCGGCCATGTTGGCGAGCAGGTTATTGGTGACCAGGTGTGCGGGGGTCGATGGATAGCCGGGGTAGCTCACAAGCAGAACGGATGCCATTGGTGCGCTGCATCTCCTCTCGACGCAGGAGTATTGCGGTCGATGAAGCCCGAAGGGGTTTTCCGCCCGCCTCCGGGAATAGTGCCCTCCTGCCACCCCACGCCCCGTCCGGGTTTCCACACGCCGGGCCGGCGGACCTCCCGCCCTTCTGAGTGCGTTCGTCGCGCCAGGGACCATCCGCCGCGTGCGGCCGCGGGCTGCCAGAGGACACCTCCGGCTACG
>MTKY01055844.1_pt1 | contig 14433 bp, 11 predicted proteins | sample 1042731 | NCBI WGS metagenome assembly MTKY01 (sample SAMN06212206, study PRJNA360538) | anaerobic digester metagenome | biome: Wastewater treatment plant; material: sludge; isolation source: anaerobic digester fed with sludge from wastewater treatment plant | place: Denmark: WWTP Soeholt ... | reverse complement strand
TGGCGTCCAGCAGGGGCTCCCCGGCCAGCACCCGCTCCGGGTTGGCCTCGAGGAGCGCGCGCTCCGCCCCTTCGCCCAGGCGCTCCCGGATGACGCGCGCCGCCCCCGAGAGGTCGGCGCCGCGGCCGTCGGGGGAATGCGCGTCCGAGGCGACCAGGCGGGCGATGCCCTCATCCAGGAGGACGAACGCGCTGCGCCTGGCGGTCTTCCCGTACAGCCCCAGCAGGCTGCCGCCGTTCACCTGTATCTCCACCCCGCGCTCCCTCAGCTCACGCACCGCGTCCGTCCTCTCGGCGAGATAGCGGTTGCGCTCCGGGTGGGCCAGGATGGGGACGATACCGCACAGTTGCACCTGGAAGAGGACGTCGCCGGTGGCTGAGGGCATGTCGATGAGGGGGAGGTCGCAGAGCAGGTATTTGCGCCCCTCCCCCAAGGTAAGCCGCTCCAGCCCCGAGCCCTCCCTGGCAAGGCGGTAGAGGCCGGCGTTGATGCGCACCTCGACCCCGGGGACCAGCTCTAGCCCGATGCCCTCGGCGCGCAGGATATCGCCGCGTTCCCTCACGGCCGCCTCCACCGCGTCCAGCTCCAGGGCCGGCTTCTCCAGGTCGTAATGGGGGGTTGCCGCCATGCGGACGGTGTCTCCGCGCACGGCGGCGCGGGCCATGGCCAGGAACTCGTCGTCGTTCGAGGCGCCGTCGTCGAATCCTGGAAGGATATGGGAATGAAGGTCGGTGATGGGCAAAGGCTACCTCCGCAGGTTCTGGCGGTACCAGTCCACGGTGCGCGAGAGACCGTCCTGCAGGGAGGTGCGCGGCTTCCACTTCAGAACCTTGCCGGCCCTGCCCGCGTCCAGGGCGATGTGGTCCAGCTCGCCGTCGCGCGCCGGGGCGTAGGCCGCGGCCTCCTCCCAGTCCATGATGTCCGCGATGCCTTGGTAGAGCTCGTTCACCGAGGTCTGCAAGCCGGTGCCGATGTTCATGAACTCACCGTCTCCCCGGGACAGGGCGGCGCGGTAGGCGTCCACCACGTCGTCCACGTAGACGAAGTCGCGCGTCTGCTCGCCGTTCCCGAAGATGGTGCATTCCTCCCCGGCCAGGATCTTGCCGATGAAGATGGCCACCACTCCCGCCTCCCCGAAGGCGTTCTGGCGCGGGCCGTATACGTTGGCCAGGGCCAGGGTGGAGCACGAGATGCCGTACGTGCGTTCGAAGTAGCGGATGTATTCCTCGGCCACGAGCTTGCTCACGCCGTAGGGGGAGTCGGGACGCCTGGGCGCTTCCTCGGATACGGGGATGGATTCGGGCTCGCCGTAGACGCAGCCCCCGGAGGAGGTGTTGATGAAGCGCTTGACCCCGTTGTCCGCAGCCATCTTGAGCACGTTGATGGTGCCCAGGACGTTGACGTCCGCGTCCATGACGGGGTTCTTCACCGAGACCCTCACGTCGGGCTGGGCGGCGAGGTGGATGACGGCGTCCTGTTCCTTGCCCTTGAAGGCCGCGAGCATGGCGTCGTCGCGGATGTCGATGTGCAGGAAGGAGAAGCGGTTCTCCTTGGCGGCCTCCTTCACCCCCATGAGGTTGTCGAACTTGCCCGTGGACAGGTTATCGACGACCGTCACCGTGTGACCTTCCTCCAGGAGGCTGTCCACGAGGTTGGATCCGATGAAACCCGCTCCGCCCGTTACTACAATGCGCAATCGCTCCACCTCCCCCGTATCGGTCCTGCCGGTTAGCGCAAGCCCGCAGGCCTGCGACCTTCTCTATCCATAACCGCTCCATTCAAAGGTTATCACAGGGGCCGGCCGGCCGCTTATATCGGGCGTCTCGGGGGCCTGCTCGCCGGCGCCCTCGTCCCATTTGAATGAGCCGGTGATGGCGAAGAACTGCGGGCGCACGTCCTTGAACTCTCCGGAGGGAGCGCGGCCCAGAAAGACGAAGATGTGGTCTCCGGCGACGATGTAATAGAGGAGGGACCTGCTCTCCTCTCCCATGAAGTTGGACGTGAACTCGGTATAGAATGCCGGGAGGTCCGAGACGCGGGTGGAGTCGAAGAAATCCCCCGCCGTGCCCTCCTCCGTCCCGACGGGCTCCGTCCCTTCTCCCGCAGGAGATTGCGCCTCCCCCTGGTCGTAACCGGGCTGGCTGCCCGTCTCCTGCTGCTCCCCGCCGGTGGAGGCCTTGCCTCCCTGGGCCATGATGCGCGTGTTGGCGTCCTCGACCAGGTATTCCTCTATGGCGTAGATGCCCCCTATGGAGACGAGCGGGTCGAGCTGGAGCACGCGCAAGTCCATGCCCTTGCGAGCGGTGAGGTTGATGGTGAGCGCCGCCAACTCGCCCGGTTGCGGGGCCGCTTCCTCGATGGTCCAGGTCTCCGGGTAAGAGATGCTGAAGCCGAGGTCGTTATCGGTATAATCCAGGGCGCTGCGCGTGACCTCCCCGCCGTTCTCCCCCTTCTTTTCCTCGCCCCAGGCGATGCGGTAGACGAGATAGGCGGCGCCGGTGACGGCGGCAAGGGAGAGGATGACGATGCCGGTGATGGCGAGGTAGAAGAGGAAGCTGCGGTGGCGCGGCAGGACGATGTCGTGTTCGGGGTCGTGGTTGAGGAAGCTCTCCATCAGTCCTTCCTGGGAGAGGCCCGTGCCGCAAACCCCGCAGTATTTCGCTCTATCGGGCTGGTAACTGCCGCATTCGGGACAGATCAATTTATCGACCTCTCTTCAATAGTCTCACTAATTCTATTCTCTCCGCCTGCCTGCGTCACCTTGGATTATAGACGCAAAGCGACCCACATATGTTGCGCCCGGCCGCGTGATGACGGTTCCGCACGGCGCCTGAGGCACGAGGCGAGGCTTGACCCCAATGCCTGGGGCTAGCGGGGGAAGTTGAAGTACATGGCGCGCTCGACCACGGCCGGGCCGTCGGTGTCCACCTTGATGGAGAACTCGGAATCGGTGAGGTACGGTATCGAGTTCACCTTGAGGGTGCCGCGGCTGTGCGGCCCCACCTTCATGGGCCACATGACCAGCTGGCCGTCGGGCTTGCGGAAACTGAAGGCGACGTTGAGCTCCGTGTCGCCCGGGTTCATCACCATCAGGTAGGTGTCGAAGTAAGGCGACGTGTACCCCTCGGCCATGAGGAACAGATTCCCGGTCTCGGTATAACCCGTCTGCACGTGGCCGCCGGGACATTCCGGGTAGCCGAAGTACATGGCCCGCTCCGCCATGACCGGGCGGTCGGCACGGATGTAAACGGATACGTCGGTGCCGTCCATGCCCGGCGCTTCGTCCACGGCCACCGTGGCCCGGCTGTTCGCCCCCACCACGATATATTGAGAGGTCACGCTGCCGTCGGGCTTGAGGTAGTCCAGGGTCACGTAAGCGTCCGTGGTCTCTGGATTGAGGATAAGGATATATTCGTCGAACGAGCCCGCGGTATAGCCCTCGGCGAAATACCACTGCGCGGAAGGCTCGGTGGAGCCGGTGCTCACGTGCCCCCCGTCGACGCCGTGGTACCCGAAGTACATCGACCGCTCCGCCACCACGGGGAGGTCGGAGCGCAGGCGCACGGAGATGTCGGTGCTCTCCATGCCCGGCGCGTCGTCCACGGCCACGGTGTGGCGGCTGTTGGCCTTCACCCGTATCTCACGGGTGGCGACGCTGCCGTCGGGCTTGAGGTAGTCCAGGGCCACGACGGCGTCCGCGGCCTCGGGGTTGAGCACCAGGATGTACTCGTCGAAACCGCCGGCGGTGCAACCCTCGGCGAAATACCATTGCTCGGCGGGCGCGTTCACGCCCAGCGAGACGTGCCCCCCCGTCTTCCCGCGGTAGTTGAAGTACATGGCGCGCTCCGCCACCACCGGCAGGGTGGATTCGAGCCGCACCGATACATCGGTAGCCTCCATGCCCGGCACCGCGTCCACCAGCACCGTGGTGCGGGTGTTGGCCCCCAGGAGGTAACCCTGGGAATGGACGCTGCCGTCGGGCTTGAGGTAGTCGAGTTCGGCGATGGCGCCCTCGTGATTGGGATTCTGGATGAGGATGTACTCGTCGAAACCCTCCCCGGTGTACCCCTCGGCGAAGTACCACTCGGTCGCGGCTTCGGGCGTGCCCTTGGAAGCCGTCCCCCCCTGTATGGGTGGGTGCGGCGGCACGAAGGGACCGGGGATGATGGAGAGCGGGGTGCCGTCCGGGGCCCAGTAATAGGGGATGTGAGCCTGGGTGGGGTCGAGGCGCACGCAGCCGTGGGAGGCCGGATAGCCCAGGCCTTCGTAATTCGACTGCACGCCGTTATAGGTAGGCCAGGCGTGGATGGCGTAGTCCTCGAAGAAGCCCATCCAGTAATAGCACACGCAGCCGGGATATTTCGGCACCGGGTGGGCCTGGTCGTGGTAGAGGATGCGGAAATTGCCGGTGGGGGTGGGCGTTCCCCCCGCGCCGGTGGAGACGAGGAGCATGTGGACCAGGCGGCCGTTCTCCAGGCAGTAGAGCTTCTGGTCGGCGATGGAGATGACCATGCTCTTCTTTATGGCGACCGCGGCCTCGAAGACCTGGGAGGAAGGGACGGCGGAGAGCTCGGGCGAGGGGGCGCTCTCCCGGCCTTGCCCGTCCACGGCGGTGACCATGTAGTAATAGGTGGCGCCGTCCGTGAGGTAGGTGTCCACGTAGCCGAGATAGTTCACGCCGGAAGCTGTGATGCGCTCGCTGAGCAGGGAGTACGGGCCTCCAGGGTGCTGGGAGCGGTAGACGCGGTAGGCTGCGATGCCGGGGGAAGGGCTGTCCGCCCACGCGAGGTCGACCTTCCCCCCGTTGTCATCGGGGCGGTCGGCCGCCCGGAAGTCCTGTGGCGGAAGGGGAGGTTCGCCGGAGGCCATCGCCGCGGGCACGAGAAAGACAAAGAAGACAAGAATGGAAAAAATGACCGTCAGGACCCTGCGTTTCATGATGCTCCTCTGTGCGTTTCTCACCTGCGATAACCTCTGATGATCGCGTCCGGGACGGGGCTCCCGGCACAGAGGTAATTATCGGCAGGATGCATCTATTTGACAAGGGTTTTCATCATGCGCGAGGTCCTCGCTGCCGGAATCCCGTGCCGGGCGGAGGTGCGTCACCTCACGGTGGCCGCGGCGTGGAAGGGAGGGGCCGCGGCGGTGGTAGGATGGTGGTCAAGGAGGGGCCGAGGCATGCCGATTCAAATATTGATATCTGAAGATATCGGGAGACAAAAGCGCGCCCGTCAGAGCCATCAATACTGCGAGCCAGAGGGAACGCCGCACCAGTGGTGGACGCTTCCTCGCCGGCCGGGCCTGGGGGCGTGAAGTTCGTTAGGCGGAAATGAAAGCGGAAGGACGGAGAAAGAGGTAAAGCCGGGATTGGGGCGAAGAATCAGTAGCGCTAAGACCCGGCGGCGAGGCGATCCGAGGTGCGGATTTGGCGAGGGTAGGGAACTTCATAGTCCGCGATGCGGACATAGACAGGATCAAGCTGGAGCTGATCACCTTTTTCAAGGAAAATCCGGGTACCGTGGACAGCGCCGAGAAGATCTGCATACGGCTGGGGCGTTCCAGGGAAGAGGTTGAGAAGGCGCTCGAGGAACTCTCCGAGCACGGCATTTGCCACAAGGTGCCCGCACGGCCCGAGCCCATCTATATGTATTATGCCTCCGCCCAGATCCTCAGGCGCATCGCCGAGCTGGCGCCGGACATGGACTATAACGCCCAGATCGAGCTGGTGAACACCCTCCTCACCCGCCACTGAGGGCACCCCAAGTGTACCGCGAGGGTCTATAATCCAGGTATGGATAAGGGGAAGCTGTTCCTGGTGGGGACGCCGATAGGGAACATGGAGGACATCACCCTGCGCGCGCTGCGCGTGCTGCGCGAGGCCGACCTGGTGGCGGCGGAGGACACGCGGCGGGCGCGCAAGCTGCTCTCGCACCACGATATCCACACCACCGTGACAAGCTATCACGCTCACAACGAGCGCGAGAAGGCGGAGACCATCGCGGGGGAAGTGGCGGCGGGAAAGAGGGTGGCCCTGGTGAGCGACGCCGGTATGCCCGGCGTGGCCGACCCCGGCTTCCGCGTGGTGGATGAATGCGCGCGGCGGGGGCTGGAGGTGGAGGTCGTCCCCGGACCCAGTTCCCTTACGGCTTCCCTGGCCCTCTCCGGGCTGCCGCTGCGCGGATTCCGCTACGACGGCTTCGTGCCGCGCAAGCGCGGGGAGAGGCGGTCCCGGCTTGCCGAACTGCTGCGCGAGGGGGAGGCCGTGGTCTTCTACGAGGCCCCCCACCGCCTGCTGGAGACCCTCAAGGACCTGGCGGAGCTGGCGCCGGAGCGGCGCGTGGTGGTTACGCGGGAGCTTACCAAGGTGCACGAGGAGGTGCTGCGCGGCACCGCGTCCCAGGTGCTCGAATACTTCGATGACAAAAAGCCCCGCGGGGAGTTCGTGGTCATCGTGAGTCCCGGGGAGGAGGGAGAGGCCCCGCCGTTGCCCGAACTGGCGGGTGAGGTGGGCGCGCTCGTGGCCGAGGGCCTGCCGGCGCGCGAGGCGGTGCGCGCCGTGGCCCTGAGACGAGGCGTGTCCCAGCGCCAGGTGTACGACGCCTGGCTGGAGACGAAGGACGGGAGCTGATGGACCCCACCGACCCCGTATGGATGCAGCCGGGCGCGGTTCCGCCCCCGGATCCGCAACGACCGCCGGCTGAATCGAGCCCGTTCGGGGACGAAGTGACGGACTCCGCGACGGCGGGATTCGTAGATTTCGCGGAGGCGGCGCCGGACGAAGAGCGCAAGGCGGCCCCCACCCCCCTTTCGCTGCAGCGGTGGCTGTGGCTGCTCCTGCTGCCCTTCGCGTTCGCCTTCCTGCTCACCTGCCTCTTCCTGGCCATGCGCGGCGTGCTGGACCTCGGCGGCATGGTGGCCGTGGGAGGGCCGTACGAGATCGCTCACCCAGCGCCGACTTACTGGTGGATATTCCCAGTCGCCATAGTGGGATGCGTCCTGATCGCCCTGGCGAGCATGGGGGTCTTCTCCATCTCGCGCATGGCGTCGGGAAGCGTCAACATACCCTTCCCGGGCATGTGGAAGGAGGGCAGCGAGGTCAACCTGGTGGCGATGCTCTTCTGGCCGGCCATCTTCCTCTCCCTGGGCTGGAACTTCTGCGAATACGGCTTCTTCAGGGAGGAGGCGCTGGCGTGGGGTTGGGTGATCAGCGGCGTGGTCTTCGTGCTCATGGGGGGCCTGCCCCTTTACTTCCTCGCGAAGAAGGTAAAAGCGAGCGAGTTGCGCGAGACGGCCAGAAGAAACGCGGGCTCCATGTGGCCCCAGTTCATCGGCATCGCCGCCGGCATCCCCCTCGGTGTGCTTTTCTTCAGCGCCATATCCTGATGAGCCGGCGACGGGCACCCAAGGTCTGCCCTGCCGCGCCGCGCTCGTATTCCTCCAAGGAGGAGACCTCGGGGATCCAGGAGCAGGCCTTGGAGAGGGCGACGCGCTCCATCTCCTCGGGTCCGGACAGAGGCTCCCCGCATCCACGCTCTCCACAACGAAGAGCTCCCGCAGCGGCGGGAACGGATGTTCGGGAGTGGAACCCGGCCACAGCCTCGGGCGTCGATATATTAAGGTACACTGCCAATGGGGTTGTCAGGCTGGCTGACGAGGGGGTTCTAACATGGGCAAGAGAATCTTGGTCGTAGCGGTCACCGTCCTTGCCGCCCTTCTCCTTTCCGCCGTCCCGGCCCGCGCGGACGGCGGGCTTTTCGGGAAGGGCGGGCGAGACATCTCGGAGCCGCAACAGAAAGCCGTCATATTTTTCCATGAGGGGACGGAGGAGCTGGTCCTCTCCGTGCGCTACGAGGGGGCCTCGGAGGACTTCGCCTGGCTGGTCCCCACCCCTGAGCCACCGCGCATCGAGGAGGGCAGCATCTCCCTCTTCGAGGTGATGAGCGGGGTCACGCAGGCGCCCGCCGGACATGGAAGGAACAAGAACCAGGATATTGAGCACCTTGGTGGCGAGGGATGGGTCGAAGTCCTGGACGAGATGACGGTGGGCGCCTTCGACCTCACCGTGCTGCGCGCGGGCGACGCGGGCGAACTGCGGGCCTGGCTGGAGGAGAGGGGCTTCGCCTACGACGGGGAAGCCGAGGCGGTGCTGGCGGATTATATCGAGCGGGCCTGGTGCTTCACCGCCATGCGCATCAGCCCGGCGTATGAGGACACCACCTATGGCAGCGTGGAATACGAGCTGTCGGAAGGCGTAATAGAGCCGCTGCGTTTTATCTTTGACGCCCCCGAGCCCGTGTACCCGCTGCGTATATCCTCCTTGAATCCCGGCGAAACGGAGGTGCTGCTGTACGTGCTCGCCGCGCAGGCCTACGGCCACGGGAGTATGGAGCTGGAATACGCGGAGAGGTGGCAGCCGGTCCAGATCGGGGCGCTCGCGGAGTACAGCGAGCTGGCGGGGAATATGGAGGAGAGCGGCGGTTGCTGCGTCACCAAGCTGCGCCGCACGTTCTCGCCCGAGGACATGGAGGACCTCTACCTGGCTCCCGCGGACAAAGGGGAGCTGGCGGCGTGGGCCGGCTTTGCCTCGCAAGGTGGCGGCTGGCCCTGGTGGGCGCTGCTTGCAGTCGTTCTAGGCCTCGGCGCGCTGGGCGCCGCCGCTTATGGCCTGTGGGGCAGGCGGGGGAGCGGCTGGCCCGCGAGGGCGCTGGCGGCTTTCCTGGTCGTTTCCCTGGCGGGCGCGGCGGTGGTTTTCCCCCTGGGGATGAGGGTGATTCCCGGTGGAGAAGGAGAGGATGCCTCGCCGCATGCCGGCTGGCCCTGGGAAAGAGATATCCACGTGAATCACAACGGCTGGTCCAAGCTCGTCCACCCGGACGGGCGGGTCGAGGTGCTGGGCCTGGTCGAATGGCTGAAACCGACCGCGCATCTCCCCCAGGCGGGCCTCGAAACGTATGACGATCCGGCAACCGACCTCGTGTACCTGTGCGGTGGGGAACTCGACGCAGCCGCCGGATGGAGGTGGAGCGCCAGGCAATACAGGGATGAGACGGGGCAGACGAGGTACCTGGTTGCGGAGAACGGCGGGAGCGGAGAGGCGCACATGGCGGAGATAGGCATGGTGGAGGTGCACGACGTGCGCCTCTCTCACGGGAGCGACAGGCTCTGGGTCGCGCTGAACCCCGGCGTGCCCGAGAACAAGACCGAGGTGAGGGAATACGCGTTTCCTTCACTCGAGCTAGTCCGGTCGCTGCTCCACGAGGACTGCCTGCTCCTGGGGGAGATCGTCATGTCGCCGGAGGGAGAGCCCCTCCTGGCCGGCCGTTTCAAGAGCGGCGAGGAATACACGGACACCATATTCGGCTTTCTTCCCATGCTCGAGAATGACGCGGGTTTCACGGGCAGGACCATCGAGATCGAGGACTACGGCAGGGGGCTGGATGAAGATTCCCTGCCCATCATTCTGCTTAACGGCTACTTCTGCGACGCGGTAGACGGGAGCCCCTTCCTTCTGCTTGCCGGATTTGACCCCATAACCGGCGAGAGCAGGGCCTTCGTCCTGGGCACGGGCGATGGAGAACTGTACGAGATATGCATGGGCTTCCCGTCTGGGTGGCAATAAATAGCAGGAGAAGTCTTCAAAGGGATTATATCCGGTCTCATCTCATAACAGCATGGGAATCCTATCTTCGGCATTGCGCTATTTGCGGGCAGAACCGTGTTCTCTGCAGGTCAGCCCTGGCCGTATCGTCCCGTCGCTGGAATATGTGACCCGGATCCTACCGCCGCCGGGGCAGATGGGGACGTTGTCCCCATCCAGCTCGTCGCCGTAGAGAGATACCGCGCGGCGCCAGCTTACCCGATGGTGCCGTCCCTCAATCCGCGCGCAGGGGGAGGGGGTCGGGGAGATCGAGCTCCTCGACGGATATCCCCTTGAGCTCGGCCACCTTTTCCGCCACCAGCACCACCCGCTCGGGCGAGTTGGGCTTGCCGCGGAAGGGGTGGGGGGAGAGGAAGGGGCTGTCGGTCTCTACGAGCAGCCTGTCCAGGGGCAGCTCGCGCACGACCCCCTGCAGCCGGCGCGCATTATGGAAGGTGACGGGCCCGGCCACCGACACGTAGCCGCCCATGGCGATGACGGCGCGGGCCATTTCCAGGTCCCCGGAGAAGCAGTGCATGACCATGCGGCCGTCGAAGGGGGCGTACTCCTCCAGGATGCGCATGGTGTCTGAGTGCGCCTCGCGGTCGTGCACCACCGCCGGCAGTTCGAGTTCCCGTGCCAGGTCCAGCAGGGCGTGGAAGGCGCGCTCCTGGTCGGAACGGGGGGAGAGGTTGCGGTAGAAGTCCAGCCCCGTCTCGCCGATGCCCACCACGCGGGGGTCTGCGGCCAGGCGCCCGATCTCGCGCAAGGCCGCGGCGTCCAGGTCGGAGGCGTCGTGGGGATGCATGCCGACCACCGCGCGCACCGCGGGGAAGGCGTGGGCGTACTCCACGGCGCGGCGGCTGGAGGCCAGGTCTATGCCGATGGTGATCACCCCGGTGACGCCGGCCGCCGCCGCGCGCTCCAGCGCCTGCGCTACGTCTCCCTCGAGGAGGTCCAGGTGGGCGTGGGTGTCTACGAGGTTCATTTCGCCGTCTCTATGCGGGGGAAGAGGGGCTCGCCCTTGGCCACCCTCTGCCCCGGCGGGAAAAGGCCCCAGGCGCCGGCGGCGGGCAGGTGGTGGAGGTGGACGGAATCGCTGAAACCCAGACGCCTCCAGATGCCCTCTCCTGTCCCGGGCATGGACGGCAGCACCAGCAGCGCCGTGAGGCGCACCGCCTCCACCGCGTTGTAGAGCACGGTGTCCAGGCGGCCTTCCCGCGCGGGGTCCTTGGCCAGGTCCCAGGCGGCGGTCTCGTCCACGTAGCGGTTGACAGCCCCCAGGAAATTCCAGGCAGCCTGCAGGGCTTCGTTGAAGGCCAGTTTCTCCACGTGGGCGTCCACCTCGCCGAACACCCTGCCCGCCGCATCTTTCAGGGCCGCGTCCGGAGCCTCGCCGTCTCCGCGCACGGGCTCGGGCACCGCGCCGCCGCGGTAGCGCTCCACCATGGCCAGCACCCGGCTGACCATGTTGCCCAGGGCGTTGGCGAGGTCGGCGTTGTAGCGCCCGGTCATGTTCTCGCGGGAGAAATTGCCATCGTATCCGAAGGAGAACTCGCGCAGGAAATAGTAACGGTAGGCATCCACGCCGTATTCTTCCACCAGTTCGAAGGGGCTGATCGCATTGCCCTTCGACTTGGACATCTTCTCACCCTCCACGGTGAGCCAGCCGTGTGCGAAAACCTGGCGTGGAAGGGGAAGGCCGGCGGCCATGAGCATGGCTGGCCAGATGATGGCGTGGAAGCGCAGGATCTCCTTGCCGATGAGGTGCACGTCCGCGGGCCATATGCCCTCGAAACGCGCGTCGTCTATGCCGTAGTCGATGGCGCTCACGTAATTGAGCAGGGCGTCGAACCACACGTACATGACCTGGCTCTCGTCGAAGGGCAGGGGAATGCCCCAGGTGAGGGTCTTGCGGCTGATGCTCTGGTCTGTGAGCCCCTGCCGGATGAAGCTGGTGACCTCGTTGCGGCGCATCTCGGGCTGCACGAAGTCCGGGTTTGCCTCGATGTGCTCCAGCAGGCGCTCTCCGTAGGCGGAGAGGCGGAAGAAGTAGTTGTCCTCCTGCACCATCTCCACGTCCCGGCCGCACTGTGGGCATTTTCCCTCCACCAGCTGGGAGGGCAGCCAGAAGGACTCGTCGGGCACGCAGTACCAGCCCTCGTAGGTGTCGAGGTAGATGTCCTCACGGTCGTAGAGGTCCTGGATGAACTTGCGCGCCACCTCGGCGTGGCGGGGCGAGGTGGTGCGGATGAAGAAGTCGTTGCTGATGTCGAGCCTCTCCCACACGCCGGTGAAATGCGTGACCATGCGGTCGGCCCACTCCTGGGGCGAGACGCCGTTGCGCTCGGCGGCGCGCGCCACGTGCTGGCCGTGCTCGTCCACGCCGGTGAGGAAGAAGACGTGCTCTCCCCTGAGGCGGTGGTAGCGAGCCAGGGCGTCGGCGGCCACCGTGGTGTAAGCGGTGCCGATATGAGGCAGGTCGTTGACATAATATATGGGCGTTGTGACGTAGAATGCTTTGTCCATATTTTCCTTCCCATGTAAAATATTACAAGAATATCATTGACACCTCTCGGGCGATGTACATATAATTATATCCCTGGTACAGCCCCGTATTGTCAAGGAGAACGAAGGGCGTCCGGGCATGAAAGTCCGGGCAGACGGAGCCAGAAAGGGTGGGCAAGTGATGAAAGCGACCGGTATCGTAAGAAAGATCGACGAGCTCGGGAGGATCGTCATCCCCATGGAGTTGCGCCGCACGCTGGACATCAAGGAGCGCGACCCCATAGAGATATTCGTCGACGGCGAGAAGATCGTGCTGGTGAAGTATCAGCCGGGCTGCATCATCTGCGGCAACCCGGACAAGCTCAAGACCCACAGGGGCAGCCGCGTCTGCCAGAAGTGTATAAACGAGCTCAAACGCAAGTAAAAAACGACCGACTTCAACCTTGGTAGCACGACGGGCGGGCCTGTTGGCCCGCCCACTTGCGTTTCCGTGGCCGGACTCCAACCCGCGGCTCAAGCAGTCTTCCTGAAGCTCGCTTTTTATATTAATTGCCAAGCAACCAAGGGCTATTGCTGTGTGGGTTCCTGCTCGCCGGGCGCGGGTAGGGAAACAGGTTCCGCATCAGGAGCCTCCGGCGGAGGCTGGCTCTTTGACTTCTTGCTCACCACCCGTCCACCTCCCGTCGATCGATGCCTTATACGGACCACCGGTTTGAACCGGTATTTCCCGTACACACCTTCAGGTACATGGTTCTACCCAAATCAAGGTAAGTCAAAACGCCAAGCCCCGGACCTCAAACGTCCGTTTTCACCTTCACCCACAGGGTTTTCTCCTTGACCCTTGTCCTAGAGGCGGCGATAGACGGAAAGGAGCTCCTCGCAGGTGAGTTCCTCCGCGCGTACGCCCGGCGGAAAGCCGGCGGCTACCAGGGCACCTTCCGCGTTCGCACGGGAACAGTAAGGGACCCGGCCCGAGCTGAGGGCGTTTACCAGCATTTTCCTCCTGGAGGCGAAGGAAGCGTTGAGGAAGAGGAAGAAAGACTCCACCTCCGCCGCGGACATGGCGGTGTCTTTTCTCGCGATACGCAGCACGGCCGACTCCACGCGGGGCGGCGGCATGAAGACGGTGGGAGGGATGTAGGCAAGGCGGCTTACCTCGCTCAACAGCAACATCTTCGCCGAAACGCCCCCGTAGGCAGGGTGGCCCGGCCGCGCGGTATAGCGGTCGGCCAGCTCGCGCTGCACCGTCACCACCATGCTCTCCGCCTGCGGGAGTTCGCGCAGCAGGCGCAGGATGAGCGGCGTGGCGACGTTGTAGGGAAGGTTCGACACCACCTTCACCCGCTCCCCGGGTTGGAACAAACCCCTCAGGTCCACGCGCATGGCATCACCCTCCACCAGCTCCAGGTTGGTGCTGGAGCCGAGGGTCTCGCCAAGGACGGAGAGAAGGCGGGCATCCATCTCAACCGCAACCACGCGCCCCGCGCGGGCGCACAGCTCCTCCGTGAGGGTGCCGATGCCGGGGCCGATCTCCAGCACGGTATCCCCCGAGGTGAGCGCGGCGGCTTCCACCATGCGGGCAAGGACGTTACCGTCAACGAGGAAATGCTGGCCCAGGGAGCGCGTAAGGCGCAACCCGTGCCTCCCCAGTATCTCCGCGACCACGCTCGGCCTGGCCAGCTCGCCCATGGCACTCCTTCAATATCCCGTCAGGATGCCGCGGGCCCGATCCGGGGCGTTCCCGTGTCCTCGGGTTCCGCGCTCCCTGCCTGCGAATATTCTATCACCGGGAGAACGTGCTGTTGTTGGCGCATCCCACCCGCAGGGCAAGGAAAAGAGCCGGAGCCTTGCAGGCAGCGCGCCAGCGTCGGGGAAAGACGCCGTGCGGTCCTGGGGGCCTGTCGGTGCCCTCTGGGTTGCCCCAGGCACGCGGCGAGGCTTGACCCCGATGCCTCGTGATATGATGGGGAGGCGGCACGAGGAGACGCGAAAGGGGCATATGCGCAGCAGGATAACCATGGAGGCACCGGCCAAGATCAACCTCTACCTGGAGGTGGGCCCACCGCTTCAGGACGGATACCATCCCGTGCGCACGGTGCTGCAGTCCGTGGACCTCTGCGACCTCGTGGAGGTGGAGGTGACGGACGGCGGCGAGGGCCTGGGCCTGGAGGTCGTGGGGGACGCCCCGGCGGGCGGGGACAACCTGTGCCTGCGCGCCGGGGCGGCCTTTCTCGCCGCGACGGGGCTGCGCATGGGGGTGAGCGTGCGGCTTACCAAGCGCATCCCGC
>MTKY01078247.1_pt1 | contig 14438 bp, 14 predicted proteins | sample 1042731 | NCBI WGS metagenome assembly MTKY01 (sample SAMN06212206, study PRJNA360538) | anaerobic digester metagenome | biome: Wastewater treatment plant; material: sludge; isolation source: anaerobic digester fed with sludge from wastewater treatment plant | place: Denmark: WWTP Soeholt ... | reverse complement strand
CAGCGTGGTGCTGTTCCACGTGTCGTTCGGCTTGCCGTTTGCCATATTCCTGCTGCGCAACTTCTTTGTCGGAATCCCTCGGGAGCTGCTTGAGGCTGCGCGGATGGATGGTGCGTCAGAGTGGCGGATCTTCAGCACCGTGGTTCTGCCACTCGGCTTGCCGGCGATCGCCTCGCTGGGGATCTTCCAGTTCTTGTGGGTGTGGAATGACCTTCTGGTCGGCTTGATCTTCACCGACTCGGGCTCCAGGCCGTTGACGGTCTACCTGAGCGGTCAGACCCGACAGTTCGGCTCGAGTCTCGACGTGCTTGCAGCAGGGTCGTTCCTGTCCTTGATCGTGCCGCTGATCGTGTTCTTCTCGTTCCAGCGCTTCTTCATCCAGGGCATGATGGCGGGCTCGGTCAAATAGCCGCGTCAGCAGGCTTTGCGGTCGGCGATCAGCATCTCGCGTTCGTTGATGTTGAGGCCGCCCCACACGCCGTACGGCTCGCGCACGCTCAGCGCATGCTCAAGGCAGGCGCGGCGTACCGGGCAGACGGCGCAGAGGGCCTTGGCGGCGGCCTCGCGGCGCCTCCGGCGGGGCCCGCGCTCGGCGTCAGGGGAGAAGAAGGTCTCCGGATCGGTCTCGCGACAGGCGCCGTCGTACTGCCACTCCCAGGTCTCCTGGATCGGCATGGGGAGACGGGCGATGCTTGCCATGGCTCATGCCCCCGAGACGATCGGGCGCGACATGCTGATCTGGTGCACGTTGATGTAGCCCGTGTCGAAGCCGGCCTCGCAGTACGCGAGGTAGAACTCCCACATACGGCGGAACGTCTCGTCGAACCCCTGTGCGTTGATCGTGTTCCAGTTGGTGTTGAAGTTGTCGCGCCACTGACGAAGTGTGCGGGCGTAGTGCGAGCCGAGCGGCCGCTGGTTGGTGACCTGCAAGCTCGTGTGCTCCGCCAGCACCTGGTCGACGGCGGTCAGAGAGGGCAGGAGCCCGCCGGGGAAGATGTATTTCTGGATCCAGCCGTATGAGTTGCGCGTCGCCAGGTAGCGGTGGTGGTCCATCGTGATGGCTTGGATCGCCACGTGGCCGCCGGGAGCCAGGAGCTTGTCGATGGTCTGGAAGTAGGTCGGCCAGAACTCCTCGCCGACAGCCTCGATCATCTCGACGCTGACGATTGCGTCGTACTCGCCGGTGACCTCGCGGTAGTCCACAAGTTGGAGGTCAACGTCGACGCCTGCCTCGGCGAAGCGCTCCTCGGCCAGTGCTGCCTGCTCAGTTGAGATCGTGATGGTGGTCACCTTGGCGCCACGTTGCGCCGCACGGATAGCGAGCGAGCCCCAACCGCTGCCGATCTCGAGCACGCGGGTGCCCTCGCCGACCAACGCGTCGTCTAGCACGGCGTCTATCTTGCGCATCTGCGCCTCTTCGAGTGTCTCGTCTCCCTCGAACCAGGCAGACGAGTAATTCATCGATGGGTCGAGGAACTGAGCGAAGAGCTCGTTTGAGAGGTCGTAGTGCGCCTCGATGTTCTTGCGTGAGCCCTTGACGGAGTTGCGCTGATGGTGCGGGAGCTTCTTGTCTACGAAGACGCGGAACTTCTGTAACGGCACTGGAACGATCGTCGTGAGGCGCTCGGCAAACGGCGTGAGCAGATCGGCGAGGTCGGTGCCCTCACCGGTGGTCCAGTCTCCGGCCATGTATGCCTCGCCGAAACCGATCTTGGTGTCAGCGCCGAGTCGGCCGAAGAACGCCTTGGGACGGACGATGCGCATCTCGGGTGAGCTGTCGTCTCCGGCTCCCCACCGAGTTCCGTTGGCCATGGTCAACCGGACGGGGACACGGTTGATGGTCGGCCTGAGGATGGCCTTGGCAATGCGCGCCCTGGCAGGGGTACGCGGGGTGTGCGCGATTCCGGGCCAGCGGGGGGTGGCGATCTGAGTCATTGGGTGCCTTCCTGCGGTGTGTGGGCCGGTCGGGCGACAACCGGCAGTCTGCGGATCCAAAGCCATACACCGTGTATTCGGATCAGAAGGCTCGTGCGATGGGTCATCAATGGCATTTTGACCAAGAGTTTGCTGAGACGTTTTGCGGTGGCGGGGCGGGGTTTCCCGCGAAACGTTGCGGTGAAGACTGCCTCGCCGCCCTGGCGCAGGATCACGGTCGAGGAGACCGACTCAGGGGTCAGCGTGAATTGCAGGTCGTAGCGGCCGTCGACCGTGAAGAACGGCGACACGTAGAACTGCTTGTCCACGGTCGCCTTTCCTGCATCATCGGTCTCAAGGAGGTACGCGTGGCGCTCACCGTAGGTGTTGTGCACCTCGGCGACGATGCAGCGCAGCGATCCGTCGGGCGCGATTGCCCAGAACACGCTGAGCGGGTCGAAAGTGTGACCCAGTACGCGGGCATTGGCGAGCATCAGGATGCGGTGTCCACTGATGTCGACCCCACCGGCCCGGCAGAAGCGTTCAATGTTGGCCCGGATCGTGTCATCAGCATCACCGATGTGGTCTGCAGCCCTGAACGATGAGAACGGGCGCAGGAAGCGATTCATGCGCGGCAGATCGTCCACGTCTACCAGCCACTGGTAGACGCGGTTGGTGAAGCGATGACGCAGCGCCGTACGTCTGGTGTGGCCGACCGTGCCCTCAACCAAGGCGGGGAGCGGTGGCAGGACAGGGGTCACCATGTGGTGCCCAGAGCTCTGGCCGCGTCCACGCCCGAGCGACAGCCGTCCTCGTGGAATCCCCATCCGTGATAGGCGCCGGCGAAGACCGTGCTGGCGGTGAACAGATCCTTGAGCTCGCCCTGCGCCGCCACCGACTCCGGTGTGTAGATCGGATGGGTGTAGTCCATCCGGGCAACAACCTTGTAGGAGTCGATGCGATCGGAGGCGTTGAGCGTGACGAGGAAGGGCGCGGCGCTCTCGATTCCTTGAAGTCGGTTCATCCAGTAGGTCACCGCCGTCCGGTCGCTGCGCTGTGCACAGTCGTCCATCCGATAGTTCCATGAGGACTGAGCGTCCGCCGCTTTTGGCAGCTGCGAATCATCGCGATGCAACAGGGTCTCGTTGTGGGAGTACTCAAAGGCGCCGAGTACCCGTCGTTCGTCGTCGCTGGGATCGGTGAGCAACGCCAGTGCGTCGTCGGCATGTGTCGCGATGACGACAGCATCGGCGTGGTGCAGGGTGCCGGCCGAATCGATGAGCTCGACACCGTCGGGCTTGCGGGTGACTGACTGGATCGCGTTCGACGCGCGGACGTCTCCCACCGCGGCGGTGACCTTGTCGATGTAGGTGTTGGAGCCCCCGGCAACGGTGTACCACTGGGGCGAGCCCTTGATGGAGAGGAAGCCGTGGTGCTTGAGGAACTCAAACAAGTACCGCGCGGGGTAGGACAACGCGTCCTCATGACCCGACGACCACACGCAGGAGACGACCGGGATCGCGTAGTGCGAGATGAAGAACTCAGAGAACCCGTGGATCCTCAGGAAGTCGCCATACGTCTGCGGCTCGTCGGCCGACTCTTCACTGTCGAGCAGCTGCTGGGCGAGCTTGCCGAACTTCTTCACGCCGAGAAGCATCGCGAGATACCGGGGATCAGCGACGCGGCGCTTCTGCGCGAAGATGCCCTTGCCGCCTCGACCTCCTGCATACTCCAGGCCGCACCCGTCGCAGTGGATGCTCATGCTCATCTCGGTCGCGTGGACGTCGACGTCGAGCTCGGCAAAAAGGCGGCGCAGCAGGGGATAGGTACGATCGTTGTGCACGATGAAGCCGCTGTCGACGCGATGTGTCGCATCCAGGTCGGCAACGGTGTGGGTGTGCGCGTGGCCGCCGATACGGTCGTCGGACTCGAACACCGTGACGTCATTGTCGTTGCGGAGAATGTACGCAGCGGTGAGTCCGGACACCCCTGATCCGATGACAGCTACGCGGCGTCGGGACGTCGTTTGGCTCATGCCAGTGATTCGACGCTAGCCGTTGTCCGGATTGGTTCCTTCAGAGTCCTCGCCAGCTCGTCGGCTCGACTCGGTGATCTCAAAGATCTCCGTGCCGAATGCGCCGAGTTCCGTCGTGATCTTGCGTGCGCCCTCGAACAAGATCGCGGCGACGTGTCCGCCGGTGGCGATGGCCGCCTCGATGGACTGCTGCACGACGTCCTTGGCGATCTCGCGCCTGCTCAACGCCATCGGGGTGCCTCTCGGTCAGGTGGACTAGGAGGTCAATTGTGGCGTACGCAGCTCTTCGGCGCGACGGGCGGCTTCTTCCCGTTTGGCCCGACGCAGCGCCTTCGACTCCGGGCTGTTGCCAATCTTCAGCGGATCGCTCGGCTTCTTGCCCAGCTTGGCCAGCTGGCGGATGACGCTGAACATCTGCTTCGAGAGACGACCAGTGTTGTACTGCAGGCCGTACTTTTCGACCAGCAGGTGCACGTCCTTGGCCACCTCGGGGTAGCGACGCGCAGGGATGTCGGGGAACAAGTGGTGCTCGATCTGGTGGCTCAGGTTGCCGGTCATGATGTGGAACGGCTTGCTGCCGGAGATGTTGGCCGATCCGAGCAGCTGGCGGAGGTACCACTGTCCGCGGGTCTCGTTCTGGGCGTCCTCTTCGGCGAAGGTCTGCACCTCGGCCGGGAAGTGGCCGCAGAAGATGATGATGAAGGACCAGATGTTGCGGATCACGTTGGCCACGACATTGGCGACCAGGATCGCGATCGGCGCCCACCAGCCGGTGAACGGCACAAGAGCGATACCCATGACAGGCCACGCGATGTAGTCCTTGAAGACCTGCTTGCGGATCTTCTTCATGGCGCGCTTGCGGCGACCCTGGAAGTCCTCCTTGGTGATCTTGCCTTGGAGGTACTGGTCGAGCTCGACACCGTGGTACATGATTCCCCACTCGAAGACGAGCATCAGGATGAACGCGAGCGGCAGGTTGAACCTGTGGCTGGCATACCAGGGCTGGTCGTCGTCGATTCGGAACATGTTGTAGCCGATGTCGCGGTCCATGCCGTGGATGTTGGTGTAGGTGTGGTGGATGTAGTTGTGACCGTGCTTCCAGTCCTGCGACGGGGCGATGTTGTCCCACTCGAAGCGGCTGGCGTCGATCATCGGATCGTTCATCCAGTCGTACTGGCCGTGCATGATGTTGTGGCCGATCTCCATGTTGTCGAGGATCTTGGCCAGGCCGAGGAGCACGATGCCGGCGATGAACACCGGTGGGAGGAATGGCATGAAGATGCCGATGCGACCCAGCACCTCGGACGCCCGCTGGATCTTGATGACGCGGCGGATGTAGTCGGCGTCCTTCTGACCCAGGTCGTCGAGCACACGCTGACGTATGACGTTGAGCTCCTCGCCGAACTCTTCGAGCTGCTCGTACGTCATGAGGTCGAGGCCGATCGTTGCCTTCTTGTCGCTGGTGGGGTCGATCAGCGACAGCGGTGCGGCGTTGTGATTGCTCGCGCTGTGCGGCGCGATCGGTGCGTTCTTGGTCTTGGTCATGCGGGTTCTCCCTATGTCTAGAGGGCTACGTTGACGTCGCCGACTGGGACGTGCACGCAGATCTTGATGGTCTCGTCGGTGTTGGCGCTGATCTCGTTGCTGATGATGTGTCGGACTGCGCCGTGGTTCTTCTTGACGACGCAGGTGTTGCAGACACCCATGCGGCAGCCGAACTCTGGCTTGAGACCAGCGGCCTCAGCCTGTTCGAGGATCGTCTGGCCGGTGTTGGCAGTCTCGATCCTCGCGTTGTCCAACGTCAGAGTGCCGGTGGCTTCAGCCGCGTCGAGATCGACGCTCGGCACCTTGAAGTACTCCATGCGGAGCTGGTCGATTGCGCCGAGCTCGGCGTAGGTGTCGCGGACACTCGCGATCAGGCCCGCGGGGCCGCACACATACGTCAGCGTCTCGGAAGGGTCAATGCCGAGATGCTTGAGGTGGTCGATCGAGAAGCGGCCCTTGAGCTCGGCGCCGTCGGCCGGCTTGCGGGTGAAGATGCGAACGACTTGAGCCTGGGGGAGTGCCGCGGCGATCTCGTCGAGCTCACCGCTGAACATCTCGTCCTCGAGGGACCGCGCGTAGTGCAGGAAGGTGACGCGCCCGGTGTGGCCGGAGTCGCGGAGCGTACGGATCATCGACATGACTGGGGTGATGCCCGATCCGCCGCTCATCAGCAGCAGGTTGTCGGGTGTCTCGTGTGGGAGGACGAACTCGCCCTCAGCCTGGGAGAGGTAGACGATCGTGCCGGGCAAGAGGTCGTTGTGCAGGAACTGCGAGACGTATCCGTCGGGGTGAGCCTTGACCGAGACGCTGAATGTCCTGTTCCTGGAGGCCCGAGTCTTGTTTGCCGGTGAGCTTGACACCGAGAACACGCGTACGCGGCGCTTGCCGTCGACCTCCACCCCGAACTGCACGTGCTGACCGGGGGTGAAGCCCTTCCAGGCGCCGTTGGGACGCAGCACAACAGTGCTGGCTTCACCCGTCTCATGGACTACCTTGACGACCCGTGCGCGGACGTTTTCCGCTGCGAGCATGGGGTGGATCTGGTCGAGGTAGTGATCGATCGAGTAGGGGGAGGTCAGGGACGCGACGGGCCGTGAGGCGAGAGCCTTGCGGATGATGCCCATCGGGTTGCCCTCCTCAAAGTTCATTGGCGGTGTTATTCAGTGAACGTGCGTACACTCAAATAGTGCCCGTTCTGTCGGGCATGTGCAAGCGCGAATCGCGTGACCTGAGGCACCCTGAGTACGGGTGTTCACTGAAAGGCGGAGGTTGGAGCTGTGTCCATGTCAGGTGCTGTACCCGTCGAGTCACGCCAGGCCCAGAAAGAACGCACCCGTCAGGCAATCCTCGCCGCGGCTCTCGAGCTCAGCCAGACCCAGGGATTTGCGCAGATCAGCCTGCGTCAGGTTTCGCGGGGCGCCGGCATCGTGCCGACGGCGTTCTACCGCCATTTCGAGTCGATGGACGAGCTCGGCCTGGCGCTCGTGGAGCAGTCGTTCTCGACGCTGCGCCGGATGATCCGCGATGCGCAGCGTGATCCCGAGGTGTTCGACAACATCATCGACGCCGCCGCGGACGTGCTGGTCGAGGCGGTCAAGGAGAGCAAGGCGCACTTCGGTTTCGTCGCGCGAGAGCGTGTCGGCGGGCCAGATGTAGTCCGTACCGCGATCCGCCACGAGCTTGACCTGTTCGTGAGCGAGCTGGCCGTCGTGTTGGCGCGCCTGCCCAACATCGAGAACTGGGACACCGAAGACGTTCAGATGGTGTCGCGGCTGTTCGTCCGCAACATGGTGTCGAACGCTGAGGAGGTTGTCGAGATGCCCGACGGTCGCCCCGACCTGGAGGAGAAGATCAAAGAAGGCGCGAGGCGTCAGATGCGCCTGATCGTTATTGGCTTCAAGGATTGGCGTAGCTAGCGCCGATCGCTCGCCAGTGAGGCCGCCGCGGCCGAACGTGAGGCCGCAGGCCGAGGCGTCGAAGCCCCGATGGTTCGTCAGATCTAGGCGCTGGTCCGCTTTGAACCATGGGCGTCTTGCGCGGTGGTGGCGAGGCGGTCGAGCGCCCGCGAGAAGACATCATCGCCCAGCTCGTCCTCGAGCTTCTGCAGCATCTCGGGTTCGGCCGTGAAGTCGGCCTCCCACGTCACGTATGACGTCGTGTCGCTGTCGGCTTCGACGAGTATCGTGGCTCGGTGATTCGCGATCGGGAACGGTGGATCAGGCATGTGGTACGAGAGGGTCATGTCCGACTCGTCGCGAGCCACGACCGTGACGACGAGCTCGGCGGATGCCTCTGGGCCGTCGGCATAGATGCGGAGCTTGGGGTGCCACTCCGCGAAGTCGCCGGCGAGCTTCCAAACTGTCCCGGCGGGTGCCGCGACGAAGGTCTTGCGGGTGATTCGCGACATTCAGATCCTCAGTTCCTGTGCTCATCCATTGAACCTGCTGAGTTGCGATTTGCCTTCATTCCGAGGGTGAGGCATTGCTCACGGTCGGCGGAGCGCGCCACTGATGGCATGCTCTGAACAAGAGTGTTGCTCAACAGGCGAAAGGATTGCGATGACTGATCGTCATCTCGTCGTTGGAGCCGGACCAGTCGGTCGCCACGTCGCCCAACTCCTTGCCGCACGAGGGTCGGACGTCGTGGTCGCGACCCGCTCCGGTACGGATACCGGTATCGCAGGCATCACCCACCTCATGCTCGATGCGTCTGACCCGAAAGCCCTCACAGGAGCAGCCGAGGGCAGCGCTGTGATCTACAACTGCGCCAACCCCACGGACTACACGAGGTGGGATGAGTTCTGGCCGCCACTTGCTGCGGCGTTCCTGATTGCGGCAGAGCGATCCGAGGCGGTCTACGCAATCACAGGAAACTTGTACCCGTATGGTCCGGTGAATCAGCCAATGCATGAGGGCATGACGGACGCGGCGACGGATCACAAGGGCAGGCTCCGCGCCGGTATGTGGGCCGAGGCGAAGGCGCTGCATGATGCCGGACGCATCCGTACGGTCGAGGTACGCGGTTCTGACTACGTAGGCGCAGGGGTCGGCGACAACGGACACGTGACCCGCCAGATTCCCGGAGCACTGAAGGGCAAGCGAGCCTGGGTGATCGGCAAGAAGGACCAGCCGCACACCTTCACCGATGTGCTCGACACCGCACGGCTGCTGGTTGCGGCGGCGACTGACGAATCAGCGCACGGGCGGACGTGGCATGTGCCCAGCAACTCACCGCGAACACAGGAACAGGCGATCAACGACGTGCTTTCCAGTATCGGCAAGCCTGCCGTCAAGGTCAGTGCGATGCCGAAGGCCGTTCTTGCTACGGCCTCGCCGTTCGTCCCGCTGCTACGTGAGCTGCGTCAGCTCTCGTACCAATGGAACAAGCCGTACGTGATGGACGACTCGGCCGCCCGCGAGCACTTCGCCATGGAGCCGACGCCGTGGGACGAGGTGTGTCGCCGCAGCGCCACCGTCTGATCAGGTGCCCATCAGGGAGCGCATCTTGAGGGTGACATCCCACCCCAGCGCCTCGTAGAGCAGACGGCCTTGGTGCGTTGCAGCCAGCACGCCACGTGTGGCGCCCTTGTCGAGCGAATATGACGTCAGCATCGACACGATGCATCGACCGAGGCCTCGCCGTTGATATCTCGGTGACGTCTCGATCGCGTCAAACACCGCGTGATCAGCGAGGACGCCAACCGTCCCTTCGGCGGCCACTCTGCCATCTGACTCAAGTCTCAAAGTCACGCTGTTGCCGACGATGTCCCAGCGGCTGGAGAATGTTGCGTCGCGAGCCGTGGGGCTCGGAGAGAGCTTGACCGTCATCAGTGTCTCGTCGTCGCGATCAACGCGCACACCCGGTGGCAGTGGAAGCGCCGCATACGGCTGGATGTCCTCGGCGATGACGGTCAGCATGGCGCGTGGATCGCCGTCGATGTGCCGCGTCAGCGCGCTGAAGGCATCTGGTCCGGGGTCGCAGCAGATGAGCTCGCTCTCGCGCGTACGCGATCGTGTGTGCACCAGTGGATACCCGTCGAGCTGTGAGACGTCGAGGCTTCGCACGTGTGCCCAGGCAGAAATCCAGCGCTCGGTGAGCTCGGCAGCGTCGGGCATTACTCAATCCTTGCAGGGTCAACAACGGTCTCGAGATGCTCGGCAGGTTGCAATTTCGTATAGCCCCGATGGTTACGGGCGGCGTCGTATCCGCAGCTCACCAACGAATGCGCCCATCGCCGCACCGACCGGTAACCAGAACACCTGTCTCGTGGCGAAATACATGACAACTCCGGCCACGAGCCCCACGATCAGCCCAGCAATGAGATTCATGGACGTGGGTTACCCCGCACCGGGGCAGGGAATCGCCCAGCGGATGTCCACGGCCACCGCGCAGGACTGCTAGGTTGCGTCGACCGCACGCTTGAGAGGAATCACTGTGACTGGACGTTTTGATGGCAAGAGGGCTCTGGTCACCGGGGCTGCTGGTGGTGTCGGTCAAGCAGTCGTGGAGCTGTTGACGGCTGAGGGAGCGTCCGTCGTGGGTGTCGACCTGTTCCCAACTGCTGGCGTTCTTGCTTGCGATGTGAGTGACGAGTCGTCGGTCCGCACGGCCGTCGCGACCGTCGTGGAAAGCCTGGGCGGGCTCGAGATCGTGGTCAACGTCGCCGGAATCGACCAGTTCCGCAAGTTCGAGGACCTCGACGTCGCGACGTGGCAGCGCCACCTCGGGGTCAATCTGACCGGTCCGATGCTGATTAGCCACGCAGCACTGCCACATCTTCGCGAGAGCAAGGGCAATATCGTCACCGTCGCATCCATCGCCGGTCTGCGTGGCCAGCCGTATCAAGCTGCGTACTGCGCATCGAAGGGCGGTGTGATCCTGCTGATGAAGTCACTCGCGCTCGAGCTCGCGGCCGATGGCATTCGGGTCAACACAGTCTGCCCAGGTGGGATACAGACCGATCTGCCAACCAACGCGGCCGCAGAGCACCCAGACACAGACCTCGACTGGGAGCTCCTGATGGAGACTGCTGGTGCCCGATATGGATTCATGCCGGCGAGCGACGTGGCCGACGCGATCGCCTATCTGGCCTCCGACGCAGCAGCATCAGTCACCGGAGCCGTGCTCTCGGTCGACCGCGGCACAGCCTGCTGAACACAGACACGTCGAGATGGAAGAATCGAGTCGTGCAGTTCAGTCGTGAGCTCCGCGTCGGCGTCGCCAACGGGTCGATCACGGTGTCATTTCGGCTCTGGGCGCGCCCACAGGTCAGGGTCGGTGGGGTCTACCGGACCGCTGGCGTCTCGATCCAGGTCGACGAGATGGACCTGGTCCCCTTTCGCACAATCACCGACGACGATTTCGCCCGTACGGGTGAACCGGATCGTCAGACCCTCCGCGAACGCGCAGCACATGCTGGGCCGATCGGTGGAGACACGCTGGTCTATCGAGTGGAGTTCCACGTCGTTGCTGCGGACGACGACTGACCGCGATCACTTCGAGCCGTCGCCAGCTGATTCAGACGTGCTTGCCGAACGGCCTGCCTCCAGCCGGGCGACAGGCACCCTGAAGGGTGAGCACGACACATAGTCGAGACCAACGTCGTCGAAGAAGTGGATCGATGCCGGGTCGCCGCCATGTTCGCCGCACACGCCGATGTGCAGGTCTGGTTTGACAGCTCGCGCACGCGTCGTCGCGATCTGCACCAGCTCGCCGACACCTTCGACGTCGAGCGACTCGAAGGGCGAGACGCCGAAGACCCCGCGTTCGAGATAGGTGGAGAAGAACGACGCCTCCACGTCGTCACGTGAGAAGCCCCATGTCATCTGGGTCAGGTCATTGGTGCCGAACGAGAAGAAGTCGGCTGAAACAGCGATGCGATCGGCCGTGATGGCCGCGCGTGGAAGCTCGATCATGGTGCCGATCAGGTGAGGCACCGAGACTCCAAGTTCGTCCTCGACCATTCGCGCCGTTTGTTCGAGCTCAGCGCGAACGAGGTCCAGCTCGCGGACACTGCCCACCAAAGGCACCATGATCTCCGGATGCGCCGTTCCACCGCCGGCAACATGGTCTGCGGCGGCTTCGAGGATTGCCCGAACCTGCATGGTGAACAGACCGGGCACCGCGATGCCGAGACGAACTCCACGCAGGCCAAGCATGGGGTTCTGTTCGTGAAGGCCCCTGACGGCGTCCATCAGCTTGTGGTCGTGGGAGTCACGTTCTCCGCGTTCGTCGGCCAACGCGACGCGCACCGATATCTCGGTCAGGTCCGGCAGAAACTCGTGAAGTGGAGGATCGATCAGCCGGATCGTCACCGGGAGATCGTCCATCGCTCCGAAAATGCCTGCGAAGTCCACCTTCTGCAGTGGCAGCAGCGCAGCCAGGGCGGCTTCGCGGCCAGCGCTGTCCTCGGCCACAATCAGGTGCTCCACGAGCTCGCGGCGTTCGCCGAGGAACATGTGCTCGGTGCGGCACAGACCGATGCCTTCACAGCCGAATCTGCGCGCGCGGGCAGCATCGGCGGGGGTGTCGGCGTTGGCGCGCACCCGCAGGCGGCGAACCCCATCGGCATGCTCGAGAAGTGTGGCCACCGCGGTCACGAGCTCATCATCGACATCGTCGCCTTCGAACCAGCGCACCAACGACGAGTCGACCACCGCGACCTCGCCAAGAAACACCTCGCCGGTCGTGCCGTCAATCGAGATCACATCGCCCTCTGAAACGGTGGGACCACCACGTACGACGACCTTGCGCGCTGCGGCGTCAACGTCGAGGGCCTCCGCGCCACAAACGCAAGTGCGGCCCATGCCGCGGGCGACGACTGCGGCGTGTGACGTCTTGCCGCCCCGGCTTGTGAGAACACCGCGTGCCGCGACCATGCCGCTCAGGTCGTCAGGGTTGGTCTCCTTTCGGACCAAGATGACGTTCTCGCCTCGAGCCGCCCAGTCGACGGCCGTTTCGGAGTCGAAGACGACTCGGCCGACGGCCGCACCCGGAGATGCATTCATGCCGGTGGCCAGGAGGGTGCGGTCGGCGACGGTGTCGAACCGCGGGAACATCAGCTGCGCGAGCTGGGCACCGCTCACTCGTTGCAGAGCCTCGTCGAGGTCGATCAAGCCCTCGTGAACCATGTCGGTGGCAATCCTGAACGCCGCTTCCGGTGTGCGCTTTCCGACCCGTGTCTGCAACATCCACAGGGTGCCGCGATCGATTGTGAACTCGATGTCGCACATGTCGCGGTAGTGCTGCTCCAGTGTCTCCATCATGGTCAGGAGCTGTTCGTGCGACTCGTGGTCAAGCTGATCGAGATCAGCCAGGGACATCGTGTTGCGGATGCCAGCCACCACGTCCTCGCCTTGGGCATTCTGCAGGTAGTCGCCATAGACGCCCGCGTCGCCGGTTGCTGGATCGCGAGTGAAACCGACTCCAGAACCCGACGTAGGTCCGCGGTTGCCAAAGACCATCGCTTGGATGTTCACCGCCGTACCGAGGTCGTCGGGGATCTGCTCCTGTCGGCGATAGAGCACCGCCCGATCGGTGTTCCATGAGTCGAATACTGATCGGATGGCGAGATCCAGCTGCTCACGGGGATCCTGCGGGAACGGGCGGTCGGCGTGTTTGTCGATGAGCTGCTCGAACGTGCCGACCAGTTCCTGCAGGTCGGCGCTCACCAGGTCGACGTCTTGGGTGACGCCGCGCTCGGCCTTGAGATCGTCGAGTGGGTTGCTGAAGACATCGGCGTCGATTCCAAAGACCGTGCTTCCAAACATTTGCAGGAGCCTGCGGTAGGAGTCGAAGGCAAAGCGCTCGTCCTGACTCTGGTCAGCCAAACCTCGTACGGACGCGTTGTTCAGCCCAATGTTGAGGACTGTGTTCATCATGCCGGGCATCGAGAACTTCCCGCCCGATCGCACCGACACCAGCAGGGGATCTGTTGGGTCGCCCAGCGCGCGACCCATGGTTGCTTCCAGCGCCGCCAGGTGATGTCCGATCTCGTCTGACATTCCCGGTGGCTCGTCACCTGCCTTGAGGTAGGCCCGGCACGCTTCGGTTGTGACTGTGAAGCCAGGGGGCACGGGCAGACCGAGCCTGGTCATCTCCGCGAGGTTGGCGCCCTTGCCGCCCAGGAGGTCGCGCTGCTCCATGCTTCCCTGAGCGAAGTCGAACACATAGGAGTTCATGCCTTGAGCATGCTGCCCGCGACGCTGCGAAGCCAGAGCCAGAAGTCCCAAACTGCGAGATCACGGTCGCGAGTCCGCTAACTCGTGGCCGGATTCGTCGCCGTCCCGCAGGCCAGTGCGAGATGAGAGGAAAGCCTCATTGACCGCGGCCAGCTCCGCTCGGCCAATCTCCTTTTGAAGGGTTGATCGCCACAGTCGGATCCGATGCGAGGGACAGCACCATGGCGACCTCGTCCGCGTCCTGCTCTGCCGACCCGCCAACGACTCGCACCGGTCGACGTTTGGAGGTGGGACGAAAGCCGAAGCTGCTCGCGAAGCCGATCGCAGATGCGTTGTCGGAGACAACCCAGAAGTAGAGCTGCCGGCAGCCGTCGTCGATCGACTTCCGGGCGGCCATCGACACCAGGCCGCGGGCAACGCGTTGACCACGCACCGCGGGAGCGGTCCACAGTCCGAACACCTCGCCGGCCTCGGGGTCCTCGTCGAGTCGTCCCAAGCCCACCAAGCCGACGGGCACGTCTTCTCGTTCAGCGACGATGCGGCTCGCGCGGCTCATGCGTTCGCGCCAGAACTTCTCGTCGCGGTCGGCCTCATCCTCGAGACGAGCGACGAACGCCTCAGGTGCGTCCTCCAGTGCTGCCAACCTGACCTCGCGGTAGAGCTGCCACTGGTCCTCATCGAGCAAGCGGAACTTGACGTCTGCCATGCCACAAGCGTTGCACACCCGCTCGATCACCGATGTGCCCGGACCATGCCGACGACGG
>MTKY01047908.1_pt1 | contig 14443 bp, 11 predicted proteins | sample 1042731 | NCBI WGS metagenome assembly MTKY01 (sample SAMN06212206, study PRJNA360538) | anaerobic digester metagenome | biome: Wastewater treatment plant; material: sludge; isolation source: anaerobic digester fed with sludge from wastewater treatment plant | place: Denmark: WWTP Soeholt ... | reverse complement strand
CCGCCGGTCTCCGCGTCCACGCCAACAACGCAACCGGCTTCCCGACCGGGCGGATCCCGAGCGGCGTGACCGGGAACCGGGTGACGCCGGAGACGCTCTGCGCCGCGGCGCGTTTGTGCCTACAGGTCGTGCCGCAATTGCCGGATATGCGCGAGCAGCCGATCCACCACCTGGGAAATGCTCATATGCGTGGTATCGATGCGGATCGCGGCGCCGGGGGCGCACAGGGGCGCCCATTGACGGGCGTCGGTGGCGTCGCGCGAGTCCAGGTTGCGGCGGACTTCCTCGATGTCCACCTCTTCGCCGTCGGCCACCAGTTCCGCGTAGCGTCGCTCGGTCCGCTTGCCCAGCGAGGCCTCCATGACGAACTTCGCATCGGCCTCCGGAAACACCACAGAGCCCTGGTCCCGGCCCTCCGTAACCAGCGCTCCCAGTTGCCGACCGATCTGCCGCTGCTTCTCCACGAGCAGCTCGCGAATGGGCTGGTTCCGGGCGACAGCCGACGTATGCCGGTTGACCTCCATCGAGCGGATCGCTTCCGTCACGTCGCGGCCGTTGACCTTCACGCGCGTGTGTGTGGGACCGCAGTCGACCTCCAGATTCACCTGGCGGGCGAAGGCGGCCAGCGCCTGCGGATCGTCGAAGTCCACACGCTGTTCCAGGGCGGCCCAGGCGATGGCCCGATACATGGCCCCGGTGTCCAGATAGGCGACGTTCAGCCGGGCCGCCAACTTGCGGGCGGCCGTCGACTTGCCCGAGCCGGCGCTGCCGTCGATGGTGATGATCATGGCGGAGGCGGATTATAGACAAGGGAAACGCCAGAACGCAAAAGTGCAGAACCGCGGAAACGCGGGCAACCTGGACGGGGGTACGAAGGTGCGAAGGCTTCCAGAGGTTGCGGATCAAGGGCAACGGTCAACCGCCGACACAGATCCCGGACGGCGGGGTCCGCTTGCCGCCGTTGCCCGACCGCCGGGGACGGTTACACTGTCTGCTCGAGCGTTCGGGCGGCGGGGCCGGCCGTTGTAACGAACCCGGAATACAGGAAGGAGTCGGATCGTGCGTCCATCTATGCGAGCTGTACGAGTCCTCGGGCTGGCAATCGTGGTTGGTGTGATCCTGGCATCGGGCGGCTGCATGGGCCGGCTGCTCGGTGAAGGCGCGGAAAGCGCGATGGGGCCCAAGGGGGCATACTTCGAGGAGAAACCCGTGGCGGCCCGAAAAGGCCACGGTCTGGAGGCGTATCAGCGCTTCGAGCTTGGCGAGGTCACGAATGACTTCGGCCGGAACGTGCCGCCCGCGTTTCTGCGTGAGTTCCCGCTCCAATTTGCGGAGCAGTTGGCCAAGTCCGAGTTGCCCCGGGCGCAGTCCGGCAAGACTGCCGTTTTCAACGTGACCATCCTGCACTACGAAACGGCGGACCTGACGGACCAGGTGCTCGGTCCGCTCGAGCAGGTCATCGCCCGGGTGCATCTGCTGGACAAGGATACGGGCGATCTGATCGCCTCGGGAAATGCCCTGGGGCGGACGGGCAAGACTGTCGGGATGGGCACCGCCGCCAAAGCGCAGGGCCTGGCCAAAGCGCTGGTCCGGTGGGCCTGCGACTACTACACCAGGCCCAAAACGGATTGAGCGCCCTGAGTGCCGGCAGGCGCGACCCTACGCCCGTTTGGCCGCCAGCCACTTACGCAACTCTCGTATCGACCGGGTGTTGAGGATAGCGCTGCGGGCGGCCCGAGCGCGGCGAGCCGTGGTGACACCGTAATGCACGGTAGTCAGGCCCTCCGGGCTGTGCGCGTCGGTGCTGATGGCCAGCACGGCCCCGGCATCGATCGCCTGCCGGATATGCACGTCTTTGAGGTCCAGGCGCTGCCACGAGGCGTTCACCTCCAGGGCCGTACCCGTCCGGGCCGCCGCTTTTGTTACTTCGCCCATGTCGATTTCCATCGGCCGGCGCTGACCCAGCAGCCGACCGGTGGGGTGGCCGATGATGGTCACGTAGGGGCTCTCCATCGCCGCCAGCGTGCGGCGGGTCGGCGAACTCCGGCCGCTCTGCATTCCGGAATGTACGCTGGCCACCACCAGGTCGCACTCCTTCAGGATGGCATCGGGATAATCCAGCGAGCCGTCAGCCAGAATATCCACCTCGCACCCGACCAGGAGCGTGAAATCCTTGATCTTCCCGGCGACGGCCCGGATATCCTCGATGTGCCGTTCCATCCGCCGGATGGACAGCCCATTGGCAATCGCACTGCTCTTGGAGTGATCGGTGATGGCCAGGTACTCATACCCCAGTGCCTGGGCCGCCTCGGCCATTTCCCGGATGCTGGCCGTTCCGTCGCTGGCCGTCGTGTGAACGTGCAGATCGCCGCGGATGTCGTCGGCGGTCACCAGACTCTCCACGCACGACGGATCCTCGAACTCGCCCCGATCCTCACGCACTTCTGGCGGGAAAAACGGCAGTCCCAGCCGCTCGTAGATGCCCTCTTCGGTCGTCCCGGCGATGGGCTCGTCGCCGTCGAAGAGCCCGTACTCATTCAGTCGCCACTTCCGGCGGACGGCCATCTCCCGCAACCGGACGTTGTGCTGTTTGGACCCGGTGAAATACTGAAGGGCCGCTCCGAACGACTCCGCCGGCACCACCCGCAGGTCCACCTGCAGCTCCCGACGGTCGGGCAACTCGATCGTCACCGATCCCTTCGTCTCACCGGCGGCCAGCACACGCTTGACTCCCGCGGCCCCGACAAAGGTCTGGACCACCGACAGGCCGTCTTTCGCCTGACAGAGAATGTCCACGTCGCCAATCGTCTCCGCGCCACGGCGCAGCGACCCGGCCAGGGCCACGCGCTGGACGCCTTTGATCTTCTTCACCTCGTCGGCCAGGCGATCGGCCACCGGCAGGGCGATGCCCAGGGGGGTGCGCTCGCTCGACGTTTCCAGGAAGGCGATGCCCTGCGCAATCTTGCTGACGCTCACTTCGCCGAAGCCGGCCAGTCGGGCCAGTTCGCCCGACGCGATGACCCGTTTGAGATCGTCCAGCGTGCCCACGTTCAACTCACGGTAAACGGCGGCCACTTTTTTGGGACCCATGCCGGGAATGGAAAGCAGATCGGGCAGGCCGGAGGGCAGTTGGGATTCCAGCTCCGTCAGGACGTCGATGGCGCCGGTTTTCAGGAATTGCTCGATGCGCGCCGCGGTGCCCTTCCCCACGCCTTGGAGCGTGGTGAGTTCGCCGCGGGCGGCCAGGTCGGCGACGTCCTCCGTAAGGCTGTCGAGCGTCCGGGCCACGCGTCTGTACGAGTTGATGCGGAACCGGTCGCCGCCGGTGATTTCCATCAGGTCGGCGATGCGCTCAAAGGCTCGAACCAGTTCGGCGTTGATCATCGGCGTGCGTTCCGTCGCGCGGACTCGACCGCGCACCGGCGTCCGGTATCGTCCGAATAACCTTATACCAGGAATCGGGTGAAGGGCCAGCGGCGCGGGCGGGAGGAGGCGCCGCGTTCAGACGCCGTTGCGGCACTTGGGGCAGAGGATCACATGCCCGTCGGTGACATCGTAGCCGGGAATCCAGCCTTCCTGGGCAAGCGTAAGAGCGATGGTCTCATTGTCGGCGGAAGGGGAGAACCAGATCTGCTCTTGACAGCGATCGCAGCGAACGGCCCGAAAAAAACGGGTGCGAACCATGGTCAGAAACTCGGAAGCCCGTCCGTGCACGTTATCGCCGGTGAGCAGTACCATTTGGGACGTTCCTTTATCCGCTACGACTGTGACTCTTTCTCCATATAGGAAACTTCCAATTCATACCCGGGATGTGTCAAATGGGTTTCATCAATTCTGTCACTTCTGTCCTTGCGCCGTGGTCCGACCGGCCTGCCGTGTCGCGAGAGCACGTCCGGTTCACGCAGGCAACGCCCGCATATCTTCCGCCGCCGCGGGGGATTGTGAACTCTGCCGAGGGGGGGGCGATCACGAATGTCGACCGCGGAACTGGGCAGATCGTCCGCGGCGATCAGGCGGATGAAGCTCAGATCGCGGGGCGTGTCAAACGACTGGCCGGCCGATCACTCTTCGTATCGAGCATCAGCAAGGAAATTGATGTGTTCGACGCCGACTCCGGACAGTCCCCCGCCAACCTTGCCGATCTGAACCGGCGACGACGGCGTGGATCCGCTCGACCACACGATGTTCAAAGCCAACCTGACCGGTCCACCATCCGGCGAGCCGTGACGGCGAGAATGGCAGCGCGACCGCCGTGCGGATGTCCCCGCGGGCGAGTTTTCGTGTCTACTGTGGCGCCTCGATCGTGGCCTTCCCGTCTCGGATGGTCAGCACCTTCCTCCGGTCCGCCCAGCACATATAGGCGATGGAGACGAAGAAACACGCGGGCAGTCTGTGGAGTTGGGCCATTTTCACGCCCAGCACGGTGGTTTTTCCGCCGAATCCCATCGGCCCGATGCCCAGTTCGTTGATCTCGCGATGGAGCTGCTTTTCCATCTTGTCGAGTTCCGGATCCGGATTGGCGTCTCCCAGGGGTCGGAAGAGCTGCTCTTTCGCCTTGATCATGCTTGTTCCCCGATCGCCGCCGATGCCCACGCCCAGGATGCCGGGAGCGCATCCGAAGCCCTGGGCCTTGAACGCCGCGTCCAGCACGGCTTTTCGCACACCGCGGATGTCGCGTGGGGCCTCGAACTCCGCCGATGGGATGCTGTACTGAGCGCCGCAGTTCTCTGAGCCTCCGCCTTTGAGCAGCAGGCCGACCTTCACATAGTCGTGCTCCCACTCCTCGAAGTGGATGGTGGGGAAATCCACGCCGGTGTTGTCGCCGGAGTTCTTGCCGGACAGCGCCTCCACCGCATTGGGCCGCAGGCATGCCTGCTTCGTGGCGGTCCGCACGGCGGCGGCGATCTGCTGGCGCATCTGCCGCTGCGAGAACCCGGTCGGGTGCCAGACGTAGAAAATCGGCGTCCCCGTATCCTGGCAGATAGGCCGGCCGGTCCGGCGGGACAGCGCCACGTTGTCCAGCACGGTCCGAAGCGCGCCCTGGGCGGCCGAGCCGGGCTGCTCCGCGCCGCAGGCGCCCGCCAGGGCGGCCTCCACGTCGGGAGACAGGTCTGTCGAGGCCGATCGGATCAACTCTACCAGATGTTCGGTCATGTCCAGCATTTCAGATTCTCCCCAGAGAAGGCTCTCCCGGCGATCGTTGCCGCGGGAGCGAAAGCCCCATTATCCCCGTCCCGCCTGGCGAATCAATCACACGCTCGCAAGAGTCGTCGACGCCGGGGGCAGGCTTCCCCGAGCAACCTGCCGCCCGATTGTCGCCTCCCCCGGGCCATTCAGGCCTGGCCGTTGGCCAACCCATTGCCGGAGGGGGCGGACAGGGATTCCGCACGGATGGGACCGGGAAGCAGGGTGGGGAACGATTCCCGCAGCCGCGATATGTCCAGCGACAGATCCGCCGGCCGGGGTTCGGGCGATTCGATCGACAGCCGCGACACGGCGATCAGATTCGCAGCAGAAACGCCCAGCACGTTTGCGAACCGCCGGACCATGTCGTATCGCGAGAGCCGTTCGGGCCCCGCAAGATGAACGACGCCGGTCTGCCCGCCGCGGCACAACCCGATCAACGCCGTGGCCGCGTCGCGGAAGGACATCGGCGTGCGGAACTCGTCGCGGAACAGCCGGAGCGTATCGCCCCGCCGCAGCGACTCGATCTGCTTCGCGAACGTCGTAGCCCGTTGCGTTTGGGGAAACCCGTACATCAGGAACAGCCGGACCACCAGCGTGTCGCGCACTTCCAACACCGCCTGTTCGGCCATCGCCTTGGATCGACCGTATTCCGAAACCGGGCACGGCGGGTCTGTTTCGCGATAGGGAGCGGCCGTTCCGTCGAACACCATGTCGGTTGACGCAAATGCCAGTCGCCCGCCGAGCTGCGCCACGCACCCGGCCAACGCGGCGCTCGTTTGCACGTTGATCCGCCGCGCGGCCTGCGGATCGGCGAACGCGGCGCCGACGGTGCTGACGCCGCCCAGGTGCAGAACGTGTGTGGGACGGACGGCTTCAACACACGCCTGGACCGCCCCGCGATCCTGCAGATCGATCCGCCGGACGACGACTCCGCGATCGATTACCGCCCCCGTACCGGCCAGCGCTACAATGCTTTGCGGGCGGACCTCGCGTGCGAGCAGATCCAGTACGTATCCGCCGAGCTGGCCGGACGCACCGGTGATAAGCCAGCGTTCATCATCCATGGCATCACGCACACTGTGCCGCAGGCGCCCGGCCCACCCATCGCGGACCGGACGCCTGTTCAAATCTACCCACGCGTCGACGCGCCGGAATCAGTCGGCCGGACAGTACTTCCGGATGATTTCGCTGGCCCGGTTATCCGAGAGGTTCAGTGCCCCCAGCGCCATGCTGGCCGCCGTCCGGAGATTCATCACCGGATCCTCCGCGGCTATCTGAATCAGAGTGGCCACCCGCGGCGGCTCCAGCTTGTTGCCGTTCGCCTTGGCAGATTCGGCCAGGGCCGCAAACATCTCGATGCGCAGCGCTTCGGGCCGATCCGCGTTCAGGGCCGCCTGGGCCACGGCGTCCTGCGCCTGGGCCGAACGGCACAGACAAAGCACGGCGGCGGCCTTGAGCTGGAGTTCCTCGCTTTCGCTTCCCAAAGCGGCAATCAACGCCGGCTCAACGAGGTCCAGGCGGATGACCGTGCGCCCGTTCAACGCCACGCGTCGCAGCACTTCGGCCGTCTGAATCGCCAGTTGCAGGGTCGCGGCCGGGTCAAGCTGGATCCGACCAGCCTCTTGCTCGGCGATCTGCAGGGCCGATTCCATTTCATCGGCGGTCGCGCCGGCGTCGACCCGCTCCAGAGCTTGCACCTGCCGGACCAATTCATCCGCCAGCGATTCCTGGGCGGGCCGGACCAGCAGCACGATCGGCACGGCGGCAAACCGGAACTCGTCGCGAATCTGCTGCACGGCGCCCACAAGATTCGGCGCCCCGGCGTCGGTGGCCAGGAAGAAACCGGCCACCTGGTCAACCGTCTCGCGCGTCTGCTTGAGAGTCCCGAAAAGATCCCCGCCGCCCAGCACGGCCGCGCCTTTGGCCCGCAGAGCACCCATCACGCGATTGAGGTTCTCCTCATCCGAATCGATGACGACGTACTGGGCGGGCCCCGGTTGACGCAGGGCCTCGGCCAAGACGGGCGGGACCAGTTCGGCTCCGGCGAACGGAACCTGGGGCAATGCGTCAGACAGGGCCAGAGCCGCCTTGATCCGCACCACGCGGTCCGGAAATTGAAGCGCCTGCACCAGCGGCTGCTTGTAGTCCTCCGTGCCGACCAGCGAAGTCACGCCGGCCGTCGCGTGCAGGGCGGCGATGGCACCCAGCGCGACGGCGGAATCCCGGTCCCGCACCGCCCGCTCCAGCACCGCGTGGCAGTAGCGCGGGCCGGCCGTCCGGGCAAAGTAGACGCTGCGCGGGAAGTCCGAGGGAGTGCTCGGATCACGACCGGCCTGCTCCGGGCTTGGCTCGCCGTTCTGCACGTCCATGCCCAGCCGGGCCTCACGTCGAAAGTTGGCGGCCAGCCACACGGCGATCGCGTCGCTGTTGTCCGGCGCCAGCCGCAGGGCCTCCTGCGTGCAACGCATGGCCATCACGGAGCCGAAGATTTCCGTGGGAACCGCCACCGCCTGAAGAAAACCGTCCCGCAGGTACCACAGGTTGGCCTGCGTGAGCCGCGGGTCGGCCGCCACGGAACCGTCCTCGTTGTAGTAGCGATCGGCCAACTGAGTGAAGCTGACAGTGACCGCCGTGGGCAGGGTCCGACCTGAGTTTCGTTCGATCTGTCGAATCGCGTCGGCCGCCGCCTGCTTGGTGATGTCCAGCACGTCGGAGCGACCCATGAGCTTCTGCAGATAAGGAACGGCTTGCACGTATCCCAACTCGCCCAGCGTCTGCGCGATTACCCGCTGTAATTCGCCGCTGTCCGTCTCCAGTGCCTCCACCAGCGGCCGAACCGCCCCCCGGCCGATCTGCGGCAGTGCCCGCACGATCCGAGGCCACAGCGCCTTGCGATTGGCGTCACCCAACGCGTCGATCATCCATGGGATGGCGTACTCGCCCGACTCTTTGAGCCGCTGAATGGCGTTGTACTCCATCTGGGGGGGGCCGCCGAGCTTGTCGACGTTCTGCCGGATCCGGGCAGGATCCCGCCGCAGCTCGTATTCCCCATTCCGAATGACATCGAGCACCTTCTGGGCAACCCCGCTGATCTCCGTTTGATTCACGATCAGAAGCAGAGTGTCGACGGCCCTTGGGTCCGTTTCGGCAGCCTCGAGCAACTTGACCGGATCCAGATCCGGCAGGCTCAGCAGCCGTGCGGCCGCCGCCTGAGCAGCGTCGAACCGGCCGATTCGCGCGAAATGCACGAAATCGTGGAACTCCTGGTAGGCCGGCTGATCGGCGGCGGCGCTCTCGGCGGGGGCTTGCCCCTCCTCCTGGGGCTCGATCTGGGCCAGAGCCGACCCCGACCAGCCGAACACGACTGCCAGCGCCAGCGCCCAGCTCAGCGCTCTGAACGGCATAACAACACTTGAATCGCGAGGCAGAAGCATGAGATCCTCCACAGCCTGGACCGAAGGATGGAAACAACACAGCGCCGCGCGCACCATCGGGGCGGGCTGCCGCGCGAGTACCCATTCTGCATGGATCGGCGGCCGGGACGGGCGGCCCGCGCTCCGCGGCTGCCGTCCCCCGGACGGACTTCTGGCAGTATAAGTGCGGCCGGACGCCCGTCAACGGGACAACCCGGCCACACGTCGGGCGCATTGGCCGGATTCCACGGGGGCAGGCAGGCTGCCAGTACTGAAAACCGGTCGGGCGGCAGCGGCTCCTCGGATCAGGCGTTCTGGATGAGCACGTAGCCGCCGGCTGCCGTAATGCCCAACAGGATCGTCTGCACCAGTTCCAGCAGCAGCGAACCGGTGGTGTTGGTTCCCGTGCATCCGCTCAGCGTGGTGACCACAAGGGCACACGCCGCCCATATCCTTGCGCAAGTCCAGAGTCGACGCATCATGGTCTGGCCTGAATCCTGTGTGGTTGCGTGGGTTCTATCCGGTCCCGTCCGGCCACCGCGCGGCCGATCCGGGATCGACACTCGTGCTCGCACCGTGGAGTCTACCCGGTTACTCCCGGGCGTCAATGTGGGATTGCCCGACACGCCCTGGGGAACTTGTGAAATGCAATTCTCAGGTCCGCGCGAACCGCCCTGTTGCGGGGGGCGAAAATACGGTACGATACGGCCCACTCGCGCCCCGAGAGCGGTTCGCCGTCGGGCGCGGCCAAAGCTTGAACCAGATGAGTGGGAAGTGCCGATAACTATTGGCGACGATCGGAGTTGCGCGGCGCGCCGCCGGGAGGGAGCCTTGGGCGCGGAATAACATGAAAGCATCCTCTAACTGCCTTTCTACGAAGATGTTGCATACAATTTCCAGATCACAGAAGCCACGCACCCGTCGGCCGCGAGTCCGATGGACTCGGCAGCTCGTTGAGTGGGGGTGGCGGCGGGGAAGGTGTTGCCTGGCCGGGGTCGGCTTGGCCGCCGTGTGTCTCTCCGGTGGATGCTACAGCTTCCGGAACAGTTGGCTGGATCCCTCCCAGGTGGGCAACTACCTGGACGAGGGCACGATGGAAATCCGTACGTCGCTGAGCATTCAGGATTCTCCGACGGGCATTCCGGGCGCAACCGATCCGACGCCGGAGGATCTTATTCCGCGTCCAATCGCGTATCGCCTGAACCCCGGCGACGCCCTCAACATCCGTATCCTGGACCTCGTCGTTGACAACACCGAGACGTCCATTCAGGTGTTCCTGGACGAAGAGGGCATGATCTCCCTGCCCGTGCTGGGTCGCATCCGCGCGTCCGGAATGACGGCGGCGGAGCTGGAAGCGGAGTTGAAGGACATTCTGCGCCAGCGCCAGATTGTTCAGGACGCCTATGTTCAGGTAGAGCCGGTTGTCAAACGCGGTCAGAGCTACACCATTTATGGTGCGATCGCGCAACCATCCTTGTACCCGATCGCCCGGCCCAACTTCCCGCTGATCGAAGCGCTGGCTCAGGCGGGCGGCCTGGTGGAAACGGTTACGGAAATATACGTTTTCCGGAATGCGCGCCCCGAGAACCCCGACGGTCTGGGCGCACTGCCTTCCCACACGGGCCCAGGGCAAGCGGTGGCGGACGCCGCAGATGCCTCCGTCGCGCGGCTGATGATGTCCGACGGCTATGAGGACGCGCCGCCGGCCGCAACGGCCCGTTCAGACGGACCGACAACGGGCCCGGCCGACGCGGCGGCCTTGCGGTCGGTCCTGGGAGAGCCGGGCGCCGAGCAGGAAGTCATGGAGGCCGTTCTTCGTGGCCGCGATTCCCAGACTTCCGGCCCGCCGCCCGAAGTGGCCGCGGCGGAACCCGCGACCGAATCGTTGCCCGGTTCGCCGCCGGCATCGGCGGAACTGGAGGAGGTGACCGCTCTACCGCCGGCGCAGCCCCGGTTCATTTTTCTCAACGGCAAATGGATCGAGGTGAAGCCGACCCCGACGACTGCGACGGCCCCGGACACGCGGGCGGCCGCAGAACCCCTGGGACCGCCGAGCCTGCCGCCGCCGTCGCCCGAAGCCGAGCCCACCGTCGACTGGAGCCGGATCGCCGGCGAAGTGGATCAGCGGATCATCCGTGTCTCCGGAGACGCCCTGCGCAACGGAGATGTCCGGCAGAACATCATCGTCCGCCCGGGCGACTCCATTCGTGTGATTGCCGGCGAGGTCGGTGAATACTACATCATGGGACAGGTCATTCGTCCGGGGGCCTACAGCCTGACCGGACGTCGGATCACGCTCAAGCAGGCGGTGGCGGCCGCCGGCAACATCGCCCCGCTGGGCTGGCCGGATCGCTGCACGATCTACCGTCGTTACGGCGATCGGGAGGAGATGAAGCAAGTCAACCTGGACTCCATGTTCGCGGGCAAGGAGGCGGACGTATTCCTCAAGAAGGACGATCTGGTTGTCGTGGGCACGCATCCGGTCGCGCCGTTTCTGGCCGTCATTCGCAACGCGTTCCGCATGACCTACGGTTTCGGGTTCGTCTATGACCGCAACTTCGCGGACATTGACGCCTACGGCGCCCAGCCGAACCCGGCGTACTTCGACCGCACAAGGCAGCGGTTCCCGAATCTGTTCCGGTAGGCTCTCCCGTGACGATGTCGCACACCGATTCCGGTTCCACACACGCACCTTCGATGGTAGTCGAACGGACGCCGGGCTGGGTGCATGGAATCCGGGTGGCCGTCCTGGCGCTTCTGATCCTGCTGGCGTACTGGCCCGAGGCGTACCGCATCGTGGACAAATGGCGAACCGACGGCAACTGGTCTCACGGCTGGCTGGTGCCGTTTTTCAGTCTGTACTTTCTCCACCTTCAGCGGGATCGGCTGTCGCGGGTCCGCGCGCAGACCAGTTGGGTCGGCCTTCCCTGCCTGGTTCTTTCGCTGCTGGCGTACCTGTGGTTCCTGTTCATCACGCCGATGGGATACCCCCGCGCCTTTTCGCTGGTCATGACGCTTGCGGCGATGGTGCTTTTTCTGGGCGGTTGGCCGGTGCTGCGCGTCGTCTGGTTTCCCATCGTGTTTCTCCTGTTCGCCGTGCCGATCCCCGATGAGCAGTACGTGAGGCTGACCATGCCTTTGCGGATGCTGGCCTCGCAGGTATCCGCGTTTCTGCTGGGGGCGTTTGTGCCCGGGTTGCAGGTGGACACGTCGGGCGTCGTGATCGACTACGCATACCAGGGCTCGCCCGGGCAGTTGAACGTGGAAGAGGCCTGCAGCGGCATGCGGCTCATGATGGCGTTCGTCACGCTGGGCGCGGCCATGGCGTTCCTGGGCGATCGTCCGCTCTGGCAGCGAATCGTCATGCTGGTGTGCTGTGTTCCCATTGCCGTATTCTGCAACGTCATCCGCGTATCAACGACGGGCTTTCTGCACGTGCTGGGACACCGGGACTGGGCGGAAGGGACGCCGCATGAACTGCTCGGCCTGGCCATGCTGCCGATCGCGTTGGGGCTGTTTGCCCTCATCGGATATATCATGGACCACCTTTTCGTTGAGGAAACCGAGGACGAAGACGAACCGCAGAGCCGGCCGGCCGTCATACCGGCAGCATCGGCCTCTGACCGCGGAAGCGAACCATGACCACCTTGCCTGCCACCATATCGGAACGCGTGCCCCGGCCCGGCATGGCCGCGCCCGGCCTGCCGTCGACCGCCGGCCTGACGCCCGCGGACATTCTGCGGATGATCCACAGCCGGCTTGTGCTGATCATCGCGCTGTCGATCTTCCTCAGCGCCGCGGCCATCGGCGGGTTCCTGCTGTGGTTCTACAAGTACCCGACGTACTCCGCGGAAGCCTACATTCAGTGCATTTCGAGTGTGCCGAAGGATTCGACGTCACTGCGTCCTCCCCAGGTATACGAGGATGAGCACACCCGGTTTCTCCAGGACCAGGCACTGTCCATCAAGCAGACCAACCTGCTGATGAGGGTGCTTCAGACCCCCGAGGTGCGCGGTACAGACTGGTATCGGCAGATCAAACCCAACGAACGGATCGACGAGCTGGAAAAGAGTCTGGCGGCCGGACCGATGCGGGATACCAACTATATTCGCGTGGCGATGGGCACTCGCAGTCCAAAAGACCCGCACGTAATCGTCCGCAAGATCGTGGACGAGTACCTCAGCGAGGCCCGGGAGCGGGCGACCGCGTTGTACCGCACGGAGTTGTCCAAGGTGGAAGCCGAGGCCAGCGAACTGACCCAGCAGATCGAGGCCCAGAACCAGCAGATCACCATGTTTGCCGGCACACTGCCCGTCGGCGTGCTGCCGGGCCAGAACCGTCAGGCCATGACCGTGCTGGAGGCCCAGTTGCTGCAGACCCAGCAGGAGGTCACGGGACTGGAGTTGCAGACGCAGGAACTGCAGGGCCTGCTGGAGATCTACGAGAGCCCCGACTACCAGCGATTCATGACGGAAGACCGGCAGTTGGTCGAGCTGAACCCGATGGTGCAGCAGTTGATTGCCCAGACCCTTGCCCTGGAGCAGGAAGTCACGGCCAAGCTCGCCAAGCTGGGCGAGAATCACCGGGACGTCCAGAACCTCCGCAATCGCCTGGAACAGAGCCGGCAGCAGCTTCAGCGGATGCGGGAACAGAAGTTCCAGGAGGCTATGGAGCTCAAGCACGAGCAGGTCCGTACGGCCACGTTCAACTCGCAGCACGCGACGTTCCTGGCCCAGGAACGGCTGGAAGGCATTCGCAGCCAGCAGCAGGACGTGGAGCGCAAGCTCCAGGAATACCGGCGCATGCAGGATGAGCTGACGTTTCTGACCTCCGCCCGGGAGCGGACGCTCGAGTATCTCCGCGAGCTCCGTCGCATCGTGGCGGAGCGATCCGCGGTTCAGATCGAGCTGCGGCAGCCTCCCGTCCCGCCGATCGAGCGCAGCAAGCCGCGATGGTACTTCGCCGTGGTCGGCGTGATGCTGGCCATCGGTCTGGCGGTCGGGTTCGGCATACTGCTGGAGCTGATGGACACCTCGGTGCGGACCGCTCGGGACGTGGTGCGGTACGTGGGCGTTCCCATCCTGGGGACCGTTCCCGACGCCGACGACGAGGAGGTCCACATAGACCTCATCGAAACGGTGGTGCAGCAGATGCCCCGCTCCATGATGGCCGAGGCGTTCCGCGCGATTCGGACCGCCCTGCAGTTCAGCGCTCCGGCCGAGCGGCAGCGTACCCTGGTGGTGACCAGTCCGCATCCCGAAGACGGCAAGACGACCGTTGCCTGCAACCTGGCCGGCTCCCTGGCCCAGGGCGGCCGCCGCGTGCTGGTGGTGGACGCTAATTTCCGCCGCCCGGCCCTGCACCGGATCTACGGGTTGGACAACCAGGCCGGCCTGAGCAACATCCTGATCGGCGCCGGCCGCCTGGAGCAGTACGTCCACAGGTCGGACCAGGGAAATCTGGACGTGCTGGTGGGCGGGCCGACGCCTCCGAACCCGGCGGAACAGTTGGCCAGCCCCATGATGCGTCAATTCCTGGACGAGGCCGTTCGCCGGTATGACCACGTGGTGCTCGATGCGCCGCCCGCGCTGCTGGCCAGCGACGCCGCCGCCCTGGGGACCATGGTGGACGGGACCGTGCTGGTTCTGCGGGCGAAGGCGAACTCGCGCGGCGTTGCCCAGCGAGCGCTGAATCTACTGCATCACGTCAGCGCGCACGTGTTCGGCGTCGTGCTGAACGCCGCCCAGGCACAGCGCGGCGGCTACTTCCGCGAACAGCTTCGCACCTTCTACGACTATCACGCGGAAGAGGCGGAAGAGCCCGGCGCGCGCCGGGCCCTGCCG
>MTKY01050682.1_pt1 | contig 14464 bp, 13 predicted proteins | sample 1042731 | NCBI WGS metagenome assembly MTKY01 (sample SAMN06212206, study PRJNA360538) | anaerobic digester metagenome | biome: Wastewater treatment plant; material: sludge; isolation source: anaerobic digester fed with sludge from wastewater treatment plant | place: Denmark: WWTP Soeholt ... | reverse complement strand
TCCGGCGGAACCGCTGCCCCTGGCGTGCTTCGGTCTACTGGCACACGTCAAAGCCTTCGAGTTGCTCACCGTCGAAGCTGCCGTCCACGGCGACCGCGACGCCGCTTACCAGGCGCTCCTCACCCACCCGCTTGGCCCGGCGGCGGACAAGGTCCAGGCCGTACTGGATGACCTGCTGGAAACGAACAGGGCCTATCTACCGCAGTTCTGGAAATAGAAAAGCGCGTGACGGATATGGATCGCCGGGGCTTTCGGGCTGCCGGATGTTCCCTTCATTCAGGCCGCTCAGCGGGTGGTGATCATTGCTGTGCTCGTTTTGGCAGTGGCATACCATCGCTACTACAGCACGCGACATCGCCAGAGTCTCTGGGTAGATGTCGCCTTCGTGGGCGTGCTGGCTGCTTACACGAGTTGGATGTGGGACACAATTTTCCGAGGCTACGGCATCGACTTCATCCAGTTGCCCGGTCTGGTCACTGTGGATTTGAAGGACATCCTGGTCAGCATAAGCGCTGCCGCCGTCATCGCGGAAGTGCTGGAGCAGCACCGACACACGGATCGGTCGACAATTTTTACGAAACAGGAGCATATATGATGAGCCAATACTTTCTCGGCATCGACATCGGCGGGACGAAGAGTCACGCGCTAATCGCAGATGAACGGGGACGCGCCGTGGGCTTTGGCGAGTACGGTCCCGGCAGCCACGAGATTGTCGGCTATGATGGCCTGCACACCGCGCTGCACACCATCGTGGATGCGGCGCTCGCTTCGGCATGCATCGCCAAGGCGGAGATCGCAGGCGCGGGTTTCGGCATCGCCGGTTACGACTGGCCCGGCGACGCCGCCTCACACCACCAGGTCATCGGCTCGCTGGAGCTGCCCGCGCCCTACGCGCTGGTCAACGATACCATCATCGGCCTGGTGGCTGGCGCGACGGAAGGCTGGGGTGTGGGCGTGGTCTCCGGCACGGGGAGCAACTGCTGGGGGCGCGACCGCCAGGGGCGCGAGGGCCGCATGACCGGCGGCGGCGAGATGTTCGCCGAATACGCCGGCGGCGGCGATTTAGTCGCTAAAGCGCTCCAGGCCGTGGCGCTGGCGTGGGGCCGGCGTGGGCCGGAAACGCGTCTCACCGAGGCGTTCCTGGCGCTGACCGGCGCAGCGGATGCGCTGGACTTGCTCGAAGGGTTGTATCGAGGACGCTACACGCTCTCTTCCGCCAACGCCCCCCTCGTCTTCCAGGTCGCGGCGGAAGGCGACGCCGTCGCGCAGGAGATCATTCGTTGGGCCGGGCGCGAACTGGGCAGTCTCGCCACCGGCGTGATCCGCCAACTGGGCTTCGAGGCACTGGACGTCGAAATCGTGCAGATCGGCAGCCTGTACAACGGCAGCCCGCTGATGGGCGAGACGATGCTGGCGACGATCCGTGAGGTGGCGCCTCGCGCGCGCGCCGTCCGCCTGACCGTTCCGCCTGTCGTCGGCGGTGTGTTGCTCGGCATGGAACAGGCCGGCGTGGACTATCCCCCGCTGCGCCAGACCCTCATCGAGACGACCGCCGCAAACGTCTACGCTTCCAGCCAGGCCAGTTCCCCGAAAGCGAGCGCGTCGCCACCCGCGAAGCCGTCTGGTTGAACGAAAACGTCTTCCGCGCCGGGCCGCAAGGGGTAGATGATGTCGTCGCCGCGCTGCAAAAAATCTACGACAGCCGTGAGGCGTTGGCAGCATCCGAACTTTAAGTAAAAATCACCATCAGAATTTGATGCACAATTGGCCTATACGATGCTATAATAGGAGTACGGTAAAGTCAGCCAGACAAAAGACACAGCCCTCATCAATAATCACGACGCATCGACGTTCAGGCTGTGCTGAGTGGTGCGATCGCAGGTCATAACGATCCATCACCAGTCGGTGCGCATAGTTGTCGAAACGAGGTGCCTCATGCTAAAAAACGCCAGCTTTGAACTCGGTCAGGAAGGCCATGGGTGTCAAGTCCACCGGCCCGATGGCGTGTATCAATTGGCGCGGGGTGAAGTCGATAAACCGCGCGACTGGACTGTGTTTTATGTGCACAACAAACAGTTTAGGCCACCGTGGGATGCCGACAATCGCGACGGATGGTGCGAGCCGGAAGTCAAAATCATCCCCAAACAAGCTCCGTTTCTGGACCCACCGCGCATCAGTGAGGGGAGCTACGCCATCAAGCTCTTTACGATGTGGCGCATCCACCGGGCCGGCCTTATGCAGACGGTCCAGGTCAATCCGGGTGACCGGCTGCGATTCACGATGGATGCCCACGCCTGGAGCAGCGATGACGATAATCCACACACCAGCGACGGGGTCGGAGCCGCTGCGTTCTTTGCCCTGGAAGGAACGGTCACAGAGGACGCGCAACGAAACTTCACGTTCAAAGTCGGGATCGACCCGACCGGAGGGACGGATCCCTTTGCCGATACCGTCGTTTGGGGGAAAGGGGCGCACGTCTACAACGCGTACCACGAGCTGCCAGCAGTCGAAGCTGTAGCGCAAGGCCAATATGTCACCGTGTTCGTGATAGACCAGGTCCTGTGGCGGGTAAAACACAATGATGCGTATTTCGACAATGCGCGTCTGGAGGTCGTGACGTCACCACAGCCGCAGCCCGAACCTCAGCCTGGTCAATGTCCTACGGCGCGCGAGCCTTATGAGCGGACGTATGCTTTGCTTCCCCCAGGATACGGCTATGAATGGATCCATGCCCTAGAAGAGGTGTGGGGGCAGCAGCGTTTTACGATCGGCGCCAATGTGGACGATGCGTTTGCGCGGATCAGTGGGGTGCCCAAATCCACTGTTCTGGCCCTCAATCCAAACGCCTGGAATATCGATTTGGACGCGTTCTATCGACAGTATTATCCATCAACAGCAGACAGCCGCGTAAGCTACATTCCAATCGAGGCAAACACACCCGCCGAGTGGGCCGACGGCATGCGCAAGTACTTCGGGCCGGAATCTCAAGAAAAACCGGATATACCGGTTAGTGCGCCACATTTGGCCCAGGGGACAAAGATTGGCTACCACACGATCGCGCCGCGCCAGGTGCCTGCCCATGTGGTCGCTCTGGCGCAGCAGGGAGCGGTGGCGCCGGTGTGCAAGTTTGTGGACGACTGGGCCGGGATGAACGTCGTCAAAGCCGGTTCCCCGCAGACGTTGATTATCGCACGAAAGACCTTTGGCGGCGATGAGGCCGTGCATGGTTTGGCGCAGATGAACGAAACGCAGATCAAGCAAAAGGCTGAGGATCTGATGTCAGCCTTGCATGCCAAGTGCGTGGCCGAGAGACAGTATGACGGTGACCGGCTGAGGTATATTGACTATCTGGAATCGCCGGTCAATGAAGCTGATCCGCCATCTGCCGATGGCAGTGGGTACGCCAAATTGGCGCAGATGATGATCCATTTCATGGACATCGCCGAGAACTGGGATTTGCCGGTCAAGAAATTGGCGTTGTTCTCATTGAACGCCGGCACGCCCGAATGGAACGAGATGGTAGCCATGGTGGAGACGGGTGTGTTCGAGCGGATGCAGGCAGGAGGGCATATCCTCAGCCTGCACGAGGGCGCGTTGCCGGTCGAGGGGCATTCAATGGAGACAATGCCGATTGATCTCTGGTGGGGACCGGAGCATACCATTCCTGGCGCTCCTGTGGTGCCGGGCAGTGGCTCTTTGAGCTGCCGCTACCGGTATCTGCTGCACTTGATCAGGCAGCGTGGGCTGTACGTCCCGATTCTGATCAGCGAATTTTATGCCGGTGGAGGCTATGACGGAGCAGACCCGGAGAAAGTCATCCAGCGGATGGCCTGGTACGACGAGCAAGTGCGCCAGGACCCTGAGGTCATTGGGGTTACGCCGTTTACCTTTGGGGGAAAAGGGACGGGATGGGACAGGCAAGACTACGATTTCATGCTGCCGCGCCTGTTCCAGTATACGCTCGAACAGAAAGACCGGCAGAACGCCTGAACGCCAGATGACTTCTCACACAAACGTCGGCGCCTGCATCCAACAGGCGCCGACGTGATTGTAATACAAGCATCCAACAGCCCCTTAACGCCCTACCACCCACCGCAAAAGTGCGACAAGGTCGCGCAGCCAGGCGAAGACGTTGCCGCGGCTGGAACCGGTCTGCGAATCCGGCTGATCAACGGGCTGAGCTCCCGGCTCCGCCGCGACAGGCATTTCTGGATCGTAGACCGAAACGACCTCGCCGTTATAGTCGAAGAGCACGCTCGTCCCGCTCTGCAAGAAGGCGCGCGCGGCCGGGTCGTCCGCCAGCGCAAAGTACGCCTCGGAGCCGAACTCGACTTCGCGGTCAACCTGGATGTTCGCGGCAATCCACGCTCCGGTAATCGGTTCGTCCACGTTCCCCTGCGCCTGCACCAACGACAGGTCCACGTACTGGCGCGCTATCTGCGCCATGCTGTGTTGCTCGTAGTTGAAGACGTTCGCGCCGGTCGCCAGGCTTGCCTGGTCGGTCCGCTGGTAACTCAGGTTCTGCACCCGCGCCTGAATCGTCGTCCGCCCGAAGAGCCGGTTCAGCTCGCCCTGATTGTCGTACAGCGCCATATTCTCCATCGAGGCTGCGCCGCTCGTCTGCGCCGAGATGACGAAGGTCGTGTACGGCGTGACGATGCCGTAGCCCAATCCCAATTCGCGGATTTCCTTAACCAGCGTCGCGCGCTCGCCCTCGACGCGCACCTCGTCCAGCAGCGCCCCCACCTGGCGCGTGGCCCACAGGCGCGGCGCAAAGTCGTGGTTGCCAGTCGCCGCCAGGTCGAAGCGGTAGACGTACTCGCGCGGCTCCGCTCCGGCGCGCCCGCGCACCCGCACCGTCACCTGCTCGTTCGTCGCCGTGTAACGCCCGGCAAGCAGCACGCCCGAGCCGCGGAACAGGTCGGGCAGCGCCGGCGGGTGCATCTCGGCAACGCGCATCCCGTCGAATTCCACCTCCACGTCGGTGAGCAGGGGGTTGGCAATGCGTCCGTAGAACTCAGAAAGCGACAGCTCGAGGTTCTCGCCAGGCTGGATGTAGGTGACGCTGCCGCCGTTGTCGAGCGCCAGCCGGTCGAGCAGGCGCGTGTTCACGTCGTAGCCCACGCCGAAGACGTGCATCCGCGCCTCGACCCGCGCGTTGGCCCGTTGCACCAACTCGGCAATCGTCACGTCGTTGGTGACGCCGGCCGTGGGTTGGCCGTCGGTGAGAAAGACGAGCAGCCGTGAAGCGCCCGCGCGCGCCTCGCTCTCCGCGAAAATCGCCAGGCCCGTCTGCAATGCCCCCGCGATGTCCGTAGCGTTGCGCGCCTCGAGCTGGCGGACGAAGCGCCGGGCATCGGACAGGGTCCGCTCGTCCACCGGCAGCAAACGGTTCGCCAGAAATTCGATTTGGTCGTCGAAACTGACAATCGAGAAGCGGTCGTTGGGGTTCAACTGGTCCAGGATGAAAAGCAGTGCGCTGCGCGCCTGCTCGATTTTTCCCCCGGCCATGCTGCCGGAGCGGTCGATGACGAAGACGATGTCTTTGGGCAGGACGTCATCTCGAGTGACCGCGCCGTCTGGAGTAAAAAAGAAGAGGAAGTGGTCGTGTCCGGCGCGCTCGCCGGTCAACAAGCCGCTGCCGAAGCCGTCCTCCGCCGGGCCAAAAAAGAGGTCGAAGTCCTCAGTAAGATTGACGTTTTGCGCCTTCCACGTCACCCGGGCCCGGTTCGCGCTCAGGCGTTCGGTCGTCACCGCGTGGGACGAGCTGTAAATCACGCCCAAGCCGTCGGACGACGTCACGTCCACAGCGAACGCAATCTCGCCCACCGGCCCGGAAGTGTATTGCCCGGCGCTCAGGATGTAGTGGTAGCGGCGCAGCCCGCCGCCCGGAGCGAGCGTCTGCTCGTATTCGAGCGTCATTTCCCGCGAAGCGTGGGCCGGCACGGACACGTCAAAAGCGACGCTCTCCCAACCGGCGTATTGCAACAGCGAGGGGGCGCGGCGCTGCGCGACCATATCGTACAGCGCGGCGTTCGTCGTCGCCGCGTCCTGGCGCGTCGCCGTCTGCGCCTGTCCGTCCACGCGCACTTCGAAGCGGGTGAGAGACACGTCCGGCGGCGCGGGGAAGAAGTAGCGTCCGTCCACGGCGGCGTTGTGCGGGTTGACGAGTTTTTGCTCCACCCGCGTCACCGCGCGGTCGTCGTCGATGGTCACGGTGACGTGGTGATAACGCATTTCCAGGTCATCGGGGCCAGGAGGTTCGGAGAAGACCATCCCTTCCGCCCGAACCGCCGCGCCTGCGGCGTTCAAAAGAAGCACGCTCAACATCAAAGTCAAAACTATTTTACGCATGTCATACCTCCACAGAAATTTTGTAGTTTACAACCGGACGGTCTAACTCGTGCGTTTTTAGGAGGGTGTGGTGAGCTTCGCCCCGCCACACCTATTTCTCCGGCTTTCAGGCCATATTCAGTTGTTAGCAGTCCGTATAGCTGCTAGTGTAGCGGGGAAGTATGACAAGTTAGTGATAAGAGGCGAATAGCCCGAGGACAATTCTATAACAGTGGGCAAGAGTGTGCTATAATGGAATCAAGTACAGGAGGTCAAATACAATGAGCGAAACCACCGTGCCAGAGGAAATCAGTTTATCTGATGTATGGCATCTGCTCGTTGCTACGGCAAGCCGGCTCGACCAGTTGTACGCGGCTCTGGATATTGCAGAAGAACCACTCTCAAAACCGGCAAAGTCGCCGGCAAAGATGGTGCATGTCAGAGAGCATCCTTTTTTTGGCATGAGTGCAGATGCCGCCGTCGATGTATCTGAGACAGTGACGCGGTTGCGAGAAAACCGGTATGCTGCTCTTTGATACGGATATCATCATCTGGATTCAACGTGGCAATCCACGCGCTGCCGCGTTATTCGAGGCTGAAACGGAGCGGTATATTTCCGTCCAGAGCTATATGGAGTTGCTCCAATGTGCTCAAAATAAGCAGCAATTGCAAATAACCAAACGCTTTCTGGCCGATTTTGCTGTAGTCGTATTGCCGCTTACCGCCAACATCGGACGGCGTGCTGCCGTGTACATCGAGGAATACAGTCTGACAACTGGACTTCGTGCAGGCGATGCTCTGGTAGCCGCGACGGCTATTGAGCACAGCCTGCCTTTATCCACCAGCAATACCAAGCATTTTCAACAAATCGCTGGTTTGGATTTACGCATTTTTATGCCCTAAACAGGCATAACCGGCAGCGTAAACCGCGCCGTCGTACCCTCGCCTTCGCGGCTTTCCAGCCACAGCCTGCCGCCGTGCGCTTCGACGAGCGCCTGCGCAATCGCTAATCCCAAACCTGTGCCGCCATGCGTGCGTGAGCGTGCTTTGTCGGCGCGGTAGAACCGCTCGCCGATGCGGGGCAGCGCGTCCGGCGGGATCCCGGCGCCGTGGTCGCGCACCTGCACCAACACAGTCCGGTCCGGCCCGGCGAACACGGCGACGTCCACGGTCGCTTCTGGCGGGGAATACTTGATCGCGTTGTCGAGCAGGTTGACCAGCACTTGCGCCACGCGGTCGGGATCGGCCCAGGCGGGCGGGAGGCCGGGCGAGGTTTCCACGCGCAGCGTCACGCCGCGCGCGCCGGCCTGCGGCGCCAAACGCTCCACAGTTAGCCGCGCGAGGTGCGCCACATCCACCGGTTCGCAGCGCAGGTTCAGCGCCGCCGAATCGGCCCGCGAGAGCAGGAGCAGGTCGTGGACCATGCGAATCAGCCGGTCGGTCTCGCTTTCCACCGTCCCCAGGAAGCGGTCGCGCACCTCGAGGTCCTCCACCGCGCCCGCGCGCAACGTCTCCACCATCCCTTTGATCGAGGTGAGCGGCGTGCGCAATTCGTGCGAGACGTTGGCGACGAAGTCCACCTGCATCTGGCGAGCAGCGCGCAGGCGGGCCGTCATCGCGTTGAAGGCGCGGCTCAACCGGCCCAGCTCATCCCGCGAGCGCGCCGGAACCTGCGTATCGAGGCGGCCCTGCGCCACCGCGCCCGCCGCGTCCGTCAAGCGGCGCACCGGGCGGGTGATGGCCCGCGAAAACACGAGGCCGACGACGCTTGAAAACAGCAGCGCGATCACCGTGGAAAGCATCAGGCGGTTGCGCACGTCGCGCACAACCGTCGCCACGTCGGTCAGCGGCTGGCCGAGGTAGACCACGCCGGCAAGCGCCCCATCGACCAACGCGGGCAGCGCCACGTGCAACGTATCGACGTACCCGCGTTCGACGCGGCGGGCGTATCGCCCGGTCAGCGCCTGCGCCGCCAGTGCGTCGTCACTCAGGTTCGCGCCGAGGTCGGCGTTCCAGGAATCGAGCACCACGACGCCATCGACGCCCAGCACGCGGATGCGCGTCTCCAACTGCGTGCCGAGTTCCAGCGAGGTCTCTGTCAGGTAAGACAGGTCCACGTCTCCAATTGTCACGCTGGGTTCGGGTACGGCCAGGTTTTGCGTCTGCACGGAAATGTTGCCGACCCGGCGTTGTTGCAGCACGTTGACCGTGGCAGCTTCTTCGGCAGGCGGTTTGACGTCCGCGCCGGTGACCGTCGCTCCGGGGATCAACGTCTGCGCCGTAATCTGCGCCTGCGCGACGAGGCTGTCCTCAATGGCTTTCAGGAAGTAGCGTTCGAGGAACGAGAGCAACAGCGTCCCAGAGAGCAACATCGCCAGAACGATCACGGCGAGGTGCGAGAAAAGCAGTTTTATGCGTAGAGTTGAGAACATGGCGAATCAGCGAATGAAGAATCAGCGAATAAAGAATCAGCGAATAAAGAATCAGCGAATGAAAGAATCGGCGAATGAGCGAATGAGCGGATGGGCGGATGGGCGAATGGGCGGGTGGGCGAATCATCCACAACTTGCATCAGACCTCCAACTTGTACCCCACGCCGCGCACGGTGACGATGAGGTCTTCGACAGGGACAGCATCGCGGAGTTTGGCGCGCAAGCGTTTGACGACGGCATCGACTACGCGCAGGTCGTCGTGGTAGTCGTAGCCCCACACCAAATCGAGCAGTTGCTCGCGGCTCAAGACCAACCCGGCGTGCCGCGCCAGGACGTGCAGTAGCTCGAACTCCAGCGCGGTTAGATCGAGCTTTGTCGATTCCAGATGCGCTTCGTGACGGGCTGTGTCCACCGCGAGCGCGCCAACGCGCACCAGGTCTGCCGGGCCGGAAGGCGTCGGTGGCGCAGTCCGGCGCAGGACATTCTTCACCCGCGCCAGCAGCTCGCGCACGCTGAACGGCTTGACCACGTAGTCGTCCGCGCCCATTTCGAGACCGAGCACGCGGTCGATTTCCTCATCCCGCGCAGTGAGCATGATGATTGGCACATCGCACTCGCGGCGCAACGCGCGGCACACCTCGATCCCGTCGAGCTTCGGCAACATCAAATCGAGAATGATCAAGTCCGGCTGTTCGCGCCGGGCCAGCGTCAACGCTTGCTCGCCATCCCAAGCCACAAGCACCTGGTAATGCGCTTGTTTCAGGTTGTAGGAGAGCACGTCGATAATCGGCGCTTCGTCGTCTACGATGAGAATTTTGGTCATACGAATCAGCGAATGAAAGAATCAGCGAATGAAAGAATCGGCGAATGAAAGAATCAGCGAATTTGCGAATCGGCGAATTTGCGAATGGTAAATGGCAGAGTGAGTCAACAGCCCAATCTCCAAGCCCCAGTCACCAGTTACTAATTCCTTTATAACGCGGTTATGTGACAGGGCAATGACAGAGAATACACAAAGCCGGCACAAATTACACGACTAGTTCATTGCGCACCATCGCCAGCAGAGAGTCGGCGCGCAGGGCGGCCAGGTTGTAGCAGACGCCGCCCAGATGGTCGGCCAGGGCTTGCGCCAGGCCCTTGTCGTAGTCGGGGCTTTCCATGTTGACGACGACGGATTTGACGTTGCTGGCGGCGATTTGTTCGGCGATGTGGTAGGCTTCGAGTTGCGGCGGCATGTCGCCCATCGAAACGTTGCCCGCGCCGTCGGTGAGGATGACCAGGAGCGGCAGCAGCTCGGCGTAGCGGCGCAGTTCCTGCTCGACCGTGTGCTGCGCCAGCCACAGGCCCGCCGCCAACGGCGTCTTGCCGCCGACGGGCATGTTCACCAGCATTTGCTTCGCCAAATCGACGCTGTTGGTGGGCGGCAGCACCAGCGTGGCGCGGTCTTTTTGAAAAACGATCATACCCACGCGGTCGCGGCGCTGGTAGGCGTCGGTGAGCAGTGAGAGGATCGCCCCTTTCGTGGCTTCCATCCGCTCCGAGACCGCCATCGACCAGGAGGCGTCCACGACGAAGATGATGAGGTTGGCGGCGCGGCGTACGCGCACCTTGCGTTGGTAATCCTCCGGACGCAGGTGCAACGCCGGAGAGCTGGCCGCGCTCCCCGCCGCGCGCCGTCGCTGGAACGGTGCCGCAGCGCGAAACGTCGCGTCGAACGCCAGGTCGGAAGGGTCGCGCGGCGAGGGTTGCGCGCTCACGTAGCGCCCGCGCTTGCGATCCGTGCGGGTACGGCTGCGCTTACCGCCAGTCGAACGCACGCGTCGGTCCGCCGACGCTTCCAAACGGCGCGTCTGGAAGATCTCTCCCGGCGGGATGTACTTGCCCCCGTCCCACCACGTCCCATCGGTGGGCCATTGGGGAACGTCTTGGGCGTAGGCTTGCAGTTGAGGCGCGGAGGCTTCCTGGGACTCCCCCTCTTGCGCCTCAACCTCTACGCTTTTTTTTGACGGTCCTCCCCGGCAGCATCGCCGTACATCGAGACATCTTCCTGTTCGGCTTCCACGTCAGAGGCTTTGTCGCGCGCGGACGCTACCATCTTGTCCAATTCAGCGATGGAAGTCTGCACCTCGTCGAAGGGTTTGCGCTTGAGGCGGTGCGGCAGCGTCAGTTCGGCGGCCAGCATGATGTCGCGGTCGGTGAGATGCGTGCGCGCCTCCCACGCGGCGTGCGCGACGGCGGTTTTGAGGATGACCAGGTCGGCGCGATGGCCGTCCACGCCCAGCCCCGCCATCATCTCGGCGATGGTGGACATGTCGTTGCGCGTGTAGCGCACGTCTGGCAGCAAGCGGCGCGCGTCCTCGATGCGCTCCGCCAGCATCATCTCCTGCGGCAGCCACTCCTCGTAGAAGCCCGCCGGGTCCTGCTCGAAGGCCAGGTTGCGTTCCATGATCGCCATCCGCGCCCGCGCATCCCGCACACCCTGCACGTCCACGCACAGCGCGAAGCGGTCCAACAACTGCGGGCGCAGGTCGCCTTCCTCCGGGTTCATCGTCCCCACCAGGATAAAGCGCGCCGGATGCTGGAAGGAAATGCCCTCGCGCTCGACGGTGTTCACGCCCATCGCAGCGGCGTCCAATAGCACGTCTACGATATGATCGTCGAGCAGGTTGACCTCATCCACGTAGAGGATGCCCCGGTTGGCGGCGGCGAGCACGCCCGGCTCGAAGTGGCGCTCACCCTTCTGGATGGCGCGCTCGATGTCAAGGGTGCCGACCACACGGTCTTCGGTCGCGCCGACGGGCAGCTCGACGAAGGGCACTTTCCGCGTGTACGACGGTAGCTTTTCGCCCTGCGCCGCGTGTTCACGACAATTCGTACACCACGTCGCGGGTTGGTGAGGATCGCAGCCGAAAGCGTCACCGGCTACCACGTCGATGTCGGGCAGCAGCGCCGCCAGCGCGCGGGCTGCGGTCGATTTCGCCGTACCGCGCTCGCCCCGGATGAGCACGCCGCCAATGCGAAAGTTGATCGCGTTCAGGATCAGCGCCCGCTTCATCCGCTCCTGATTCACAATCGCGGTAAATGGGAAAACCAAACGTCCGTTATCTGCCACTTGACCTCCTTTAGAACAATCCAAGGTCAAAAGTCTGAAGTTTATATTTGTTCAATCCGTTGAGCGAGACCGTCTGAAAAAACGATCTTCGATGAGCCGGACGGCAACAACCGCCACCATGAAGACGATCAGCATATTGAGCCACACGCCATCCCAAAGCTTCTGAACGGTGACGGTGGGCGTAACGCTCACGCCGGCGGCGTTGGCCGTCGCTACGAATTTGAGCGGGGCCGACATCGCCGCCACCATCTTGCCCTGCTGCATCGCCCAGGCCTGCATCTCCGCGTAGACGTCGAGTTCGGTGTCAGCTTCGCCGTAGGAAAGATGCCGCCCGTCGTTCCGGCCAAACACCCGCCAGCGCAGCGGCATAAACGCCGAAGCGTGGCTTGGGTCGGCCATTTCCCATCCGGCCGCGGTGTAGAACTCCACCCAGGCGTGCGCGCCAGCGGGATGATTCCACGTCGTAGTATACACCATAAATGGCAACAGGGTTTCAGGGAAGTATAGGCCGCTGATTACCTGCGCAGGCGCGCCGGTCGCACGGCACAGCGCCACCATCAAATTGGCGAAATCCTCACAACCGCCCACCTTGCTCACCAAAGCGTCCATCGCGGTCGGCGTGACATTGATCCTGGCTTCTGTAGGCCAGGTGAGATAGCCTGCGACAAAGCTGTAGATGGCAAATACGTCCCGGCGCGTCGCCGCGTTGTGCTCGCTCAAAAGCGCCGCCAACTGGGCAATCGGCGCGGCGTCGCTCTCGATTTTCTCCTGGGGGGATAGGTGGAGTTCGTCCACGGGTGCATCCCATAGTGTTTTCCCCTGGGGCAGAACGGCTTCGTAGGCGACCGTCACGGTGCGGGTCGTTCCAGCGGGGAGCGTTCCCAAAAGCATAAGGGTTTCCAAATCGGGCACACGTTCGCGCGAGATTTCGCCATCCCAGGTAACATCGACGGCGCTCACGCGCTGATACGGGCCGCTGCGGGGCGCCAGCACGCCTAGCGCGATATCGCTGGATTCCATCGCTGCCGTAAACTGATACTGCTCCACCACGCGATAACGCGCCGTCGCTGGCAGGCCATAGAGTGCGCCAAGCATCGCGCCGGACAACACGACGACGTAGACAAGCATCCGCAACACATAAAACACCTTCGCCATCATAACTGCTCCACTACAAACCTATATGTTAATTCGCCATCGACGCACGAGAAACGCTCGCCAGCACAATTTTCGGGTAGACTCCACCTCAATCCCCTGCATCGCGCAACGACTTCAGTGTGCGCACCAGGCCGATCAGACCACCGGCTGCCATCCCCAGACCGGTCACAATCCCATAGAAGGCAAAATCCGGACGCGTCTGTAACGCGCTGGTGAAAAAGAGGATGAGCATATACACTCCGGCAAGGAACAGAATCACGCCACCGACCAGGGTTCCAATACCAAGCGCCAGCATCAGAGAACTCTGCCGTTTGACGATCTCATGCTCGTTTTCCAACGCGACCCGTGCCACAAACTTCTCCGCCTCCGGCCACGACATATCACCGGTTTCACAAATATGACGGATCAACGTGTTGCGGTCCGCGCCGCTGCCCAATTCTCGCGCCACGTATGTGACCAGGTCCTCACGGGTCAAAGCAGCGAATTGCTCCTCATCGGCCTCGCCGCCGGTCGTATACTCAAACAACTCGGGAATTGATACGGGCGGGGAGGGCAACGGCGCCTCAAACACATCTACCGGAGATGATGTCGCGGAAGATGTTAGCTGCTGTAACATCGTCAATGCCCGGCGGTTTTGCGAGTCGAGGCGCAGGACTCTACGATAACATTCAGCTTGCTGTACCGGTTCGTCAAGCAGCGTCGCCATCAGCAACCAACCCTGGACACTGGCAGGCTGTTCGCGTAGAAAACGTGCCAGCTCTCTCTTCGCGCCCAGGTGATCGCCCGTTTGAGCCTGTTGCCAGATCGGGTCAAGAGAACACATCGCACTCTCCACAACACCGACAATACGTCAAAAGCCGCTGAAACGGCAGTGCCATTTCAGCGGCTCGGGGACGAAAGTGACAACTTACCAGGAAGAACGCCGGTCGTCGCGATCGCGGTCGCGGTATCCACCACTGCTGCGACGCCGAGCGCCGCCGCCGGCACCACTGCCGCCGCCACCACGCCGGTCCTCGCGCTCCTGGGCTTCGTTCACCCGCAACGCGCGACCGTCAAGCTCGAAATTGTTGAGAGCGGAAACAGCTTTATCTGCGGCTGCGTTCTCCATCTCGACGAAACAAAAGCCTCGAAAACGCCCGGTGTCGCGGTCGGTGATCCACCGAATCGATGCGACGGAGCCGTACTGCTCGAACAGTTCGCGGACTTTGTCTTCGGTAACGCTCCATGACAAATTACCAACATACAATGACTTTGACATACTCTCCTACTCCTCGTAAACTTAAATGATGTGGCTCTTCAGCCCGGAACTGAACGCAGTAACGGCCTAGCGAGTCTTGATTGATGTTAGTATAACATACTTCTGCACAAATAACAATGCAGGCAGATTTGAGGGATTCCACAGTAAAGACCCGCCCAAGTGCGAGGGAAACAG
>MTKY01052373.1_pt1 | contig 14466 bp, 14 predicted proteins | sample 1042731 | NCBI WGS metagenome assembly MTKY01 (sample SAMN06212206, study PRJNA360538) | anaerobic digester metagenome | biome: Wastewater treatment plant; material: sludge; isolation source: anaerobic digester fed with sludge from wastewater treatment plant | place: Denmark: WWTP Soeholt ... | reverse complement strand
TGACCTGGTTTCCGTAAGTGATCTCCAGGGCCAGCTCGATGAGCTGCCCGGCGACCCTCTCCCGCCACGATTTCAGATCTTCCTGGAAACTGTTAAAATCAAAACCTTCCTTCAGGTCAATCTCTGCCGTGAGCATCTCTTCAAACCGGCCCAGCAGCCCGTAAAGCTTCTCTCCCTGCGGGTGCGCCCGGAAAAGGACAGCTTCTTCAGAGGCTGCGCTTCCCTCCGCAAGGCCGCCCGGCTGCACCGCCGACCCCGCCCCCGCACCGCCCGGTCTTATCCGCGCCGGGAGGTCGTTCAGCTCGATCAGCTGCCCCTTGCTCAGAAGGACCGCCTGGGCCACGGTATTGGCCAGCTCCCGGATATTGCCCGGCCAGCTGTGCTGCTGCAATATCTCCATGACCTCATCGGAAAACTTTTTTGGAGGCATCCCCTTCTCCACGGTCTCTTTCTCCAAAAAGTAGCTTACGAAAATCGGGATATCTTCGGCCCTATCGCGCAGCGGCGGAATAAATAATGAAGCCACGTCGAGCCGGTAGAAAAGATCTTCGCGGAACCTGTTCTCCTCCACCCGCGCGGCCAGGTCGGCGTTGGTCGCGGCAATCACGCGCACATCCACCTTACAGAGCTCCTCGCCCCCCACCCGCAAGAATTCACCCGTCTCCAGAACGCGGAGCAGCTTGATCTGGATGGCCGGACTGGCCGAGTCGATCTCGTCGAGAAAGAGCGTCCCCTTGTGGGCCATCTCAAAAATGCCCTTCTTCTTGCTGGTGGCACCGGTAAAGGAGCCCTTCTCATGTCCAAACAGTTCGCTTTCCAGCAGCGTCTCGGTGAAGGCCCCGCAGTTGAAGGCCATGAAGGGGCGCTCGCTGCGGTGGCTGACGGAGTGAATATAGCGGGCCAGGACCTCTTTCCCCGTCCCCGTCTCCCCCTGGATCAATACCGTGATATTTTTTTTCGCTATTTTCTGCGAGGCGGCAATCAGGCTGAGCATCTTTTTATTTTTACCGACCACGAAACCGAGCTCCTTGTGAGAAAGCGAAAGCCTCTCCAGCTCGGCGCGCACATCCAGGGCTCTTTCGAGCAGTCTCTCCATCTCATCGATATCGCCGAACGGCTTCTCGACGTAATCGAAGGCGCCGGACTGGATCGCCTCCACCGCCGACTTTACCGTGGAGTAGCCGGTGATGATGATCACTTCGCAGGCCGGCTGCACCTTCTTGATTTCACGGAGAATCTCCAGGCCGTTAAGATCGGGCAGCTTCAGGTCGACCAGGGCCACATTGAAGCGTTGCTGCTTGAGCCTCTCCAGCGCCTGGCGCCCGCTGTTTGCTGAAACCACCCGGCAACCCTTTTTCTGCAGCAAATATGAGAAAAAATTGCAGACTTCCTGCTCATCATCCACAACCAGGAAGCACGGCTCTGCAGTCACCCGCTCAACCTCCTTCTTCCCGCGGCGGCTCACCGGCGGCGGCCGCTGAATTTTTGTCGTTGTTGTAGGCTTTATCCAGGGGCAGGATCAGGCTGAAGGTGCTCCCCCGTCCGATGATGCTTTCCACGTCGATGACCCCCCCGTGCGACTGGGCAATCCCCAGGCTGACCGAGAGGCCCAGCCCGGTTCCTCTGCCGACCCGCTTGGTTGTAAAGAAGGGATTGAACACGTGCGGCAGATCTGCATCATCGATCCCGCTCCCGTTGTCGCTTACGTTCACCGCGACAACCTTTTCGGAGGAGCAGGTTTCAATGACGATTCTCCCCTTCTCCCCGTTCCCCTCGAGCAGCGCCTTGCTGTCGATAGCATCCTTGGCGTTAAGCAGCAGGTTGATGATGATCTGCTCGAGCCCGTGCTCGTTCCCAAGCAGCAGCGGCAGTGAAGGCGCCAGCTTCGTCACCAGCTCGATATTGTTTTTTTCAATCTGGTACGAGAGCAGGGCCAGGGCGCTCTCCACAACCTTGTTCAGATCGATCTCTTCAAAAGTATATTCTTCCTGCCGGGAAAAAGTGAGCAGGTTCTGGATAATCCGCTGGCAGCGCATGCCGCTGTTCTTGATATCCTTGATCAGCTGGTAGTGAGGGCTCGAAGGGTCGGTCTCCCGGAGCAGCAGCTGTGAATTGCCGACAATGGCCGTGAGCGGGCTGTTCAGCTCGTGGGCCACCCCGGCGGACATCTCCCCCATGGAGACAAACTTGATTGAATCGACAAACCGGGTCACGTCCTTGGCGTAATAGGTCACGCCGTAGGGCTCCTTCTCCCCGGTGTAAGCCGGGTAGGCGAAGATGTCGAGCACCCGGTTATATCGTGTCCGCGACTGCAGGTAAGCCGTTCTCTGGGTGCGGACCACCTGGTCGGCCAGGCAGGGGTTGCATTTTGATTCGCGCCCGTAAAAGAGGTAGTAGCATCTCTGGCCCAGAATATCCTCTTCGGACATGGTGAAAAAGTCCATTACCGCCTGGTTCACCCTCTGGACCCGGCAGTCGCGGTTGATGAAAACAAGCAGGTCGGTTACCGCTGAGAAGGTAATCTCCCACTCCTGCTTGTGCTGCCAGACCTCGTTGTAGAGGCGGGCATTTTCCAGGCCCACCGCCAGCTGGTCGGCGACCTGCTCCAGGAAGAGAAGGTCGCTCTCATCAAAGCCCTGGTCACAGATCACCTCGAGTACCCCGACAACCTTCTCTTTAACCAGGAGCGGGATCAGCGTCATCGAGGGAAGCCCGGCGCTCCCTGCAACCGGCGTTGCCGCATCCCGGTGATCGATCAATATCGTTCTTTTCTCGCTGAGAACCTGCCAGAAGGCCTCGGTGGCTTTTTCCCCTTTTTGCTCCCCTTCATCCCTGCCGCCTTCATCCCTGGCGGCCGCGCCGTGGTGGTTGGTGACAAAAACGGTGCGGTTCACCATGGTCCCCTTGTCGATAACGTAAAGGCTGAGCGTATCAAACGAGACCACCGCCTGCATCTTGGGGATTACATTTTCAATGATCTCCTGGAAGGACATCTCGATGCCGATCCCCTTGGCCAGCTGGTTGATGATCTCGAGCTGGATATTGCGCCGGGTGGTCTCGTAGATCTTCTTCTTCAGCTCGACGTAATAGGATTTCTTCGAGCTGTGGATCCCGGTCAGCTTCTCAATCAGCGCTTTTTTGTTTTTAATGACCATACCGCTCACCCTTGTTCAAATTAAAGTGCAGACCGAAAAATTTCAATGATATCGGTAACATCGGCATCCCGCGGGTTGGTAATGAAACAGGCATCCTTGATCGCGTTCTCACTTAACTCGGGCAGCACATCTTCGGGCAGCCCCAGCTCGGCAAGGCCGGAAGGAATGCCCACATCCTGGGCCAGCTCCCAGACCATCGCTATGGCCTTCTCCGCCGCCTCGCGGGGGGTCATATGTTCCACCCGCGCCCCCATGGTGGCGGCAATCCGCACATACTTGTCGATTGACGAGAGCAGGTTGAAGCGCATCACGTGCGGCAGGATAATGGCGCTGATCTCGCCGATGGGCAGATCAAGCCGCCCCCCCACCTGGTGGGTCATGGCATGGGCCAGCCCGAGAACGGCATTGGAGAAAGCAATCCCGGCATGCAGGCTCGCCTTCCCCATGGCCACCTTGGCCTCTTCGTTGACCTGGCTGGCCACGGAGGCACGCAGGTTATGCGAGATCAGATCAATGGCATGCAGGGCATGTATATCGGTCATATCGGTCGCCGCCAGGGAGAGATAAGCCTCGATGGCATGGCTCAGCGCCTCCATCCCGGTCTGGGCGGTGACCCGGCTGTCGATCGTGGAGAGGATCAGCGGGTCGGTGATGGAGATATCGGGCACCAGCGATTTGGAGATAATGGTCATCTTGATCTTTCGCTCGCTGTCGGCGATAATCGAAAACTGGGAGACCTCGGAGCCCGAGCCGGAAGTGGAGGGGACCACGATCAACGGCGGCAGCGGGTTTTCAATCAGGTCAATCCCTTCGTATTCCTGGATCTTTCCCTTGTTCGTGGAAAGGGTGGCCACCGCCTTGGCGGCATCGACAGTACTGCCGCCGCCTATCGCCAGCACCGCGTCACAGCCGTTTTCCGCGTAAAGCTGCGCTCCCTCTTCCACTTCATAATCGCGCGGGTTGGCGGAAAAATCGGACCAGATCTGGTAATCCAGCCCCGCCTCTACCAGGAAAGGCAGCGCTTTATCGACCCACTCGTGCTGAATGATCCCCCTGTCGGCAACCAGGAAAACCCGGGAGGAACCCAGGCGGCTGCAGCATTCACCGACCTGGTTCAGAGAGCCTTTACCGAAGATTATTTCCGGGGCCATAAATTTGCTGATATACACTACTATTTCATTCCTTCGCTATTATTAGGCAAGAAGGAATTAATCAAATCTATTGTCTAGTCTTTAATGTTTTAATGTTTCTACGAAGATAGGTAAAAATCCTTTTTTTTTCTCACTTTCCCCAAAAAAGACAGCCCCGGCGCATTGCCGGGGCTGTTCAGCAAATGAATGTTCCGGAGACTTTATCCTCAAAGTAAAGTAAAGAAACTAAACCCTGCCGTTGGCGACCCTTTTTACAGTGCGGGGGCTTAGATATACTCTCCAGTAAACGGTAGCCACGAAGAGCACACCGCCGATGAGGTTGCCGATCGTCACCGGGATCAGGTTGTTCAGGAAGAGCCCCTTCAGGGTCAGACCTTCAAGAACCGCGGGATTGAGCAGCGCCTGCAGGGCCTCTTGATTTTTCAAGGCCAGGCCTATCGGGATAAAGTACATGTTGGCGATACTGTGCTCAAACCCGGCGGCCACAAAGGCCGCAACCGGAATCATGATCGCCAGGATCTTGCCGATGACATCACGGCCGGCGTTGGAGAGCCAGACCGCCAGGCAGACCAGCCAGTTGCATAAAATACCGCGGAAGAGCGCTTCCGCCCACGGCAGCGAAGCCTTGGAAGCGGCAATACCTACCGCCCGCACGCCGATGGCGCCGCCATTGGCTTTCCAGATACCCGAGTAGTAAAAGAGGAAGACCACCAGCAGGGAGCCGACAAAATTAAAGAGATAGACCCACAACCAGTTGTTCAAAACCTGTTTGCCGGTCACTTTCTTTTCGAGATAACCGGTGAAAATAAGGTTGTTGCCGGTAAAGAGCTCGGCTCCCCCGAGGATAACCAGGATCAGGCCGATGGAGAAGGAAATCCCCCCGATCAGCCGGGTGAGCCCGTCACCGATAAATGCGGCCAGGTCATTGGTAATAATCGTAAACATGATCGCGCCGAGAGCGATATAAGCGCCGGCCAGAATGGCCAGCCACATCAATGAGGGCATGGTCGTATTGGCCTTCTTTTCAGCCACACCGACCATCGTCCGGGCGAGTTCCGGGGGAGGATTGAAAGAGACAACCGGTGTAACCGTGGGATTCGGCGCCGGGGCCGGGGAAGGAGCGCTTGAATTGATGTTCAACTCCGTGCCCCCGGCACATTTTTTTCTCATCTCCGCGGTACAGCCGATCTTCTCCAGAAAATCAGGATTTACAGGCTGGTTGAATGCAGCCAACTCGCAGTATGAGACAGAACCGTTGCCTGAACTGTACGTCTTAAAAAACTGGCACTTGTCAGCCATTGTTTGACCTCCTTTTACTGCATCATTTACTGTGTTTTCTTCGTCTTAAATTTAGTCTCCGGCCTCTTCAAGCTAGATTGCTGGTATCCTCAACTCCTTTTCACGGTAATCCCCTGAAGCAAAGCAACTCCATACAGCTGCTCTATCAAATATTATTAATTCGCGTAGAAGCCCGTAAATTCCTTTTTTCACAAGCATGTAAAAGTAAAAAAAGAGGCCCCGGCATCTTTCACCGGAGCCGCATGGCCATGTTGAGCGCCACAGAAACGATTACAGTTCGGAAGCAGCTTTTTCCTCCTGCGGGGCAGCCTTTTCTTCAACTCCAGGAATATCGGGGACCAACCCGTAGCCCAGGTTGCTCTCCATAATTTTTTTGCAGGCGGCTCTCTGTTCGATGGTACAACCGCACTGCTCTGCCTCCTTTTTGGTCAGCTGCTTCGCAAAAGCGCCGGCGCTGCAAAACATAACCCAGCCGTTCAGACCCTGGTACTCTTTCCAGTGCAGGCATTGAACCAATTTTTCCACTGTCTGTCACTCCTTCCAGCTTAGATCCCCCTGCGTCAAGAAATCAAGTTTTACGACGGTCCCTTTACATCTTGCCGTTGGCGATAAGATCCTTTTTGGGGAGCAAGGGACGCAGATAAGCCCCCCAGTAAATCGCGGCCACGAAGCCGGCCCCACCGATGATATTGCCGATGGTCACGGGAATCAGGTTGTTCAGGAAAAATCCCTGCCAGGTCAAGCCCTGGATCACTTCGGGCTTGAGCAGGCTCAGAAGGGCTTCATGGTTTACCAGCGAAAGCCCCATGGGGAGAAAATACATGTTGGCGATACTGTGCTCAAACCCGGCGGCAACAAATGCGGCAATCGGGATCATGATGGCGATAATTTTACCGATCACATCCCGGCCGGCATTGGAGAGCCACACCGCCAGGCAGACCAGCCAGTTGCAGAATATCCCCCTGAAAAGCGCCTCCACCCAGGGCAGCGAAGCCTTGGCTGCGGCAATATTTACCGCCCGCACGCCGATGGCGCCGCCGTTGGCCTTCCAGATTCCCGAATAGTAGAAGAGAACCACCACCAGGAGAGATCCCACAAAGTTGAACAGGTAAACCCAGAACCAGTTGCTCAAGAGCTGTTTACCGCTGACCTTCTTCTCCAGGTATCCGGTCATGATCATGTTGTTCCCGGTAAAAAGCTCCGCACCGCCGAGGATGACCAGGATCAGACCGAGGGAAAAAGAGATGCCCCCGATGAGACGGGTCAGACCGTCCCCGATAAATGCTGCGAGGTCGTTGGTGATGATGGTGAACATGATCGCGCCCAGGGCGATATAGGCGCCGGCCAGAATAGCCAGCGGAATCAGCGAACCCATCTTCGTGGCCGCCTTCTTCTCGGCCACGCCGACCATCGATTTTGCTATTTCTGCCGGGGGACTGAAAGAGCCCACCGGGGTGATCACCGGTTCAAGCGCCGGCAGCGGCGCCGGAACCGGCGCCGGGACCGCCCCCGCCCCGATGTTCAGCTCCATGCTCCCGAGGCACTCCTTTCTCTTGGCCTCGGTGCATCCGATTTTAAGCAGGAAATCGGGGTTGACCGGGCGGTTGAAGGCGGCCAGTTCACAGTAAGAAACCGGACCTCCTACCGAATCGTAATCCCTCCAGAACTCACACTTTTTACCCACTTCACAAACCTCCTTCACTGGATCTTTTTATCTTTTGCCTGCTTATAAGTGCAAAGCCCGTGCCAAGAAGCTCTGGGAGGGTTGAAAAATAAAAAAACGCCCGAAGCGGTTGCCAAAGGGCAAATTAGCTGTTGATTTCGCTATTTGCGAGGGATTAAAGAAGGCCGGATGCGGAAGCGTTCGCCTAAAAAGGTTATATAAGTGACGTAAATACGTCACAAAAGTTACTATATACGTAATTTAAACTATTTTCGAATTATTGTTTTTCTTAAAAGTTTTTATCCCCTGCCCTGTGCCTTCCGGAAACTATCGTATTAACACAGTCCCCCATATCGTTCACTTGATCATTATTATTTCTGCAGCCCGCCGTTTGATCCTTCCGGAAGTATAAAAAACAGCGGCAAGCAGAAGCTCTAGTACAAGGAGGTGATCAATGCATGATCCAGTTAACCCAAAAAGAGCGGCTCCTCCTGGAAGACCAGAAGGCGCACGAAGAGCTCTGCATCCTGAAGTATGGCTCGTACGCGCAGCAGGCGAAAGACGCTCAACTGAAACAGCTATTCTCGACCTATGCCGGACAGGAGCAGCAGCACCTGAACACGATCAACCAGATCCTGGCCGGGCAGCAGCCGGCGATGGGGTCGGGACAGCAGCAACAGCAGGGTCAGCCGGCCCAGGCAGGCCCGGCAGCGATCGGACAGCCGCTCACGGCAGAGTCGCAAAATGACGCCGCGCTCTGCCAGGATATGCTTTCCACCGAGAAATATGTCTCTGCAACCTACAACACCGCCATCTTCGAGATGACCGACACCAATGTGCGGCAGACGCTCAACCATATCCAGAAAGAGGAGCAGCAGCACGGCGAAGGGATCTTCAACTACATGCAGAGCAAAGGGTACTATCAACCCAAGTGAGGCTTTGAGTCAAAGCCTTTGACTCAAAGCCTCATCCTGAGGGTGCAGCCCGAAGGATCCCCTTCTGAGGGCGCAGCCCGAAGGATCCAGTAAAAGTTCTTCTGACGCAGGCTGAAACGCAGGCGGGAGAGCCCGGCCGGGGCCTCCCGCCTTGATCTATTTTCCGGGCATGAGCTGCTCGACCAGGTTGAGCACGGAGTAGTGGCCCCCGGTCAGCGGCGCCAGCTGTGTCTCCCGGCCGAAGATGCGGTCGCGGATCTCGGATGCAATCAAGGATTCGCCGGCCAGCCGGGTCACCCTGTCGCGAAGCCCGCCCAGGTAGTCCAGGAAGGTGCGGATTGCTCTCTTGCCGTCAGGAAAGACCCGGCCGATCCCGGTATGGAGGATCAGCTCGTCCACCGGCAGGGCCAGCAGCTTCTCCAGCGAGGCGATGATGCCGTCGATATCCTCATCGGCGCGGAGCATCTTCAGGTTTTCTGATACAAAGAGATCCCCGGTAAAACACCAGCCCCGTTCCGGTTCAAAAAGGGCAATATGGTCGGAGGAGTGACCCGGCGTTTCGATAACTTCAAAGGTATGGCGGTTAGTGCTAATCCTTGCGGGTAGAGGCTGCGCCACCGTTGGCTCCGGGTATCCCCAGACCATCTCCTGGTATTCGCGAAGCGGCAGGCGCCTGTTGAGCAGCGGGATGGCCAGCGGGTGGACGTAGATTTCCAGGCCCAGCTGCTGCTGAATGAAGGAGTTTGCGCCGACATGATCTTCGTGGTGATGCGTGTTCACCACCTGTTCCACTTCTTGCTCTCCAAGAAACCGGCCCAACTCATCCGCGGTATAGGCGCAACCGGTATCGATAAGCAGGCCGTCCACCAGGTAAGCAGCGGTCCAGTAGAGCACCGACCCGTCCATCTCCCGTCCCATCATCAGCTGAGCAATCCCGCCGTAGCGGTTAACCTTTAACACTGAATCCCTCCAATTATAATTCTACGCCAGCTCCTTCTGCACCAGGGGCAGATCCCGCATGGTGATGATTCCCAGAAGGGGCTCTGCCGGGCTGCCGTCAGAGGTAATCAGGATTGCATCGAGCCTTTTACCGCGCTGATAATACCGGTAGAAAAGGTCCTGGACCTCAAACAATGTTGTTCCCGCGCCGGCAAACTTGAAATTGTCGCCGTGTTCCGTATATTCCAAAACTGCCGCCACCGCGGTATCTTCCAGGGAGACCTTGTTTTCAAGAGACTTTCCCAGCCAGCGGGTAATCGTATTGGTGGTCAGAAGCGCCACCGTAATACCGTTCTCCGTAACCGGCAGCTGAGAATAAGAATAGCGGTATAACAGCTTGACCGCATCTCTGATCGGATCCCGGCCGGCCACCGTGATTACCTTTTTTTGAAACAGCGGCACCACCCGGGGCGGCTCGGAGAGATGTGCGGCGATCCGCTCGATCGCGGCCACCGCCTCGTCATCGGGCTCGGCGATGATCCGCCCGTCGGTGCGGTTATGAACAATGGCGTTGCGCAGCTCGCCGAACTCCAGCAGATCGACCCTGTACTCTCTTACCAGCGGTTCGGTGCGGCAGGCACATTTCACCAGCTCATAAAATTTTAAAAAGCGATCCGGGGCCACTATCTTTCGCAGGGTCTGCTCAATCTGGGCATATGCATTCAAAAAACGTTCAGCGTTATTGTTCAACTTAATCATCCCATTAATAGTCTATCTTTTCTTTTATTTTAAGTGACTGTTTCGACAGAAACTGCTCTACTCCTGCAAAAATGACAAATAGAGGGGCTACCCCCCTCTACCTGTTTCCCTGAACGCCTCATTCTACCTGATGCGATGCCTGCCCCATCAAATTCGTAGGGGGCGGCACCTCAATGCGTGCATACTTTGGCAATCTTTATTTTTCCAGAAACTTGTTGTATTATGTAGAAAAGAATCTATAATGCCTATGATGGAAAGCAACAGTGAGTTACCAACTGAGAAAGATGAAAAGTTTCTGTTTAACTTTAGCGATGGAGGAGTATATAATGAAGTATTTGCTTGTCCTGTTACTGGTAGCGGCAATGGCTTTTTCTTTAACTGCCTGCGAAGGGAAGACTGAAAACGGTGGTGCGGATCCCGGTAATAGCATTGAGGGCGATTCCCGCGATGTTAAGGTTGAGCCGGAAATCACTCCGGGGAAATGGCTGACGGTTAACGGTGAATTTTACAAGTTTTCTGATGTAAGCTTTGTTAATGCTTTCCAGGCAATTGAATTTGCCTTTTCCGATGACTTTGGATGCTCTTCTTTCCGGTCGCAATACCTTGGCGATGACGTGATTGATGGGCTGGATACCAGGCATTTTGCCGTTACAGGGGTGAATGATGACCTGGAAATTTATCTGGAGTTATGGTTCACCGTAACAGGCGAGCTCGTACAGTTGGGAGAACAGCACGATGAGGGGATATTCCCCGTCCGCGACCCCCGTTTCCTGGCTCTGCAAAATGATGAGATTATCCATTACTTCTGCTACGAATATTTGATAAGGCACGGTCTTTTTGCCGAAGAGGAAGGGTATGAGCCCGGCACACTATATACCGACCCCAATGTTTTTGATACGGCTGATCATGACTATGTGATCAATGAAATTAGTTCGGAAGAAAGAGACCTGGGGGCGGGAATGGTTACGGTTTACCGCTATGATTATTCCAGCCCGGGGCTATTTGACGTCGTTGAGAAGATAGCAAAGATCGGGGATAAATACATGTTTATCCATTGCCTGGAAACGCTTGAGGACGGCTTTACAATGGAGTTTAACGTGACCCGGGTTGTTCCTTTCTACTAGCAGGCCGGAGAGAAACGGTACCTGCCTAAATCGGAGGGACGTGGTACTTGTCAACCAAGCCACCTGTTATCACACCTGCCCCGGCCATTTTTTAGAGCTCGGCGCGGCGGAACGAGAGCGAGGCTGCGGTCAGGACCGCGGCGGCCGCGACAAGAGCCGCCGGCAGCGCCGGCAGAAAGTCCGCCGGGACGGCGCTCCCTTTCAGCAGACCCGCAACAAGAGAGCTGAGACGGTAAGGCATGAATTTCCCCAGATCCGTCTGATCGAGAAACAGCTGCGGCAGCCAGAGCAGAATCAAGAAAGCAAAGGCGGCCCCGCCCGCCGCAATCTGGCCGCGCAGCAGCCCCGAGGCGCCGAGCGTGATCGCCAGAATAAGCTCCAGGTAGAGAGCCATGAAGACGGCGCCCCAGATCGTCGGGCCCGGCGGCGGAGCGCCCATCAGCGAAGTAGTATAGAGCGCCGCCAGGAGAGTGCCCGAGCCCACTGTCAGCAGGATTCCGGCCGAGTAAGCGGCAAACTTTGACCAGAGATAGGGCAGCCGGCCGACCGGCCGGGTGAGCACCCAGGCGCTGATACCCCGCTCCCGCTCGTTGGCTACGGCGCCCATCGCCGTCACGATGATGATAAAGGCCCCCATCTGGGCCAGGTTGCCGAAGAAACTGATCAGCGCGTCGGCCGGGCCCATTTCCGGCATGATGATGGTGATCCCTTCCGATCCGCTCATCAACTTCTCCATGATCTGAGGCATATACTTGGCCCCGATCGGATCGAGGATGGCAAAAAAGAGCCCCGAGAGCAGCAGCGCCGGCAGGCGGAAAGTCCGCCAGAGCTGCCGGATATCCTTAGCGAAGAGCGCTTTCACCGGCGACCCCTCCTTCATTTTCACGATAGCCCGCTTCGCGGAGCAGCTTCAAAAAGATCATCTCGAGATCTTCATGCTGCCGCTCGTAAGAGGTCACCACCGCGCCGCAGCCGGCCAGCAGGGGCAGCAGCTCCTCCTCCATCTGCGCCAGACCGTCCGGATCGGATTCCACGGCGATCCCGCCGGGGTAAACTTCGACTTTTCGGGCCCAGGAGCGGCCGCGCAGCTCTCCGTCCAGCCCGGCCGGCGGCTCCTCGCGGAAGCTGATCCGGTAGCGGGGCAGCCGGTACTGTTCAAGCAGGCTATTCAGGGATGACTGCAGCAAAAGTCTCCCCTGGTAAAGTACCGCCACCCGATCACAAACCCGCTCCACATCGGCAAGAACGTGGCTGGAGAAAAAGACAGTGGCTTTGCCGCGCAGCGATGCGAGCAGCTCCAGAACCTCCAGCCGCCCCACCGGATCAAGAGCGGAGACAGGTTCGTCGAGGATGAAAAGTTCGGGTTGCGGCAGCAGCACGCAGGCCAGCCCGAGGCGCTGCTTCATTCCGCGGGAATAGCCCGCGGCACGGCGGTCCGCTGCCGCATCAAGGTCGAAGCGGGTCAGGATCTGCCCGATGCGGGCCCGCCCCTCCTCTGCCGGGATTCCGTTTACCGCCCGGACGAACTCGAGCACTTCGCGGCCGGTGAGAGCCTCCGGGAAGGCCGGCTCTTCTGGCAGGTATCCGATTCTTCTCTTCAACCCGCGGGAAAGTCCGGGGCGCACCTCTTGCCCCAGCAGGGTAGCGCTCCCCCCGGAAGGGTTGAGCAGTCCCATCAAGATCTTGATCGCCGTAGTTTTTCCGGCCCCGTTCGGTCCCAGGAATCCGTAGACCGCTCCCGGGGGGACCTCCAGGGAGATCCCCTGCAGGGCCCGGTGCCCGTGAAAGCTTTTGCTGAGATCTCGTATCTCGATCGCGTTCACTGCTCTGCTCTCCCGAATAGAAAGTAAGCTATCGGTCCAAAAAAGTTGATTAAAACAATGATTACAATCCAGACCGGCATGGAGAGGCTGCGCGTGCTGCGGCGGCGCAGCAGATCCACCAGCGCCCAGACCATCAGGACAACCTGCAGCAGCAGCAGGGGCCACAATTTCAGCATCAGGTCAAGAACTTCGTCAAAGCCCATCTGTCCTTCCCCCTTTTCATCATCCGCACTCCGCGGTTGTTAATGCCCCGGAGCCCGCCTGAACCTGTCGTCATTCCTTTTTGCCCTTTTGGAGCATGCCCCGAGGTGTCAGAGAACCGTCCCCTGTCACCTCCCCTTTCACCCCCGTTTACCTTTCTTGCGCTGCCTTACACACTCGGTTAGCAGATATTCGATCTGCCCGTTTATGGAGCGGAAATCATCCTCCGCCCAGGCCGCCAGTTCCCTCCAAAGGGACGATGATATCCGCAGTAACAGCTGCTTTTTCTCATTTTCTTTGTTTGCCATCTATCAATGTCCCTTTTTCATCTTTATCAGTACAGAGATCCGCTGTTGACCACCGGTTGGGCGTCCCTGTTTCCGCAGAGGATGACCAGCAGATTGCTGACCATGGCCACCTTGCGCTCCTCGTCCAGCCGCACGATATCGTTTTCATTTAGTTTGTTCAGCGCCATCTCCACCATGCTCACCGCTCCTTCGACAATCATCTGCCTGGCGTCAATAATCGCCGAAGCCTGCTGCCTCTGGAGCATGGCCGCGGCAATTTCCGGGGCATAGGAAAGATGGGTGATCCGCGCCTCCATGATCTCCAGCCCGGCAAGATCCACTTTCGACTGGATCTCGGCCTTTAATTTATCCGCCACTTCCTGGCTGCTGCCGCGCAGGGATTTCTCATTGTTTTCATCCGATACATCGGAGATGTCATAGGGGTAAAGCCGCACAATGTTGCGCAGCGCCGAGTCGCACTGGATGGATAAGAATTCTGTATAGTTGTCTACATTGAAAACCGCCTTGGCCGTGTTGACCACTTTCCAGATCACCACGATCCCGATAATGATGGGGTTGCCCAGCCGGTCATTGATCTTTTGTTTATCGTTGTTCAGGGTCATCGCCTTGAGCGAGATCTTTTTGTTGGGAAAGGCAATATTGGCGGCCTGGGCTTTCTCTTTTTCGGTAGCGGACTGCACAAGGGAGATGATCCCCGAGGAAGTAGCTGAGGAGGCAGGGTTGACCGCAGCGGTGAAGGGATGGACAAAGAAAAAGCCTTCGCCCCTGAGCGTGCCGTAATACCTGCCGAAAAGGGTCAGCACCAGGGCCTCATTTGGCTTCAACACTTTCAAACCCACAAAGATGATGGGGCCGATGATGAGTAAGTAGAGTAAACCGGCAGCGATGAAGGCTATTCCAGAAGCACCCACCAGGTCCACCACGGTAGCCTTGACCCCGAAAACAAACGAAGCAATCGCCAGAAGCATCAGGAGAATGTTCAGCAGCAGCACCGGCATCCCCGCTGTTGATTTCGCCGCAACCTCCTGATCATGCCTTTTTCCTTCGCACGGCCTAAAATCCCCCGACATTGTATCAGCTCCTTTTCTATTATGATATCATTATAATAT
>MTKY01055548.1_pt1 | contig 14468 bp, 9 predicted proteins | sample 1042731 | NCBI WGS metagenome assembly MTKY01 (sample SAMN06212206, study PRJNA360538) | anaerobic digester metagenome | biome: Wastewater treatment plant; material: sludge; isolation source: anaerobic digester fed with sludge from wastewater treatment plant | place: Denmark: WWTP Soeholt ... | reverse complement strand
CATATCGGCGTTCCGACGGCCATCGATGGCCACCACTACGCGTCCACTACCAAAAGCATCGGCTGCTTCGGCTATGAGTGGTGGCCTCGCCAATGCCGCAGTACTGACCGACACCTTGGACACACCCACGGTGAACAGAATCTCCATGTCCCGTAGGGAGCTGACCCCGCCGCCCACCAGCAACGGGATGTGCAATACCTCGGCCACCTGCCTGGCCCACTCCACTCTGGTCCTGCGATTCTCCATGGTGGCGGCGATATCGAGCACGGCCAGCTCGTCGGCGCCCTCCTGCTGGTAATGGACCGCGTTCCCCACCGGATCGCCGGCATCCCGCAGATCGACGAAGCGCACGCCCTTCACCACCCTGCCGTCTTTCACATCAAGACAGGGAATGATCCTGACCGGGTCCATCCGGCACCTCCCACCACGGCCCGCCTACCCGCCTGCCCGTCGCGCCGTCAGACATCCACTGAGCACGCGACGCAGCCGCGCATCCCGACGCCTGCCGCACTCGCTTTATCAGCCCGACCAATAGTACGACATCGGCCGGAACCCCATCCGACAGCCTCGCATTACGCTACCCTGCTAGACTTGGTCCGCGAACGATGGGCGGGCAGAGGAGGCAAGCGCTAATGGAAACGCAGGAATCGTCATCACTGGTGGAGTTGGGACGGGCCACCCGCGAGGCCTCCCGCGTTCTGGCAGACCTCGCCCCAGACCTGCGCGCCCAAGCCATCGAGCACATGGCCCTGGCTCTGGAGGAAGCGGCCACCGAGATCGTGGCCGCCAACCGTGAGGATCTGGCGGCGGCCGAGGCCGAGGGGCTCTCCAGCGCCCTATACGCCCGCCTCAAACTGGACGAGGCCAAGCTCCGCTCGGAGATCGCCGGGGTGCGCAGTGTGGGCCGGCTGCCCGACCCAGTGGGACAGAGACAAATTCGCCGCGAGCTGGACACAGACCTCATACTGACCCGGGTGACATGTCCGGTGGGCGTGCTGGGAGTCATCTTCGAGTCACGACCGGACGCCGCCATCCAGATATCCGCCTTGGCCGTGAAGTCGGGTAACGGGGCCATCCTCAAAGGCGGTCGCGAGGCCGAACGCTCCTGCCGAGCCATACTGGCGGCCCTGCGGCGCGGACTGGCGCGCAGCGCCGCGCCCGCCGACGCCCTGCAACTTCTCACCACGCGCGAGGAGATCACGCAATTGCTCACGCTCGACCGCTACGTGGACCTCATCATCCCCCGCGGCTCCAATGCCTTCGTCCGTTACGTACAGGACAACACCCGCATCCCCGTCCTGGGCCACGCCGACGGCATCTGCCATCTGTACGTCGACCGCGCCGCCGATATCAACCGGGCGGTGAGACTGGCTGTGGATGCCAAGGTGCAATACGCCGCCGCCTGCAACGCCATCGAGACGTTGCTGGTCCACAGCGAGATCGCGCCCGCGTTTCTGCCCCCCGCCGCGGCCGCCCTGCGGGAGCGTGGGGTGCGACTCTTGGCCGACGGCCGAGCCGCTGCCCACATCCCCGAAGCCGAAACCACCACCGACAACGACTGGCACACCGAGTACCTGGACCTGGTGCTGGCTGTTAAGACCGTGGATTCACTGCAGGAGGCCATCGACCACATCAATATCTTCGGCTCCCGCCATACCGATGCCATCGTCACGGAGGACGCTGCAGCCGCCCGTGCCTTCCTCTCCCAGGTGGACAGCGCCGGTGTCTACCACAACGCCTCCACCCGCTTTGCCGACGGCTTCCGCTACGGTTTCGGCGCTGAGGTGGGTATCAGTACGCAGAAGATGCCGCCACGCGGACCGGTGGGCCTGGAGGGGCTGGTCACGTACAAGTACCTTCTTGAAGGCGTAGGTCAGGTGGTGGCGGACTACACGGGGCCTGAGGCACGCTCCTTCACCCATCGCGATCTCTAAGGATGAACGCCGATTCCCCGGATATGAGCAACCGCCCGGCCGCTGCGGATCTCGTCACCGACCACAGGCCCTGGGGCTACTTCGTGGTCTTGGAGGACGGCTGTGATCACAAGGTCAAGCGCATAGTGGTACATCCGGGTCGGCGCCTGAGCCTTCAGCGTCATCAACGCAGATGCGAGCACTGGGTGGTGCTCAGGGGGTCGGCGCTGGTCACTCTGGATGATCGCGTTCTTCCCTTGGAACCGGGGGGCACCCTCGACATATCCGCGGGTCAGATCCACCGCATAGAGAACACCGGGGACATCGACCTGGAGATCATCGAGGTCCAACGAGGAGATTATTGCGGCGAAGATGATATCGAACGATTCGAGGACGATTTCGGCCGCTGCTGACACGGGCCTCCGGCGCCGACCCGCCGTTGTGGCTGCTTCTGGCGCCCGGCCGTCGTCGGTATGAATCCACGGTATCCGGCCGTCGCCGTGCATCCAGCCGCCTTCCCGAGTTTGCCCACAGTCCATGCGGGCAACTTATCTTCTGGACACTGTCGGTCCAGTGCGCAGTCGCAGAGGGGCTCACGTGGAACTGAATAAGCTGTCAGGCACGGCCGTCATCACCGGAGCCTCGAGCGGCATAGGTGCAGCCTACGCCCTCGAACTGGCCCGACGCGGGCTGCGCCCCGTGCTGGTAGCGAGACGGCAGGGCCTGTTGGAGGAGGTGGCCGCACGCATACATCAGGTCACCGGCGTTACCTGCGAGATCTGGAAGGCCGATCTCTCGCGCCGCCACCAGGTGGAAGAGGTGGCCGTGAAGTTGGAAGCCATACCCGATCTAAGCATGTTGGTGAACAATGCAGGCTTGGGGTTGGTGGGGAAGTTCGACTGCACCGACGCCGCCACCCACGCCGGCACGTTGGAGCTGCACGTGGTGGCCCCCACCCTGCTCTCCCGCGCGGCATTACCCGGAATGCTGATGCGCGGTTGTGGCGCCATTGTGTTCACGGCCTCGGTCGCCGCGTTCTTCTGGTTGCCGGACAACGTGAACTACTGCACCACCAAAGCCTTTGACGTCATGCTCGCCGACTGCTTGGCACAGGAGGTGAGAGGGACCGGTGTGGCAGTGCAGGCCCTCTGCCCGGGTTTCGTCAGAACCGAGTTCCACGATCGTTTGGGGCCGGAGTGGGAACGTATTCGCCGCCTCCCGCGGTCCCTCTGGCTTTCGCCAGAGCAAGTGGTGGCCGCCTCGCTCGCGGGACTCGAACGCGATCGCCCCCTGGTGGTTACAGGACTGCCCTACCGCCTGCTCGCCGCTCTCGGCCGGCAACCGCTGTTGCGTCCGACCCTCCGAGCCGCCACCCGCATCTGGCACCGCCGGACGGCGTGCCCCTGAGCACACCACCCACCGCCGCCCCAGCTCAGAACCTAGGCATAGAAGAGCCGGCGCCTCAACCAGAATCCATTCGGTCAATGCGGCGTACAAGTACAAAAAACATCGAGGGCGTGGCCAACATAGGCGTGGCTACAGGCAGGTGGTACTACAATAGAGAGAATGTGAACGAAGCCCCACTGCCGGCGGGCATAACAAAGGGGGGGTCATGGACTACGTAACGTGCCGCCATGGACATCCACTCTGTTCAAATACGCGGCGGGCCGAATCTGTTTCTCAGCTTCACCGTGCCCGCGCCTTCATTTTCGTAGTGCTGGCAGCGGTCGTGGCGTTGTGTGCATGGGTGGCGGCACTACCCGCGCCGGCCGCAGCCGCGCCGGCCAATGATCTCTTCTTCGTTCACCTCGGACACATATGGCGCTGGGACGGAGCGACCAGCCGAGTTTATCCCTTCACTCAGCCCAACGGGAACCGGGTGGGGAACGTCGCGTGGTCGGTGAACGGAAACTGCGTGGCCTGGACGGAGTCCGTGCCCGACTATCCCATGTCGCAACGTGTACACGTCAAAGAGCGGGTGGCAAACCCGACGGGGGACTGGAAAGAGCACGTGATCGACATCGCATGGGCGGATAACGCCGCCGTATCCCCGGACGGCCGACGGGTGATGGTGTCAGTGGAAGGCACGCCAAGTGGCATCACCACCTACGAGGTGATTATTCAGACGAATGAAATCGTGGCCACCCGCCCCGGTTGGGTCTGGGCGGCCTGGTCCCCAACCAACATCTTGATCGCATACAACAAACTCACACAAACCGCCCCCTTCGGTCTCGTCGGCTCCAGTTTCTGGATGTACAACCAGATAACCAAGACCGATACGGAAATCCCTGTCCCGACTGCGGGGCAGACGGAACAGGACTACCGAGCGCGGGCACCGCAGTGGTCTCCCAAGGGAACCTCCATCGTCTTCTCCAAACGCAACATAACCGAACACCGCGACGTCTTGGCAAGCATCGACATGAATACCCTCACAGTCACCAATAGGCTCGACGTCACCGAATTCGGCTCCCACGACAAGCGGTGGTACTACACGCCGACCGGTCTGGAGTGGCTGTATGTGGAAACGACCCCCAAGGGCGGCGGTCAACCCACCATCTCCGAGCTGACTTCCGGCATTTTCGGCCTGTGGCCCGAGTTCCTGGAATCGTCTTTTGGAATGAACGCCTCTCTGCCGGCCCAGAGCCCTTTCACCGACGTTCCCCACAGCAGTTGGTACTATCACGCCGTAGTGACGATGCGCGCCAAGGAACTGATCAGTGGCTACGCGGACGACACCTTCCGACCCACCGAGCCGCTGCTCCGAGCTCAGTTCGCCAAGATGATAACCACCGTCGCCAAGCTGGCGGTGGACGAGAACATGCCTCTACCACCTTTTTCCGATCTGGGCCCCGACGACACCGCCACCCTCTATCCTCATGAATACATCGCCGCCGCGTACAACGCCGGCATCGTCATGGGCACAAGCGCCACCACCTTCTCCCCTTGGAACAATGTCACCCGCGCCCAGGCCATGACCATGATCGTGCGGGCGGCGGACAAGCTATGGCCGGGGCTGTTGGAGCCGGTACCCGCAAAGTTCACGGGCTACCTGGCCGGATTCAGGGATCCCACCCACGGCGCCCAGGCCCACAAAGCCGAGTGGAACAACCTGCTCAATGGGATTACGCTCCCGGGCTGGGATCCCTGGGCGAAGGCGACCCGAGCCGAGGTGGCGCAGATGCTCTTCAATCTGCTTGAGATACATGGACCCATGCAGTGGGTGCGGATAGTCTCGTAGACGAGGGCAACGGCGCAAAAGGCCCGCGCATCTCGGTCACGGCAAACAAAGGCAGTCAATCCGCCGCCGCCGGAGCCGGCGGCCGGCTTACTGCCGCCGCCATGGCCACCATGTTGCTGCTCTGTTTCATTTGGGGCGGCAATCTCGTGGCCATCAAGATCTCCAACCGCGGCTTCGATCCGCTATTCGCGGCCACGCTGCGTTCGGTGGGCGCCGCCGTCCTTCTGGGTGGCTGGGCGCTCATCACCCGCCACTCCCTGCGCATCAGTCGCACGGCGTTCACCTACGCCGTGGTCATCGGCCTGTTCTTTGGCTTGGAGTTTCTCTTCCTCTTCTGGGGAACCAAGTTCACACTGGCTTCGCGTGGCACCATCCTGGTTTACACCAGCCCGTTCTGGGTGGCCCTCGGCGGCCACTTCATTCTGCGTGAGCGTCTCTCTGTTCCCAAAGTCGCCGGCCTGCTGTTGGCGTTCGGCGGCGTAGCGGCCGTTTTCGCCACTAAACCAGGAACCCTCCCCTCCACCTACCTCCTCGGTGACGCCATGGAGATCGTGGCAGCCGTGTCGTGGGCCATCAGCACCCTATACAGCAAGAAGTCCATGAACAAAGCCCTACTCAGCCCGCTTCAACTACTTTTCTACCAGGTGCTGGTCTCGATTCCGCTGCTGCTGGGGGCCAGCCTCATCTTCGAGGGAGTGCCGGCCGTGACCTGGCGCGTTGATGCCATCCTGTCACTCGCACACCAGACGGTGATCATCGTCAGCATCACCTATCTGGTCTGGTTCTGGTTGTTGGGTAAGTTTCAGGCCGGCCACATCACGGCCTTCTCGTTCTTCACCCCTCTTTTCGGGGTTGCCATGGGGGGACTGTTTCTGGGCGAACCCATCACCTGGTTGCTGGCCCTGGGCGTCTCCTTGGTCGCCGTCGGCATCTACCTGGTGCAACGCCGGTAGCCGGAGCATCCGGGAGGCAACGGCAGGCCGTCCAACCCACCCCGGCCGGCGATCGAACCGACTCCGGCCGGCAGTGAAACCCACTCCGGCCGCCGCCCTCATCATCCGGGTTTACCGATTTCGACCCACGAACTCGCTGATGGCCGCGAAGTAGTCCTCCATGGCGGTATCCAGCAGATCATTGTGCCCTCCCGGCAGTGCCAACAGGCGCTTATCGGTGGCCGCCGCATTCGCGTACAGCTCCTCCCCTTCCGTGAAGGGCACAATACTGTCTCTACGTCCGTGAATGATAAGGGTGGGTATGGTGACGGAGCGCAGCTTCACCTTGTTGAGGAAGACCCCATCATCTCCAAGCACGTCGTCCCGGTCCGGCCTATACCGGTCCCAACGGTAGCGGAAGTTGTTGGCGGCGCCGCTCTCGATGATGACACCACACAACTCACGCTGATGGTGCAACGCCACCTCACAGGCCGGGATACTACCGATGGAACGCCCCATCACGAACACGCTGGGTGACAGCCCCTCCCTGTGCACCACCTGTCGCAAAGCCATGAAAGCCGCTCGCGCGTCGCTGAGCACATTGGTGAAGGTGGGCTCTCCGTCACTACCCCCATATCCGCGATAGTCCACCACGAAGAGGTTGATGCCCTGCTCAAGGTACACAGGTGCCACCCACTCATAGTCTAGGACGGTCTCACCATTTCCGTGGAAGTAGAGAATGGTGGGTAGATTCTTCTCCCGCACCCAGTATTTGCATCCCAACCGGGCGCCGTCCTCCGCCTGGATATAGCTGGAGAGGTGAGCTCGATGGAGCTCGCGCTGCGCCGAAGGATAGCCGTAGGCATAGGCGAGCGGGAATAGCTCGCAAAGCACCCGGGGGTCGTCGAGAAACGACATCTCTATATCCGTCACGGCATCCTCCTCCAATACCCGGTGACTAGGCGCCTCCGCCGATTTCGGCCCAACGGAAGCAGTCGGTGGTGTGGTCGTTGACCATGCCCGTAGCCTGCATATGGGCATAGCAGATAGTGGGACCCACGAAGGCGAAGCCCCGACGCTTGAGGTCTCGGCTCAGGCTCTCGGCGACCGGTGTGGTGGCCGGGACGTCTCGCACCGAGCGCCAAGCGTTCTGGATGGGCCTCCCTTCGGTGAAACGCCAGATATACGCGTCGAAACTACCGTACTCCTCCTGCACGGCCAGAAAGGCCCGTGCGTTGGTGACCGCCGCCTCCACCTTGCGCCGGTTGCGGATTATGCCCACGTCTGCCAACAGACGCTCCACCTCATCCGCACCGAACGCGGCCACTACGGCAGGATCAAAGCCGGCGAAGGCACGACGATAGCCCTCGCGGCGCCGCAGGATGGTTAGCCAACTGAGCCCAGCCTGGGCTCCTTCCAGGATGAGAAACTCAAACAGCGTGCGATCGTCGTGAACCGGAACCCCCCATTCGACATCGTGGTAGTCGATGTACAGGGGATCGGGACCGGCCCAAGCACAGCGCGCAGGTTGAGGTTGAGTAGTCACACGCCACCTCGCAGGTCGTGGGGCCGGAGCGACACGCTCCGGCACGGCCTCTGGGCAGAACACCGGGCTTTGAAGGATGATAGTCGCTATGGAGCAACACGTACAGCCGGAGGGCCTCGGCTCTTTCTCTCAACCGGTGCAGAACTGGTTCCAGAACACCTTTGGTAAGCCCACCTTGCCGCAGGAAGCCGGGTGGCCGCCCATACAGCGCGGAGAGCATACCCTACTGTTGGCCCCCACAGGCTCGGGCAAAACACTGGCCGCCTTTCTATGGGGGATTGACCGCCTATTTCGCGAGTTCACCCCCGAACAGGGGCCGGCATCTCATCCTTTGGGTATCAGACTCCTCTACATCTCACCGCTCAAGGCCCTCAACAACGATATCGAGCGCAACCTGCGTGTCCCCTTGGCCGGCATCCGACAGGCGGCCGCGGACTTGGGTCTTGGTGCCCCCGATGTGCACGTGGCCGTCCGCTCCGGCGATACCCCGCCGCGGGAACGCCGCGCCGCCCTCCGGCGCCCCCCGCACATACTGATCACTACGCCCGAATCACTCTATCTCATGCTGACCAGCCCCCGCGCCCGCACCCTCTTCCACACGGTGCATACCGTCATCGTGGACGAAATCCACACGCTGGCCGGGAACAAACGTGGCGTGCACCTCGCCCTCAGCCTCGAACGACTTCAGCATCTCGCCGCCGGCCGCATTCAACGCATCGGCCTCTCCGCGACCATCCGGCCGCTCGATGAAGTGGCGAGATTCCTGGGTGGAGCCGAATGGGTGCCGGCCCAAGAACCAGATCGAGTCGACACCCCAACATCACATCTGCCGAAGGCCGACCCTGCGCCCTCCCTCGACCTGCAACCCCGCCCGGTGACCGTGGTGGATGCCGGCTACCAGAAACCCCTGGACCTACGCATAGAGACGATCGTACCCGGATTCCGTGACCTCCCGGGGGGCTCCGTATGGCCGCTTCTGATAGCCCGCCTCTCTGCGCTCATCGACCGGCACCGCACTACGCTCATCTTCGCCAACAACCGACGCCTGGCGGAACGCACCGCGGACCGCCTGAACGTACAGCGTGCCGCGGAGGCCCGGGGGGAGCCGGGCGGGTTGCTACAGATGGGGGTGGCGGTGGGCGCCGGATTCACCGCAGTGGGCCAAGGAGATAACGATAACCCCATCCGCGCCCATCACGGAAGCATGTCGCGCGAGGCGCGACTACAGATGGAGCAGGACCTCAAAGCAGGTCGACTTGATGCTTTGGTGGGCACGTCGTCGCTGCAGTTGGGCATCGACATCGGAGCGGTGGACCTGGTGGTGCAGTTGGGGTCACCCAAAGCGGTGTCAGAGGGACTGCAGCGGGTGGGGCGGGCGGGCCACCTGGTCGGCCAAACCAGCGTGGGCCGGTTCTTTGCTCTGCACCGTGAGGATTTAGTGGAAGCCGCCGCCGTGGCGGGAGGCATGCTCCGGGGTGAAGTGGAGGCCACTATCACTCCCCACGCCCCGCTCGACGTGCTCGCGCAGCAGGTGGTGGCGGCCGTGGCCACCGACTCCTGGCACGTTGAAGACCTCTTCCAACTCGTGCGGCAGGCCTACCCCTACCGCTCGTTGACCCTGCCGGCCTTCCAAGCCGTGCTCGATATGCTGTCCGGCCGCTACCCGGCCCAAACCCACCGGCAGCTACGCCCTCGTCTATCGTGGGATCGCGTCAACGGAGTGCTGGCCGCCCTCCCCGGCTCGCGTCTGCAGGCGATGAGTAACCCGGGGACCATCACCGACCGCGGCGCTTTCGGAGCATACCTTCCAGATGGAAAGACCCGCATTGGCGAGTTGGACGAAGAGTTCGTATTCGAGACTCGGGTGGGCGATACGTTCATGCTGGGAGCCCAGGTCTGGCGCGTGCTCGAGATCACCGACGACCGCGTGGTGGTGGGAGAGTCGCCCGGTTCCACACCGCGAATGCCATTCTGGAGAGGCGACTACCCCTGGCGCCCATACGACCTCGGGTGCCGCGTGGGCGCATTTCGCCGCGAAGTGGCCGAACGCCTGGCTTCATTGCGGGATGAACTGGGAGTGGACACATGCCGCGGAGTTCTAGACGGCACCGAGCTGAGCGGTCTCGCCAACATCCGGTCTTGGCTCGCCCACGACTACGCCCTGGACCCCGCCTCAGTAGACACCATCCTTGATTACGTAGCCACGCAGGTGGACAAGATCGGCACCGTCGCCTCCGACACCACCATCATCCTAGAAGTCTTCGACGATCCCCTCGGCGACCCCCGCCTCGTGGTCCACTCCTCGTTTGGAGGGAAGGTCAATGGCGCTTGGGCCCTGGTGCTGGCTGCGCGACTACGTGAACGGATCGGCGTACAGGTGGAAACCCAGGCGAGTGACGACGGCATCCTGTTTCGCTTCCCCGACACCGACGCCGAAGGCCACGGCGACGCCGACTTCCCTCTGGATCTCTTGGTCGGACTCGGCCCGGACGAAGCCCGCCGCCGCCTACTCTTGGAACTTCCCCATTCGGCGGTATTTGGAGCCCAATTCCGCCAGAACGCGGCGCGCGCGCTCCTGCTCCCCGGACTGCACGCGGGCAGGAGAACGCCCTTCTGGCTGCAACGGCTCAGGGCACGCGACCTCCTGCAGGCGGTGAGGGGCTTTCCCGATTTTCCCATCTTGTTGGAGACGTACCGTGATTGCTTAGAAGATGTAATGGATCTGCCCCACCTGGAGCAGGTGCTGGCCGCGCTGGAGCGGGGTGAGATACAGGCCGTGGTGGCCGAAACACTGACCCCTTCCCCGGCAGCCCAGAGCCTGATGCGCGACTTCATCAGCGTTTACATGTACGAGGGCGATGCCCCCAAAGCGGACCGCCGCTTCCACGATTTGGCCCTGAATCTGGATCTGCTCCAAGATCTGCTCCGCGACGTTGATCTGGCCCGACTGCTGGAACCTGAGGCTCTACGTGAGGTCGAATCTCGGCTTCAACACACCGCTCCGGGGACCAAAGCCCGTACCGGAGATGAGCTGGCTTTGATCCTGGAGACTGCCGGCGATCTCAGTTCTCTGGAAGCCGCCGGACGCTCCATGGGCGACTCCGCCGCCTGGCTGCAGGAACTTGCTGAGGCGGGCCGCATCGTGGAGGTCTCGATCCCCACCGCCCGCGGTGAAGAGAGACGTTGGATACCGACCGAATACCTCGACACGTACCAAGCGGCGTTCACACCGGCCATGTCCGCGCCGGCCGGCCCCCAGGCCGCGAACACACCAGCCGACCCCACCGCCGCGCGACACATCCTGGAGCGCTTCTTAGCCGGCAGCGGACCGGTGACGGTGAGCGCCATCCTGGCCCGCTACGCATTCCCGCCGGCCTGGGTGAGCGCAACCTTGGACGAACTCGTTGCTTCCCGCCGACTGGCCCACGGCCGGTTCACGCCCGCAGCGGACATGCGGAGGAGGAGGGAACGGGAGGCGGGGGCGGAGGCGGCTGAGGAAGCGGAGTCATCTGTGCACGCGACCGCGGCCACGGCAGCCGCCGCTGCCATGCCGGCGGTACCGGCACCCGCTCTGCGGGCCCCAGGGATTGGGCCGACAGCCGCAGAAACTCTGCCGGGTGCCGCAACATCTTCACCTGCCGCCGACGACGAATATGTGGACACCCGCGTGCTGGAGCAGCTTCACCGGCGATCTTTGTCGCTTCTGCGCCGGCAGATCAAATCCGTGCCTCACACCGCCTACACCACCTTCCTGTGCGAGTGGCAACACGCCACCCCGGCCACGCGACTTGAGGGCGTCCTCGGATTGAAGCGGGTGCTGGAGCAGTTGCGAGACCTGCATCTGCCGGCAGTGGTGTGGGAGCGAGACGTGCTGCAGGCACGCGTGACCTCCTACGTCCCGCAAGCTCTGGATGAGCTTACCTCCGGCGGAGGGCTCATGTGGGCCTGCTCCGGTAGTGCTGCGTCCGGCAGAGCCCGGCTGGGCTTCCTCTTCCGCGCAGAGGGCGGGATATTACTTCCGCCTGCCGGCGAGGTGGGGACCTTGGGAGCCGACGCCGGCCGCGTGTATGAGTTCCTCCGCGAGGAAGGCGCCGCCTTCCTCGCGGACATAGCCGGCGGCCTCGGCCTGGACGCCGTCCACGCCGAGGCCGCCCTTCTGGAGCTCATGCTGGCGGGTCTCGTCACCAACGACGACTTCGGCGTTGCGCGGCGCCTGCTGCTGGGCACGAGCCCCGGCCCTCCGCATCTCACGCCACAGTCGGCAACCCGTCTCTCACCCCTTCGTTCGTTCCCGCCCTCAGTGGCCATTTCACCTCATGGTACAGCGTGGGGACGGCCCACCCGCCGTCACGTCCGCGCCGCCGAACAACGCGTGCGTCGCCGCCTGGAGCAGGAAGAGGCGCGCGCTCGAGACGGACGCTGGGCTCTCCTGAAACGCACCGGAATCGGAGGACGAGAATCCACCGCCGAAGAACGCGCCGACCGCCGCGCCCGCCTACTTCTCACGCGCTACGGCGTGCTCACGCGCGAAGCCCTCGAACGAGAGGCATCCGCTTGGGACTGGGGAGAGCTGGTCCAGATACTGAAACGCATGGAGATCCGTGGCGAAATACGGCGAGGTTACTTCGTACAGGGTCTCCCCGGACCTCAGTTCGCACTGCCGGACGCCGTTGAGGGCCTGCGCGAAACGGCGCGGCGCATCGCCTCTCCCAAGGGGGAAATGGGAACGGAGCTGGTGGTACTGAACGCCTGCGATCCGGCCAACACCTACGGCCCTCCCCTCTTGAGCCGTTTGCCCTCCACCTGGCTGGTGCTGGATCGAGGCTTCCCCCTGCTGGTAGCCGCCGACTCCGGCACCCGCCTCACCTCTGCCGAGGGAACGGAGCCACAGAGTCTAGTGCAGGCCGTCATCAGCTTGGTGAACCACCTGCGCAGGCACAGGACGCGCATCAACACCACCGTCTGGAATGGAGAAGCCGCCACGCGCGGTCCCTGGCGGGGGTATCTTGAAGAGGCCGGCTTCTACCCCGACGACCCCGGCATGAGCTGGGATGGATGGTGAGACAGAAATCGTGACCACAGAAAGACCGCTCCATGTCAGGGCGTTCCGTATCAAAGCCCTGCTCTTTGATTTCGACGGCACGCTGACACACCCCGGCTCCCTGGATCTGCCCGGCTTTGCCCGTTCCATCGGCTGCCCGGCCGGGCGTCCGGTCCTCGAATGGATCGAGTCACTCCCCGATGCCCACGAACGCGGGCACTGCGCACGCCTCCTCGAGGAGTTCGAACTACGGGCGGCCGCGGAATCGCATCCCAACCCGGGTGCAGAGGAAGTGGTTCGAGAGTTGAGAGCTTTGGGACTCAAGTTGGGCATTCTCAGCAGAAACGGTCGCGCCGCCATCGACCGCTCCCTGTTGAACTTCCCCAGCCTCACAGCCGCCGATTTTGATCTCATCATTACCCGGGACACGCCGCTACCCCCCAAACCCGCTCCAGACGGCATATTGCACGCCGCAAACTCACTCAGGGTCAGAGTCGAAGAGGTTATGCTGGTGGGCGACTACGTGCTCGATCTACGCGCCTCCCGCCAAGCGGGCTCCATCGGGGTGTTGCTGCTCAATGATTCCGATCGCCCCCCGTGGAGCGATGAGGCCGACTACGTGATCACGTCACTGGCCGAACTACCGGCGTTGGCCCGGCGCGGGCTGCCGCTGCCGGCCGGCAAGCTGCCCCAGGCCCTCCTGGCGGAGTTCTTGGACGCGTTGCCCCTCGACGACGCCTCCTTGGTGATGGGTCCCGGGGTAGGACAGGATGTGGCCTGTGTCAGCTTGGGTGGGGCTACTGCGATCGACTCCTCCGTAATGTCTCATCCATCGCCGGATCCGCGTCCGGAACTACTCGCCCTCAAGACCGACCCCATCACTTTTGCCACCACCGACCCGGCCCGCTACGCAGTCCGCGTCAACATCAACGACTTGGTCACGTGCGGAGCCGATCCCCGCTGGTTTTTGGCCAGCGTTCTCTTCCCCCCGGACACCACCCCTTCACAGGCGGAATACCTCCTGTCCGATCTTGCCGCGAGCGTCGCGCAAGAAGGGCTCACACTCTGTGGAGGGCATACGGAGATAACGGACGCGGTCACGCGACCCGTCATTGTGGGCTTCGCCGCAGGAGTGCTGCAACGGTCTGACCTGCGCGATAAGCGCTCGCTCGAGCCCGGCGACCGTATCCTGCTGACCAAACGCGTGGCCGTGGAGGGAACCGCCCTCCTCGCCGTCGAAGCCCACTCCCTCCTGCGCGAACGGGGCATGAGCGACTCAGAGCTCGCCTCCTGCCGCCGGCTCCTCGACCACTTGAGCGTGGTCCCCGAAGCGCGACTGGCCCTGGCCTTCCCGGGGGTACGCGCCATGCATGATGTGACCGAGGGCGGGCTGGCCACGGCCGTTACTGAGTTCAGCATCGCCTCCGGTCGCGGTATCCAGCTGGAGCTCGAACGCATCCCCTTCTATCCGCAGACCCTGCGCGTCTGTTCCCTGCTCGGCCTCAATCCTTTGGGACTGATCGGCTCCGGGAGTATGCTCATCGCCTGCCGCGCAGAGGATGCGGCTCCAGTGCTGCGAACGCTCTCCTCGGCGCAGATAGAGTGTACGGAGATCGGGTTGGTGCAAGACTCCCCGCCGCGGGTCACGGCCACGCGTGCGGGCATAGGGGAGCCGTGGCCGGAGTTCGAGGTGGACGAGGTGGCGCGCTTCTCTCCCCCGAGTGCGGAGTGATGTGATGGTGGCGGCGCAGCGGCCAGCGCCGTGGCGCCGCCACCGGGCCGTCGCGCCCGCCCGCGG
>MTKY01052329.1_pt1 | contig 14479 bp, 9 predicted proteins | sample 1042731 | NCBI WGS metagenome assembly MTKY01 (sample SAMN06212206, study PRJNA360538) | anaerobic digester metagenome | biome: Wastewater treatment plant; material: sludge; isolation source: anaerobic digester fed with sludge from wastewater treatment plant | place: Denmark: WWTP Soeholt ... | reverse complement strand
AAGCACGAGCGCAGAGCCGGGGGTGTTGCCATGAGTATGCAGGTCAACGTGCACGACGATCCTGAAGTCGCGCGTGTGGTGCGCGAACTCGCGCTGCAGGGCTACGATGGTCCTGCAAAGACTGAGTTCAGCAGCCGGGAGGAATTCCGCTGGCTCCGCGAGGCCGGTACGCGGCTGTGGCTGGATACTGGCGACCTTGCCGCCGCGAGCAAGGTTTTCTCGCGCGAGATCGAGGCGCTGACGACCAACAACACGCTGGTCAACCAGGTCGTGCAGACGGGCGCCTTGGACGAGGTGATCACCCAATCCGCGCGCGAGATACGAGCGATCCGGCCCGATATTTCGGAGCAGGATCTCGTAATAGAACTCGCGTTTCTCGCCAATGCCAGACTCGCGCTCACCCTCGTGCGGAAACTCGGGGCACACGTAAGCGTGGAGCTTCACCCCGACACGGCCTTCGATATCGAGCAGACCCTCATCTTCGCGCGCCGCTACCACGCAATCGAGCCCGACATGTTCTACGTCAAGGTCCCGTTGACGCCCGACGGCTACATCGCAACCAGAATTCTCTCAGCCGAGGATATCCCAATCAACTATACGCTCGGCTTCTCCGCCAGACAGAACTACCTGGCCGCACGCTTCTCCAAGCCTATGTTTGCTAATGTTTTTCTCGGCAGGCTTAACTCACTGGTGGAGGAAAACGGGCTTGGCGACCCCGCGAATGTAGGCGAGAAAGCGACCCTGGCAAGCGACGAGGCGGTCAAGTCGATCCGCAGGGCCTACGAAGGCGTCCCGACGCTGCAGATAGCAGCCAGTATGCGCAGCGGGGCTCAGGTACCCGTGCTCGCTGGCGTCGATGTCTTCACCATGCCGCCCAAAGTTGCCGAGGAATACCTGGCTATGGACGTCTCGAAATCCGACATTCGCCCGAGGCGCGCCGAAGAGCTTGAAGTTGAGCTTTCTGCCACAGGCCTAGGCACGGTTATACAGCTCGATACGCTCTGGGAGATCGACGAGGAGTTCATCGCCTTTGTCGAGGACGCCGTTGGCCAGGCGGACCAATTGCCTGATGGCAATGCGCTGGCTCGTCTGGCAAGTGAGCACGGCATCAATCTCTTCCGCAGATGGTCCGACCAAGAGCGCAGGGCAATACAGGCGCATGGCAAGATTCCCGATCTATCGCAGTGGCCGGGCGCGCCCATAGACGACCTCATGTCCATCTCGGCGCTCGAAACGTTCGCAAAGGATCAGGCCGCCCTCGACGACCGCATCCGCAGCCTTCTGCCCTGACCCTGACCCAACTTACAGCACAAGACGTGCCGGCACGCCCTCTCCACTCTCAGCCCTTGACTTCCTCCCAGCCTCTCTGTACGCTTGAGGGTAGGATGAGAAAGCTTGATCGCGAGTTCTACAGGCGGGATACGATAGAGGCGAGCAAAACGCTTCTGGGGAAGATCCTCGTGCACGAAACGCCGGAGGGCAGAATATCCGGCCGCATCGTCGAGGTCGAAGCATACATACAGGGCGACCCGGCGGCTCATTCAACGCGCGGCAGGACGCCCCGCACGGAGCCGATGTTTGGCGAACCGCTGCACGCCTATGTCTACTTCATCTACGGCTGCCATTCGTGTATCAACGTAGTCACACACCCGGACGGCACCGCGGGAGCGGCCCTGGTCCGGGCACTGCAGCCGCTCGAGGGAATCGAACTGATGAAGCGAAATCGAAGCAATCTGCCTTTGCACCAGCTCTGCAGCGGCCCCGGAAAACTCACAGCCGCTATGGGCATAGATGTGTCCTACAGCGGCGAGGACCTGCTGGGCGACCGCCTCTATCTGCTCGATGATGGCACTGACGTTGGAGAGATCGTCGCCCGCCCGCGCATAGGCATCAAAGTCGCAACCGACAAGCTCTGGCGGTTCTATCCGCCGCGCTACAAGGAGTGGGTATCCAAAGCATAGAGGCAGTGTCCTCCAACAGCAACTACAACGAAAGCTAATAGCCAGTGACTTACGACGGATTCCTGCTCGCGGCCGTGGCCGATGAGCTGAGACAGACAATCCTGCGAGGCCGGATTCAGAAGATCCGCCAATCGAGCGACACGGACGTACTACTCGAAGTGCGGGGGCCCGGCCACACCTATCTGCTCTTCATATCCGTCGATGCCCGCTTTCCGAGGGTCTACCTGACCTCCAGCGCGCCAAAGCCCCTACCCCAACCACCCAACTTCTGCATGGTTCTGCGCAAGTACTGCTCCGGCGCCTTTATCTCCGGCATCAGGCAGGTGCAGATGGACCGCGTCCTCCACTTCGAGCTCACCTCGTCCGAGCACGGCACGCTGACGCTCGTGCTTGAGATCATGGGCAAACACTCCAACCTGATCCTGGTGAACTCGGAGGGCAAGATCCTCGGCGCAGCCAAGCACGTGGGCGCATCCGTCAGCCGTTACCGGCAGGTCCTACCCGGGCGGGAATACATCATGCCCCCCGGAGAACCAAAGGTCGATCCACGACAGGTAACGGCGGCGACATTCAACCAACTCTGCCGCTTTGACGATCAACCGGACGCCGCAACCGTGAAGCAGTGGCTAATGAACACCTTCAGCGGCTTCGGACCGTTCCTCGCCGACGAGATCGTGCTGCGTGCCGCTCTCGATGGAGCCGTGTCGCTTGACAAAGTGCGGGACGAGATCATCGCGCTCGGCGAAATGGCTGGCCGGGGCGCGTATGAGCCCGTGATGATAACCGACGAGCGCGGCGCCGCGCGGATCGTCTATCCGATGCCCTCCGTGCAGTATCCCGCATCACAACAGCATCCGCGCGCCTCCATCAACGAAGCGCTGGATGCGCTGTTCAGAAGCCTTATCACGCGGACTGAGCTTGACGAGGAACGAGCGCAGACCGTCACCGCTATCCGCCGCGCCATGGCCGCCAGAAAGCAGACTCTCAAGTCCATCCAGCGCACGGTGGAGGAAGCGCGCAAGGCGGACCGCTACAGACAGCTCGGGGAAATACTGCTAGCGAACCTGCATCTGGTCGAAAGGAGCGCGAAGTCGGTCACTCTGGCGGACTTCTTCGACCCGGATATGCCGGAAATCGAGATCGAGTTGGACGAGAAGCTGGAACCGCAGGCAAACGCGGAACGCTATTTCAAGCGCTATCGCAAGGCGCGCGACTCGGCGGCTGCCGCGGAGTCCCGCCTGGGCCAGATCGGAGAGGAGACAGCGCTTCTGGCTTCGGCCCTGGAGGACGCCGAGAAGGCAAAGACGGTCGAGGCGCTCCGGGACCTGCGGGCGTCACTGACCAGCGCGGGCCTGCTTCGGCAAGAGGTATCGCACGAGAAGCAGGAGGCGGAGTTCGCGGGCTATCGGATACGGCGGGTGAACACGCCGGAGGGATGGGAGATTCTATACGGCGAGAACTCGACCTCCAATGACTATCTGACCCAGAAAGTCGCTCGCCCGAACGACACGTGGCTGCACGCGCGGCAGATCACCGGGGCGCACGTGATCATACGCATGGCTGGCCGGAAGCCTCCGGTTCCCCGCCCTATCCTGCTGCAGGCCGCTAAGATTGCCGCGACGAACTGCGACGCGAAGCACTCATCGCTGGTGCCCATCGACTACACCCAGCGCAAATACGTCCACAAGCCCCGCGGCTCCGCGCCCGGCTTTGTGATCTACCGCAACGAGAAGACGATAGACATCAACCCAAAACAGTAAGCAAGCCCGCCAAACCGGACTCCCGGACTCGACTCTTGAGCTTGGATTTCCGACTGGCGTTCGCCTGTGAACAACATTTAACTGAAGTTTCAATGTTTTGATGTACAGAAATGGCCTTCTCGCCGTCTTATAATTATGGGGGAGTATTGTCAGCGGATGGTGACCACGCGGGACGCGAACGCAAATTCGCGCCCAGTCTGTCTATGTGTGCAAAACAGACCCCTGCTCAGCACGCGGAGGGAGTCTGTTTTGCGAGATTAGCATTCTGGCGGCGGTTGACTGCCCTGCCCGCCGCGGCGGAGGCTCACATGTAGTAGCCCCTTCTCCTCTGCGCAAGTCGTTCGGCCAGCGGTGGCTCTCCGAATTCGACTTCGCAGCACACGTCTCTTATCCCGGTCTTCTGCTTCAGGAGCCGAACTATCATGTTCATCTCCTCGTGCAGATCGACATCCTGGTGGTAGCCCCTCAGTTTCTGGACGCGGCCGCCGAGGTAGACTACTCCATGTGTCACGTGAACACTTAACTGACCAATATCCACCGGACGCTTGGATATATCCCTTAATACTTCCCGCGTCATCGCGGCATCTACGACTGACACGCCTATCGCCCCCTTCGACCCATCCTGGAATGCTATGGGTTCGGATCCACGAGAACTGGCAAAGTGCCGAGTCAGATACTCTACGGTGTTTATACCCCGCTCTGCCGTAGTTGACGCGTGTCACATGCGGACATCACGGGTCCGCCGCCTGCTCTTCCAAGCAGGTGGCGGTGTGTCAATGTTCACGTGCATTATCTCCCCGGTTGGGGCGAATGTCAATTGGCAGGTTTGGCGATCACGATGTCGGCCTGCGTTCGAGGCAGAATGGCACGGCAGATGGCCCCGCTGGTCACGTCGCAAGTGCTGATGCCCACAACGCTGACCGCAGCGCCCACTGCCGGCTGCACGAGCCCGCCGGATTTCACCCTAACGCTGGTGCCGGCGCCACAGTCCAGATAGAAGTATCCGCTGCCGAGGGAACTGACCTTTCCCCAGGTCTTGACCAGCAGGCCCAGGTTGTTCGCCCCGCGTCCGCCTGTGATGCCTGGCACAAGGCTGCTCAGGGGCGCTCCACCGAGCATATCGCCGCGTATCCCGAACGGCCTCAAAGGTTCGGAGGCCACGCCCAGTGCCTGCACGGTGCCGGTCACGATCTGCCTCTCGCCGTCGAATATGCCGAGATAACCGGTGACGTCCACCACGTCCCCGACATTCACCGTCGCGGTGGAAATTGCGCGGATGGCGCTGGTTCTATCCGCTTCCTCCGCGTAGAAGCCGCCGGGGAACACGGCAGTGACGATCTTGCCGCGCAGGCATACGTTCGTCCCGGGCGCCATCAGCTTGGCTGCGGATATGGTCGCCACATCGGTCGGCGCGCCCTGCTGCGCGAGGGGTGCCACGCACAGACTGTTGATGTAGCCCTCAACACGGGTGTAGAAGAGCACCCCATCGCTGGAATTGCCAAAAACCCTGGGAGCGGTCTGGGGCGTCAGATCGGCCACCAGGCCCGGCTTCGGATCACCGCTGACTACTCCCGTCGGGCTCAGGGTCGTATAGTAAACGTCCGAGTTGCCCGCAAGCTGCGACCGGTAGTCCTCCCACACTGCCTGGAAGCCGGCCCCGTCCCAGCAGGTGGATGGACGCGCCTTCGCGGTACTTCCGCTATCGATGTTGATACCTGAAACATCGATGACGGTACCGCTGGAGTTGACGCGGCATCCGGCAATCCTATAGCCGTCGGACCACGTAACCAGGTAGTTGCCGCCGCCATGCAGGATGAACGGGTTGGTCTGGTTCGTGGAGGTGGCCGGCATTGGAATGCCGACGGCAGGAGACGGCGCGCCGGCAGACGTAACCCTTGCGCCATAGATGAGAGGATAGCCGAAGCGATAGTCTTCCCATACTACGAAGTAGTCGGTGCCATCTGAAGCAGCCCGCGGCTTAGCCTGGTTGCCCGTATACATGCTTATCGCGCCGGACACTGCCGTAACACTGCCGGTGGCGCTCACGATCGCCCCGTATATGTCCGTGAAGTAGTACGGGGCAAGCGCGTTGCGTGAGTCCTGCCACACAACCAGAAAACCGCTGCCGTTCGACGTCACGCACGGGGCCTGCTGGATGTCGACTGCGGTGCAGATAGCAATCGGCGCGGGGTCCAGTGGAGTCAGGCCGGCATTGAGCCGAAGTCCCCTGATATCGAGGTTGGTCTCCTGATATGTCTCATTGCCGCACCACACCAGCAGGTAGTGCGATCCATTCCAGGCAATGCTCGGCTGGCTTTGATTGCCGGAGTAGACGAAGCCGGTGATGTTGATGGCAGTTGTTGTGAGCACGGTGCCGTCATAGGCCACCCTGGCCCCCATGATGCACTCTTTGCCACCTACGTCCTGACTCCAGACAACGGCATACTCACTGCCGTTATCTGCAACCGAGTAGTCCGACTGGCACTTCTGACCGAGAGACACGACTGTTCCCGTTGAGGGCGTGACCAATCCGCTGGCGGGCACTCCCGCAATGAACGTGTCATTTCCGGCCAGGCTCAGGTTGTTCCAGCCAACAATGAAGCCTCCGGTCAGGCGCCTGCAGATGCCAAGTCCACTGGAGCCGGCTGAGCCATTGTAGATGGTCACTCCTGCAGGATCGAGGACGCTGCCTGCGGTGCTGATTCGTGCCCCGCGCACATTGCGGGTGGACCGCTCGCGCCATACGGCCAGGATCCTGTTGCCGTCGAACGCCACAGCCGGCAGTTCCTGGTCTCCCGTCCCGGACGCGATCACGATGCCGTTTCTGTCGAGCACGATTCCGGTGGAAGTGATGCGAGAGCCGTAGATGTCACACGTGGTACCGTCGCCCCGGTAGTCCTCCCACACGACCATGCAGTTGGAACCGAGGGAGCAGACTCGCGGGGCCGACTGCATTCGCGGGCTGCCGCTAACGCCTGTCGAGTCGCAGGAAATGAGGTAATCCCCTGTCATTCGAATGCCGTTGTTGGCTACGCGGCAGCCATAGATGTCAGCGTCCGTGGAAGCGATGTTGCGGTAGTCGCGCCAGACGACGATGTAAGTTGCCCCATTGTGGGTGATGTCCGGGGTCTCTTCATTGCTGCCGGGCTGAGTGACGATTCCCGTGACTCGTGACAGAATGCCGTTCCCGGCAAGGGAAACACCGTAGATGTCCAGCGAGCCGCCTCTGGAATCCTGCCAGACAACCTGCCAGTTGCGGCCGTTGCTGGCAACTCTGGGATAGGCTTGCGACCCGGCAGTTCCAGAGAGGCAAATGCCCTGAGGGTCTATCACAACGCCGTCGGCGGTGACGCGGGCTCCGTATATATGCTGCGCGCCCAGTCTGCGATCACCCCAGACGACCAGGTATTCGGTGCCGTTCCACGCGACGGCGGGATCTGTCTGCTCGGATTGGTTCTGGCAGATTGGTATGGCCGCGGGGTCCATAATCGCGCCTGAAGCGTCCAGCCTGCAGGCGAAGATGTCGGACTGGCCTCCTCGCGTGTCACGCCAGACGGCGAGATAGCCATTCGCTCCTGCGGCGATCTCGATGCTGTCCTGATTGCCTGGCGCGGCATCAAAGACCGGGCATATACGAGTCTCCGGCCCAACGATAGGGCTTGCCGCACAAGGAAGCGCGGCAAGCACGAGCATAAGAGCGACAACAGAATACCTCATCAGACGGTGCATCGGGAAATCGTCCTCCTTAGACAACTTCAAGAAGTTGGTCTATGCAGCAGATATGGGTTCGTGCGCCCGTGACGGGTTAATGCCCGCCTGGCACAAAGCGTCATCAGTATACCCGCAGCACAACCGCACAAACCCTGCTCTATGATGATTTGTTGACGCCGCTACAAGCTGAACCATAACTGCGGCTCAGCTTCAGACACTTCTTACGTCTAATTGCCAAACTCAGGCGGAAGTTGGCACATATCTTGCACACTCATCTGTCTTGTCGATTCACGTGTTGACAGGCACGTGGACCGGCGTCTATCCACGGAAACGTGGATGCAGTTCCGAGTCCATTGAGCAGCCAGCGCTCGAGCCCCGGCGTATGCACTCCGTGTACTGCCGGGCGAACCAGCACAAGGAGGACAAAGTAATATGCGAGCGTTGCTTACGGCCGCTGTCGTGCTGGCGGTCGGGCTCGGGCTATGTTCGGCTGCATTGGCCGAGGCGTGGAGCGCCGAGGTGTATGCGTCCCCCGGCTTGCCCGGCACGAACTCCTGGACATACACTGTGCGCAACACCAGTTCTGCGTCTTACTACTCTCTCTGGGTTTTCACCATTGAGGTGGACGAGGCGTGCGAGGTGTTGAGCACAGTCACTCCCGAAGGGTGGTCCGTGGACACGAGCGAACCACACTTCATAACCTGGATGCACCTGACCGACGCAGTGCCGGCCGGATCCCAGCTCGAGGGCTTCGAGGCCGTCTTCAGCGCCGAACCGAAGTCACAGGCATTTACGGCGCTTTTCTACGATGACCTGTACTTCACGTGCCCATACGTCGAGGGCTTAGTGACCGTAGGGGCAGTGCCGGAGCCAACCAGCGCTCTGGTCCTGCTGACAGGATGCGGTCCACTAGCCGCTCTCTTATGGAGGCGGAGAGTTCGGTTCTGAGACCTCGATCCACGCGCTGAGCGCGGATCCGACTGACAAGCGAATGCCCGCCCGGCAACCCGGGCGGGCTTTTCTACGCCCTGGAAACAACGAACCGCCCCAAGCACACGGATCTCGATCCCCCCTTACAAAGGGGCGCTGCGAGCGAGTCTGTCAACTCTGCCCGTACGAAGCGTGCAGCGACGCGAGTGCTTTGACTCCCCCCTTACGATACGAAGGGGTGTAGCAACACGAGTGCTTTGACTCCCCCCTTACGAAGGGGGGATGAAGGGGGGTTCGCACCTTTGGCTAGCCGCTAGTGCATGATCTTCGCCGAGCGCCCGGGAAGCCGAAGCAGGAGGACAGTCCAAACAACCTCCCCCGGCCCCTCCTTCGTAAGGAGGGGAGTGTCTCACTTCTCTGCGTAAGGGCGGGAGTGCTTCACTTCTCCTTCGTAGGAGGGCGGGAACGACGGTTCTCCTTCAGCAAGGAGGCGAACCTCAATCCCCTTACAAGAGCGTGCAGCGACGCGAGTGCTTTGACTACCCCCTTACGATACGAAGGGGTGTAGCAACACGAGTGCTTTGACTCCCCCCTTACGAAGGGGGGATGAAGGGGGGTTCACACACCTTTCGCGCGCTGCTAGTGCATAATCTTCGCCCAGGCACTTGGAAAATCGAAATCGGGCGTGCGTTCGTCGGTGTGGCAGGAACGGCAGGTTTCCTCGTGCACCTTTCCGAACCCTTTGGCCGGAGCAGCAACATGCTCAACGGCCGGTCCGTGGCAGGCCTCGCACTGCACATTGGCCAGTTGGGGCGTGTCCTTCATATTGCTGAAGCCACCGCGGCTCATCGCTCCGGTAACATGACAGCGCACGCATTCAGGATCGAACTCCTGCTTAGTCTTGCGCAGTGTCTCGGCAGCGCGGGCGTGCCGCGACTCAGACCAGATCTGGCTTATCTCCGGATGACATTCGGCACAGGCCGCCGCGCCGGCGTAGTTGGTCCTATGCAGTCGCTTTCGCATCTCGACGAGGTTCAGGCCCCTTTTCTCAAGCAGCGCCTCTGCCTGCTTCTTGAACGCGGCCGAGCTGGCCAACACCGCCGTCTTGACGTCCTCATTGTAGGCGTCGTAGATCCTGACCATCTCCGGGTCCTCGTCGTATGTGCGGTCGAGATACATCAGGTTGTGCTTCACCGACTTTATCTTTGCGTCCGGGCCCAATTGCAGGCTGAGGCGGCCCAGGCACCAGTTCGTAGAGGTCTCCGACTTGACCAGGAAAGTCTTCCCGATCTTCTCAACGGGGGCAGACACTATGTTGGACTCCTTGGACGGGAACAGCCTGTCCTGCGTGTGTCTGTGCGTGGCCAGTATGAGGTCCACGCCGCTCACCTTCGCCAGTTCGTCCTCTGGCTGGATGACTCCGTGGTAGACCACCACAACCAGGTCGCACTGCGGGCGGATTTGCTTGATGATGGGCGGAAGCGCCTTGGACGGCAGCTTGACTGTCTCGCCGAATGAAGTCTGCAGCCACGGATCGCATACGGACTGGCCGACGAGACCGATCAGGCCGACCCGCAGTCCGCCGGTAGTCTTGACGATGGCGTAAGGCCGGAACAGCGGCTTGTCCTCACCCATCTTGTGCAGATTGGCGCAGACCAGCGGAGCCTTCAGGGACTTGAGCTTATCGAGATAACGAACGCCGCGAACGCCGAGTTCGGCCTCGCCGGGCACTATCAGATCGTATTTGAGAAGACCGAGCGCCTTTGCAGCTACCTTTGCCTTGAGTTCGGCCTGAAAACCGGTGTCGCCGCAGACGTCTCCACCTTCGACAAGCACCACATCAGGGGACTTGGCCCGTATCGACTTAAGCAGCGTCATCTCGCGCCCGTAACCACCGAACCGGAACTTGGTGCAGTTGCAGGACCTGATCTGGCCGCCTGCGGAGGCTGTATAGAGCAGTTCCAGGGCGGTGGGGCGTTTGGCGGGCTGCTTGGCCGGCGTAACCGCCTTTGCCGAAGCGGCGGGCTTGGCTGCCGGGGCAGGCTTTTTCGCGCTGGATGACTTTGCCGCTGCCGGTTTGGCCGGGCGTGTAGTAGTGGTCTTCTTAGGCTGCGCGGCGAGTGAGATGATTGCAAACGCGAGCCCGAGGATGAGAAACGCGGACGTATTGATGCGTGTCATTGCCTGAATTTGCCCCCTTTTGCGTTCAGACGCGCCGGAGCCGGTGTCACTGCAGCAGTTGTCGCTCCTGCAGAACACCGGCTTGAGCGCTGGTAAGCCCGAGCTAGCTGCCCGGCTTGGTCTGATACGGCTTTTTCTTCATTGCAGTCGCAACCCTTTGGTCGGGCATGGGTCTGATCTCATAGCCTTTCGGCAGTTCGAAGAGAGAGTCGGAAACCTTGACTCCTTCTTCGAACACAGTATATGTGGCGACCATCGTGTCTACGGTCTTGTGCTTGCCCTTCATCCAGAGTTTGACGGGCTTCCTGGACTTCGCGTCTACCCAGAGCTTGCAAAACCTCTTGGTAGTCGGCTCTGTATAGGAGTACACTTCACACAACTGCTTGCCGACTTTCTCGTTTGCCAGCTTCTTCGCCTTGACGTGGCTAAGAAAGACCTTGGTCGAGCCTGTCGGTCCCGGCAGTAGAGCGGTCGGATTGCCGCGGGGAGTACCCGCGGGGTACTTGCCCGCGATCTTCTGCCAGGGATGGATCAGGAACACGCCCTGGCTATTTTTGATCACCGTGATCGGCAGTCTTGCGCTCTTCATATCGCAGCGCATGTCCTTGCCTTTGATCCATACCTCACGGGTGCCCATGTCGCCAAAAGATTCCGACTTGAGCTTTATCTTGTAGTGTAGTGTCGCCGGAACGGCGGCCTCGGCGCAGGACATAATGCCCAAGCCGATAACGGCGCTGATCAGAAGAATGAATCGTTTGACATTCACTGTTCTCTCTCCGTCTAATGCCTCGACCTGTGTAGGTGGTTCTTGCTTGTCTCCCCACGGCCCCTTGGTGAAAGCTCAGAAACTCGTAGTCCAGTGGACTGAATTGATAGATTCTCTAGTTGGGGGGAGCCGGGGTACCGGCTCCCCAAGGAACATAGACACCCGGCTAAGCCGGGGGCCGATTACTTCTTCGGCTGGCCGATGCCAGTGGTCTGAAGAATGTACTCGACGTCGATGAGCAGCTTGCAGCACGCCGGGTTCTCGGCGCTGTTCGCGATACCCGTGCCAGGTCCGGTCGGGTTCGGGAACGCGGGCGATACGTCGATGCAGGCATCCATGACTTCCAGCTCGAAGTCAGCGAGGATGAAGGAGGCCAGGCACAGATCGCAAACGTCAAACGCGTCCTGTGCGGCAGCCAGCTTGGCCTGCAGTATCTGGTAGAGCGGCTCGTCGCTCACCAGCGGCACTTCGTCGAGGCCGAACGGCAGCTCGTGGAACAGCTCGAGCAGCAGGCTGAGGCTCTCGATCGTAGCGTCTACGTGCCACACCCAGTTCTCAACGTGAACCCAGGAAGGCGGGTTCGGGCCCATGCCGTCATCGTCGAAGAGGTTCGGCGTTCCATAGAGAATCGACAGGGTGAATGTGGTGGAAGGAAGCTCGTACATAAGAGGCCACCACAGACGAATGTTAGGCGTACCCTGCTGGCAGATCGTGTGCTCAGGGAACATCGGCGTGCCATTGTTGTCCTGGCACTGAATGTGCGGCGGGGTCACCTTGGTGAGGGTGACGTTCTTGATCGTCCATTCCTGCCCGGTAACCTGGGCGGCAGCGACGAAGTTGCACCACGCGGGGCAACCAGGGTCAATGCACAGAATGCCAGGGGCAGCGCTGATGACCGGGTCGGTGCCGAGGAAATATCCGGCGAAGCATCTCGCATCGGAGGTCGCAGGAACAGCCTGATAGACCTGCTCAACATGCGTGATCGGAGTCGTTGTGACGCGAGCCGCGAAACTCGGCACAGCGATCAACATGGTCAATGCCAAGACCAGAATCAGAATCCTTTGCATCTTGTTATAGCCTCCTTTGAGGTATACAGAGAAATGGTTTTTTCGTGCTGCTGATACTACTGCCCTGTCACAGCGCGTGCAGCACCGGCGCGCTTTGCGACGTTCGGACAGGCCAATGCTCGTTGCTTCATTGCCTTACCAAACGCTGACAGACCGTTCAACTGTCCAAGCCGATACCAGACCACCTCCTCGACTAGACTTTGCTGGGCGGGCTCCGATCCTACGGGCTCACCGTCTGCAGGGTGGTTCGCTTAGACAGCCAACTCGGCGCAACTTGACATCTGTCCTGGCACCGACTAGAATGCAGGTGGCCGACAAAGCGATCCCTACCCAGACCGTTTTTGGAGGCCGCGGCTGGGAAGCGCAATCTTCTCAGCCCTTTTCTTTTTTGACAGGTTTGGCGGCACAGCCGCCGGCCCATCTTCCCGGACCACGCTTGCGACCTCTTCCAGCGGGTCTGAACGCCAGCCTGCTAAACGCCAGTTAAGAGCCCAGGCGTTTCGCTGCTGGGGTTCCTGGGAAAGAATGGACCATTCGTCCATTGATGCTTGCAGCGAACGGTTGCCCGCTACAATGACCAGCCCAGGCAAAATACCCAGCGGGTTCCAGCTTTCAAACCTGCCATGCATACACTTCTTTCACCGCTGTCACCAGCCCATCCATAAGCTCATATATATTAATGTGCGCCTCGCCACACGGTCACACAAGCTCTGCTATTCACAGTTATTGCACACCTTCAACTCATCTGTTTCGCGTTATGGCACGATAATTGCAGAGTGTCTGCCTGGCATAACGGTTCAAAGGGTAGGGATCGATATGAACACACGCACCGAAAGCACGTACAAGTACATCCGGGCTGCCACTGCATGGGCTGCCGCCGTCATCTTCTTGTCGGGGTTAAGCACAACCGCCGCCGCAGCCCCGCAGGTGCCGATGACGCGTTATGACACTCAGTCCACGGGGCGCGCCAAGAGCAGCACGCACGAACCAGAATACGAGTGGTCGATCACGGCGAACTCGCCTACGACACCGGTGATAGGCGCGGATGGGACTATCTACTTCGGCACGGCCGACAGGTGTTTCTATGCTTACACCGGCGAAGGCACGCTCAAGTGGATGTACCGGACGGATGCCGGCATAATGTCCAATTCGGCCATCGCGCCGGACGGCACGATCTACGTTGGGACGGTGGGCCGGCTCGTCGCTCTGACAAGCGATGGGACTGAGAAGTGGTCGTCTCCGTTCAGGTTCACCGCTTCGTCCTCTCCTGGCTCTATCGTGGTTGATGGCACGGGGACAGCCTATTTCGGCGCCGATGATAAGCGTCTTTATGCGGTGAACCCTGACGGCACCTTGAAGTGGAGCTGCACCACGGGCGGCGCTATTCGCTACGGGGTAAGCATCGCGCCGGACGGGTCCACGATCTATGCAACGGCCACCGACGGGCGTGCCTACGCGATCGACGCCGCGAGCGGCACGATCCTGTGGAAGTCCGACGCCATATCGGCGATATACAACTGCGCGGTGGCTGACGATGGGACTTTGTATGTCGGGTCGAGCAGCGGGAAGCTGTATTCATTCTCCGCGACCGGCTCTCAGAACTGGACATTCCAGATGCAGAGCAAGGTGACCTGCGCTCCCGCCATTGGAGCCGATGGCACGATCTACGTAGGCAGTCAGGATATGAATCTCTATGCGCTGAGCGCGCTCGGGCAGGAGATATGGCACTTCAGGACGGGCGGACCCATATACTCAGCTCCCACCATAGATACCGATGGCAGCATCATTTTCGGGGCCTGGCCGGGTAAGCTCTGCAGCCTGGATCCCGTAGACGGCGCGTTGGAGTGGTACTACAACCTGGGCACATACATCTATGCGCCACCGATACTGGACGGCGCAGGAGCCGTGTATATCGTCGGGGTCGATGGCACCATAACGAAGTTGTCGCCTCATCCCGAGCCGTCCGCCCTCTGCGCGTTGGGAATGCTGTTGACCGCGCTGGGGGCCAAGTCGGCCATCAGACTGAGACGACGCTCTTAGGAAGTCGGAATTTGCTGAGAGTGGTGTGGACAGCAAGCTGCCCACGCCACACTGCTTTGTACC
>MTKY01003351.1_pt1 | contig 14487 bp, 11 predicted proteins | sample 1042731 | NCBI WGS metagenome assembly MTKY01 (sample SAMN06212206, study PRJNA360538) | anaerobic digester metagenome | biome: Wastewater treatment plant; material: sludge; isolation source: anaerobic digester fed with sludge from wastewater treatment plant | place: Denmark: WWTP Soeholt ... | reverse complement strand
GCATACGGCCACCGTCAGCGCGGTGCCCATCCACACGTTTGGCCACGGGATCACGCACGGGAACGATATTCCCACAATCCGCTCGGTGATTTCCGCGGCGCTCCACGACGCCTGGATTCCCAGCGCCACGCCCATCACGCAGCCCAGAAGACCCAGCGAAATCGCTTCGGCCAACACCAGCCGCACGATCTGCGACTTGGTCGCCCCGACCGCCCGCAGAACGGCGATCTGCCGCGTCCGCGCCGTTACGCTCGCCATCATCAGGTTCGCCACGCCGAATGCCGCCACTGCCAGCGACACCGCCGGCATGGCCGTCATCAGCAGGGTCACCTCCCGGATGTCCCGGTCGATCCTCTGCTTCAGCAGCCGGACGGAGCCCACGATCGCCTCCGGCCGCCCCAACTGGCCGGCCGTCTCCAGCACCCGCTGCAATACCAGCCGCTCGCAGAACGCCGCCCAGCGTTCGGCCGGTCGCAGCGCGTCCCATTCCTCCGCCACGGATTGCAGCACGATCCGATAGCGCTGCACCGTCTGTACGGCCAATGCGTCAAACGGCGCCGACGGGTCCGCCAGCCGGGCCCGCAACTGCGGCACCACGGCTTCCAGCACCGATCGTTCGTTCGGCAGCGACGCCTGCCAGTCGATCATCGCCTGAAACGCGGATCGCGCGTCGATGCCCGGCGGTGCGGCCGCGTCAAATGCCGCCGGGCGGTGCGCTGAGGGCAGGGTGACATTCAGCATGAACATGCCCATGTCCCGCAGCCCGAAGCATCGATCGGCGTCGGCGATGGTCCCCAGCACCGACGCCGAGGCCGCCCGCACCATGTAGCTGTCCGCCTGGAAATACGTCACGGCGATGTCCAGAGCCGGGGATTGCACAATGCCGGCCACCTCGAACGACGCCGTCCGACCGCCCGCCCGAATGAGGATCTGGTCGCCCAGCGACACGTTCAGCGTGTGGGCCGCTTCCGGCGGCAGCAGTACGTACCCGCCGCGCTGCAGCTTGGCGGCCGCGTCTTCCAGGTTGCCCTCCAGAAAGCTGATCCGCATCATGGCCAGCACGGGGGCCAGTTCGCCGGCCACAAACGTCCCCTGCAGCCATCCGGTTCGGGCGATCTCTCCTTTGGCCCACGGCGCCCGCGGGTTGGGCGTGCGAAGGTGGCACGCGACATCGCTCACCACCATCAGATCGCGGATCCCGGGCAACTCGCCGCGCTCCACCGCCTGCTCCACCTTCATCCGCGCTTCCGCGGAGAACCGATTGCCGCTCCAGACGAACGCTTCCGGCATAGCCTTCGGAAAATCCCAGGCGGCGATGATCCCCTCGCTCCGGGCGGAGATGTATACGATGAGCGACAGCCCGACCATCAGCATCCAGCACACGCCTGCGCTGCGCCACGGGGCGCGGCGCACCTGGTCCTGAGCCAGCCGCCGCTTCAACCTCAGCAGCGGCGCCACCAGTGCCACAACCGGCCCGCCGATCAGCCACACCATGGCCGGCGTGAGCAGCACGAACCCCCCGTAGACCGAGGCCACGCTGGCGAACGCCACTCCCGGCTCAAACCAGGCTTGTGAGGGCGTATGCCGGACCATGCCGTTGTGCGCCAGGATCAGCGCCACGCCCGCCAGCGCCGCCACCGCCATCCACCCTGCACGGCCCGGCTGGGACTCCGGGTTCGCCGCCGCCAGCGGCGACACCCGCGACACCTGCACCAGCAGCAGCGCGGCACTGAACAGCGTTGTGATCGCCCCACCGGCAATGGCCAACCCCACGCCCCAGCGGCTGATCGTCACGCCCTGCACGTACTCCGGCACGAACGACGCCCCGATCTGCGTCAAACCCACGCCGATCGGCAGCCCCAGCGCAATGCCCGCCGCACCCAGCGGCACCACCTCCACCAGCACCAGCACGCACAACTGCCGTCGCGTCATCCCCACACATCGCAGCATCCCGAGCTGGCCGATGCGCTCGATCAGCCCCATGCTCATCGTGGTCACGATGATGAAGAACGCCGTCAGCATCGCCACGAACGCCACCAGCACCAGCACCATGTGCGTGATCCGCTCGGCCTCTTCGAGCTGCTGAATGCGGGCCTCCGCCGTCGTCACTTCCGCCGAGATTCCCCGCGCGGACAGTCGGTCGATGACGCGCTCGGCGGCGCGGCGCACCGACTCGACGGAGTGGTCCGCCAGGATCAGGTCGATCACGGTCACCTTGCCGGGCTCTTCTCGGAGGTTCTGCAGATCCGGCAGCGGTACGAGCACCGTCGGGTACTGAAACTTCGCCACCCGGTGCAGGTGCATCAGGCCGATCACTGTGAAGGGTTCTTCCGGCTTGCCCCAACCGGACCGCAGATGAACGGTGTCGCCCAGACGCAGACCCAGCCGGTCGGCCGTCTGCGCTTCCATCAGGATGACGCCGACCTGACCCACCTCGATCTGCCGGCCCTGCAGCCCCTGCACCTCGCGGAACTCGTACTCCACGCGCGGATCGATGCCGATCGCGTCGACCGGTTCGGCATCGGTGATCGCGGCCGACGTGTCCGGATCCGGGTGCTCCGGGCGCGGAGGCACTACCAGCTCCATCCGGCGTTTCAGCCGGGCGCTGACCCGGGCCACGTTTTCCAGGCCCGCCAGTTCGCCGGCCAGCGACTGCGGCAGGCTGCCCCAGTGCCCAAGTGCCGGCTCGATGCTCACATGGCTTTTGCCCAACCAGCGCGTGATGAGTTGATCGCCGATGCTGCGCCGCACGGACTCGTAGAAGCACGTGACGGAAACGACCGTCGCCACGCCCAGGGCGATCGCCAGCGTCGCCGCGGTCGTCCGGCCGGGTTTAACCCGCCAGTTCCGTATAGCGAGCCGCCACCAGTGCCGCATCGCCCGACCCCCCGGGTTGAATCTCGCCCACGATCCGCCCGTCTTTGAGCACGATGATCCGGTCGGCCAACGCGGCGCCAACCGCTTCGTGCGTTACCGCCACGATCGTCCGCTGCTGCTGCGACGCCAGCCGGCGCAACAGTTGCCAGACCTCCTGGGCGTGACGCGAGTCCAGATTGCCCGTCGGCTCATCCGCCAGCAGAATGGCCGGGTCGTTCACCAGCGCCCGCGCCACGGCCACCCGCTGCTGCTCTCCGCCCGACAGCGCCGCCGGGCGGTGCGTCGCCCGGTGGGTCAGATGCACCGTTTCCAGCAGGGCCCGCACCTTCGGCGCGACGACGTTTCCATTCTCTCCGTCCACCATCAGGGGCAAAGCGATGTTCTCCTCCGCCGAGAGGCTCGGCAGCAGGTTGAACGCCTGAAACACCACGCCCAGCCGGCGGCGACGGAACACCGTCCGCGCCCGATCGTTCATGCTCGTCAGATTACGCCCCTCGATGATGATCTGTCCGGCCGTCGGCAGGTCCAACCCCCCCAGCAGGTGCAGCAGGGTGCTCTTGCCCGAACCGCTGGCTCCCATGATGGCCACGAACTCGCCGCGCGCCGCCGTCAGATCCACGCCGGTCAATGCGTGAACAACGCCCCCGGCCCCGGCATAGTCCTTCCGCAGGCCGCGTACCTCCAGGATCAGGTCCATCTCCCGCATTCTACGCCTCCCGCCGCCTCCGTGCCATTCGTACCAGTCCCCTTTGTGCCGGGATTCCTCTATGTCTTCGACCCCGCGGGACAATCCCGGAGCAGTCATCGACGGATTCGCCTTGGCGCCTGTCGTGGCGGTTTTTTCGGGGGTCATTCCGGACTATACTTCCGGCATGCGCAGAACCACGCGCGAACCGGACCCGCGCATGATGGCACGCGCACTTCTGCTCGCCAGGCGCGGTCAGGGACGAGTGGAGCCCAACCCCATGGTGGGCTGCGTGCTCGTGCGAGCCGGACGGATCGTGGGGGAAGGGTGGCACCGTCGTTTCGGCGGACCTCATGCCGAGGTCGAGGCTTTGCGCCGCGCCGGTCCTCGTGCCAACGGGTCCACAGCCTACGTCAGCCTTGAACCCTGCTGCCATCACGGAAAGACGCCACCCTGTACCGAAGCGCTGCTGGACGCCGGCGTGGCTCGCGTGGTGGTCGCGATGCTGGACCCGAACCCGCTCGTTTGCGGCGGGGGAGTGCGGAGGCTGCGCAAGGCCGGTGTGCGAGTGGACGTGGGTCTGCTGGAAGAGGAGGCCCGCTCCGTGAATCGTCCGTTCTGCATGCGCATCCAGACCGGCCTGCCCTGGGTGATTCTCAAATGGGCACAAAGCCTCGATGGCCGGATCGCCACGCGCACCGGCCAGTCGAAGTGGATATCGTGCGAAGCCTCTCGCCGACGGGTCCACCACCTGCGTGCCCGCGTGGACGCCGTCCTGATCGGTTCGGGCACCGCGCTGGCGGACGACCCATTGCTCACCGCCCGCGACGTGCCGGTTCGTCGCGTCGCCACGAGGGTTGTGCTTGATTCTCGCTTGCGCCTGCCCGTCTCCAGCAGGCTGGTCCAGACGGCCGGAGAATTCCCAACGCTTGTCTTCACGTCCCGCCGGGCCCTCACGGCCCAGGGTCGACGGGCCGAGTCCCTCAGAAGGCACCAGGTGGAGCTTGTTGCGTGCCCCACCAGCCGCACCGGCATCGCCCTGCGACCCGCCCTGCGGGCACTTGTTCGCCGCGGTATGACCAATGTGCTCGTGGAGGGCGGCAGCCAGGTGCTCGGTGCTTTCTGGGATGCCCGATTGGCGTGCGAGACTTACGTGTTTGTCGCCCCGGTTCTTCTCGGGGGCCTCCGCGCCCTTCCCGCTCTAGGCGGCACCGGCTCAGCCGCCGTGGGCGAAGTCGCGCCACATTCGCACGAATTTACGCGCATTGGGTCAGACCTGCTTTATCATTCTATTTTACAGTAGATTGCCACGAATCATGAGGGTGATGCCAGAGCCTCATTCCTGCATCGCTTTAAGTCAAACGCCTTCCACAGCCGATTCTGAGAACAGGGCAATCGCCTGACCCGAGGCATCCGTACTGTGCAGTAGGGTGACGCGCGGGCCGTTGCGGGGAGGAAGCAGGAGGCAGGCATGTCGGTGAACGTCGAGGAGGAGCCACGGGCCAGACGCCGGATTCCGTCGATCCGGCCACCAGCGCACCCGGTCGAAACGGAAATCGAGCGGCGAATTGAACAACTCACCACTCGGGCAGTGGACGGCTTCGAGGAATGGGTCAACAGCTTGTGGCAGCGAGCTTCCAGCGCCTCGTAAGCATCTCAGAAGAAGAGAATTGTGTCGTTCTGCGACACGTTGCGCGCTGCCTCAGCCCATTCACATATGCAACGGAGGGGGCTTTGGATATGCTTACCCAGTTTGCGTAACCGGATTGACTTGACGCTTCCATCAGCACTCCCCATAATGACGCTCCTGGAGCTTTGTTCATGGCGTTGGATGCTATAACCTTCTATTCAGGCGAAGGTTATGAAAGGTCGCTTAAAACTGCGTCCGAAGCGTTTCAACGTGGCGGCCTGGTGATTTTCCCGACCGAGACGGTTTATGGAGTCGGCGCGCGGGCGGACATTCCCGCGGCGGTCGCCCGGCTGCGAGAGGCAAAGCAGCGTACGGATGAGCAGCCGTTTACGGTCCATATCGGCCGGCGCGATGATGTGGACCGGTTCGTGCCGAAAGTCAGCGCGATGGGGCGCCGATTGATCCGGCGAGGGTGGCCGGGGCCAATTACGATTCTGTTTCCGGTGGATGACGCCGGCGACGCCCCGATCGTCCAAGAGTTGGGTGCCGCCGCGGCCCGCGCGATGTACCACGAGGGATTTGTCGGCCTCCGGTGCCCGGATGACGACCGGGCCCGCGAGTTGCTGAACGAGGCCGGCGGTCCGGTGGTGGCGGCCAGCGCCAACGTGGCGGGCCAGTCGGCGCCGCGAACCGTGGCCGAGGCGTTGCGTACGCTTAAGGGAAAGGTGGACGTGGTGCTGGACGGCGGGCCGACGCGGTTGTCCGTGCCCTCCACGATCGTTCGGCTGGACGGAACGGGGTATCGGGTGTTGCGCTCGAGCGTTTACGATGAGGCCTCGCTGCGCCGGCTGACGGCGTTGAACATTCTGATGGTCTGCACGGGCAATACGTGCCGCAGCCCGATGGCGGCGGCGATGGGCGGGCAACTGCTGGCCGAGCGGGTCGGCGGTCGGGCGGACGTGTTGGCGGCGCGTGGCGTGACCATTCGATCGTGCGGAGTGTTTGCCGCGGAAGGGTCGCCGGCGTCGGCCGAAGCGGTGGAAGTGATGTCGCGGCGCGGCCTGGACTTGTCCGGGCATCGATCGCAGCCGTTGACCGCGGAGCTGATCAACCAGGCGGATTACATCTTCGTCATGACGCAGAGCCATCTGGACGGCGTGATCCGAATCGTGCCTTCGGCGCAGGACCGTTGTCGGCTGTTGTGTGACGGCGAGGTGGACGATCCGATGGGCGGTTCTACGGAACGATATGCGCAGTGCGCGGTGCAGTTGGAGGCCGGTCTGCGCGAGCGGTTGAAAGAGGTGGAAATATGAAAATCGCACTGTCCAGCGATCATCGCGGATTTCTCGCCAAACAGCATATGGCCGAGGCCCTGCGCCGGGCGGGGCATGACATCCACGACTTCGGCTGTGACACGCCCGAAGTCTGCGACTATCCCGACCCCGGCTTGAAGGCGGCGGAGGCGGTCGCCGAGGGGCAGTGCGACCGGGGCATCCTGTTCTGCGGGACCGGCATCGGCATGTCCATCACCGCCAACAAAGTGCGGGGCGTACGGGCGGCGGCGGTCCACGATGAATTGACGACCACGCTGTCACGCAAACACAACGACGCCAACATCATCTGTCTGGCCGCCGACCTGATGGGAGAGGAGCTTATGCGCCGGGTGATCGATGTGTTTCTGAAAACCGATTTTGAGCGCGGCCGCCATCAGCGTCGCGTCGACAAAATCGCCGCGTACGAAAGCCGCAACGGCCAAGCCGGCTGAGACCGGACGCGGCGCCGGCCGAGGTTCATCCCCCCCTCCAAAAAAAGAAACCTGTTCCGGCGAGCTTGCGCATACGTGGCGGCGAAGCGCACGTACCCGGCTCGCAGGGGTTCGGTGTGCCTGTCGGCGAGGTTACGTCACACGGAGCACCTGCCATCCGGTGTCGGGTTCCGGCGGCAGAAAACGGCCACGCGCGGTACCGGATTCCACCATCTCGCAGCGTCAGGTCATGGCACCTGCGTGGTGAGGCCGACGGCACGCTGCCGCAGGTTGGTGCATCAGTCCTTCGCGTTCACGCCCAGATGATCGCGCAGAGCATTCACCAAGGGCTCCTGCGTGGGGTTGGGTGCATGGGTCTTGGAGTCGAAGAAGGACGAGTACGCAAACAGACAGAAGTTGCCGGTTCCTTCTTCCGCGGCCTGGACGAGGGGAAGCAACCGCTCGGGCGAACCGGCCCGGTAGGCTCCAATGCCTTGTGCCACCGCAACGCCATCGGGCATATCTTCCCAGGGGCTCATCCGCTCGGTGAACGCCGAAACGTCGACCGTGTAGTTCATCGGATAGACCACGTCCACCAGCCGCTCGTCCACCCAGCGGCGGCTGTCCTGGAAATACCGCTCGCGGGACCGCTCCGGGTCGGCGCCCACGGCAACCGTCAGGGCGGTGTGCGGCCGGGTTTGTTGAATCATCCGCCGGATTTCCCGGACCAGCTCCGTGAGCTGATCCGCCCGCCACTGCGTCCAGCGCTGCGGTTCATCGTCGGGAGCCAGGCCAGACGCGGCGTGATAGAGTTCCAGCGTTCGGGCATCGCGGGGGTAGTCGATGTCGGAACCCGGCGGGATGACCGGCGGTTCGGACGGAAATCGGATATAGTCCAGATGCAGCGCATCGATATCGTACCCGGCGACGATTTCCTCGAACACATCGACGAGATACTCCCGTACTTCCGGCAGGCAGGCGTTAAGGCTGACGTAGAAGGAGCGCTGGAGCTCCTGCCGCTTGCCGTACTGGTCGTACCAGAACCACTCCGGGTGCGTGTGGTAGAGCTGGCTCGGGCAGGTCGGCGGGCGGCTGCCCCGCCAGGCGGGCAACACGTTCACCCAGGCTTCCAGGCGAAGCTTGCGCTTGTGGGCCTCGCGCACGGCCACCCCCAGGGGGTCGTATCCGGGATCCTGGAAATCAAACCGCTCTGACCACGGTTCGAGACTGGACGGGTAGAAGGCGGTGCCGTTCCCGCGCACTTGGAAAACGACCGTGTTCATTCCCAGGCTTTGACAGTTGTCCATGATACGAACAATGTCGTCCTGCGTCTTGTAGTCACTGCGCGTGACCCAGATGGCCCGGATGGGCTCCGGGCGCCGGATTCCGGCGTCGCAACCGGCCAGTACGACGGCACCGGAGAGGATGCCCGCAATGGAGAAGATCCGGGAAACGGAGCGACGAAAGACGATGCGCTTCATGACGGTTGCTCCCAGTCTGCGAGTGAACCGGCGGAGGAGGGCCGCTTGCCCGGCGGATTCCGCGCCGCGGGCATTGCCCTCCTCCGCCGATCCGGTCCTTTTTTACGCTTATACGCGGTCGCGGCGGATCCGACAACCCGGCGCGCGGGATGCTCCGTCAGGCTTGCGTGCAGGCGGATTCCGGTCGATCGAGCTGGAAGGCGCTGTGCAGGGCCCGCACGGCGCGGCGCCCGTCCGCCTGGTTGATGATGCAGCCGATCACGATTTCGCTGGTGGAGATGGAATGAATGTTGATTTTCTCGTCGGCCAGCGTCTGGAACACGCGCGAGGCCACGCCCGAGTGCGTGCGCATGCCGATGCCGACGACGCTGACTTTGCAGACGTTTTCGTCCACCTCCACGCCGCGGAAGCCGTATCGGTCGGCGAGTTGCCGGCCGACTGCTTTCACGCGATCCAACTCGGTCTGGCGGGTGCTGAAGCCGATGTTCGCCACGTTTCCGCCGTCGTAGATGTTCTGGATGATGTCGTCCACGACGATTTGGTGCCGGGCGATCTCCGCGAACACGGAGGCGGCCATGCCGGGATTGTTGGGCACGCCGATGAGCACCACCGTGGCGAGGTTCTCCTGAAGGGTCACGCCACGGACCACGATGTCTTCCATTCCTGGAGTTTCCGCCATGATCAGGGTTCCCGGTGCGTCGGTCAGCGAACTGCGCACGTGAATGGGCACTTGGAACTTCTTGCCGAACTCGATTGCGCGGGAGTGCATCACCCGGGCTCCCGCGCCGGCCATCTCCAGCATCTCGTCATAGCAGATGACATCCAGCTTCCGGGCACGCGGCTCGATCCGCGGATCGGTGGTATAGACCCCGTCCACGTCCGTGTAGATCTCGCAGACCTCCGCCTGCAGGACGGCCGCCAGGGCCGCGGCGGTCGTATCGGATGCCCCGCGGCCCAGCGTGGTGATCTCTCCCCGCTCGTCGATGCCCTGGAAGCCGGCCACAATGACGATGTTGCCGGCCCGCAGCTCCTGCTCGATGCGGGCCCGGCTGATGCGCTGAATGCGGGCCTCCGTATGGACGCCGTTGGTCAGCAGACCGAGCTGACCGCCGGTCAGGCTGATGGCGCGATGGCCGGTGGCATCGATGGCCATCGCCATCAGGGCGATCGAAACCTGCTCGCCGGTCGTCAGAAGCATGTCCATTTCGCGCGTCGGCGGATGCGCGGTCACCTCCCGGGCCAGGGCGATCAGGCTGTCCGTCGTCTTGCCCATCGCGGAAACGACCAGGACGACGTCGTGCCCGTCCAGCCGGGCCTGGACCGCGCGGCGGGCGGCTCGATGGATCTTCTCGGCCGACGAGACGGACGTGCCGCCGAATTTCTGAACGATCAGCGTCATGGCCGGGATTCTATCCCCAGAACAGGGAGGTGGCGATGGAGGAGTGTCCGGATCCATCGACGATCATGCGTCGATTGCGCGCAGAAGAGATATCTTCGAGGCGACATGTCGAAGCTCGAGCCGAACAGCCGTCGGAGTGGTTCGCCGGAACGCGAACGCCGGCTCATCGGGCGCTGACTTTCTGCGCTCGCGTTCTCGCCGGAGCCGGATAAGCGGCGGACGTGTCGTTCATCGGGGCGACGGGGACGCTGGCCCGCACCAGAACGGGCAGCGTGCGGCCGGACTCGCGCTGGAGCAGGCGGACCGGGCGGATCAGATCCTGGATCGCCGCGATGCGGCGCGGGTTCTGCCGCGCGGGATCGGGCACCGCGCCCTCGATGACACGAATCTCGTGATACGGGCTTCGGGCGATGGCATCCGACGCCGAATCCGGATCCAACTCGGCCAGCCAGCAGTGTCCGACCACCCGCCACTGCGGCGCCACACGCCGGGCCATTTCCACGTGATGCAGAATCACCGGATGCAGCAAGGCGGCGGGCGTGGGCAGGATGTGCATGGTGATGACATCATCCTTCCACCGCGACAGACACTCCATCCACCACCAGTCATCGAACCAGACGGAGGTCTCGCCGTCCGGATCTGTGGCTTCGATGAGAATGTCGGTCGGCTTCACGTCGTCGGGTGGCGGCAATGATCCGTCGCTCGAGGCGGCGATGCGGATGGTGCGAGCCCGTCGCGGCCCCTGCCGCAAACCTGCCGCCGCCTGTCTCTGCTCTACCCAGCTCGGGATGTCCATGCCCATCGGCTCCTGCCAGAACACAATCTCCACGTGACCCATTATCGGTCGCTTGGACTTATCGACCCTTTGCCACACGGAACTTTACGGCAGTTTGTGCGGGCGATCAGACGGCCTTTTCCAAAGGCGCGCATTTCCGGCGCATGTGCTGTTACCAGCTGCACCGCAAGGAGTTACGAACGATTGTCACGACTTCAGGAAGTATGGCATGAGGCCGTGGCCCGGATCGATCTGCAAGTCGCTCCGCTCTGCCGACTGCTCGGTGAAGGGTCGTTCGAGCACTGCCTGCACGCCTTCCCCGGCCAGGCAGAAAGGGGGCGGATCGGCGGTGTGGGTCCGCTTTTCCACCGGTGTGGGATGGTCCGGCGCGACGAGGATCTTCCAGGCGTCAAAGGTCCGCAGTTTTTCCAGCACCGGGCCGACAATGTGCTTGTCGATGCGTTCCAGGGCCTGGATCTTCGCCTTGGCGTCGCCGTTGTGTCCGGCCTCGTCCGGCGCCTCCACGTGAACGATGACCAGGTCGTACGTATCCAGCGCTTCGACGGCCGCCTGTCCTTTCCCGCGGTAGTCGGTGTCCAGGTAGCCGGTGGCGCCGGGCACCTCAATGGTGTCCATGCCCACCAGGCGGGCCAGCCCGCGCACCAGGTCCACGGCGGCGATCACCGCGCCCCGCAGGCCGTAGCGGTCCGCGAACGACTCCATCGCCTGGCTGCGGCCCTGGCCCCAGAGCCAGATGTGCGAGGCCTGATTTTCCTCCAGCTCGCGCCGCACGTCGTTGATTTCGTGGTTGTAGAGCAAGTCCTCGGCCCGCTCCATGACATAGCGCACACGCTCGGCCCCCGCGCCTCTGGGCAGATACGCCTGGACCTTCTTGCCAAGAATGTCGTGGGGCGGCGTGCATTCGCAGTTGATCTCCGCGGCGTCTTTGAGCACCAGCAGATGCCGGTATGAGACGCCCGGGTAGAACTCCACGTCCTCGGCGCCCAGGTGACGGTTCAGGTCTTCGATAATGATGGCCGCCTCATTCGTCGAAATATGTCCGGCCGTGAAATCGTCCATGATCCCTTCGACGATGGTGACCAGGTTGCAGCGGAAGACGAGATCGTTGCCGGCGACCTGAATACCCTGGGCGGCGGCCTCCAGCGGGGCGCGCCCGCTGTAATCCTTGGCCGGGTTGTATCCCAGCAGCGACATGATGCATACATCGCTGCCGGCGGCGAAATTCCGGGGGACCGTGCGCACCCGCCCCTGGCGGCCGTTGGTGGAAATCCAGTGGATGTTCGGGAGGGTGGCGACTTCCAGCGGAGTCCGTCCGCCGAGCAGGTCCAGCGGCTCGTCGGCGGCGCCGTCGGGAATGATCAATGCGTATTTCATTGGCGCGTCCGTGTGCTTGCGGTTGTGTGGTTGTGCCGTTCGGCGGCGGCAGACCGCAGGCGCAGAACCCTGCGCCCTATCACCCATCGTCCTGCCCGCCCCGGTGGGTACACTTTATTTTCGGCGGCTCGCGACGGCAAGGCGAACGCGGTCGGACGCCGCGCTCAGGACGTCCGCCGGTCGGCGCTGGACGGTCCGGGGCTCGACGGCTAAAGTGTCCGCTCCAGCTCCGCAGGGGCGGGCCTTGCCTGTCAGCGCGGGACAGGGATAAGCGGTATTCCCATCAGCGATGAACACTACGGGATCGTACCCATGCCAGACAAGCAGACCGTGTGCGTATGGATTGTCGCCGCGATGGCGGCGTGGACGCTGGCCGTGCGGGCCGATGTGCCGAAACCGGCCACGCACGAGGAGATTCAGGCGCTCATCCACTCGGCGGGTTCGGCCAAGGACTACGACGACGCGCCGTTCGTCTACCTGCTGGACGAGGCGGACGTGTTCGTGCGGGACTCGGGCCTGGCCACCACGGAAAGCTGCCAAGTCATCAAGATTCTGACGGACGCGGGGGTCAAAGCGTTTTCCCGACTGGTGCTGGAGTTTGACCCGGACACCTACCGCGTGGCCGTGCGATCCGTCCGGATCCACCGGCTCGACGGCCGTGTGGAAGACGTGCCGCTGACGGACGTGATCACGCAGCCGGCCCCACAGTACATGCTCTACTGGGGCAACGAGCAGCACGTGCTGGGCCTGCCCCGCATGAACATCGGAGACGCGCTGGAACTGCGGATCAGCCGGACGGGCGTGAACATCGCCTACCTGGCCGGAGATGCCGTCGGCGCCTCCGGCGAGGCCGGCGAGCTTCAGCCGCCGATGCCCGGGCACTGGTTTGAGACCACGTTATTTCAGGGTTCGCACCCGATTGTGCGGAAGCGATACTCCGTCCACACGCCCAAGGACAAACCGATCCAGTACGAGGTGTACAACCAGCCGCTGAAATCGTCATCGTGGTTCAACACAGATTATCACGTCATCACGTTCAGCGCGGAGGACATTCCGGCTGTCAAAGCCGAGCCGCGCATGGTGGCGTTGGACGACAGCGTGGCCAAGGTGGTGATGGCCACCGTGCCGGACTGGCCCATGAAATCGCGTTGGTTCTGGGAGGTGAACCAGGGCCAGTTCGAGGCGGACGACGCCATCCGCGCCAAGATCGCGGAAGTCACGGCCGGCGCCGCCACGGAGGAGGACCGCCGGGCGGCGCTGCTGCACTGGGTGGCGGACAACATCCGATACAGCGGCACGAGCCGGGGTCCGCGAGAGGGGTTCACCCTGCACACCGGCATCGAGACGTTCCGGGACCGCATGGGCGTGTGCAAGGACATTGCCGGCATGCTCATCACCATGTTCCGCGCCGCCGGCCTCGACGCCTATCCCACGCTGACCATGGCCGGCCCGCGCGTGGAACGCATCCCCGCCGACCAGTTCAACCATACCGTGGCGGTGGTCAGAGAACAGGACGGCTCGTTCACGCTTTACGACCCTACCTGGGCGCCCTGGTCGCGGCAGATGTGGTCCGTCTCCGAGCCGGTGCAGGGCGTGGTGTACGGCACGCCGGAAGGCGAGGATCTGACGTTGTCCCCGTACTTCCCGCCGGAAGTGAATCTGGCGGCGTTCACCACTCAGAGCGTGCTCCGCGAAAACGGAACGCTCGACATGTCGATCCGCGCGGAGCTGAGCGGATACGCCTGCACGGCGTTGCGGCGCAGCGTTTGGCGCACGCCGCCGGGCGAGCGGCAAGGGATGTTTGAGCAGGCGGTGGGCATTTCGCCGACGGCGCGGATCGAGCACGTGGAGTACACGGACCCGCTGGATTACTCCGTGGATTCCAGCGTGGAGATGAAGGTGACGGCGCCTCAGTATGCGGCCGGCTCGGGCCCGGTGCGCGCGTTCCGGGTGCCGATGCTGTCGCATCCGTTCTCGTCGTTCCTGGCGCCCGAGCTGACGTATCCGGTGGACGCAAAGACCCGCCAGTACGGCGTGCGATTGCGGGCGACGCGGATGCTCCGGTATGACGAAACGGTGTCGCTGCCCGCGGGCTGGACGGTGCGGGAGGTGCCGGAACCACGGACGATCGACTCCGAGGCCGCCTCCCTGACGTTCGAAGCCAAGCCCGCAAACGGCGGGCTGACCATGCATCTGGAGATGAGCCTCAAGCACCACATTATTCCGGCGAAGGATTATGCGGGGTTCAAGGAGGTTCTGGACGCCATGAGAAGTCTTGGCGACGCCTGGGTGCTCTGCACGGTGGAAGCCGCTCCCTGATCCGACAGACGTGTGTGCCTGTACCTTTGAGAGCCGATCATGACCAGACATTGCCGATCCGAGCGTTTGTCGTGTTTTTTGACGATGGTATGCCTGATGGCCGCGTGGATGGTCCTGGCCAGCCCGGGCTGCCAGGCCGCCCAGGCGGCGGCGCAGCCGGTCCCGTCGCCCGCCCAGAGTCC
>MTKY01051789.1_pt1 | contig 14488 bp, 10 predicted proteins | sample 1042731 | NCBI WGS metagenome assembly MTKY01 (sample SAMN06212206, study PRJNA360538) | anaerobic digester metagenome | biome: Wastewater treatment plant; material: sludge; isolation source: anaerobic digester fed with sludge from wastewater treatment plant | place: Denmark: WWTP Soeholt ... | reverse complement strand
CACCCTCACCGACCTGACGTTGATGCACATTTACGCGACTGCCGAAATGACACCCACCGCGTCGCAGCGGGACGCCTACCGCACCTTCGCCTATCCCGCCGACCACTTCCCGGCCCCGCTGCGCTTCAGTGGCTTGCCCGATGTGGTGATTCTTCCAGGAACACCGTTCCTCGACGCCTTCAACGTCCGCGACTACGCGCAGCACATCACATGGGCGAGCGATCAACTGAGTTACACGGTGATGCTCAACACCAATGTCAGAATGGACGTGGTTTTACAGATTTCCGGCACAGTGTTTCTCACGCCCGAACAGTACTGGCAGGGATCCACCGAGGTGACCATCCGCGCCAGCGACGGCGTCTACGCGGTGCAAGACACCTTCAAGGCCACCGCCGGCTGGCCGCGCGCAGTCTACTTGCCGGTGGTGCTGCGCAGCTACGGCAGCGTCGTCCGCCGCGACGCCTGGATCACCGGGACCGACGACTTTGAATACGAAACCATCGGCTGGCACCGCAGCGGAGGGACATCGCATATAGGCCCGCTGCCGCCGGGAGTCGAGTTCGGCATTTACCTGTGGGGCCTCAGCACATGCCGCGCCTACAGTGGGCAGCAGAGCGCGTGGGCCTACGGCGGCGGCGACGACGGCGACCTGCTGCCCTGCGGCGCACCCTATCCCGATGAATACTCGTTAGGCACGATGTTGAACCGCACGATGCCTATTGACCTCGAATACGTCGCCAAAGGCGAATACAGCGCCAAAGTGTGGACCAACCTGCCGCCGGGCGACGAGGTCTGCCTCAAAGTCAGCCTGTTGGACTCCGAGATGAGCAGCGATTGCGATTATGGCGCAAGTGGATATTACGGCGTCTGCCGCACCGGCGTGACCAACGGCTGGGAAGACCTGAAGCTCGACCTGAGCAACGTTCCCACGCTCGGCAGCGTGCTGGGCCAGTCGCGCGTGTGTATGGCCATCACCTTCCACGCAGAGGAAGGCGACTCGCGCCCTGAAGGCGCTTACGTGGACGACGTCAGTACGCGCCTCTGCCCGCAAGGATTGACTGAATACTGCGCCGCACCATCTGCAACAACCGTCAGACTAGATACTCCTCCGCCAGCCACCGAGGTTCCGGCAACTATGACTATTTCTATAGGCAACATCGGCGGCTACCCGAAGGCCGTCGGTGAGACGGCGCTGGCGGTGGAGACCAACGGTCGCGTCCACGCGCTGTGGACGGGCAAGCTCAACGACGCCTTCAACACCTACGTCTTCTACAGCAGTTCAGCCGACGGCGCCAACTGGACGCCGTACCAGATCCTCAGCTATTGGGGCGGGCGCGAGCTACGCATTGCCGTGGATAATGTTCACGGGCGCGTGCATCTGGCCTACGCCAACGACGACGGCATCGTACATCACACCGTCACGGGCGGCGTGGTCTCCGCGCCGACGGTCGTCGCGCCGAAGCGCACCTACTATCTGCCCGGCTTCGACCTGCCCTCCGGCGGCCTCGCCTGGACGGGCCTCGCCGTCGCCGAAGATACAGGCGTCGCCTATCTGACCTGGGATGAGGCTTATTACGTCAAGGCGGAATACGGCGGCCATACCATCCGCCGCCGCACCTGGCATAGCTATTGGAACGGCAAGTGGAGTGCGCCGCTGCAAAAGATCCACGACAGGGATACCTACTACTCCTCCATCGCCGCCGCGCCGGACGGTCAAGCGATGCTGGCGTGGTTCCAACGCTGGCAGCAGTCGGCCGGCGACTCGACAACACCCGGCGATCCCATCGTCGCGCGGACGGCCTACGGGACCGAGCCGGGCCGCTTCCCCCTACGCCAGACCGCGCACGCTCTCTATCCCAAGCCGCAGCGCGACGAATCTATCGTACTGGCCTACGCCCCCGGCGCGGATGCTTTTGTGCTGGCCTCCTACCACACGATGTATCCGGGATACTCCCGGGCCTACCGCTATATATGGAAAGACGGCGTATGGTCCGAACCGCTCAACGTGGCGGAGAACACCTCCGGCCTGGGTATCCCGTATTACATCGGCGCGGCGACGGACACGCCGTTGATCCGCTACGTCTACGGTGACAACGCGGGACTGAAGACGCGCACGGAAACGGACGGCGTGCTCAGCCCGGCGCAGACCATCGCCGATTATATGGCTGCACGCGGCTACACCGGCTCGCCCGGCGCCTACTTCACCGACGCAGCGGGCGGGTTGCACATGATCATCGTTGGGGAAAAGAACGGCGTGGCAGGGTTCTACTACGTGAAGCCGTAGAGAAAGTTGGGCAGATTACAGGGTGGTGCAATAATATGACACATTCTTTTGCCTACTGCTCCATCGCCGATTGCCCGCGCTGCGAACGCATCCCGCAGAAAGTGAACGAGGACATCGGGCCAGAAGGCTCCACACGGATGCCGCCCGAAGTCGACGAACTGCACATCGTTCTGGAGCTAGACGACGCGGGGACGCACCGCTACGCCAGCAGCACCACCCGTCTGCTCAAATGCGACCTCTGCGGAACCTACTATTATTACAACCATTATGAGGATGAAGGGGAATACTTTATGGACCCGTCCTGCGACTCCCTCACTATGCGGCGCTACGATCCGCTGATGGCGAAGGATTTCTTGGAGCGGCTGCTCTCCGGCACGGAGAACGTGCTGCCCAACGCGCCGGGCCAACTCACGAAGGCGTTTGCGGAAGGCAACTACGGTTCGACCACTCGCATCGCGACGCAAGGGTTGGCGGCGCAGCTGACGGCGGCGCGCGTCGAATTGGACGAACTCAACGCCCGCTACGACACGTTGCTGGCCGGCTGCGCTGCCATCCTGCAACACCCCGTGTCGAACTGGCACATCCAACGCTACGCCCTTGAGTCGCGCTTCAGCCATTTTGTCGCGCAGGGCGATTGGGCATCGTTGAGCCGTGAATTGCTCCACCACCCCGATCCCGTGATACGGATCGCCACGGCCCAACTTGCCATCGGGATTGGCGCGGGCGATGCGCCGGTATACGACATCCTGCATGTCACCGGGACCTCAATGCGCTTCCTGGAAGCCCAAATGCGGAAGAAAGCGCGCAAAGCCGAGTTGGTCGCCGTGCTGCTGGACCTGGCCCTCAAGGACAGCGGCGCGACGCTCAAGTACGATCACGGCTATGGCGACTCGCACTACGACCCATGGCCCATTCAACTCCTTGCGCTGTACTACCTGGCCGTCTCCGCCTCTCACGGCGCTAACCTGTTCGACGCTATCCCCGCCCTCGTCGGTCTGCTATCGCCGGACAAACGGCTGAACTACAACGTCTGCTGGGTTCTGAGCGCCGTCGTCGAAAAGAGGAAAAAGAGCGCGCCGCTCATCCTGGAAGAACTGGAAAAGCTGCGCGCTTCTCGAAAAGACGCCGAACAGATTTTCGACGATGCTAACGTCAAGAGATTGGTCGCAGAGTGCCATAAGCGGCTGCTGAAATCGGAGCAAGTTGCCAAGCCCGCGATTCTTCCAGAACCAGACCGGCGAACCTGAACATCCACAAAAATGCTTGCGGATGCTCATCGGAGAAAAGAACGGCGTGGCGGGGTTTTACTATGTAAAGCCATAGGGAAAGTTTGAGCAAAATATGGAATTTTGGGGTACAATGAAAGCAGTAGCAAACGCATCGAATGGATATAGCAAAGGCAAAGAAACGAAATGGAAAATCATGGTGTGTTAACCACATACAAGGCGATTTTGCGCGGCAATTCCCTGTATTGGCGCAACAACATGCGTATCCCTGTTCCCCCAGATCGCGCGGTAGAAGTCTACGTCACCGTGCTTGATGAGCCGGTAACGCCGGCCACAAGCCCTGAAAGCCAGGGACAGCGCATGGCGGAAGCTTTGGAACAGCTCGCGCAGGTTCATGCCTGCGCCACTATCACCGATCCAGTCGCCTGGGAACGCCAACTGCGTCAAGAACGTGACCTACCCGGTAGAGAAATATGATGCTCATTGACAGCAACATCATCATCTACGCAGCGCAACCTGAACACAATCGTCTGCGCCAATGGATTGCCGGTTTATCGGTATTTAACCCTTTTGAAGCCTGAGACTCTGGCGGGACAAATAGTGCGGCGTGAGATCAATATCCTCATGCCGCACTTTCCTTTAACTGCACTACACCTTATCAATCCAGGTTAGCAGTCCCACTCCTGTCTAAATCGTTCATTGACAAACAGAACATTTGTGCTATATTCCCACTATGGAACTTGGCAACGAACGAGCGCCGCAGACCACCCTCGCCACCGACAACTGATCGTCATCTATTGTATCCGAGGTTGGGGTGTACGCCTATGCGGCCGACCTGTCACTCAAGGCTTAAAGAACTATCTTTTGGATTATTTTATACGAGGAGCACCGCAATGTCAGAACGTGCCGCCGAAACCATCCTATCCGCCTTCCTTCCCCCCGTCCGCGACTGGTTTGCGGAGACCTTCGGCGCGCCGACGCCGCCGCAGGCGCAGGGCTGGCCCGCCATCCAACGCGGCGACCACACCCTCATCCTCGCCCCCACCGGCTCCGGCAAAACCCTCACGGCCTTCCTCTGGGGCATCGACCAGCTTTTCCGCGAGTTGGGCGAATCAGCAAACCGGCGAATCGGCGAATCAGCGAAAGACTCTTTACTTCCTACTCCCTACTCCTTACTGCCTGCCCAATCGAAAATCAAAAATCCAAAATCTAAAATCGAAGAGGGGATTCACCTGGTTTACATCTCGCCCCTGAAAGCCCTTAACAATGACATCCACCGCAACCTGCGCGTGCCGCTGGCGGGAATTCGCGTCAAGGCTGACGATATGGGCCTCGACCTGCCGGACATCCGCGTGGCGGTGCGCTCCGGCGACACCCCGCAGCGCGACCGGCAGGCGATGCTCCGCGAGCCGCCGCACATCCTCATCACCACACCGGAATCGCTCTACCTGCTGCTCTCCAGCCCCAAGGCGCGAGAGATGTTCCGCACCGTCCAGACCGTCATCGTGGACGAAATCCACACGCTCGCCGGGAACAAGCGCGGCGTCCACCTGGCCCTCAGCCTCGAACGCCTGCAACACCTCGCCGAACACCCCTTCCAACGCATCGGCCTCTCCGCGACGATAGAGCCGCTGGACGAGGCGGCGCGGTTTTTGGGCGGGTATGAGTGGAAAGAGGCAGGGGGCAAGGAGCAAGAGGTAGGGGGCAAGAAGCAAGAGGCAGGGGGCAAGGAGCAAGAGGCAGGGGGCAAGAAGCAAGAGGCAGGAGACAAAAATCCTGCATCCTGTATCCTGTATCCTGCATCCTGCACCCTGTATCCTGCATCCTGCACCTTGCATCCTCGCCCTGTCACCATCGTCAATGCCGCATACCAGAAGGCTCTCGATCTCAAGGTCGTGACCGTGGTGGAGGACTTCCGCAATCTGCCGGGCGAGTCGGTGTGGCCCTCGATCATCCCGCGGGTGCTCGACCTGATTCGCGCGCACAGGACGACGCTCGTTTTCACCAACAACCGCCGCCTGGCCGAACGCGCGGGCGATTATCTCAACGAGCAGTGGGCCGCCGAAGCGTCCGGCGAGGCTACCGGCCTCATCAAGGACGGCGCAGCCACCGGGATCGGGCTGATGGCGACCGGCGACGGGACGCGCGTTGGGCCTGTCCGCGTCCACCACGGCAGCGTCTCGAAGGAAACGCGCCTGGAAATCGAGAACCAGCTCAAAGCCGGGGAACTGCCCGCGTTGGTGGGGACGTCGTCGTTGGAGTTGGGCATCGATATCGGCTCGGTGGACCTCGTTGTGCAACTGCAAAGTCCCAAGTCGGTGGCGCAGGGCTTACAGCGCGTGGGGCGCTCCGGGCATCTCGTCGGGCAGACGAGCGTAGGCCGCATCTTCCCCACCCACCGCGAGGACGTGGTCGAGGCGGCGGCCATCGCTGGCGGGATGCTGCGCGGCGCGGTCGAGCCGACGCACACGCCGCGCCATCCGTTGGACGTACTGGCGCAGCACGTCGTCGCTATGGTTGCGGTGGAGACGTGGGACGCCGACGCGCTCTTCTCCCTGGTGCGTCAGGCTTACGCCTACACAGACCTCACCGCGCGCGCGTTCCAGACGACGCTGGAGATGCTCGCCGGACGCTATCCGAGCCAGGCATACCGCGAGTTGCGCGCCCGGCTGGACTGGGATCGCGTCAACAACAAGCTGGCTCCGCTCCCCGGCTCGCGGCTGTTGGCGTTGAGCAACGGCGGCACGATTCCCAACACGGGCGCGTTCGGCGCGTACCTGCCCGACGGCAAGACCAAACTCGGCGAACTGGACGAGGAATTCGTCTTCGAGACGCGCATCGGCGACACGCTGATGCTCGGCTCGCAGGTGTGGCGCGTGCTGGACATCGACGAGAACCGCGTCACCGTGACCGAAGCGCCCGGCGCGATCCCGCGGATGCCCTTCTGGCGCGGCGACTTCCCCTGGCGGGCCTACGAACTCGGCCAGCGCGTCGGCGCCTTCCGCCGCGCCGTCGCCGAAAAGCTGGCAGCCCTGCGCCGCGACCTGGCCCTGCCGGACGACACGCCGTTCAAAGACATTCTGGATGCTTACCGCAGAGACACAGAGGACGCAGAGAAAAATCAAAAAGAACTCCGCGCGCTCTGCGTCTCTGCGGTGAGTTCTCTGCTAACCTGGCTCCGCGAGACTTACGCCCTGGACACGAACTCGGCCTGGAACACGCTCGACTATCTCGCCAGCCAGCTCGACCAGACCGGCGCGCTCGCCACCGACCGCAGCATCCTGGTGGAAGTCTTCACCGACCCCCTCGGCGACCCGCGCATGGTCGTCCACTCGCCGTTTGGCGGGCGTGTCAACGGCCCGTGGGGGCTGGCGCTGGCGGGCGCGTTGCGCGAACGAGCGGGCATCAACATCGAAGTCGAGACCAACGACGACGGCATCCTGCTGCGCCTGCTGGAATCCGACGCCGACTTTCCGCTGGACGTCATCACGGAGATGGGGCCGGCGGAGGCCCGCGAGCGCATCCTGCGCGAACTGCCGGACTCGGCGGTGTTCGGCGCGCGCTTCCGGCAGAACGCGGCGCGCGCGCTGCTCCTGCCGGGCGTCGGGCGCGGCAAACGGACGCCGTTCTGGCTGCAACGCCTGCGCGCCAAAGAACTGCTTCAGGTTGTACGTCCCTTCGACGACTTCCCCATCGTCGTCGAAACCTACCGCGACTGCCTGCAAGACGTGCTCGACCTGCCGCACCTCGAAGAAGTCCTGGGCGGCATCCAACGCGGCGAGGTCGCCGTAACCGTGATGGAGACGCGCACACCTTCGCCCGTGGCGGAAAGTCTGATGTTCAACTTCATCAGCACGCGGATGTACGAGTGGGACACGCCCAAAGCCGAGCAGCAATTGCAGTTGTTGACGGTCAACCGCGACCTGCTGCAAGACCTGCTCAAGGACGTGGCACTCGACGAACTGCTGCGCCCTGAGGCCATCGACGCGGTGCGCGGACAACTGCAACATACCGCCCCCACCGCCCTCGCGCGCACCGCCGAAGAACTCGCCGTCCTCTTGCAACAAATGGGCGACCTCTCACCGAGTGAAGTCGCGCAGCGCGCGTTGGTCGATCCCTCAAGCTGGATCGCCCACCTGACCGGCGCCGGGCGCGTGATCGGTATAGACATCCCGACGGCAACGAAACCCGAATTCCGCTGGGTGTTCGCGGAATACGAAACAGAGTACAAGAGCGCATTTGAAGAAACCTCTCAACGGATTGAGCAGATTCTAACGGATAATTCTTCCGTTGAATCCGTTAAATCCGTTGAGGCATCCCGCCGAATTTTAGAGCGCTTCCTCTCCTACGCCGGGCCGGTGACGCTGGACGCGATCCGCGCGCGGTACGCCTTCCCGGTGGACTGGCTGGCAGCGGAACTCGACCGCCTCATCGCCGCGCGGGAACTCGTCCACGGGCACTTCACGCCGCAGGTTGAGGGTGCGCCAGCCTTTGAGGCAGAATTCGTGGATCGTCGCGCGCTGGAGCAGATTCACCGCCGCACGCTCACGATCCTGCGCAAAGAAGTGCAACCCGTCCCCTTTACCACCTACGCTGACTTTTTAGCGCGGTGGCAGCAGGTTATCCCCCCCTTAATCCCCCCCACAGGGGGGGAGAAAGCCTCCCCCCCTATGGGGGGGAGCCTGGTCAAGATTCTCCAACAACTGCGCGCTCTGCCGGTGATAGGCCGTGTATGGGAACGCGATGTGTTGCCGTTGCGCCTCCCACAGTACAACCCGGCGGAACTGGACGCGCGCTGCCAGAGCGGTGAACTGGTGTGGATCGGTTCCGGCGGAGCCGATCCGCGTCACGGGCGGGTGCGGTTTTTGTTCCGGGGCGAGGGAAACGTTTTCCTGTCGACGGATGCAACGGATTTTAACGGAAACGATAAATCCGTTGAATCCGTTCAATCCGTTGAGGCTGTGTATGAATTTCTCAAGTCCGAGGGTGCGGTGTTCTTCAACGATATTGGAGAAGCGTTGGGTCTTGAGGAGAAGGCTGTCGAGTCGGCGTTGATCGAGCTGGTGATGGCGGGACTGGTCACGAACGACAGCCTGGAAGCGATGCGCCAGATCGTGCAGGAAGGCAAGCCGCAGCCGCAAGCGCCGCGCCAGTACAGCTCGCTCGAAGCCGACCTGGCCCGGCGACGCGCCGAATTGGGACTGGACACGCAACCGGTTGGTTACAAACCGGCGCAGGCGCGGTACAGATCGGCGCGGCAGCGCGTGCGCCAACGAGTCGCGCAGACGACGCAAGCCGCGCCGCAGCGCTGGGTGGGCCGTTGGACGTTGGTGCAGCGATTCAGCATCATGGGCAAGCCGGTCTCGGCCGGCGAGCGCGCGGCCCGGCAGGCGCGGCAACTGCTGGCGCGCTACGGCGTCGTCACGCGCGAATGCCTGGACAACGAGACCGGTTCGTGGGATTGGGGCCTGATTTACCAGGAATTGCAGCGGCAGGAGATGCGCGGCGAGGTGCGGCGCGGGTACTTCGTGCAAGGGCTTTCGGGCGCGCAATTCGCGCTGCCGGACGTGGTGGAGCAACTGCGCGCCCTCCGCGATGCGACGGAGGAGGCTGAACCTATCGTCTTGAATGCCTGCGATCCGGCAAACCTCTACGGCCCAACCCGCGAGGGCAGCGACGTGCTCACCTTCACCCGCATCCCCTCGACGTGGCTGGTGCAGGTGCGCGGGCTGCCGGTACTCGTCGCCGCGAATACGGGGATAGCTATCACCACCGCCCCTGGCGTGGACGACGGAACGCTTCAACGCGCACTCAAGGCATTGTTCACGCATTTGAGCAGCTTCGAACGTCGCATCGTCGTCGAAACCTGGAACGACGCACCGGTGCTGGATAGCGCGGGGGCGCCGCTCATCGAGGCGGTGGGCGGCTACCGGTATTATCCGGGGATGGCGTGGGAATACAAACTTTGACTTTCGCGCATTCTGTTGTACACTATGTACATAATGTACAATAGATATAGGGAGGCATGTATGGAACGCGCATACAACACCGCCACAGCGCGGGCAAACTTTTCGCAACTGATCACCGAAGCCGGATATGCCGGACGCGAGGCGATTATTCAGCGCAATGAACGCCCGCTTGCCGTCATCATCGGCTATGAGCAATATCTGGAATGGCGACAGCAGGCAGCAGAACGCGCTACACGTTTTAGCATCTACGACGAAATTCGTATGCGAAACCCAAATGTCGAGCCGGAAGAAGTAGAGGCCGACGTTGCCGCTGCTCTGGATGCCGTGCACAGATTCTGATCTATGCCTGAGATCATCACTGAGCATGTACCGCGGGTTGTTTTGGATACCAATGTCTATGTCAGCAGTGTGATCCTCTCCCGCGGGACACCATTTGAAATCCTGGAAGCATGGCGCAATCAGGCGTATATTCTGACCACATCAGAGGCCATTATTGCTGAAATCGCGCGTGTGCTGCGCTATCCACGTATCCGTGACCGATATGCGATTACCGAAGCAGATATTTCCCGTTTGGTGAGTTCCCTACGCACTGATGCGCTCATCGTTCCCGATGCTGACCTCGCCCACAGTATTTGCGCCGACCCGGATGATGACAAATTTCTCGCTTGTGCCGCTATAGCGCAAGCCGATTACCTTGTGACCGGAGACCCGGACTTGCTCATACTGAGACAGCACGAAAAGACGGTAATCCTCAAGCCGCATGAATTTCTGAACCGTCTTCAAAGAGAGGATAAATGAAACCCACAATTGATGGCACGAAGTTCGGTTCGATCACCATCGGGGGCGAGAAAATCGAGCACGATGTCGTGATCCGGCTCAATGGCGACGTGGAAAAGCGCAAGAAGAAGCTCTCCAAGGCACTGTATGGCACCTCGCACGTCATCTCGCTGGACGAGGCGAAATATATCTATGAGGATGGGGCCGAACGTCTCATCATCGGTACCGGGCAAAGTGGCCTGGTCACACTTTCGCCAGAAGCGGAAGCGTATTTCAAGCGTAAAGCGTGCCGTGTGGAAGTATTGCCAACGCCCACGGCGATCGAAGCCTGGAACAACGCCACAGGCGCGGTCATCGGACTTTTTCACGTAACGTGCTGAATCCATTCAGCGAGTGACAATGCCCTGCGCCACCCGCACGCGCAGACCGCCGTTCGTCCATACGCGGGACGTCTCCACAGGCAAGCGCGTTTGGCCGATGAGAGGAAGGCTGCTGCACAGAAAGGTCACGCGCCACCCCGGACACTGTGCGCGCAGCACATTGCCGAACTGCGCGTAGAGGTTGCGCAAGTCCTTGTTCTCGCTCACCCGCACGCCGTAGGGCGGGTTGGCGACGATCCAACCTGGGCCTGGCGGCGGCGCGATAGCCGACACGGCCTGGCAGATGAAGGCGATGTCGTCCGCGACGCCCGCGCGCGCGGCGTTGGCCTCTGCGGCCCGGATCGCTCCGGCGTCCCGGTCGGAGGCTAGAATCGGCGGCGCATCGGGGCGTTCCGCCGCGATTGCCGCAGCCAACGTTGATTCCCACACGTCCGGCGTGAAGTCGGGCCACGCCATAAAGGCGAAGTCCCGCGCTTTGCCCGGCGCGATGTTCCGCGCCCACAGCGTCGCCTCGATGGGGATCGTCCCCGCACCGCAGAAGGGATCGAGTAACGGCGCGCGCCCATCCCATCCGGAGGCCAGCACCAGCCCCGCCGCCAACGTTTCGCGCAGCGGGGCTTTGGCCGTCGCCAGGCGGTAGCCGCGCCGGTGCAGAAGCGCGCCGGAGGCATCGACGCTGACGGTACAGCGGTTTTTGAACAAGCGCACGACCGCAAGTTGCGCGGGCCGGTCCGCCTCCTCGTCGGCGGTAGCGCCCAACGTGACGGAAGCGCCCAGACGATCCCCGATGGCCCCTAGCACGCGCTCGATGACCGCATCCGAGTGATAGAGTTTCGATTCGCGGCAGGTTGCGCGGATGGACACGGGCTGATCGGGGCGCAGATAGCGCTCCCAGGGCAGGCGGCTTGCTTTTGTGCGCAGCTCGGAAAAGTCGGTTGCGTAGAACGTACTGAGACGCGCCAACACCCGGCTCGCCGTTCGCAGCAGCAGGTTGGCGCGGTAGACGGTCTCCAGATCGCCGGAGAATTCTACGCCGCCGGGCAATGTTTCCACTCGACCGCGCGCCAGGTCCAGCCCGGTTATTTCGCGCGCCGTGATGTCTTCTAGCCCCGGCGCGCTGGTCACAAAGATTTGATATTCCATACGTCTGTATTATACTCTTTCAGCATCTATCAGAAAATTATCTCATCGCCATAAATGAACACAAAACCTTTCGCCCGCATCGGTATGGTCGCCCGGTGGAAGCCCGTCCACTTGGGACACTTGCCCGTGCTCCACGCGCTCTGCGAGCAGGCAGAACACGCGCTTATCGGGGTCGGCAGTTCGAACCGTTACAACGCGCGCAATCCTTTCACGCTGGACGAAACCACCGAGATGCTCGACCTCGTCCTCGCCGGATACGACAACTATACGCTCATCCCCGTGCCCGATCTGGACGACGGCCCGCGCTGGCGGTTGATGATCCTCGACCTGTTCGGCCCGCTGGATGCTTACGTCACCGCCAACCCCTACGTGGCGCACCTGCTCATCGAAGATTACCCCCTCATCAAGCCGGTTGCATTGGTCGCAGAAATACATAGAATAGTCGTGGACGGTGCGATGGTGCGCCGCGAAATGGCGCGCGGCGGCGATTGGCAGACCTTAGTCCCGCCGGAAATCGCCCTTTACATCCAGGAACGACAACTCGACGATCGCTTCCGCCGCGAGTTCGGGTTGGAAACATTGGCATTGGAAACAGTAGTCGGTAGACAGTAGACGGTAGACGGGGGCAAGCCCTGTCTACTGTCTACTGTCTACCGTCTACCCCTACTACACAACAAGGAGAAAACATGTACTCGTGGGATGAAGACACCAGTTCGTGGTATGGCGATGCGAAATACAGTTACAGTTCAGAAGGCGCGGCGAAGCGCAAGGAATCTGCCGAGCGCGCCGAGGCCAGCGGGCCGCGCACCTACAAACAAAAGAATCAGCCTAACGAGAAGATCATCGATCCGCAGAAACACATCAGCACCGATTCGACCAATCCGCTCATCGTCGCCATCGACGTGACCGGCTCGATGGCGAATTGGCCTTTCGAGATCTTCGACCGCCTGCCGCTGCTCTACAACACGCTCTCGCAGTACCGGGAAGACCTGGCGATCTGTTTCGCCGCTATCGGCGACGCTGGCTGCGACACATGGCCGCTGCAAGTGACGACTTTCGCCAGCGGCTACGACCTGGAACAGTTGCTCGGCTCGCTCTATGGGGAGGGCGGCGGCGGGGACGCGCCTGAAAGTTACGGCCTGTTCGCGCATTGGGTGAACACCCACGTCAGCATCCCCAAGGCGGGGGACAAGCCCTTCCTCATCGTGTTTGGCGATGCACCGATGCATCCCACCGTCCCCCGCAAGCAGATCGCCCACTATCTTGGCGACGACGGGAAGAAGGACGTGGACGCCATCGAGGCCTGGCAGCAGGTTAGCGAAAAGTGGAACACCTGGTTCCTGCGCCGCCCCACCGGCAAGCCAGGGGATAGCGTCGACCAACAGTGGGGACAGGCCATCACCGAGCAGAAAATCCTCCACATCGAAGACGAACAGCGCGCCGTGGACTACGCGATGGGCCTCATCGCCCGGTCCTGGGGCCACTTTGGCGACTTCCAGGACAATATGCGCGCCCGCCAGAGCGAGGACACCGTGCAGGCCGTGAGCAAGCCCATCGAGATGAAATGCCCCAACTGCGGCGCGCCTATTCCGGTAGATGCGGCGGGGATGTTCAAGTGCAGGTATTGTAGTACGACGTTGAAGTTGTGAGTAGGGAGTAGGGAGTAGGGAGTAGGGAGTAGGGAGTAGGGGATGATGAAAGTTCGCGCGATTGTGACGGCCCCGCCCTACGCGCCATTTCTCGAGGAGGTGGCGCGGCATCCGGTGGTGGGTGGGCTGCGGCTCAACACGGTGATGCCGCTCAAGGAAGGGCCGCGCGAGGCGCTGGAACGGCTCGGCGCGCTCGGACAGCCCTTGTGGGTGGATCTCAAGGGACGGCAACTGCGCGTGGTTGGCGCAGCGATCCCGCCCTACACGGAAGTCCACCTGAACCACCCTATCAGCGTGAAGACGCCGGTGGATGCCTTCTTCTCCGACGGGACGGAGTGCGTCCGCGTCGCCGCAGTGGACAAAACGCGCCTGATTCTCGAGGACGGGCCGCGCCGCCTCGTCGGGCCGGGCGAAGGCGTGAACATCGTCCACCCCAGCCTGCGCGTCGAAGGCACGCTCACGGAGACGGATCGCGCGTATCTGGCGGCGATGCGTGAGATGGGGCTTACGCGCGTGATGCTCTCCTACGTCGAGTCGCCCGCCGACGTGGAGGAAGTCCGCGAGCTGCTGCCCGGCGCAGAAATCGTCCTGAAAATCGAGTCCGAGCGCGGTTTGAATTTTGCCCGGCGATACAAAGCCACCCACGGACGCCTCATGGCCGCGCGCGGCGACCTCTACGTTGAAGTGTTGCGCCCGCACCGCATCGTGAGCGCGTTGCGTGACATCGTCATTGCCGACCCGGAGGCCATCGTCGCCAGCCGCATCTGCGATTCCCTCGCTTACCAGGCCATCCCGGAGAGCGCCGACATCGGCGACCTGGCGTTCCTGATCGGGTTGGGCTACCGCACGTTTATGTTCGGGGACAAGGTCTGCTTCCGGCGCGATAGCATCATCGAGGCGCTGAATCTGTTGAAGGCGGTGGCGGGGGAGTTCTCATGAAGTTTGAAGACCATCCCTGAGTAAATTGGGGACATCAAAAGTGAGGTAAAAAAATGGATACCAATTCCATTCAAAAGGCGATTAGTATGGCAAAAGCTTATGGCGCGACCCGTCTAATTCT
>MTKY01053947.1_pt1 | contig 14489 bp, 7 predicted proteins | sample 1042731 | NCBI WGS metagenome assembly MTKY01 (sample SAMN06212206, study PRJNA360538) | anaerobic digester metagenome | biome: Wastewater treatment plant; material: sludge; isolation source: anaerobic digester fed with sludge from wastewater treatment plant | place: Denmark: WWTP Soeholt ... | reverse complement strand
TCCCGCGGCCCCGGCGCGCGATCTCGGCGCGGCCCTCGGGTGCCAGCGGCACGTTGAGCGCCCGCGCCGCGTTGTCGACGATGCGCTCCAGCGACGCCTCGTCGTAGAAATCCAACCGGTAAGTCGCGCCGAAGCGCGTCCGCAGCGGTGCGGAGAGCAACGCTAGTCGCGTCGTCGCGCCGATCACGGTGAAGCGCGGCAGGCTCAGGCGCACCGTCCGCGCCCCCGGTCCCTGCCCGATGACCAGATCCAGCGCGAAATCTTCCATCGCCGGGTACAGAATTTCCTCCACCACTTTTCCCAGCCGGTGAATCTCGTCGATGAAGAGCACTTCCTTCTCGTGCAGGTTGCTCAGAATCGCCGCCAGGTCACCCGCGCGCTCGATCGAAGGGCCGGCCGTGATGCGGATGTTCGCCCCCATTTCGTTGGCGATGATGTGGGCCAGGGTCGTTTTCCCCAGACCGGGAGGCCCGTAGAACAGCGCGTGCTCCATCGGCTCGTTGCGTCCTTTCGACGCCTCGATGAGGATGCGCAAATTCTCGCGCACGCGATCCTGGCCGATAAGGTCATCCAGCCGTTGCGGGCGCAATGCTCGATCCAGCATTACTTCTTCTGGTTCTACTTCTGGGGAGATCGTTCGTCGTTCGTTCATAAGCTCGCTATCGTTCCTCGGGTTTTACTAACTGCATTTTGCTATCTTCCCATGTTTTGCTCAATACGCAACATGCGTATCATCGCAATAAAGAGGGAAGAGGTGGGGGTTCGAGGGCAGGCGCACCGCCCCCAAACCCCCACTCTTAGGTTTTCAAAAGATACCAACGTTTGTTTACGGCTCCAGCACCCCGCTCTGTCCCTCCACGGTGATGATGACTTGTTTGACGGTACTGAATTGCAACAGTGTTTGCTCGATCTGCTGGCGGATGCGTGACATCCGCGTCGCGTCGCCGGCGTTCGCCAGCAGCTCCTTCGAAAAGTCCGCGCGCGCAACTCCATTGACGATCGTGAGGCCCATCACCCGCACGCGCTCGCCCCAGTCCGCGCCGCGATTGGCCGCCGAGAGCACTTCCGCGGGCAGCGGAATCGCCGTTTGGAAGCCTTCCAGGTTGTTGGGGACCGGCCCCCACAGCAACGCTTCGAGCGAGGCTCGCCCAATCCCCAACGTGCGCGGGACGCGAATCGGCTGCGGCGTGACCTGTTCGTTGCGCACCCAGTAGACGTTGACGCCGAGCGTGTTGGCGTCGCCTGGATGCAGCACGGTCAAGGGTTGCCGGGCCAGCAGTTGTCCCGCCAGATCGTGGATGTAGAGTGTCGCGCCCTGTGTGGCGGGATGCGGGGGGCGTGGATCGGCGACCCAGTCCATACTGATGACTGCCAGCCCGCGTCCGTCCTTTCCGGGCAAGAGTGTGACCACGTGGGCGAACTGCGCGCCGTCGTCCCAGGTCAACGTCACATTGACTTGCTCATTCGGTTGCCCCGCGCGCGCTAACACGCGGGTGGGGATCGTCACCTGGGCCAGCGGCGCGGGCATTTCGACGTAGCCGCCACCGGGTAAACCTGCCAACGTCACCGCGACGGCGGCTTTGGCGATGTCGCTGCCGTCTTTGGCGCTCACATCCGCTACTTCGACGCGCCCGGCGCCCGGCACACCGCCATACGCGACGCTGCCCTCGAAGGTCGCCGGGCCGCCATATTCGCCCTGCGCCCAGATCGGGGCGACGCCGCAGAGTTGTCCCCAGGCGTCGTACACGCGCACAACAAGCGTCGCCTCGAACGGCATCAGCGCCGCGCGCCCGCGCACCGTCAGGGGATTGCCGACCGTCTCATTATTCTGCGGGTAATCCAGGACGATGACCTGCGACACCGCCGCGCCGGGCTGCGGTGTGAAGGTAGGCTGCGGGACAAACGTTGGCGTCGGTGGCACCGCTGTCTCTGGTTCCACGATCACCGGAGATGGCAGCGCATCTGGCGTGGGCGAGGCCAGGCCGGGTATTGGGGTGGGCGTCCGCCCGATGATGCCGCAGCCGGATAACAACGTTACACATACCAGAACATAGATAGCTCGCCGTAACGCATACATCGTTGCCCTCCTTCGAAAATAGTTCTACTTCAACGCTTAAGGCGGATCACAATCCGCCGTCCCCGCAGCGCCGGATTGTAATCCGGCGCAAGCATGGCGGTTACGTTCCTTAGAAAATAGCCTCAACGGATCGAACGGATTCAACGGAAAAACATCCGTTGAATTCCGTTGAATCCGTTGAGGAAATCCTTTTCATCCTCGTTGGTGTGGAATCCCACATGGGAACTCTCTGAAAATAGTCCTGCTTCGACGCTTAAGGCGGATCACAATCCGCCGTCTCCGCAGCGCCGGATTGTAATCCGGCGCAAGCATGGCGGTTACGTTCCTTAGAAAATAGCCTCAACGGATCGAACGGATTCAACGGAAAAATATCCGTTGAATTCCGTTGAATCCGTTGAGGAAATCCTTTTCATCCTCGTTGGTGTGGAATCCCACATGGGGACTCTGCCCGAAGTATAGAGGGAAATCGCCAATTCGACAAGTCACTTGTCGCCTGGCCTGGTTGGGGTATGATAGAGGACTTGTGGAGGTAAAGTGATGCGCACACTTAAGGCTTTTTTGCGGACGATGCGTCCCCAACAATGGATCAAGAACGGCGTTATTTTTGCGGCATTGGTTTTCGATGAAAAACTGCTGAAATGGCAGTATCTCTGGGCGACCATCGTGGGTTTTGTGTTGTTTTGTCTGGTGTCCGGCGTCGTCTATACGATCAACGATGTTGTGGACCTGGAGAAGGATCGACAGCACCCCAAGAAACGCCATCGTCCCCTTGCGGCAGGACAACTCTCACCCAAACTGGCGCTTGGTCTGGCGGTTGTAATCGCTGCCGGGTCGCTCATTCTTGGCGTATTGCTGAATCCGGTTTTTGCTGCCATTCTTACCGGTTATCTGGCCCTGCAGATCGCGTATTCGTTTTACCTCAAGCATATCGTTCTCCTGGACGTTATCGCCATTGCGGCCGGCTTTGTGCTGCGCGTGGCCGCAGGCATTCCTCTGGTGGACGCGGAACGTTTTTCGCCGTGGCTCTTCATCTGTATGACGCTGTTGGCGCTCTTCCTGGGACTGGGCAAGCGGCGCGGCGAACTGGTCCAACTCGGCGGCGAGGCCAGCAACCACCGCGCCAGCCTGGAAGAGTATAACCTCGCGCTGTTGGATCACCTGCTCAGCATCGTCACCGCTTCGATGATCCTGGCCTACGCGCTGTACACCTTTTCCGCTCCCAACCTGCCTTCTGGTTACTGGATGATGTTGACCATCCCCTTCGTCATCTACGCGACGTTCCGCTATCTTTACCTCATCCACGTGCGCGGCATCACTTTGGCGCCCGATGAAGTGGTGCTCACCGACCGCCCCTTGCAGATAGATTTCGTCCTCTGGGGAGTAGCGGCTGTGCTCATCCTGTACCTCGGAAAATAGTCGGGTCGTCAGATAGTCGTTAGTCTGTGGGAAAACTATCCGTGAGGACAAGCGTGAATTTGGCCTCAGGGACAATGACAAACCCATTCATCCCGTTTAAGATAAAAGTGCAGCAGTGGTCGAGTAAACTGCTGGACTAACGACTACGCAACTATTTCGAGGAGGGCAGAGCGGTGTTACAGCAACTTTTACTCAGTTTTGTGACCTTAAGCCTGTTATTTGCGCCGTGGCATGGACCGGTTGCCAAATCCTATAGTGCCGACCGCTTCGACGTGGACGTGATTGTGCTGGCCGACGGTTCGTTGGAAGTGACGGAGCGGCTGACGCTGCGCTTCGTCGGCGGGCCGTTTACCTACGTCTACCGGCATCTGCCTGCTGAATACACCGACGGTATCGACGTCATCAGTGCGAGTGTGGATGGCGTTCCGATGCCCGAAGGGAAAGAGGCCGGGCAGGTCGAGATCGCCGGGCGTGACCCGGTCAAAGTCACCTGGCATTTCGCTCCCACCTCCGACAGCACGCGCACTTTCAGTTTGACCTATCGCGTGTGGGGCGTGATCCGCCAGGAAAGCGACGCCGACGTGTTGATCTGGCAGGCGCTCCCCGATGAGTACGAGTACAGCATCGCCGCCAGTACGATTGTTGTGTCATACCCCGAGACGACGCAACTCCTCGGCGCGCCGGAAGTGCATAAAGGCGCAGCGACGATTGTGCAGGGCGAGAACACCGTCATGTTCGACGCCCGCGGTCTCAAGCCGAACAGCACACTCATCGTGGCGCTACGTTTTGGCGCGGGCAGTCTGATCGACGCGCCGCCGCAATGGCAGATGCGGGGCGCATCCGGCGAACGCAGTGGCCTGGTGTTAGCCCTGATCGGCTCGACCGTGGTAGCCCTCATTGTTGTCTTGCTGGTCGTGTTTGTCAGCCGTGCGCGCATCCCGTCTGCGCGCGGTGAGACCCTGCTGACATTGCCGCCGAGTGACCTCCCACCCGCCATTGTCGGTGTCCTGATGCGCAACGGCAGCGTGGATACGACGTGGGCCTGGGCCTACGTTCTGGGCGCGTGTTTCGATCTGGCCCGGCGCGGGGTGATCAGCATTGAGGAAATGCAGCGCACTTCCTGGCTGCAAGGCCGCGACTTTGTCTTCCGGCTGAATAGCACCGCCGCTTCCTTGCGCCCGCACGAGCTAGGCGTGATCGAGACGCTCTTCCGTGACAAATCCGGCCTCCAGTCCGAGGTACGCTTGAGCAAACTTCAAAATAGCCTGTACAGCCGCCTCAAGTCTTTCACTCAAGCCTTGAAGTCGGAATGTGAGTCTCTGGGATTCTTCGACGCGGAACGCCAGCGACGCCGCACCGCACAAATCGTGTGGGGCGTGCTCCTGATGCTCTTGGGAGTAGGGTTGATCGTTGTCACAGCATTGTTGGTGAGTACCCTGGGTGTGTGGCCACTCTTCATCGCGATAGCGGTCTCTATCGTTGGATTCGTGTTGATCCTTATGGGAGCGTCGCTCTCCCCATTGAGTGAGGATTACCAGCAAACGGCAATGGAGTGGAAGAGCTTCGCCAAATACCTGAGCGATGTCACCCGTCGACGTGATACACTGGTGCATCGAGACCAATTCGAGGGCTACCTCTCCTACGCGGCAGCGTTTGGCCTGGCGGAGCCGTGGGCGCGTTATCTCAAGAAGCACGAGGACATCGAGGTTCCGGCGTGGTTCCGCGCGCTGGCTACGGCTGAAGATGGCGGGCGCGGCGCGTTCGTGGCGATGATGGCAGCTTCCGGCTCGGCGAGCACTTCGAGCGCGGCCAGTGCGGGCGGCGCTGCCGGCGGCGGGGCGAGCGGGGCCGGGTAGCAGATTGTCGTTTTTCGACTAGAATAAGAGCAATACACACGGGCGGGATTTCCCCGCCCGTGAATTCTGATTATCATCAGCAGATTGAGCAGATTGAGCAGATTTTTCAACTCGTAACAGGAATCTGTTTCATCTGCTCAATCTGCTGACAGAAAAAGGGCGATGCTTGAAAAAGCTTGATCTCTCTCATTGGTGGATGGAACGCGCGTTGCTCCTGTTTCTGCTGCTGGTGGGGGCGGGGCTGCGGCTGTGGGACGCGGGGCGCACACCGCCGGGTCTCTATCACGATGAGGCGCAGAACGGTCTGGATGCGGCGGCGGTGCTCGAAACGGGCGTCATCCCGCTATACTTCCCCGCCAACAACGGACGCGAACCGCTCTTCATCTACCTCGTCACAGCGAGCGTTGCGCTCCTGGGACGCAGCCCGCTGGCCGTGCGATTGCCGTCGTTCTTCGTCGGTTTCCTCACGTTGGCGGCGACTTACGACCTGACGCGCGTGTTGTGGGGACGGCGCGCTGGGCGCTGGGCGCTGGCGACGCTGGCGGTGACGCTGTGGCACGTCCACCTCAGCCGGATCGGTTTTCGCGCTGTGATGTTGCCGCTGTTCACCGCGCTGTTCCTGGCGCAGCTTGCGCGTGGACTTCGCACTCAAGAATCGAGAACCAAGAATCAGCGAATCAGCGAATCGGCGGATCGAAAACCCAAAATCCAAATTCCAAAATCCAAAATCGGCAATTGGATCGCTGCCGGGGCGCTCTATGGCGTGAGTTGGTACACCTACATGGCCGCGCGCTTCACGCCGGTTGCATTGGGCGTGATGATCCTGTACGGGTTGCTCTTTCATCGCCAACAGACGCTGCGGGCCTGGCGCGGCGCGTTGGTGTTTTGTGGGATCGCGTTGCTCGTCCTTGCGCCGCTCGGCGTCTACACGCTGCGCCACCCTGACATCGTGTTGGCGCGCACCGGGCAGGTGACGATTTTCAGCCCGGAGATCAACGGCGGCGACTTTTGGGGTACACTCGCCCGCCACACCTTGCGCACGGCGGGGATGTTCGTCGTGCGCGGGGATCGCATCTGGCGGCACAACCTGGCGTGGCGGCCCGTGTGGGAACCGGCGCTCGGCCTGGCATTCGTGCTCGGCGTGGGCGCGGCGCTGGCGGGATTTCGTCGCAACGCCGGGGCTGCGCTGGCGCTCCTGTGGACAGCGGTGATGGCGCTGCCCACCCTCCTCGCCGAAGACGCCCCGCACTTCCTCCGCGCCGTCGGCGTGCTTCCCACTGCTGTGCTCTTCCCGGTGTTGGGGCTTTTGTGGATCGAGTTGAAAGTTCGAAGCTCAAAGTTGAAAGTTGAAAGCCGAATTACGAATTACGAATTACGAATTACGAATCACGACTCCTCACTCTCCCCCCGTCTACCGTCTACCGTCTACTGTCTACTCTTGCTTCTCCTCGCTTTCCTCTCCACCACCTACGACTACTTCGTCCGCTACGCGCACGCGCCGCTGGCCTATCACTGGTTCGAGGCGGGGCCGGCAGCGATGGCGGGGGAGATCAACGCTTTGCTGGGCGAGGGCTGGGACGGGGAGAAAATGCTTCACGGCCCGGCGACGGAACGACGCATTTACACCGACCGCCAGTTGTGGGATTCCTGGATGGCGGTTCCGTTCCTGGTCCCAGAAAACGCCGTGCGCTTTCTGTCCGTTGCGGCGGCGCCTGATCCCACACCGAATTTAACGTTCGTCGTGTGGCCCTATCGCAACTGGGAATTGGATGTCTTCTCGCACGTCCCGCACCCGGCGTATCTGCGCGTCGAGCAAGGCCCGCAGGCGCAGGGCGACAAGGACGAACAGCCGTTCACCGTCGCCACGTTCGTCCACGCCGATCCGCGCCCGGACGCGCCAGAGCCGGCGGCGCATTTCGAGGGAGGCGTCATCCTGCGTGCTGCGCTCGTCCAGCCGGACGCCTCCGGCGTGACGGTGCGCCTCTGGTGGGAAACGGATGCGCCGCTCGCCGCCGATTACACCGTCTTTGTACACTATCTGCGCGACGGCGCCGTCATCGCGCAACACGACGCCCAGCCGGGGCGCGGTCACTTGCGCACTGCCGGTTGGGCTGTCGGTGACCTCATCCTGGACGAGCATACACTGCCCGGCCTCGTCCCCGACCCCGCGCGCGACAGCTTGCGCATCGGCCTCTACCGCAGCGATACGGGCGTTGGCCTCTCCCACCTCGACGACGCCGGCAATCCCGCCGGTAATTGGGTGGATGTGGGCGTAGTGCTGGCTCCATAGGAGGCAAGATGCAGGAAGCAAGAGGCAAGAAGCAAGGGGCAGGGGGCAAGAGGCAAGAGGCAGGGGGCAAGATGCAGGGGGCAAGAGGCAAGCATCCTGTATCCTTTTTCCTGTATCTTGCATCTTGCATCTTTATCTCTTTGCTTGCCGCCGCGCCGCTATGGGGGCCGGGGATGGTCAACACGCGGGGTGGGGGCGATAGCCCATTCTTGCTCCAGCGCACGCTCGATATGGCGGAGAATTTGCGGCATGGCATCTTTCCGGCGCGCTGGATGATGCACGCGGCTTACGATTTGGGCTATCCGTTCTTCAACCACTACGCGGCGCTGCCCTACTACCTCTCCGGCGGACTGACGGCGCTCGGTATCGGTCCCCTCGTGGCGATTCAGGCCACGCAAACGTTTGGCTTCGTGTTCGCTGCAATGGCAATGGCGTTGTGGGCCGAGCGCACGTTCAAGAGCCGGGCCGCGGCGCTCGTCGCGGTGGCGGCGTATACCTTCGCGCCGTTTCACCTGGTCAACGTCTACGTGCGCGGCGACTCGCTCTCCGAGTTCTACGCCTTCGTCTGGTATCCCCTCATCCTATGGACGCTGGCCCGTATCGCTGAACGGCCCACGCGCGGGCGTATCCTCGCCGCATCCCTGGCCTACGGCGCGCTCATCCTCACCCACAACACCTCCGCGCTCGTCTTTTCGCCGTTTGCGCTGCTGTATGCCGGATTGCAAATTACGAATGGCACATCAGCAAATCTAAAATCCAAAATCCAAAATCTAAAATCTCTCATCGCCCCGTTCGTGCTGGGCTTCCTCCTCACCGCATGGTTTTGGCTCCCTGCAATTGGCGAGACGGACTACGGGCAGATGGGACCGGAATTCACGGCGGGCTATTTCCACTACAGCAACCACTTCCGCGGCCTCGACCTGGTACAGCAAACCTTCGCCTTCGACTACGACGTCGCCCCCCGCGCCGAAGACGCTGGTCCGTTTGCGATGGGGCTGGTGCAGGCGGCGTTAGCGGTGGTGGGCGTGGTTAGCCTGGTCGCTAATTGCAAACGGCGAATGGCGAATGGCGAATCGGCGAATGGCGAATCAGCGAATGGCGAATCAGTGAATCAGCGAATCGGCGAATCGGCGAATGGCGAATGGCGAATGGCGAATGGCGAATCCCCAGTCCCCAATCCCCAATCTCTCCCCGTCTACCGTCTACCGTCTACCGTCTACCGCCTACCGTCTACCGTCTACCTGCTTTTCTCCCTCGCCCTTGCCACCTTCATGATCACCCCGTTATCCAAGCCGTTGTGGGATCACCTGCCGCTGTTGGAAATCACGCAGTTCCCGTGGCGTTTTCTCTCGATACAGGCGCTCTTCACGGCGATGGTCACGGGAGCAATCGTCAATCTGCAAATCTTCGAATCTTCGAATCTAAAAATCATCGTCGCGGTGGGGCTGTGCGGTGTAGTAATTGCCACTGCGTTGCCAGGTCTACATCCCGAACGGTTACTTATTGCTGACGCTGACGTGACCGCGGAGCGTTTGCTGTTCTACGAGACCTTCACCGGCAACATCGGCACGACGATCCGCTACGAGTATTTGCCGCGTGACGTGTCTCCACGCCTGTACATCTCCGAGGCCGTCGTGGATGGCGAATTGCGCCCGATTGCGGACGGCGGCGGACTGCTGGCCTGGGAGCTTGTGGAACGCGCGCCCGTCAAACAGGTGTGGCGCGTAACAGTCGATGCCGGCGGCGCGGCCGTCGCCTTCCCCCTCAACTGGTGGCCCGGCTGGCAAGCGCGTGTCGACGGCGAACGCGTTGACGCCTCTCCGATGATCGGCTCCGGTCGCCTGACCGTGTCTCTGCCCGCTGGAGAACACACCGTCACTCTGCGCTTGCGTAACACTCCCTTGCGAACGGTTGCCGAAGTTGTGTCGGCATTGACAGTAATCGGTCTTTTTGTTTGGGCGTTTGTCGGTCGAAAATCACAATTTCCCCGTCTACCGTCTACCGTCTACTGTCTACTGTCTACCCTAATTATTTCTATCGCGCTTCCTGCTCTCCTGCATCATACATCCTTCACCCCCACGACGTTCTTCGACTTCAACCAGATGCCCTATCCGCACGCCGGGCCGGTGAATTTCGGCGCGGCGCGATTGGAGGCTGTGACGCTCTCAGCGACGACGGCGCAGCCCGGTGAATCGCTGACCGTGCAGCACACCTGGTCGGCGGCGAGCGACGATCCATTGACCGGTACGCTGCGTCTGGTTTCTCCGGTGGAGCCGCGTCACGGCGTCCCCTACGCGCTCGCCGAGACGCCGTTCGCGTTGCCGTGCGATGGCGCTTGCCTGACACGCCTTGTCATGCCGAACGACCTCTCGCGCGGACTGTATCTGCTGGAAATGCGGGTGGGGGAGGATGCCGTCTACGTCGGGGCAGTGCGCGCGCCCCACGGTCCAGCGCGGCGGACGGATGCGCCGGTCTTGGCTGAGTTCCGCGATATAACTTTACACACTGTCGAACCGATCCAGCTCGACCCCACGACGCTGCGATTGAAGATGACGTGGTCCACGCCAGGGACGCCGCGCAACTGGTCGCTGTCGCTGCGGCTGTTGGATGCGGCGGGGCGGCAACTCGTCCAGCAGGATATCCAGCCGGGATACGGCTATCTGCCGACGACGCTGTGGCTGTCTGGTGAAACGGTCATCGACTACCCGGCGCTCACGCTGCCGGAGGGCCTCGCGCCCGGCGAGTACACGCTGCGCGTGATTTCGTATTTATTTTCCACTGGCGAGGTTGGTGGGCAGGCCGACATTCCGCTCCGGTTGATGACGCCGGCGTTGTACGATCTACGCGAGGCTTGCTGTGAATTGGAACGCAGAGGCGCGACGATTCTCTGCCAGGCGGGCGGTGTAGCGCTGCTCGGCGCCGATCTACCGCAGCAGCTCACCGAGGGCAATTCGCTCGATTTCCATGCGGAATGGAACGCCCTCGCCGTCCCCACCACTGACCTGACCGCGCGTTGGGAAGTGCTGGACGCTGCGGGCAAAGTCGCGGGTTATGCGGAAGGGCCGCTGGCGCCCGGATCGCGCACATCCGAGTGGCCCCGGCACACTTGGGTACGCGCGCCGGTTCGCATTGCCCTGCCGCCGGTCTTGTCGCCGGGCGCGTACAACGTGCGCCTGACGCTCGCGGACGCCGTGTGTACGTTCCGCGAGCGGGTGACGGTGACGCCGCGCCCGCGCGAGTTCGAGGTCCCAGAACTCCCGTATCCCTTGGCGGTCGATTTTGGCGGCGAGATCCGGCTGCTTGGCTACGATATGCAGCTCGATGAGGATGTGGTAACATTGACCCTGTGGTGGCAGGCGGCGACGTCGCCCACGGAAGATTACAAACGCTTCGTGCACCTCTACGACCCGACGACGGAGAACATCGTCGCGCAGGATGATGCGATGCCGCGCGCGTGGGCGTATCCGACAACATGGTGGGTCGTAGACGAGGTGGTGAGTGAGACGGTGACGCTGGATATGAGCGCAGCCTCGCCGGGCGATTACCGTCTGGGCGTCGGCTGGTACGATCCGGCGACGCTCGACCGCCTTCCCGCAACCGACGCCGCCGGGCAGCCGCACCCGTCGAACCGCGTCACACTCGACGCGACGGTGAAACGCTAGCAAAAAAGTAACTATTCAGGTGGGGCGCACTTTTACGCCTGCAATGACAGTAGAAAGCGCAAAAATTGCCGTTTTGGGTTCAGCTAAGTGCGTCCCACCTTAAGGCTGAATAGTTACGCAAAAAGTATGCGGTTGATATGACAATGACTCTCTCAACGGGTTCAACGGAATTCAACGGATATTTTCCCGTTCGATCCGCTCGATCCATTGAGGCTATGCTTAGGGAGGAGATCGATGCCAGACGCGACTTTTCATTTTCCGCCGAATTTCCGTTGGGGTGTGGCGACGGCGGCGCACCAGGTCGAGGGCAACAACACGAACAGCCAGTGGTGGGCCTGGGAGCAACAGCCGGGACGCATCAAGCAGGAGGGTAAATCCGGCCTGGCTTGCGATGTGTGGCGGCATCCGGAGGTGGATTTCGATCACGCCGCCGCGATGGGGCTGAACGCGATGCGCCTCTCCGTCGAGTGGAGCCGCATCGAGGTTGCGCCGGGCCGCATCGATACGGCGGCGCTCGACCGTTACCGCGAGATGCTCAAGGGCCTGCGCGAGCGCGGCATCGAGCCGATGGTCACGCTGCACCACTTTTCCGACCCGATGTGGCTGGCGGATGAGGGCGGCTGGCTAAATCCCAACGTCATCCAGTACTTCACGCGCTACGTCGAGCAGGTGGTGCGCGCCCTGGGCGAGTTCACCAACCTGTGGTGTACGATCAACGAGCCGAACGTCTACGCCTATATGGGCTATATGTCGGGCGTTTTCCCGCCGGGGAAGCAGGACAGTCGCATGGCGTTCGCCGTGATTCGGATGATGCTGCAAGCGCACGCGGCGGCGTACCGGCGCATCCACCGCGTGCAGGAGAACGCACAGGTGGGATTGGCGCACAATCTGCGCTTCTTCGATCCCGCCCGCCCGCGCAATTTGCTCGACCGGTTGGCGGCGTGGGTGCGGGATATGGGCTTCAACCAGACGACGTTGAAGCCGGTATGGAATGGCTGGTGGGTACCGCCGATGGGCTTCGGTCCGGCGCTGACGGTGCGTCGCACGCTGGACTGGATCGGCCTCAACTACTACACCCGCGACCTGGTGAAGTTCGATCGGGCGGCGCAGGCGGATTTTTACGCCCAGACGACGCACGACCCCCAAGCCGAACCGCTGGATGGCGACTACGGCGAACTGTACCCGCACGGGATGTTCCGGGCGCTCAAACAGCTCGCGCGGATGAACATCCCCATTTACGTGACCGAAAACGGCATCCCCGACGCGGACGACGATCAGCGCCCGCGCGCGCTGCTGCTGCACCTGCGCGAACTGTGGCGCGCGTTGCAGGACAACGTCCCCGTGCAGGGCTACTACCACTGGACGTTGACCGACAACTTCGAGTGGGCGGAAGGCTGGACGCTGCCCTTTGGCTTGATCGAACTCGATCCGCAGACGCAGACCCGCACACCGCGTCCTAGCGCCGCCCTGTACGCCTCGATTGCCCAAGGCAACGCCATCACGCCGGAACTCCTCGACGCCTACGCGCCTGAACTCCGCAAGGTGCTGCTGCCAGGATAGGCTCAACGGATCGAATGGATGAAACGGTACCAGTAATGGGTGACGAGTAAAGAGTAAAGAGTAAAGAGTAATGAGTAAAGAGTAATGAGTAAAGAGTAACCAATAACGAGTAACGAGTAACGAGTAACGAGTAACGAGTAACGAGTAACGAGTAACGAGTAACGAGTAACGAGTAACCAGTAACGAGTAACGAGTAACGAGTAACGAGTAACGAGTAACGAGTAACGAGTAACGAGTAACGAGTAATGAGTAACGAGTAACCAGTAACCAGTAACGAGTAACCAGTAACCAGTAACGAGTAACCAGTAACGAGTAACCAGTAACCAGTAACGAGTAACCAGTAACGAGTAACCAGTAACGAGTAACGAGTAACCAGTAACCAGTAACCAGTAACCAGTAACCAGTAACGAGTAACCAGTAACCAGCAACCAGCAACCAGCAACCAGCAACCAGTAACCAATTACCGAGAACAATGAAAACAATAGACCTGGACTACACGCTCCCTGAAACATTGATTGCGCAGACGCCGCTGGAGCCGCGCGATAGTTCGCGGCTGCTGGTGCTGCACCGCGCCGATGGGCGATTGGAGCACCGCATTTTCCGTGACATCGGCGATTACCTGCGACCGGGTGACCTGCTTGTCGCCAACGAGAGCCGCGTCATCCCGGCGCGGCTGTTCGGTCACAAGGAACCCGGCGGCGGCAAAATCGAAGTGCTGCTGCTCGGACGGTTGGAAGGGACACACTGGCATTGTCTGGTGGGTGGGGCGCGCACGCGCGTGGGGACGCGTGTGCGCCTTGACCAGAACGACGTTCCCTCAGCGTTGACGGCGGAAGTCCTTGAGGCGGGCGAGCGCGGCGAGCGCACACTGGCCTTCTCCGAGCCGGTCGAGGCGTACTTCGACGCGCTCGGCGAGATGCCGCTGCCGCCGTACATCCACGAGCCGCTGCGCGATCCCGAACGCTACCAGACCGTCTACTCGCGCACGTTGGGCAGCGCGGCGGCCCCCACTGCCGGGCTGCACTTCACGCCGGAACTGCTGCTGGCGTTGCGCGACCGGGGCGTGGGATTTGCCTTCGTCACGCTGCACGTTGGGCTGGATACCTTCCGCCCCATCAGCGAGGAAACGGTCGAGGAGCACCGCATCCACACCGAATGGGGCAGCCTCAGCCTGCCCGTCGCCGAGCAGGTCAACCGCGCGAAGGTGATGGGCGGGCGCGTCATCGCCGTGGGGACGACGAGCGTGCGCGTGCTGGAGACGGCGGCCCGTCGCGGCCTGCTGCAAGCGCCTGACGACGCTCCCGACGGCGCGCCCGACAGCGTGTGTCCCTGGCGTCCACTTGCGCCGTTTACAGGCTCCACCGACCTCTACATCACGCCGGGCTTCCGCTTTCGCGTTGTCGATGCGCTGATCACCAACTTCCACCTGCCCAAGAGCACGTTGCTGGCGCTGGTGATGGCCTTCGCGGGCGAGGAAAACATCCGTCGCGCCTACGCCGAGGCGATAGCGCGCCGCTATCGCTTTTTCTCGTTTGGGGATGCGATGGTGATTTTGTGATATGTGGAATAAAGCTCTATCGCAGTTGCAGGGCTATCGCATTTGGCCGCTGCTAGCAACTTAAAGGCGG
>MTKY01004948.1_pt1 | contig 14492 bp, 13 predicted proteins | sample 1042731 | NCBI WGS metagenome assembly MTKY01 (sample SAMN06212206, study PRJNA360538) | anaerobic digester metagenome | biome: Wastewater treatment plant; material: sludge; isolation source: anaerobic digester fed with sludge from wastewater treatment plant | place: Denmark: WWTP Soeholt ... | reverse complement strand
GATCCCTGCGCCGTTTCAAGGACGACGTCAGGGAAGTGGCGGCCGGCTACGAATGCGGGCTCAGCCTGGAGAAATTCAATGACATCAAGGTGGGGGACCACATTGAGTTATACATCATGAAGGAGGAAGAAGCGGATGTATAAACGGTCCGATCGCATGGGCGATGAAATCCGCCGCATCCTGGCCAGCCTGATTCAGCGTAAGCTCAGTGACCCCAGACTCAACGGGCAGGTATCCATCACCGGGGTGGACCTGTCCCGGGACCTGGCGGTCGCCCGTGTCTATTACAGCGTTTACGGCGATGAGAAGGCCCGCGGAGACGCGGCCGAGGCCTTCGAAAAGGCCGGCGGTTTCCTGCGCCGTGAGCTGGCTTCCTCGCTCCAGTCCCGCAAGGTGCCCCGGCTGGTATTCCTTGAGGACCGTAGCATCCGGGAGGGCGAAGCCATCGATGCCCTGATCCGGCGGGTGCGCGAAGAAGATGAAGCGGCCGCCGCCAGGCGGATGGAGGAGAAAGATGAAACAGTCGCGGGAGGCGGGGAACCGACTGCTTGAGGTCCTCCTGGACCTGGCCGCCGATGGCGGTCACGTCGGCTTGTTTCCTCATGAGCGCTTTGACGCCGACGCGGTCGGGGCGGCCGTGTCCCTGTCCCGGGCCCTGAGATCCCTGGGTTGCCGCAGCCGGGTGCTGGTCAGCGAACCGGTGCCGGATTCCCTGATCCATCTTCCCGGCCTTGAGGAACTCGTCCTTTTTGACGGGGCCGATGGCCCTTCCTTTGATCTGGCCCTGGCCATCGACTGCCACGAGGCGGACCGGATGGGGGCGCGGGGCGACTGCTTTCTTCAGGCTCCCCTGCGCGGCGCCATTGACCACCACGTCTACGACCGGGAGCCCGGGGACCTTGAATTGATCGATCCCAAAGCGGCCTCGACCAGCGAGCTGGTCTTTGAAATGATCTGGGACCTGGAGCTCCACCTTGGGAGACCTCTCTTCGATCCGGCTATGGCCGTCCTCCTGATGGCGGGGACCATCACCGATACCGGCCGGTATGCCTACAGCAACACCACGCCCCTTTGCCTGCGCCAGGCCGCGGCTTTGCTGGAGCGTTTCGAAATCGACCTGCCCCAGCTCCACTACGACCTTTATGAGCGCACGACCATCGCCCGCCTCCAGATCAAGGGCGATATCTTTTCAACGCTGACCCCGGCGGCGGATGGACGCATCCTGGTCGCCTACGTCACCCGGGCCATGCTGGACCGCCGGGGCGCCCCCGATGACGAGCTGTCCAATCTGGCGTCCGAAATCCGGGCGGCCGATGGGGTTGACGCCGTCTTCCTGCTGGTGGAGGGGGAAGACGGAGACATCCGGGTCAGCATCCGCTCCAACAGCTGTTTTGACGCGGCCGCCTTCGCGGCGGGCTACGGAGGGGGCGGCCATCGGCGGGCGGCCGGCATGACCCTTGCGGGCATGAGCCTCGCTGAAGCCTGCCGGCGTGTCGCCCGCGAATCGGAGGCCTGGCTTCAGGCCTGCCAGGGTCCGGAAGGCCGGTGATGGCGGCCGAGGGAATCCTCCTGGTCGACAAAGAGGCGGGGGTGACGTCCGCCGACATCGTCGCGCGGGTCAGGCGGCTTTTCAAGATGAAAAAAGTCGGCCACACGGGTACCCTGGATCCCTTCGCGACCGGGCTCCTGCCCGTCTGCCTGGGACGGGCGACGGCGGTCGCCCACTACATGCTCAACTGGCCCAAGCGCTACCTTTGTGAGGTCAAGCTGGGCTACGCCACCGACACCATGGATACGGAAGGTCAGGTGACCTTGAGGGCCCCCGATTCCCAGTCCTGGCGCCGTTTCCTCGATCCCCGGGACCGGGAGGCGGCCTCGGAGCTCGAGCGGGCGGTCGCGTCGCTGACCCGCATCACCGAGCAGCGGGCCCCCCTCTATTCGGCGGTCAAAGTGGCGGGTAAGCCGCTCTACCGCTACGCGCGGGAAGGACGCGAGGTCGAGCGGCCCGTTAGGCCCGTGACCATTTATAAGGCCCGGTGCCTGGGGGTCTATGAGGATGGGGAAGGCCATGCCCGCGTCCGCCTGGAATGCCTGGTCAGCGCCGGCGCCTACATCCGCTCCCTGGCCCAGACCCTGGGAGAAAGCCTGGGCTGCCAAGGTCACGCGGTTTCGCTTCGGCGGCTGGCCAACGGGCTCTTCTGCCTGGACCAGGCGGTCCGCCTGGAGGAGGCAGGGGACGGGCTGCCCCCGCTTCGGGCCATCGGCGAGGCCTTCCAGGGCTGGCCCCGCCGCCAGCTGACCGTGGAGGAAGCCCGGGCCCTGGCCTTCGGCCAGCCCATCGGCCTGTCAGACGGCCCGGTTCTTGAACCGGATCCCTCCCTCCACAAGCTGGCGCCACCGCCCGGTGACGGCTGGCTGGCCTGTGAGAGCGGGGGGCGTCTGGTGGCCGTCGCCACAGTCGAGGAGGCCCTTTGCCGGCCGAGGCGGGTCTTCATCCGACCGGATGAGTGCTAGAAGAGGAGGGGTGAGGTGGAAGTCCATCGCGGTTTGAACGGTCTGCAAAAAAAAGCCAGGGGGATTGCCCTTGGCATCTTTGACGGGGTTCACCTGGGCCACCAGGCGCTGATCCGGGCGCTTCTTGCCCTCTGCCGCGAACGGCGGCTGATCCCGGCCGCCCTCACCTTTTCTTTTGAAGGCGGGCTGGGTTTTGACGGGCGGCCGATCGGCCACGCATTCATCATGAACGAAGAGGAAAAACTCCAGGCGCTGGAGGAGACGGGCGTCAGCGAGGTTTTTTTGGTTTCCCTGACCGACGAGTTCTCCCATCTTTCACCCCCCGACTTTCTGGACCAGGTCATCATCGACCAGCTGGGCGGCCAGGTTCTGGCCATCGGACAGGACGGACGCTACGGCTGGCACGGGGAAGGGGACGCCCGCTTCCTGGAGGAATACGGCCCTCTCCACGCCTTGAGCCCCCTGGTGGTGGACGATGTCCTCTGGGAAGGGGAAAAGGTGTCCAGCACCCGGATCCGGGGCCTTTTGTCGGAAGGCCAGGTCGAACCCGCCATGGCCGTGATGACCCGGCCTTTCTGCCTGTCAGGCCAGGGGAAGAGGGGAGAGGAGCCTTCTGCGCTTGTCATGGACTACCCGCCCACGGCCGCCCTGCTTGCGCCTGGCCTTTACCAAAGCCGGCTGGCGTCCCGATCAGGCGGGATCGCGCGGTCGGCCGTCACCTGTGTGAGCCGCCAGCCGTCCCTGGTCACCTTGGTGTGCGGGGAAGGGCCTGATGTCGAAGATTCGTTTCTATCCCTGGAGTTTCTGGCCTTTCTGGGGCCGGTCCAGGGCGGGATGTCCGGCCTGGAGGCCGCCAAGGAAGCGGCCCGGACTCTGGGATCCATGTGCTAGAATATCTCTGTTGCGGAGGTTTGGCATGACAAGTATTTTAAGCTACCTGGTCTCCTTCCCGGGACTGGGGATCAAGGATCTGGAAGTCAACCGCGAGGCCTTTACCTTTCATCTTTTCGGGCGCCCGTTGACGGTTTACTGGTACGGCCTGATCTTCACCATCGCCATGCTGCTCTGCATCGCGCTCGCCATGATCCGGGCCAAGCGCTATCATTTTTCACGGGATGATATTCTCGATTATTTTCTCTGGATGATCCCCCTGATCCTGATCGGATCCAGGCTCTACTACGTGGCCTTCGAATGGGATCAGTTCAAGGGATCCCTGGCGGCCATCTTCGATTTGAGGCAGGGGGGGCTGGCCTTTTACGGAGGGGTCCTGGGCGGCATGCTGGCTGTGGCCATCGCCGCCAGGATCAAACACGTCAAGCTCCATCGCATTTTTGACTACCTGGCCGTCCTCATCCCGTTGGGCCAGGGCATCGGGCGCTGGGGCAATTTTTTCAACCAGGAGGCCTTCGGCACCAATACCAGCCTGCCCTGGGGCATGATCAGCGAAGGGACCCGCCAGGGACTGGCCGCCCTCAACCCCAATCCGGCCAACCCGCTGCCCGGCCTGAACCCCGACCTGCCGGTCCATCCGACCTTTCTTTATGAATTTCTGGCCAACATGGTCATCTTCGCCATCCTCCTCCTGGTTCACAGGCGACAGAAAAGACCCTGGACCACGGTCCTGACCTACCTTTTCTTTTACGGCCTGGTCCGTTTCTTTGTCGAAGGGATACGGACCGACTCGCTCGTGTTTCACGCGTTCGGGCAGACCCTTCGCATCTCCCAGGTCCTGTCGGCCGTCATGGTCGTCGGTTCGATCCTGGTCTACCTGATTTTGCGATCCAATGCCCGGCGGCGCGAACGGCTGATGGCGGCCATGGCCGCGGATGCGTCGCAAGTGCCTGAATACCTGGCAGCCGACGAAGCGGACACGGAAGAAGCCTGATCACCTTTTTGCCATGAAGTGGAGGGACGAAGCGCTTGAGCGTACCGGCGGGAATCTGGGGAAGTCGCGGGCCGATATCTTTTTCCAGGTGCTCGATTACCGGATGCTGGTACCGGTCCTGGCCCTGGCCATCATTGGCCTGGTTGTCCTCAACAGCGTCCTGGCCAGGGGATACGGAGCGGTCATCTTTGACTACCCCATGAATTTCTACAAGCAGATCGCCGCCGTCCTGCTCGGTCTGGTGGCGGCTTTCACCCTCTGCCTCTTCGAGCCGCCCACCATGCGGCTGATCGGCGGCGGGCTTTACCTCATCAGCATCGTCCTGCTCCTGGTGGTCAAACTGGACGGCTACCGACCCGTCGCCGGCGCCGACAGCTGGATCAGGATCCCGCTTTTTGGTTCTTTCCAGCCCTCTGAGCTGTCGAAGATCGGGGCCGCCATGCTGGCGGGGCCCGTGTTCGCTGCCATGAAACGGGGAGAATTGTCGGCCGGTCAGGGCTTCCTTCGGATTGGGCTCCTTTATGGCCTCCCTTTTCTTTTCATCGTCACGGAACCGGACCTGGGGACCAGCCTGGTTCTGATCTTCATGTTCCTGTGTACCACCTTCGTTTGGGGGGTCCGCTGGCGGACCATCATCCTGACCCTGGCCGGGACCGTCTTCGTCGTCATTCCGGTCTCCTGGCAACTGATCCTCAATCCGGCCCAGAAGGAGCGGATCATGACCTTCCTCTTCCGGGGCTACGACAAGGCGGCCTCCTACCACATCGAGCAATCCCTGGCGGCCGTGGCTTCGGGCGGATTGGCCGGGAACCGGACAGGGGGGACGGTCAGCGTACCCGTCAAAGAATCCGATTTCATCTTCACGGCCATCTCCGAGCAACTGGGGCTCATCGGGACCGCCCTGGTCATTTTGCTGGCCATCTACCTGATCGGCCATACCCTGAGGGTGGCAGGCAAAGTCTCGGAGCGTTCCGCTGACGAGGCCTACATCATGGTCGCCCTGATCGCGGGCGTGGCCTTCCATTTCATCGAAAACATCGGGATGACGGTGGGGCTGCTGCCTATCACCGGCATCCCGCTTCCCTTTATCAGCTACGGCGGCTCCGCCATGATCTCCAACTTCCTCCTCCTGGGCGTCCTGCTCAACTACTCGCTCAATCACACCGCCAGCAGTACCCGCTAAGTGCTTTTTTGAATGATTGAAGGGCGGATGGCTTCTTTGGGTGCTTTTTTTTGCTTATTTGTGGGGAAAAGTGGCTGGTATTGACATGAAAGTGGTTTTCTGTGGTAGAATGGCACACAAAGTAGGAGGCCTGTTGTCATGGCGCGTTATACGCACACCGTCGATACCAAAGGGCGCGTGATCGTTCCCGCCAAACTGCGAGAAAAACTGGACGGCACCTTGATCGTGACCCAGGGAATCGACGCGGGCTACCTGACTGCTTACACGCCGGCGCAATTTGACGCCATCAAGGAACAGATTCTCAACCATTCAAGCACCGGATACGAGATCCGCAAACTCAAGCGGGATGTGCTCGGGTCTTCGACTGTCTGCGATTTCGACGGTCAGGGCCGGATCTCGGTACCGGCCTTTCTCTGGCAGCACATCGGCGTAGAGCCAGGTGAAGCCATCTGTTTCATCGACGTTTTCGACAAGATTGAGATCTGCTCACAGGCCTTCTTTGAGGCCAGCCTGGAGCGTGAGGGATCTCTGGCGGAAATGGATCTGTCCGGCTATGACATCCGCGGATTATAACAGCTGGCACCTGCCCGTCCTGCCCCGGGAGGCAGTGGACGCCCTCGCTGTCAAAGCGGGGGGGCTTTACGTCGATCTGACGGCTGGTGGCGGCGGCCACAGCGCGCGGATTCTGGAGCATCTTGGGGCCGGTGGGCAACTCTACTGCGCCGACCGCGATGCCGAAGCCCTGGAGGTCTGCCGGGGGCGGCTGGCAGGCGTTCCGACCCGGGGGACCTGGAAGCTGATCCAGGCCGCTTTCTCAGACTTTCCCGCCTGGCTGGAGGCTGAAACCGACCGACGGGTCGACGGCCTGCTGGCTGACCTGGGCGTCAGTTCGCATCAGTTGGACCACGGGGGGCGTGGTTTTTCCTACCTCCTGGACGGCCCGCTGGACATGCGGATGGATCAGGGAAAAGGGAGGACCGCGGCCGAGCTTCTGGCCGATATCACGGAAGAAAACCTGGTCGCCATGCTCAGACTTTATGGCGAGGAACGGCACGCCGCGTCGATCGCGGCAGCCATCGTGCGGGCGAGAAAAAAGAAGGCCATCACGAAGACAGGCGAACTTGCGTCCATCGTCGCTTCAGCCGTACCGGGACGGGACCGCCGCGAGGGCCATCCCGCACGCAGGACTTTTCAGGCCCTGCGGATGGCGGTCAACCGGGAACAGGAAGAACTGGCCCATCTGCTGGCCGAAGTCCCGGCCGTCATGGCCCAGGGAGGCCGACTGGTCCTGATCAGTTTCCATTCACTGGAGGACCGCATGGTCAAGCAGGCCATGCGACGCTGGCAGGATCCCTGCGAGTGTCCCCGGGATTTCCCCCAATGCGTCTGCGGGAAAAAGCCCAAGGGCTTTGCCCTCAGCCCGGGCCCGGTGGTGGCGACAGAAGAAGAGCTGGCCGATAACATCCGGGCCCGCAGCGCCAAAATGAGAGCCTTTGAATTCAGGCGGGCAGACTGATGGCATACGACTATGATGGCAACCTGGCCAGAAAGCTGGCCGCTCCGGTCCCTTACGAGGTTGGCCTGCCCGAGCCCCGGGTCATCGAAACCGGCAAAAAGGCCCGGCAGGCCCAGCTGCAAAGGCAGGCCCAGATCCGCCGGCAGTACAAGGCCGCCGGCCGGGCGCACGCCAGGACCCTTGCCCGTCTCATGGTCCTCTTTCTTGTCCTGGCCTCGGCCGCTACCCTGGTCGTCTGGCGGAGTGCAAGGATCGCCGAGATGAGCTTTGTCAACGCCGGCCTTCGCAGACAGATCGGTGAACTGGACAAGCAAAACGGCCTACTTCAGGACCAGATCGCGAAAAAAGCTTCCCTGGAGACAACCCGGGCCCAGGCGGCGGAACGGCTGGGCATGCAAAAGGCGAATGCGGGACAGGTCCATTACCTCTCATCCATTTACTACCAGCGGGGAGGGGCGGCCGGAGGCCAGGTCCTGCTCGACGGGGCGGGCGAAGGCCGCGGCTGGATGGCGGTCATCGAGGACTGGGTGAGGGGACAAGAGGCCAGCCAGGCGCCATCCGGCTGAATGAGAGGTGGCTTGTGGGGAAAAAACAGGGCCAAGCGTCCAGGCGTTATCCCGTCCGTCCGGCGGGTCGCTTTTTTGAGGCCAAGGCAGCCCTGATCCTGGTGGCCTTCCTGGTCATGGCCTCAGCCGTCATGACCGGCTTCTACCGGCTGCAGATCACCGAAAGCCAGGCGCTGGCCGCCCGGGCCTCCAACCAGCAGTACGTCACCCAGCGGGATCAGACCCGCCGGGGCATGATCCTGGATCGCAACGGCTACCCCCTGGTCCTGTCTTCCTACGTTTTTCGGGTGGGCATCACCCCTTCCGACGTCTACACCCGGGTCAAAGAGATCCGGGATCGCGACATCGTCGATCGATTCGGCCTCCATCTGGGTCTGGATGAAGAGGCCTGTCAGGAGATTCTTGAGATCATCCGCGCCGATCGGTCCACCGGCTGGACAGGTCTGGAAAAGAAGCTCTCCGGCCACGAATCGCGGCCCTACGTCACCATCGCCACGGAGGTGCCGGAGCCGGACGCCATGGCCCTGCGGGACTGGCTGGATGAAAACAGGGTCGGGGGCGTCCGCTTTGATCCTGAAGAACGAAGGGTTTACAACAATGGGCTTCTGGGATCATCCGTCCTGGGGCTGACCAAAATGGAGGGAGGCAGGATCCGGGGTGTGTCAGGCCTTGAGGCCGCCTACGACCAGCTCCTGTCCGGGGAACCCGGCTACCGCTTCGCTAAAAGGAACAATTACACCACCCGGGGTGTCACGCCTTTTTCCAGGTCGGTGGACAGCCCGGGGGAGAAGGGGCGCAACCTTGTCACCTCACTGGACATGGAAATCATGGCCATCCTCCAGGAGGAACTCCTCTCGGTCGCGGCGGCCGCGGGTCTGATCGCGGATGTCAACGGCCTGGTCATGGATGTGACCACCGGCGATGTCCTGGCCATGTCTCAGCTGGCCCCCTTTGACCTCTCCAGTCCGGATGCCGTCCCCGTGGGCTTCACCGACCAGGAATGGGCTCTTCTGGACCCGGCCGGCAAAACGGCCTACCTGTCATCGAATCTCTGGAACAATGTCAACATCACCGATCTCTATGAACCGGGATCGGTTTTCAAGGCGGTTACCCTGGCCATTGCCCTGGAAGAGGGTGTGGTTTCGGAAGACTCGGTCTTCAACGACAATCCCATGCAGATCCAGGGCGAAACAATCGTCTGCCACACCGGCTACGGACACGGGGATGAAACCCTCCGGGAGGCTTTCTTCCGGTCCTGCAACCCCGTCTTCGTCCAGGTGGGGGATCGGGTGGGCCGGGATCTCTATTACAGCTGGATTCGGCGTCTGGGCCTTTACGGCACGACAGGCATCGACCTGCCGATGGAAACGGCAGGCTACCTGCACGCCGATCCCATGGCCATCGACTTTGCCAACCTGACCTTCGGCGAATCGTCCACCCTGACGGCCATTCAGATGGCCCAGCTCTTCGCGGCTCTCGGCAACGGCGGCTATCGGGTGACGCCCCGGCTGGGGATCGGGTCAACGGACGACGGGCTGGAGTCCATGATGGCTTTTGATCTGCAGGAGGCGAATCAGATCTTCTCAAAAGAAACCTGCGGCCGGGTCCGTTCCATGCTGATGGATGTCGTCCGGCGCGGGACGGCGACCGGCACCTTTGGGGCCATGGGCCTGAACCTGGGGGGGAAAACCGGGACGGCCGTCGATTCACATGACGGGCGCAAAACCTTTTCCTTTGTCGGGCTGGCCCCCTGTGACCAGCCCCGTTACGTCGTCCTGATCTCTGTTCACAAGCCGGAGACAACGGATGCCCTGGGTTCAGCGGCCGCGCGCGCGGCCAACCGGGTCGCGGCCCGCATCCTTAACCTGAAGGGTTACCGCCAGTCCTATTCCAACCATGAGCTGGCACTGCTTTCGCAGTCGGTCGAACTGCCGGATCTGACCGGCCTGACCGTTGGCCAGGCCGCCCTGGCCCTCTCGCGGCTGCAGCTTGCGCCGTCGGTTGACCTGGAACATTTTTATCTGGACCGGAAGCTGGCCCGCATGGTGCCGGGACCTGGGACCCAAGTCGGGGCTGGCAGCAGGGTATGGCTTTACCCGGAAGGTGTCGATGAAGTAGAATGGGTAGCTGTGCCGGACTTTCGAGGTCGCAATTACCACGAATGCGTCTGGCTGGCCGCAGACTATGGAGTCACCCTGATTCCCGAAGGCTGGCCCGGAGGGCTGGCCGTGGAGCAGAGCCTGCCACCCACCCTCGCGTGCGGGGCCCCGGTCGAGCGCCCGGATGAGACCGGTTCGCCCTGTAGCCCCGACCAGGAAACGACCGTTGGCCGGGTCCGGCAGGGTCAGGTGATTACCGTCCGTTTCTCGGTTGAAACGGAAGCTGACGGCCGCGATTAACAAGTTGAAAGACGCAGGACGATGACCAGATTCTTGCCTATGCAATTGAAGCACTGGACCGGCGGCGATTTGCGCCAGACGCGCAGTCACCTCACCGATTCAGAGCGCTTTTATCCTTCAATTTCGACCGATACCAGAACGCTTCTGGCAGGTGAGGTATTCGTACCGCTCAAAGGTGACTCGTTTGACGGTCACCGCTTCCTGGCCGCGGCCATTAAAAAGGGCGCCGGAATGGTCGTCGTCGAGCGCAAGGCGGCTGAGCTCGGCGCCTGCCTGGCCCTGATCGACTCCGATGAAAACGCGCCCGACGTGCTGATCGTCGATGATTCAGGCGCGGCTTACCGGGACATTGCCAGAGGCTTTCGGACGACCCTCGCCGCCAGTGTCATCGGGGTGACGGGAAGCGTGGGCAAGACCACCACCCGCCGCATGATCTTCCAAATGATCGAATCGCAGGTTAAAGCGGAGCAGTCAGCCAAAAACTACAACAACCAGGTCGGCCTGCCGCGAACCATTCTGTCGACTGAGCTGGATACCCAGGCCCTGGTGGCCGAACTCGGGATGGCCCGGCCGGGGGAGATCGGGATCCTGTCGGAAATCTCAGTGCCGGACATCGCCATCATTACCCATGTCGGCATGTCACACGCGGAATCCCTGGGCACCATGAGCGACATTTTGAATGAAAAAACCTCCATCATCGCCGGCATGAAAGAAAACGGCCTGCTCATCCTCAACGGTGATGACCCCATGCTGGAAAGCTGGGTTCTGCGCGAGCGCCCGCCCATTCCGACCTGGTACATCGCCAGCGAACAAAACGCCGGCCGGCTGGAACGTGACGGTATCCCGGTTTTCTGGTCGGAACACGTACGGGCTGACCGCGAAGGGGTTTCTTTTATCGGCCGGTCCAATCTGACGCCGGATGAGCGGTGGCCTGTCTTTCTCAAGGTGCCCGGTCTCCATCACGTGCCGGCCGCCCTCTTCGGCCTGGCCGTCGCCTATGCCATGGGACTCAACATGCAGGAGGCGGCCGCCTCCACCCGCCGGTTCGAGACGGCGGACGGCCGCCAGGAATTGTTCCAGCTCGGCTCAGTCGATGTCATGAACGACTCCTACAACGCCTCCCCCGAGTCTCTTCGTACGGCTCTGGAAACGGCCTCCCTGCTCTCGGAAGATCACAAACGGCTGATTACGGTGCTGGGGGGGCTGCGCGAACTGGGACGCTATTCGGCGGAAGCCCATGAAAACGCCGCCCTCGATCTGATGAACGCCGGAGTCGATCTGGTCTACCTGATCGGGGAAGAGACCAGGGTCACGCGGGACGTTCTTCTTGGAAGCGGTGAGGGAACGGGCATGGTCGCGGGCTGGTATGAGACCTGCGAACAGGCCATCCCGGACCTTTTGGAAGCTGTGGATGAGGGGGATTTCATCCTGCTCAAGGCCTCGCGTTTCTATGAACTGGAGAAGGTGGCGCAGGCCCTCCGCAAGGCGCGCGGCGGAGGGGAGGGCTAGCCGTGTTTCCCCAGGATGCCCTGACCCTGTCCCTCTACGTCGCCCTGGCCGTCTTTGTCGCGACCGCGCTGACCGGGTGGGCCGGATTGCCCCTGATCGCCCGCAAGGTGACCGCTCAACCTATCCGGGACAACGGACCCCGGTCCCATAAGGCCAAGGAGGGCACGCCCACCTTCGGCGGTCTCTTTTTCCTGATCCCCCTTGTGATCCTGGCCCTGGTCGCGCCCCTGATCAGCAGGCGGCTGATCACGCTCTCAGTCGTGGTCGGGGTCATGGTCTTGTTTGCCGCCATCGGTTTTGCCGATGACTACGTGAAAGTGAGGATCAGGCGCAAGGGTCTCAGCGTGGGCCAGAAGACCATCCTGCTCGGCCTGGCCTCCCTTCTGGCCACCGTTTTTTTTCTCTGGCTGTCACCGACCCCGCCCTTTATCCTGATGCCCTGGACCGCCCGGGTCATCGCGGTCACCGGCGCCTGGAAGGTGCTCTACCTGGTCATCCTGGTTCCCTTTCTTTTTTACATGGGCAATTCGGTCAACATCACGGACGGGGTGGACGGTCTCCTGGCCAGTCTCATGACCATCGCCTCCCTGGGGCTTTTCGCGGTTAATGGCATCCTCTACGCAGTGATCCCGGATGCCTTTGCCCTCATGACCCTGCAGGCCGGCCTGGCAGCCGCCTGCCTCGGCTTCCTGCTCTTCAACCGCTACCCGGCCCGGATCTTCATGGGCGATACGGGTTCCCAGGCCTTGGGCATCGGTTTCACCCTGATGACGGTCGTCGCCGGGCTGCCCTACCTGGCTTTGATCACAGGTTTTGTATTCTTCTTTGAAGGCTTTTCCGTTGTCCTCCAGGTCGCGTACTTCAAGGCGACCGGCGGGCGGCGCATCTTTCGCATGTCGCCCATCCATCATCATTTTGAACTGATCGGCTGGCCGGAGACCCGGGAGGTTTCCACTTTCAGCCTGGCCGCGATCCTGTGCGCCTTTTTGGGAGTACTGGTCATGGCCGGTCCCCTTCAACTCGTCAAAGGGGGTTAGCCGGATGCGGTGGCGCGGACTCCGACGGGCAAAAGACGGTCGGGCCGTCCTGGACAGCCGGCGCATTGCCGCGTCACACCGGCACATGTCGATTGCCTTCTTCGCGATCTGGCTCATCCTGATCAGCTTCGGTCTCCTGATGATGTTCAGCGCGAGCTATGGGGTCAGCTTCATCCAGTCGGGCAGCCAGCTCAGGCGCCTGGCCGACCAGGAGGGCGATGCCCTCTCGCCGGTGCGGGCCGTGATCGAGGCCGACGCGACGGCCATGGCCCGCAAACAACTCTACCTGACCCTCCTGGGGAGTCTGGGGGCGGTTTTCCTGGGCGCCTTGACCCGGTTCCGCCAGCTGACGAGGCCGGTTTTCCGCTACCTGCTCTATGTCCTGGTGACGGCCAGCCTGCTTTACTGCCGGTTTGGGGGGATTTCAATCAACGGGGCACAGCGATGGATTGACTTGGGGTTTGTGAGTTTTCAGCCTTCCGAACTTGCCAAAATCGGCGCCGTCTTCTTCCTGGCCGGCTACTTCGCCCGCCGGCAGCGGGTTCGCCAGCGGGAAAAGGTCAGCCTCGCCCGGCAGGCTTTCCTGGATGTGACCCTTCCCGCTATCCTGATCGCCGTTTGGATCTTCCTCACCCTGATCCAGCCCCACCTGTCGGGCGCCCTGATCATCACCCTGATCAGCCTGGTCGTCTTCTTCCTGGCCGACATCCCGGTCAAGTCGAGGCTGGCCGGCCTGACCCAGGTCGTGGTCCTGCTCCTGGTGGTCGCCCTGATCGCCGGCTTCGGCTACCCGCTCATCACCAAACAGTCCCCGGTCGACTTTGTGAACGACCGGTTTGCCCACGTCTTCCGGCGGGTGGGGACTTATCGGGACCGGGACAGCGCCAGTTTGGACGATCGGATGCAGATTGAGCAGGCCGAGCTGGCCCTCGGTTCAGGCGGCCTGACCGGTAAGGGTCTGGGGCGCAGTGTGCAAAAATTGAACTGGCTGTCGGAAGCTCACAATGACTTCATTTTGCCGGTCATCGGCGAAGAGCTGGGCTTCATCGGGGTGGCGTTGATCGTCCTCCTCTTTTTGTTCTTTCTTGGGGCGGGTCTCCTGATCGCCCGCAGGGCTTCGTCGCCCATGGCCATGCTGATCGCGTCGGGCAACAGCATCCTGATTGCCGTGCAGGCCTTCCTGAACATGGCCGTTTCGGTCAGCCTGGTCCCGACGACGGGTGTCTCGCTGCCCTTTTTCAGCTACGGGGGGACTGCCAACATCTTTTTTGCCCTGGCCGCGGGTCTGGTCCTTTGCGTGTCCAAGTCAGGCGTCCAGACCGACCCGGAACTGGCGCGCCTGATCGACGGGGCAGGGGCCGCCGGATCGCGGAAAAAGACCGGCCGTCAAAGGCCGGTTGATGAAGAAGACGGCATGGGGTACGCTGTATGAACCGGCAGATTGGACCGGCGGATTGCCAAAGAAATCGAGATGAATGACAAGTTGACTGATCCAACCATCATGATCGCGGCCGGAGGTACCAGCGGCCATATCTTTCCCGCCTTTGCCATCGCTTCCGCCATCCGGCAGGCCCTGCCGACGGTCCGCCTCCTCTTTTGCGGCGTCCCGGGAGGCCTGGAGCAGGAGATGGTGGAGAAGGGAGGCTACGATTTTTTTCCCATCCCCGCGCAGAACATGCCCCATCGCTATGACAAGCGCCTTTTCAGCTGGATTTCAAATAACTGCGGGGGCATGCGCAAGAGCCGGACCCTCCTGAAGAAAGTCAAACCCCTGCTGGTGATTGGAACCGGCGGTTACGTTTCGGGTCCCCTGATCGCTTCGGCCCGCTGGCTCAGGATTCCCTACATCCTGCACGAGCAAAACGCCGTGCCGGGTCGGGCCA
>MTKY01055924.1_pt1 | contig 14504 bp, 12 predicted proteins | sample 1042731 | NCBI WGS metagenome assembly MTKY01 (sample SAMN06212206, study PRJNA360538) | anaerobic digester metagenome | biome: Wastewater treatment plant; material: sludge; isolation source: anaerobic digester fed with sludge from wastewater treatment plant | place: Denmark: WWTP Soeholt ... | reverse complement strand
TAGCGGCCGTAGCCACTCTTGATGAGACCGTGAGCGCGGTCGCGGAGCTCGTCATCGGTCAGGAATCCCATGCGCCAAGCGGTTTCCTCGGGGCACGAGATCTTGAGGCCCTGCCGGTGCTCGATTGTTCTGACGAAATTGGACGCATCGTTGAGGTCGTCGAAAGTCCCGGTGTCCAACCACGCGGTGCCGCGATCGAGGATCTCGACGTTGAGCTTGCCGAGCTCGAGATAGACGCGGTTCAGGTCGGTGATCTCAAGCTCGCCGCGGACCGACGGTGCGAGCGACGCGGCGTGCCCGACGACGTCGTTGTCATAGAAGTAGAGTCCCGGCACGGCGAATCGGCTCTTGGGCGTTGCTGGTTTCTCCTCCAGCGAGATCGCCACACCGGACTCGTCGAACTCCACCACGCCGTACGCACTGGCGTCGCGCACCCGATAGCCGAACACCCCGGCTCCATCCATTCCCCGAAAACGCTCAAGGCTCGTGCCCAACCCGGCCCCAAAGAAGATGTTGTCGCCGAGGATCAGCGCCGCCTCGTCCGAACCGATGTGGTCTGCGCCGATGACGAACGCCTGCGCCAATCCGTCGGGTGAGGGCTGTCGCGCAAACGTGATCGAGATGCCGAACTGAGAGCCGTCACCGAGCAGTCGCTCGAACTGGTCAGCCTCGTGCGGGGTCGTGATGACGAGGATGTCCTGAATTCCAGCCGACATCAGTGTGGACAGCGGGTAGTAGATCATCGGCTTGTCATAGACGGGCATGAGCTGCTTGCTGATCCCTTGCGTGATGGGGTGCAGACGCGAGCCGGTGCCGCCGGCCAGGATGATTCCTCGCATCCGGTCAGCCTACGGACTGCAGCGATCGGACCACACATCGACTGCGGGTATCCTGCAGTTCATGCGCAGACTCCTCGTCACCGGAGGAGCGGGCTTCATCGGGTCGAACTTCGTGCACCACGTCCTTCGTGAGACGGACCTCGAAGTGACGGTGCTCGACAAGTTGACGTACGCGGGCCACGAGGCCTCGCTCTTCGGACTCCCACCCGAGCGGTTTGAGCTGGTCGTCGGTGACATCGACGACAACGAGCTGGTTGACAAGCTCGTGGGCGCCCACGATGCCGTGATCCACTTCGCCGCGGAGTCGCACAACGACAACTCGCTGCACGACCCTCGCCCGTTCGTCGACACCAACATCATCGGCACATTCACGTTGCTCGAAGCAGCACGCCGTCATGACACCAGGTTTCACCACATCTCTACAGATGAGGTCTACGGCGACCTGGAGCTCGACGATCCTGCGCGATTCACCGAGTCGACGCCATACAACCCGTCGAGCCCCTACTCAGCGACGAAGGCCGGCTCGGACCTGCTCGTGCGTGCCTGGGTTCGATCGTTCGACGTGCGGGCGACGCTGAGCAATTGCTCCAACAACTACGGTCCCCGTCAACACGTCGAGAAGTTCATCCCACGCCAGATCACCAACGTGATCGACGGCAGCAGACCGCGGCTGTACGGCGAGGGACTCAACGTGCGCGACTGGATTCACGCTGACGACCACAGTTCTGCAGTGCTCAAGATCCTGGGGGAGGGGTCGATCGGTGAGACCTATCTCATTGGCGCCGATGGCGAACTGGACAACAAGACGGTCGTCGAGTCGATCCTGCGGCTGATGGGTCACGATGCCGGAGACTACGAACATGTCAAGGATCGCGCCGGTCACGACATGCGCTACGCCATCGACTCGTCCAAGCTTCGCGCTGAGCTCGGCTGGGCGCCGACGTACACAGACTTTGACTCGGGGCTCGCCGCGACAATCGACTGGTACAGGGAGAACGAGGTGTGGTGGCGACCCCAGAAGGACGCGACCGAGGCGAAGTACTCCGAGCTGGGTCACTGAGTCGTGAGCGAACTGCGGGTCACGGAGACCCCGATTCCCGGCCTGCTGCTCGTGGATCTACCCGTGCACCGAGACAGCCGTGGCTGGTTCAAGGAGAACTGGCAGCGAGCGAAGATGATAGACCTCGGCCTGCCCGACTTTGGTCCGGTGCAGAACAACATCTCCTTCAACAATGCCATCGGCGCGACCAGGGGAATCCACGCCGAACCGTGGGACAAGCTCGTGTCGGTTGCCTCGGGGCGCATTTTCGGCGCCTGGGTCGACCTGCGCGAAGGCGACTCGTTCGGCGCGACGTTTTCCACGGAGGTCGACCCCTGCGTGGCGGTATTCGTGCCACGCGGGGTCGGCAACGCCTATCAGACGCTCGAATCGGACACCGTCTACACCTACCTGGTCAACGACCACTGGAGTGCCGGCGCGACCTACACCAACCTCAACGTCGCCGACGAGACGTTGGCGATCGCGTGGCCGATTTCGCTGACCGACGTGGAGCTCTCTGACAATGACCTGGCTCACCCCCGACTGGCCGAAGTGGTGGCGATGGCGCCTCGCAGGACACTGATCCTCGGCGCCGGTGGCCAGCTCGGCAGAGCGCTCGTTGCCGCAGTTCCGGATGCTGATGCGTGGACCCGCGACGAGTTCGACATCACCGACTCCGCCGCGTACGACCGGGTTAGCTGGCGTGACTACGACGTCGTGATCAACGCTGCGGCCTACACGTCTGTCGACGCGGCCGAGACGACGCAGGGCCGACGCGACGCGTGGCGAGTCAACGTCAAGGCGATGGTCAACCTCGCCAAGGTCGCGACAGCGTACGGTCTCACCCTGGTGCACGTGTCATCGGACTATGTGTTCGACGGCGAAGAGCCCGAGCACGGGGTCGACGAAGGCTATTCGCCGCTGGGGGTCTATGGGCAGACCAAGGCAGCCGGTGATGCTGTCGTCAGCACCGTGCCGCGCCACTACATCGTGCGTACCAGTTGGGTCATCGGTGATGGAAACAACTTCATCGCCACGATGCAAGAGCTGGCCGAGCAGGACGTCGCTCCCGAGGTCGTCGACGACCAGGTGGGTCGTCTGACCTTCACGTCTGATCTCGCCGCCGCGATCGTGCAGCTCCTGACGGAGCGCGCACCGTACGGCGTCCACAACGTGACCAGCGGAGGTGAGCCGCAGAGCTGGTACGAGATCGCTCGCAACGTCTTCAAGGACGCAGGCCATGACCCTGATCGGGTCAGCCCGACAAGCACGAACGAGTATGGCAAAGGGCGTAACCTTGCACCCCGCCCGCGCAACAGCAGCCTGCGCCCGAATGTCCCCGAATGAGTTCAGAATCAGTCATTTACGCTAGGGTTTTCGCATAACGAACTGTCACCGCTGTTCGTTAGTCACCACGTAGCGTGAACCACGCAAGGGGGCGAGCGGCAATCCAGCCGCGAGCTTCAACAATCTCGGACCTCACTTTGGAGTGCGGATGAAGAAGTTTAGGCTGATCGCAGCCGCGTCGATGGCGGCGGTCGTGACCCTGTTGTCGTCTGGGGCCGCTCAGGCCTACCCCGATTGCGGAATCAACCTCACGCTCACCACGACGACTCTCGTTGGCGGGAAATCGTTCGGTTTCAAGGCTGATGCTGGTGCCGTGGATTGCGCATGGCAGGTCGACTACCGCGGACAGACCAAGCTAGGTAACGGCACGTCCTTCTCCGGCTCCTTCGCGACTCCAAAGGTCAGCAAGAAGACGACGACGACCATCACAGCCACCTGCACGTTCGACGACGCCAAGGTGTCAGCGGCGCCCGCAGCGTCGGTCGTGACGTCCGCGTTCTATTCGACTGGGTCGGCATCGAACATCCAGGCAGCTCAACGTACCTGCCCCGTCTCGGTGGACGTGACACTTCTCCCCAAGGGCGCAGATAGCGGGGCTTCACTTCCCAACACCGGTGGATCCAATCTGTCCTTGCTTCTGCTCGGCGGCGGTTTGCTCCTCGTGGGTGGTGGCGTGACATACCTGGCACGTCGACGCTCGTCGAGTCACTAAGACTGATTACCAAGATCGTGCACGTCCCTCAGGCAGGGGCGTGCACGATCTTGTCTGTGGTCCCCTGCGACACATCGTTCGGAGTGCAATGAGCGTCAAACGTTCTCGGCGGCATCGCCGGTGGTACCGCAAGATCACCCGCGGTCAGGTGGGTTGGACAGTGGCGGCCGTCCTCCTACTGCTGGCACTGATCTTTGCTTGGCAGGCGTCGCGCGCGAGCTCAGCGTTGCGGCTTGCGGCCAATCAGGCGCAGGTCCTGCAAAACCAGATTGTCGCAGGCGACGATGCCTCGGCCAAGGTGACATTGGTGGGTCTCAGCGACTCAGCAGGACAGGCCAAGGCCTCGACGGACGGAATTCTCTGGGATCTGGGCTCCAAGGTTCCCTACTTCGGCAGGAACGTGTCTGCGGTGCAGGACATCTCGGCTGCTCTCGATGGGATCGCCAAGGATGCTTTGCCGCCGGTGGTGAAGCTGTCCTCGCAGATCAACCTCAACACCTACAGCCCCCACGACGGCAAGGTCGACATCAGTGCGATCGAAAAGATTGCGCCCTCGGTAGCAGACGCATCTGGCGCGCTCACGAAGGCCAATCAGCAGATCCGTGACATCAATGCGGGATCGCTCGTCGTGCCGCTACGCGGTCCGGTGAGCGCCATCCAGACCAAGATCGGGGAAGCCAAGGATGCTGCCTCCTCGGCCAATCTCGCTGCGCGACTGCTCCCGTCAATGCTTGGCAAGGATCGGCAGCGGCGTTATCTCCTGCTCATCCAGAGCAATGCCGAGATTCGATCCACAGGAGGGATTTCCGGTTCCTACGCGATCCTGAGTGCCAACAATGGCAAGCTCTCGATGGGCTTTCAGGGCTCGATCCAGGATCTCCGTCCTGCCGAGAAGCCAGTGGTGCCATTGACAGCTGACGAGTTGAGGGTCTACTCGCAAGCTCTGGTGAGCGATATTCGTGACGTCAACCTCACTCCCGATTTTCCACGTACAGGCGAGATCGCAAAGGCCTTGGTGGCGAAGGGGCTTGACGAGAACGTTGACGGAGTTGTCTCAGTCGATCCGGTGGCAATGAGCTTCATTCTCGGCGGTACTGGGCCGGTCACGCTGAGCGACGGCGCCGTTCTGACCCAAGAGAATGCCGTCGAGGTGCTCCTCAGTGCCGTCTATCGGAGCTATCCGGACGCCAAAAGACAGGACGACACCTTCGAGAGGGCCGCGCGGACGATATTCGATGTCGTCAAGTCAGGTCGGGGAGAATCGCGTCTTGCCATTGCGGGGATGGTGAGAGCGGCCAAGGAGAATCGGTTGATGGTCTGGTCGTCTCGCAAAGATGAGCAGCGTCTGATCGGACCGTCGGCACTATCTGGAGCACTCAGTCGAAACGACGGTCCGACGCCACATGTGGGGCTCTATCTCAATGACGCCGCATCGACGAAGATGGAGTACTACTTGGACTACGCCACGAGGGTGACAACCGGCCGCTGCCTGGATGGAGATGTCCAAGAGCTCTTCACCACGACGCAGATCACCTCTACGGCACCGGCGAATGCTGCGGACCTCCCCGAGTCGGTCACCGGGAACGGCCTTTTCACCCCGCGCGGGACGATGCGTCTCAACCTGCGCTTCTACTCCCCGTACGAAGGTGGTTTCACCGAGATGCGCGTGAACAACAAGCAGCAGACCGTCTATGCCGGCCGGCATCTCGGACGCAACGTCACGGGAATCGTCCTCGAGGTGAAGCCGGGCGAGACCCTCATCGTGACGACCGCCATGATCTCGGGACCTGGTCAGGACGGCGACGTGGTCTTCTCGACCACACCGGGGGTCAACAGCACACCGAACGACGTCGTGACACCCTCTGCCTGCGGTTGAGCCTCACTTGACCGATCGGGGAGCGCCAAGCAGCAAATCCGGATTGCCCGCCACAAAATCGGCTACGTTGTCGTCGCGCATCGCTGCGAACAGTTGATCGCTGAGCTGGTAGTCGACGTTGACAATGCTGCCTGCGACCGGGTCGCTGCCCGTCCCATTGGTGGGGATCGTCATGAACGTCACATTCGCGGGCCTGGTGCCACGCAGCGAGAAGGCCAAGCCTCGAATACCCGAGTTGGACCAGTCGTCATCGACTGCCATGTTCTTGGTGATCGCGCCCAGCGTGCTGCGCAGCTTGAGTGGGTTGGTCAACGTACCTTTGTCGAGGATTGCGGTCATCATCGAGCGCAGGAAGTTCTGCTGACGCTTGACGCGGTCGAAGTCGCCGCCGGGAAGGCGATAGCGCTCACGCACGTAGGCGAGGGCCTGCTTGCCGTTGAGCTTGCGGGTGCCCTCGCCCGTCGTCGTGATCGTGACGCCTCCGAGGGCGTCGGTGATGTCTTCGAAGCCGTCCCAGTCGACCATGGCAAGATGGTCGATCCGCAGACCGGTGAGATTCTCGACAGTCGAGAGCGCTCCGGAAGGTCCGTACAGTGAGAGCGCCGCATTGATCTTGGTTGTCTGACGCTTGTGCCCGGTGTCGTCGAAGACCGGCACGTAGCTGTCTCGAGGGATCGATGCGACATAGGTCGACTTCCGATCGGCGCTGATGTGCACGAGCATCGTGGCGTCACTTCGGTACTTTCCGATGGGCCACTTGCCCGAGGCGGCATCCTGCAGGATCGAGTTGGTGCCGGGGTTTCGGGCTGAGCCGGCGTCCGCGCCCAGCAGCAGAATATTGATGGACTCGTTGTTGTCCGGCGTGGGTCGTACGGATTCGTTGAGCGTCACGGGGACACGCTCGATATTGCTCAGGCTGTGGTTGAGCAGGAACGCAAAGACGGCCACCGAGAGCGCCAACACGGTGACGACGGCAAGAAATGCCGTCAGCAGGCTGTGTCGCCTGAAAAATCCCCGACTCTCGTCCGCGTCATCAGTCACCACGTCGTCGTCGCCAGCTGAGTGTGACCCCATCCGCAATCTCCTGGTTGATCGAGTGTGCTGGTTAAACGACTGAGCCTCGATGAGGTCCCGCTACCTCACTTCATCAGGCGCGGGGAGGATGTCGTCGGGGTGAGCAGCAAGGTAGGCCGTCATGGAGTCCTCCTTGAGTGCGGCCCACAGCGTGAGTGCTTTCGCCTCGTCGAGACGCACGATACTTCCGTAGACGGGAATCGTCTCAGTGCCAGCGACCGGCGCCGTGAGGAAGGTGACGTCGTCTGCTTGGGTTCCACGCAATGAGAGCGCCAACCCGCGCATGTCACCGGCCGACCACTCGGCGTCCACCGTGAGGTTCTCGGTCAGGGCGCTGACGGTGTTGATCAGCTTGACCGGGTTGGTCATGGTGCCCTTGTCGAGGATCTTCTTCATCAGGGACCGTAAGAAGTTCTGCTGGCGGGCAATCCGGTCGAAGTCACCGCGCAGGAGTCCGTAGCGGGTGCGCACGTAGGCGAGCGCCTGCTTGCCCTCGAGCACCTGGGTGCCGGCTTCCCACTGGATGTGCTGCTTGGGGTCGTAGAAGGCCCGCGGGATGGTGACCTCGACGCCTCCGACGGCGGTTGAGAGTGCTCTGAAGCCTGCCCAGTCGATAATCGCCAGGTGCTCCATGCGCAGGTTGGTGAGGTGCTCGACGGTCGAGATCGCGCCAAGTGGACCGAACTCGGAGAAAGCCGCGTTGATCTTTTCCTGGTGCTGTGGTTGGCCTTCGGCGTCGTAGATCGTCGTGAAGGTGTCACGCGGTATTGATGTCAGGTAGACGTGCTTCCGGTCAGCCGAGATGTGGACGATCATCAGCGTGTCGCTGCGGTACTTGCCCGCTGGCCACTCGTCGGCCTTGGCGTCCTCGCTGATGGTGGTGCCGACCGGCTGGCCCTTGATCTTCTTGGCCTTGTCCGAGCCGAGCAACAGAACGTTCAGCGCTCGGCCCTTGTCGGGATCGGGGCGATCCGTGTCCTTGACCGTCGGTACCTTCTCGACGCTGTTGAGCTTGGAGTTGAGCATGTAGGCGTACGACGCGCCGCCCACGATGGGGACGACGACCACGAATGCGAACAGCGCGATCAGTAGCTTCCTGTGGCGTCGGTGAAAGGGGATGCCACCGGCGCGGCGCTTGCCTCCGTCGCTGTAGCGACGCTCTCGCCTTGTGACCATCATGCTCCGTTCAAAGGAATCCCGACTATTCTGCCGGGTCATCGCAAGTCCGACCAATCGTGTGCAGCCAGATGGCCGATAGAATCAGGGCATGCCGTTTGAGATTCCTTCTGACCTCCACCCCGACCTCATGCCGCTGGCATGGTTGCTCGGACCGTGGCACGGCAACGGACAGGGCGAATATCCCACGATCAAGCCATTCAGCTTCGAGCAAGACGTGGTGTTTGCGCACGACACACGGCCGTTCCTTCACTACTTCAGCCGCGCGTGGATCACCGACGAAACAGGCGAGCGGTTGCGCCCGGGCGCGCTCGAGACCGGCTTTCTTCGCCCCGCGGGAGAAGGTCAGGTCGAGCTCGTCCTGGCCCATGCGACCGGTTATGCCGAGGTTTGGTACGGCACGATCGACGGCGCTCGGCTGACCCTTGCAACGGACGTGGTCGCTCGTACGTCCAGCGCCAAGGACTACACCGCAGGGCAGCGGATGTACGGACTGGTCGAGGGTGACTTGATGTACGCGTTCGACATGGCAGCCGAAGATCAGGAGATGCAGTCGCATCTGTGGGGGAGGCTGCAACGTGCCTGAGGCCAGCCCACTCCTCTCGTTGCCCGGAGCGGTCGGCGGCGATGCGCCGGACAACCTTGTCGCGGCGCACTACGGCTCGATTGTCGGCGAGCAGCGCAGACTCGTCGAGGGCGGAACCTTCGTCGATCTCTCACACCGCGATGTCGTGACGATCGCCGGTCCCGATCGGTTGACCTGGCTCCACTCGCTGACCACGCAGTTCCTTGAGGGCCTCCTGCCCGGTGTGCCAACTGAAGTTCTGCTGCTGACCCCGCATGGACGGATAGAGCACGGCTTCTCGGGCGTCGACGACGGTGAGACGTTCTGGGCGCACACTGAGCCAGGTGCCGGTGAGGCCTTGGTCGCCTTCCTGGATCGCATGCGGTTCATGATGAGGATTGAAGTCGCGTTGGCAACGGACTGGGCGGTCATTGGGCTTCCATTGGGGACGGGAGGTCTTGGGTCGCCCGAGCTTTCGTGGGAACTTCGACCCCGGGCAGACCTGGCGGCGCTGCCGGCCGAGCTCGGCGATCCGGTCGGTCTGTGGGCTTGGGAGGCGCTGCGCATCGAGGCTGGATCTCCCCGCATCGGGCTCGACACTGACGAGCGTACGATCCCCAACGAAGCCGGCCTCCTCGGCATCGCAGTACATCTCGACAAGGGTTGTTACCGCGGTCAGGAGACCGTCGCCCGAGTGCACACGCTGGGCCGCCCACCTCGACGTCTCGTACGACTGCATCTCGATGGTTCGGTCAACCACCTACCCGCGCACGGTTCTGATGTGACTCTGGACGGTACGCGTGTGGGATCGGTCGGTACGTCGGCGCGTCACCACGAACTCGGCCCCATCGCCCTCGCACTGGTCAAACGAAACGTTGATCCGCAGGCAGATCTCGTGGTCGACGGCGTTGCCGCGAGACAGGAGCTCATAGTCGACCCGGAGGCCGGCCTGCACGTACGACCGGTGTTGCGGTGACGGACTACCGACGATTCGCGATACTCGCCGTGTGCACGGCGAACATCTGCCGGTCGCCGATGATCGAGGTATTGCTGCGAGCCGAGCTTGACCCGAAACTGTTCGAATCCGCGAGTGCTGGGGTCCAGGGCTGGGATCGCCAGCCCATGGATGCGATGGCGGCGATGGAGCTCATGCGGTTGGGGCACACGCCCGGCAAATTCAGGTCCCACGCCATCGACTCCTACCTCGTCAACTCAGCCGACCTGATCCTGACGGCAACAAAGGCGCACCGCTCAGATGTTCTCGCCCTCAATCCACGTGCTCTGCGCCGTACCTTCACGCTGGTGGAGTTCGCCGCGCTGTGCGAAAAGGTCGACGGCGTCAGTCCGAGTGAGCTCGTTGCCGAAGCAGCTCGTCAGCGCAGTCTGTCTCCTGCCAAGATCGACATCGGCGATCCCTATCGCCGAAGTCCTGAGATTCATCGGCAGACGGCCGATCAGATTGACGCTGCCGTACGCACCATCAGCGCCCGACTCAACACCCTCGCCAAGGTTGCCCAGGACATCTAGGGCGTCTACATGTCGTCTAGGCGCGCCGTGGTCCGCGACGTTTGCCGTCGGCTGCGGTCCTCGCGAAGTATTCCGGCCCGTACCCGTACCCGTACCCGTAGCCGTAGCGACTCAGCTCGCGCGCCGGGCTCATGCTGAGCACTGTGCCGAGCAGCCTTGCACCGACGGACTGGAGGCGGTCTGTTGCGGTACGTATCTGCTCACGCCCAGTGGCCCCGTGCCGGACGACAAGGATCGCGCCGTCGGAGATCGAGGCCAGCAGTGATGCGTCAGTGACCGGGAGCAACGGTGGGGCGTCGATCAGGACGACCTCATAGCGGTGGCGCAGCTCGGCCACGAGCGCTGTCATGGCCTTGGTTTGCAGGATCTCGGACGGATTGGGTGGCAACGCTCCGCTCGTCAGCACGTCGAGCCCGGGGGTGCCAGCTTGCTGCAGAGCCGAATCGAGGTTGACGCGGCCCACCAGCACGGTGGTCAGCCCGACCGACTTCTCGATGCTCAGGTACTCGCTGACTCGCGGGCGTCGCAGATCACCCTCGACGAGCACGACCCGGGTGCCCGTCTGGGCCAGGGCGATGGAGAGGTTGCATGCCGTCGTCGACTTGCCCTCACCGGCCAGCGAGCTCGTGATGGTGATGACCTTGTGGTCTCGATCGACGTCGAGGAACTGCAGATTGGTGCGTAGGATCCGTACAGCCTCGAATCGTGGGTGATGGGTGCCAAGTGACGTGATCAGGGGAGTGCTCGCCGCGGCGCGGTCATATGCCATGGCACCGAGCACCGGAGCGCCGGTGAGCTCCTCGAGCTCCGTCGGGGTATGCACGCTGCGATCAGACAGCTCGCGCCATGCGGCGAAGATGAGACCGGCGAGCAGGCCAAAGCCAGCTCCGATGGACAGCCATTCGAGCTTCGACGGATAGGACGAGGACGAGGGAGTCGCCGCCTTTTCCACGACTCGAGCAGTGAGGGCGGTGTTGACGGCATTCGTATCGGTTGCGTCGGGGACATTGGCTGACTGCTCGTCCTCCAGCCAGCTGACGAACTGCTCGGCCGACTCCTGTGCGATCCGTGCAGCACTCTGCGAGTTGGTGCTGTCGGCGGACACGCGGAGCACCGACGTGTTGGGCAGGACAGTGGCGTCGACGCGGCGATCTGTCGCGGTAACGCTGTCGGACAGACCGAGACTCTTCACGACGCGCCCGGCAATGGTGCGCCCTCCGAGAACGTGCGCGTACGACTCAACGGTTCGCGGTGCCACCGCGTGCGTGCTCTCGCCAGGGGGCGGGCTGATCAGCACGTCCGCATGAGCGGTGTATCGCTGTGAAGCGACGGACAGCAGACCCGCTGCGACGGCAGTACCGACCAAGGTGAGAACGACGATGGACGGCCACCGCCGTGCGAGCTGGTGTGGCGCCACCTGCGACTCCTCGGTTGATCGGCGTCTCTGGAACGGCACGAGCATGCCACATCACGGCTGGCAGATTGGCGTGCAACAGACTATTCGTTGCGTAACTCTGTCCCCTCTTGCTCGTTTCACATCGTGGCAGGCAAAATCCTTGTCATCGCGTCGGGGCCCAGAGCAGGAGAAGGGTGTATGGATTACACGCCGATCAGCGTCAGACGCGTGCTTTTGGCTTTCGCCATCACCGTGCTCGTTGCCATCGGCCCGGTTCTCACCCTCGGGCTCGGCGACATATCTTCGGTTCTGAGTTCAATCACCTCAAGTGACGGCTACGGTGGTCTGGTGCTCGGGCTGGGAAGCATCGCCGTGGCGGCTGCTCTCATCGGACTCACCTGGTTGGCGTTCGCATTTGGGCGACGCGCCGACAGGCGGCCGTCCCGGGTGTGAACCCGAGGGTGGGCACGTCCGCTCCGGTACTACAGGAGCGAGAGGCTTTCGTGACTCCCGCAGTCCTTGAGACCGGGGTGCAGTGGCAGCGCCGCTATGGGCGCGTCTTGGTGATATCGGACCTCATCGTCCTCGTCTGGGTCTTCGTGACGGCCCACCTCATGTGGTCTGCCCATCTGGAGTGGGACAAGATCGGCAGACCCGGGGACTGGATGTGGATTTTCGCGTCCCTGGTGACGCTTCTTGGGTGGCACCTGGTGCTGACCATCGCCGGCACACGCGACGCTCGGGTGGTTGGTGGTGGCGCAGACGAATACAAACGAGTCATCAACTCGACGATGGTCATCTTTTCGTTCCTCGCCTTTGTCTGCTACGTGATCGATTTCTCACCGCCACGCGCGTATGTCCTGGTGGCATTGCCATTCGGGATGCTGCTGCTGACGCTCAGTCGATGGTCGTGGCGCCAATGGCTGCACGTCCAGCGGCAGGCGGGCAGGATGACGCATCGAGCGATCGTCGTGGGCAACCGAGAGTCTGTTGAACACCTGGCCGCGGTGATTGGACGCAACGAGGCATTCGGATACCGCCTTGTGGGTGTGTGCCTCACCGGTTCGGATTCCGCCGCCAGCGTGTCAGGACTGCCTACGGTCGGGGATGTCGACACCTTGAAGACGGCAGCGCTGTCTGTTGGCGTCGACGCTGTCATCGTCACATCCTCCGATGCGACGCATCCCGACATGGTCCGTCGTCTCGGTTGGGACCTTGAGGGTCACGACGTCGAGATCATCGTGGCGCCATCGTTGGCCAATATCGCCGGTCCTCGAGTTCACATTCGTCCCGTGGCTGGTCTGCCGCTTCTACATGTGGAGAAGCCCGCATACCGTGGCGGTGCTCGCTGGGCCAAGGGCACGCTGGACCGGGTGGGCGCGCTGGCGCTCCTGCTGGTTGGCTCACCGATCTTCGTCGCGGTGGCGATCGCGATCAAGGTCTCGAGCCCCGGGGGTGTGTTCTTCGTGCAGGAGCGCGTCGGTCGCGACGGCGAGACATTCGGAATGATCAAGTTTCGCACCATGGTCACGGGCGCGGACGCAATGCTGGAGGAGCTCAGGCCCGACACTGGCAACGTCATGATGTTCAAGATGCGGGACGATCCGCGAGTCACGTCGATCGGCAAGCATCTGCGTCGCTTCTCACTCGACGAGCTGCCCCAGCTGGTCAACGTCATCAAGGGTGACATGAGCCTCGTTGGTCCGCGGCCACCCCTCGTGTCGGAGGTCTCGGTGTATGCCGCTGACGCCCGCCGTCGTTTGCTGGTCCGACCCGGCATCACCGGACCGTGGCAGATCTCTGGGCGATCAGACCTCAACTGGGAGGAGACGATGCGGCTCGACCTCTACTACGTGGAGAATTGGTCGATCGTGGGAGACCTTCTGATCTTGTGGAAGACGTTGCGAGCCGTCGTGAGCTCCGCCGGCGCCTACTAGCGGCATTCGTGGCAACCACAGGTGCACCGATAGCCTGATCTCATGAGCGAAGACGAGTTCCGCGAGTCCCCGACGTTCGCCGACCTCGGGCTGGTCGAGCCACTCGTACGCATCCTGTCGACGCTTGGGTACGAGACGCCGACGCCGATCCAAGAGCGTGCAATCCCTTCACTGTTGGAGGGCAAGGACGTGGTCGGTCTGGCGCAGACAGGCACAGGCAAGACCGCAGCGTTCGCCCTGCCGATCCTGCAGCGCATCGACCCGACCAACCGCAAGACGCAGGCGATCGTCCTTGCACCCACGCGCGAGCTCGCCCTGCAGGTCTGCGAGGCCATCGCGGCGTACGCGAGCAATCTCCCGGGCATCCGCGTGCTCCCGGTCTATGGCGGTCAGGGCTACGGCTTCCAGCTCGCAGGCCTCCAGAAGGGTGCTCACATCGTCGTCGGCACTCCGGGACGAGTCATCGACCATCTGGAGCGAGGCAGCCTTGACCTGACGGCGCTGGAGTATCTCGTGCTCGACGAGGCCGACGAGATGCTCAACATGGGCTTCGCAGAGGACGTCGAACGGATCCTGGCTGACACTCCGGAGTACAAGCAGGTCGCCCTGTTCTCTGCGACGATGCCCAAGCAGATCCGTTCGCTCGCCAAGAAGTACCTCCACGATCCCGTCGACATCGCGACGCCCAAGGCAACGACCTCCACGGCGACTGTTCGGCAGCGGTGGATCCAGGTGTCTCACCATCACAAGTTCGACGCACTGACGCGGCTGCTCGAGGTTGAGACGGGCGACGCGATGCTGGTGTTCGTACGCACGAAGTCAGCCACCGAAGAGCTTGCAGACAAGCTGCGTGGTCGGGGCTACTCCGCCGCGGCGCTGAACGGCGACCTGGTCCAGGCGCAGCGTGAGCGCACTGTCGCGCAGCTCAAGTCCGGCGCGCTCGACCTGATCGTCGCCACCGATGTCGCGGCTCGCGGGCTCGACGTCGACCGCATCACCCACGTCATCAACTACGA
>MTKY01075987.1_pt1 | contig 14507 bp, 13 predicted proteins | sample 1042731 | NCBI WGS metagenome assembly MTKY01 (sample SAMN06212206, study PRJNA360538) | anaerobic digester metagenome | biome: Wastewater treatment plant; material: sludge; isolation source: anaerobic digester fed with sludge from wastewater treatment plant | place: Denmark: WWTP Soeholt ... | reverse complement strand
GTACCTACCAATCGCCACTTGCGAACAACGCAACCGCCTAGCTCAAACCCCGTGCTCTGCTCTTTCCTATCAGGACGTGAGCGGCTATCATTTTGCTTCGTGCGATTTCATCGATCACGGGTACGCGGTCAACAGAACGATCGGCTACCCGTAACCACCTCCCTTGGCGGGCGGAGGAGAGGGCACGCGACGGCAGACTCGCGTGCTGGTTAACTGAGTCGGTAGGGCTCGCGTGGCGTGGCGAAGCCGAGGCGCGAGCTGGAACCCGGCGTAGATCGGAAGAGCTGCCCGCGACTCCGTCCGCCGGGTCATGAATCTCGAAGAAGGGTCCGACCCTTCGCACGGAAAGAATGAGCATGACTACGATCGACGTGGTGAAAAGCGGAATTGTGTTTCGCAACCCCAAGCCGCACCTGTGCAGCCGGCATGCCTATTTCCCTTCCCTCATCGCTCTGCCCACCGGTGAACTGCTCTGCACCATGGACATCGGCAGCGCGTTTGAAGCGGTGGACGTGCGGTCGTTCCTATGCCGGTCGGCGGATGGTGGCACGGTCTGGTCAAGCCCCGCGCCGATATTCGGAACGGACGAAATCGACCACCCCGTGTCCACGACGTGCCGGGTAACGCGGACGCCGGAGGGAGAACTGGTGGGACTGGTCTGCCTGTTCGACCGCACTCGCCGCGACGAAGGGCTGGCCAACCCACAAACGGAAGGATTTGTTCGCACGGACCTCGCCCTGATTCGATCGATGGACGAGGGCCTCACCTGGTCAGGACTGGAACCACTGACATCGCCTGACGGCTGGCGCCATTTTGAGACTTGCGCCCCCATCACGGCCCTGCCCGGAGGACGGTGGCTAGCCCCCAGCTCATACTGGAACGATTGGCAGGGGCGGTGTCCGGCGGGTGCACACAAGGCGGTGGTCTTCGTATCGGACGATGCGGGGCGGTCCTGGCCCCGCATCGCGGACGTGATGGACGGCACGGCGGAACAGGTGGCCGCATGGGAGCAGAAACATGTGGTGCTGACGGACGGTCATCTGATGGCGCTGTGCTGGTGTTACGACCTCCGGAGCCGTCGGAACATGCCTAATCGTTACGTGTTTTCGAGCGATCAGGGCGACTCTTGGAGCCGGCCGCTTTCCTCGCCGCTGCACGGTGAGACCTGTACGCCAGTCGCGCTGTCGGACAACCACGTCTTGTGTGTCTATCGGCGGGCCGACAAACGAGGGCTTTGGGCACACCTGGCACGGATCGAGGGCGATCGATGGATCGGGCTTTCCGACGTGCCACTGTGGGGCACAGACATCGAGTCCCGTGATGAGTCCAAAGACAGCGCGCTCAGCTCGCTGAGCACGCTGCGATTCGGGTTACCTACCGTCAAGCGTCTGCCGGATGGCGACGTGTTCGCGGCGTTCTGGTGCGTGGAGGACTGTGTGTCGAACATCCGCTGGTTCCGCCTGCGACTTGCGGGATGACTCCGAGTGCGGCCGAGCGGAGGTCAGCGCCGATCTGGGGAGGATCCACGCGGTTCTGGCGGGAGAATCCCAGGCCGCAGACGACAAGTAGCGTGCCACCGCCATGCGGGTCGACGGGGAGATCGACGCGGATTCACGCATCGGATCAGGCACGCGAAGAAGGAGCCGACGCCGTCTCGGTAGTACGGCCACTCAACGCGAGTTCTCGGTCTCCGGCGGGTCATTCGAGGTGAAGAGAAGAGCATTGAGATCCCCCGCAAACGTCACGGGTGCTACCGCGGCACGCGCCGCGCGTCTCAGGTGCCGGATGTCGAGCGCGCCAACGCGAGTGGTTGCGGGTTGCACGCCAAAGACCAGGACCGGCTTCCCTATAGAAACGGCAATAAGCACCAGAAGTACCTCCGGCGTGGGCAGCGCTGCGCCCGGAATGTGCGTGTAAAGCCCGGCACGGATCAGTCGGGGCAGAACGGGCAGCGGCCGCGGCAGGCCGTGCCGACGGAAGTCCGCTCTCGGCCCGGCGGGCCAGTACGCGTGCAGCAGTAGGGGACGGGTATCATCCCGCGCCTGCCGGAAGCGCTGCCCCACTCGTTCCAGAGTGGCCTCGTCGCTTCCCAGCAGAACACCCGATGGATTCTGCGGATACGAATCCGGGCGGGCGTACAAGGCGCCTGTGACCATCACTGCGTCATTCGGACCTCCAGGCAAGTGGAGTTCAGCGTCAGATCCGAGCACGATCAATCGATCGAACCCCCGGAACGCGTCCTCGAGCACGACGGATGGATCTGAAGACGTGGAAACGTCCGCGGCGAGCGGCTGTTTCTGCCCCAGCGCCCACCGTTCAATGTAGCCTTGCGGCCAGCGGGGATCTTTTCGAATGTCGCAAGCCAGGTCCAGGGTTTCTACTGGCCTGCCTCGCAAGCCGATCTCGGTCCAGCATTGGCCGCAGTGGTTGTGCTCATGGGCGACGATGTCCATCCCGATCGAGTCGAGAAGAGGCACGACCCAGCCCATGCAGTGGTCGCAGTAATCTTCGTCCGCGTTCAGATCGTTGCGGATCAGGAATCCCTTGCTGGGACATTCCCGCATGTCCCAGCGAAGCACGTTTCTGGATTCATCGAGCGTGAACGTCCACTCGCAGTGCTCGTCTTCGCCCGTGCGAACCCACGTGTTGTACAAGCCACGCAGTCCGTCTCGCGCTCCCGCATCCGCGTAGTGCCTCTGGGACTCGCCTCCGATCGCTTCCGCCCAAAGCCTCCACACGGCATCCTGGCCGTGCAGCTGCCGCACGTGGTGGAACGTCCAGTCATAGTACCCGCAGAAATCGTGACACCCGAGCATGGCTACGCTTCTCCTTCGCGCCCCACGGCGACGAACCGCTGCCGGCAGGACCCCATGCCTCCGGTGCGTTCAAATGTATAGCCGGCTTGTTCGGCCATGGCTCCGCAGACGTGGTCACAGTGTTCGCAGAAGTACGGGACAATGTCCCGTCCGCAGTCCCGCAGGTGCTTGATGGCTGGGCACACCCGCACATCCAGGGTCACACGGTCGTCTCCCGAAGCCACGTCTATATCAGCCTGAGGCTCCTTCGCGAAATAGACGCGCCAGTCCTCCGCGATGGCGACCGGCCCACCGGATCGCCAGGCGGCCACGCGAGACCGGTAGTACTCTCGGCCCAAGTCCCGCCAATACTCGACCAGGGCTTCCTTTCCGTAGCGGTCATGGAGATGACGGAAGATCGCATTGACCGCGAAGTAGAAATCGGGAGCGGACATAAAGAATCCTCCGAACCATGGGCAACGCCCGCCAGGTTGAAGACCGCACGACGTATTCTACGCCTGCGATCAAACCCTGGCTTCGGGGTTACGGTTGTTCCAAAAGCAAGGCATATTGCCCCGCAACGACCGGATCCGGCTCGTGGGTGCGCTCCAGCTTCACCCACCTGGCTGCCAACTCCCCGACGTCTGCCCATCCGAGACCTTTGGCGGCCAACATGGCCGCACCCAGGCTGGTCGGCTCCGGGCAGGCAGTCGCCACGACGGGCACATTCAAAACGTCCGCTTTGATTTGCAGCCAGATCTGGCTTCGCGCCGCGCCTCCGCAGGCGCGGATCGGTTCCCCGGGACCGGCGCCGAGGGTCTGGACCTGACGTCGGAGGGCGAGCGCCACCGTCTCCATGATCGCCCGGGCATAGTGTCCCTCATGATGATGCGCACGGCCCCCGGAGAAGACGGTCGACCTGTCTGCAAGTGAAAAGTCCGGGCGAACACGTATGCCGTCGCTGCCCGGCGGGACCGCGGCCGCCGCCTCGTCCAGCGATTGAAACGAGGGGTGGTGCGGCAGCTGCTGCCGATACCATTCCAGCAAGTTGGCCGAGGTACTGCCGAACGTAAATCGAAACCACTGTTCGCCGCGGTGCGAGGGTCCCTGAAACACGGTGGGGGCAGGCGCTGCCGCGAACCGATCGGCACAGCGAACGGAGCAGAGCACGGTTCCTGTCGTTTCCGAAAGCCGGCCCGGGCTGACGTTCCCAGCTCCCGTGGCGCCCGCATACTGGTCGAGACTCCCTACCACGAAGCGACATCCGGCCGGCAGGCCCAGTTCCTTCGCCACGTTGGATCGGATCGGACCGAGGTCGGTGCCTGCCCGCACGAGGCGAGGAACGCCGGAAGCAGGGAGCCCGATTTGGGCTAGGACCGCGGAACGCCAGGCCAGATCGTGCACGTTCACTAGTCCGGTCAGTCCGGCTGCGCCGGCCTCGCTGACGTGCTCGCCGGTCATCCAAAGCGTCAGGTAATCGCTGATGAGGCAGAACCGGCGCAGGCGATTCCAGCGGTGGGGATCCTGATCGCGCCACCAGAGCAACTTGGCCGGAGAAAACTCCACGCCGATTTGTGGAATGCCCGTGGTCCGACGGAACTCCGGGGCGCGGCTCCAGGCGTCCATAACGTCTTCGTACCGGGCAGCTCGCCGATCGGGCCACAGGATCAACGGGGTGAGGGGTTCATCCTGCGCGGCCAGCAGGATGAAGCTATTGCTCTGCGTGGCGAAGGTCACGGCCGCAATATCAGCGAACGATGCCTGCGACCCCCGCAGTTCGGCAATTGCCTGCCGAATCGTTTCGCGAAACGCGACGGCCGACATTTCCCAGCGGTCCGGCTGGGGCTGCTCCACCGGGGCGGGAACGCGCCGGACGGCGAGCAGCCGACCCAATTCATCGATCATGCCGATCTTGAAGTAGGTGGTTCCCAGGTCCAGGGTCAGGATGGTCCTCACGATCCGCCCTCCCCCGGCCGCCGTCGTGCCGACGGCCCCAAACCAGGCTCTGGCACGGTCGGCCAGAGCGCCGGATACCGCAAGCGCCGGAGGCCGCATCGCAGACCAGGCCGAGTACCGGGGCTGCCGCTGCTGGCATGGCCCTCCGCTTCAGATCGGCAGGCAAAGGGCCGATAAACCAGTGTTCCGGCCCGCCGGAACCCCGAGAGACCGCAATGCCCCTTGCCGATGTGACGCAACCGGTAACTGTGATCGAGACGCCGGAGCCCGCACCCGTCCGGATCGGCTCGATCGACGTCGGGCCGGGACGGCGCACCTACGTTGTGGCGGAGGCCGGCGTCAACCACAACGGAAGCGAAGATGCGGCCCATCAGATGATTGATGCCGCGTTGGCGGCCGGGGTGGACGCCATCAAGTTCCAGGCGTTTCGGGCAACGGACTTGGTCACCGCAAATGCGGACACGGCCGCGTACCAGAAAAACGCGACCGGTGCGTCTTCTCAGCGGAAGATGCTGGAGTCGTTGGAACTGTCTGCGGAGGCTTTCGGACGTCTGGCCCAGCATTGCCGCCGTGATGGAATCGAGTTCCTGGCCACGCCGTTCGGGATTCGCGATTTGCACATGCTGCGCGATTTGGGCGCGCGAGCCATCAAGATCGCCTCCACCGATCTGAACAATCACCCGCTGCTGGACGAGGTAGTCTCGGCAAAGCTGCCGGTCATACTCTCCACTGGCGCTTCTTTCCTGGAGGAGTTGGACGACACGGTACGACGGTTCCAGGAACAAGGAGCCGCCAATCGGCTGGTTCTGCTCCATTGCGTCAGCAGCTATCCCACGCCGTGGGACCAAGCCAATCTCAAGCGCATTCTCCGACTGCGCCTTCGCTACGGGGTACCGACCGGTTTCAGCGACCACACCGAGGCGGTCCAGACGGGTGCCCTCGCCGTCGCCGCAGGGGCGTGTGCCATCGAAAAGCACTTCACGCTGGACCGGAGCCTGCCCGGTCCGGACCAGGCGTTGTCGCTCGAACCGAACTCGCTTGCGGAGTACGTGGAGCGTATTCGGAAGGCGGAAGCGGCATTGGGGACCGGCGATTGGGCTCCGCGCGATTGCGAAATGGAGGTTCGGGCAATCGCCCGCAAGAGCATTGTCGCGGCCCGACCCATCGCGGCCGGGGAAGTTCTCGACGCCACATGCCTGACTACGAAGCGCCCGGCCGGCGGCCTGGAACCCCGAGCTCTTGCGAGCCTGCTCGGAAGGCGGGCTCGCATTTCCATCGCGCCCGACACTCGGCTGACTTGGGACATGGTTGAATGAGTGAGCGGACACGGGAGGAGCCTCTCTCAGGACAGCCCGGATTCGGGTAGATCTCGCAGCAGTTGCAGCGACGCTTGCATGAGCAGCCGAGCACTCTTAGGACTCTCGAAGAGCGCGTTCGAGGCTTCGTAGCCACCGCCATCGACGGCCTCCTGGGTAACGAGATAGCCCTGCAGCTCCCCGTTGGCCAGGGTAATCAGCTGCACCCCGGGGCGGGAGGACTTCAGCTCGAGCGCGAAATCGACGAACGTTTCTGCTGGCCAGCCGACAAAGAACAACGGGCCGACCCGGATGACCTGCACCTCCGCCGGCAGGCTCTCCCGCGCGACTTGGGCCACTCGACCCGCTGCGTATGCCCGGGCCAGCGTAAGCATTTCTTCCGCCCCGAACCAGTCGCATTCGGCGGTGCGGACTTCTGGTCGCGGGGCCTGGCCGCGGCGCAGATGTTCCAGTCGGGCCACGGCCTCGTCCAGCCGGGCCTGGGCCGACTCCACAGTCGGAAACGCGCGTACGGGCAGTTCGACGAACGAGCGTCCACTGCAGACGGACACGACCGACTGGAACTCCATATCCTTCAAAGCACGCGCCACGCCATCGGCCAGCAGACGGCCAAGTCGCTCCGCCTCGTCGAAGGTGTTCGCCCGAACCACTCGTCGAGGACTCTGGTTGCCCGCCGCCCCCATGTGGTGCAGGACAGGGCAGTCCGCATCGTCGAGCTGTCGCCGGAGGTGCCACCGAGCCAAGCCGGGAAAATCGCCGCTGATCAGCGTCGAATCCTCGTGAAGCACGGTCGGGTGCATGCTACAAACCCACATCACAGCCACCATGCGATCGCTGTTGCGATGGCGGACTGCGAGTACGGGAATCTCGGGATCTCGCGGCCCCTCAGGGGCGCGCCGGTTGGTACCCAGACCGGTCTCGTGCAAGACGGCAAATCCCGCTTTCGCAGGCACAGCAGCCGCGTGGGCCGCGCAGGCGGCATTCACGATGCCGTCTTCCAGTTGCCGTAGGTAGGCGAGATCGGGCTCGGGTACGGCCGGATCGCCTTCATTGCTCAGCAGCCGGATTGTGATAGGCGCGGAATGCGTGTGCGTAGCCGTAATCATGATCCGGGCTGGATCCAGATCAGTTGCGTCAGCAATCCGCTGGCGGGCCCGTTCGGCGAGCTGTCTGGGAACCCAGATGATGTCGTTGGCGACAAAGCAGGTCGCGTGGCTTCCACAACGCAAATACAAAGCCGAGGCCAACAAGGGATCATGCACACCCGTGCTGTACCGCTCGACGTGGGGGTAGCCGTACAGGAATTGCGACCCGTGCGGCGTGATTTCCACGGCGGCGGCACCGGCTTGCAGCGGTTCACTCATCACCGATTCTCCGTCCCGGATGGACCTTCCCGGCTTCGCCTCGTGCGGTCATGCCATGGCACACGTTCAGGGCCATGGGGATGGCGGCAGCCGTCGCTTGACGCCCGCCAGCCATTGGTTATATTGTTATAACAACTATCCAGCCCGCGAGCAACTCACGGCCGGGCATTGGAGGAACTCTAGGACGCCCGACTGACTATGGCACGCCAGACCACTTATACCCGAGTTGCGGAAGCCTTGCGAGGCGCGATTCTCGATGGCCGCTACCGCAGCGGAGAGCAGCTCCCGACGGAAAGTGAGTTGTGCCGCGACTTCTCGACCTCTCGGATCACGGTTCGCCAGGCCTTGCGCATCCTGGAAGAAGAGGCACTCGTCCGGCGGCGCCAGGGGTTGGGCACCTTCGTGAACTCGGCCACCACGCGCCGGATACCCATTCTCAACGCCGATTTCTACGCGAGCGTGACACGGCATGCACCGGACCTAGAGCGCCGATTGCTGGCGATAGACTGGGTCAAGGCTCCCGAGTCCGTTGCGAAACCGCTGAACGTCTGTCCCGGTGAGCGTCTGCTGCGGGCAATGCGAGTAGACGCCCTGCGAGGCCGGCCCGTAGCCACGGACATCGCGTGGTTTCTGTCCCGATTCGCCCAACGGCTGAGGCACGAGGACCTGTCGCGCCTGGATCTGCTGGATCGCTGGCAGCGCCGCGAGAGAATCGACTTCTGCTACGGGACGCAAGTCATCGACGTGATCAAGGCCCGCGCTCCCGTGGCGGGACGTTTGAAGGTCCGTCGCGGCGATTCGCTGCTCCGGGAGGTAAACGTGATCTACGCCAAAGGCAGTCGGCCGGTCGCCATGTTCGAGAGCTACTATCGCGTCCAGCATTTTCGATTCGAGGCGACCGTATCGCTTGCCGCGCATCGAGTCGGAAGGCGGCCATCATGACCACGCTGTTCATCGAAAACGTCCGAGTGCTGCAGCCGGGCGAGGGCATCGTGGCGAACTCGATTCAGGTGCGGGATGGACGGATCGCCGCGGTCGGACTGTCTGCGCCCGGTTCCCGCGACGCGGACGAAATCGTGGATGGCGAAGGACGCCGGCTGACCCCTGGGCTATTCGATGTTCAGACACACGGAATCCACGAGTTCCTCTACGAGAGGAGCCCCGAGGATCTGCTGGCAGGGCTGAATTGCCTGGCGCAGTATGGAACCACCAGTGTGCTGCCCACTTTGTATTCCTGCATGAAACGAGACAACCTCAACCACGTTCAGCGGTTGGCCGCTGTTCTCCACAAGGTGGATCGGGTTTCCATCCCGGGTTTTCACATGGAAGGCCCGTTTCTCGCCTTGACCGGGGCGGGCGCTGACACGCAGTCCGGCGACGTAGGATACCTGGAGGAATTGCTGGCCGCCGCCGAGTACCGCGTGGCCGCCATGTCCATCAGCCCGGAAGTGCCGAACATCCTGCCCGTGATCGAGCGGCTCATGGAGCGCGGGGTCAAGCCCTTCGTGACGCACACCCGTGCCGGCGTGGCCGAGACCCAGGCCGCCGTGGATGCGGGAGCAACGCACGCTACCCATTTTTACGACGTGTTCCCTCTCCCGGAAGAACGTGAAACCGGTGTGCGCCCGGTTGGCGCCGTAGAAGTGTTCCTCGCCGACCCCCGCTGTACGGTCGACTTCATCTGCGACGGAGTGCATGTGCACCCGATCGCAGTGAAGGCCGCCCTCGCAGCCAAAGGGACTGAGGGGGTGGCGCTGATCACCGATTCCAACATCGGGGCCGGCCTTCCCGCAGGCCTCTACGACACACCGTGGGGGTATCCCGTTCAGGTTTCCTCCGAGAAAGGCACTCGCGTTCACGATGCACGGCATCCACTGAATGGGGCCCTGGCAGGCAGCGGGCTGACCATGGATGCTGGAATGCGCAACTTGTTGCGATGGCTGAGGATCCCGCAGGCGGGCGTGTGGGAGATGGGCACGCGGACGCCGGCCCGGATTCTCGGGCTGAAGAACAAGGGAATCGTGGCTACCGGTGCCGACGCCGACCTCGTGCTGTGGGATGACGACCTGCGGGCCCGCCGGACCTGGGTCAGCGGCCGCTGCGTCTACGAACGGAAAGACTGAATGGGTCCGCGCCGCCACACCTGAATGTCGGCGCGGAGGATGTATCGGGCTCTGCCCGGAAAGGAGAATGCGATGCCCTCATTTACCTTCGCGCCGGCCGCGTGGGTCCCGTTTCGGGACAAGGCTGCCATCGAGCGGGTCCGAGCCATCCGCAAGAGCGACATCACACGCCACCCCAATCCGAACTTCCGGATTACCCTCATGCCGGATGACGAACTGGAGTTCCGTTGGATCGCTGATCTGTTTCACCGCCTCTTCGTGGCCGCGGAGGCCGGTCGGCCCATCGTCATGATCCTGCCGAATCCCTGGCCATCCTATCGGAAAGTCGCCTACCTCCTGAACCGCTTTCGTGTGGACTGCCAGCGGCTTCACGCGTTCATGATGGACGAGTACGCCGACGAGGACGGACGCATCGCCCCGGAGACCTGGCCCCAGGGGTTTCTCGGCCAGTTCAAGAAGTACTTCTACGCCAACCTCGATCGCGAGCTTCGTCCTCCGGAGAGCCAGATCGTCGGCTTCTCCAACGAGAACATCCACGATTACGGCAAACAAATCGCGGATCTCGGCGGGGCGGACATCTGCTACAGCGGTCCCGGCTGGACGGGCCATCTGGGCTTCATCGAGCCGGATGCTCCGGAGTTCGCCGGGGACCTGGAGGAGTGGAAAAAGATGGGTCCGCGCATCTGCACCCTCAGCCCCTTCACCATCGCTCAGAACTCCCTGCACGGAAGCTTCGGAATGAGCGGTGACCTGGCCGCGGTGCCGCCGAAAGCCGCCACCATCGGTCCGGCCGAGGTCATCGGGTCCAAGGCCCGCATCGACCTGCACGGCATCACCATCGACGGTTCCTTCGCGTCGTTCCAGCGGTTCATGACGCGGCTCGTGCTGCACGGCCCGGTCACGCCGCGGGTCCCCACGTCCATCCTGCAAACGCTGGACACCGATGTCTGGGTAACCGAATCTGCCGCCGCCGACGTCATCCCGCGTTGGGATAAGGGGTACTGAGGGCGTCCGACACCCCCGTCCGGGGCCAGGCAGCCCGGTGCCGACCGGCAAGGCTTTTTCCGCAAGGCCCTTGACAGATCGGGCGGAGTTGTTCAAAATGAACATGTATGAACGAAAGGGCACAGCGTGACGACCGGGCCTTGCCTGTTCGCCGGGAGGCGATCCTGGGCCTCCTCAACCGGCTGGGGTCGTGCTCAGTGGAAACCCTGGCTAGCCAGTTCGGTGTCTCGGGAATGACGATCCGCCGCGACCTGCAGGTTTTGGCGGAGGCCGGACGGGTGATTCGTACGCATGGCGGGGCCGCCCTAGGCGACCGCGTTACCTTCGAATTCCGGTTCCTGGAGCGTATGCAGACCGCAGCTGCGGCCAAGGAGGCCATCGCCCATGCTGCCGCAAAGCATGTCGAAGGTGCGCGTTCCATCCTGCTTGACTCGGGCACGACCACCGTGGCTCTGGCCAAGGTGCTGCGAGAGCGACGCGACTTGACCATTATCACGACATCGCTCCCCATCGCATCCGTTCTGCAGCATTGCGAAGCGATTTCCGTGCTGCTGCTGGGGGGGGTTCTGCGGCGAGACGCGCCCGACCTTTGCGGGGAACTCACAGAGGCGAATCTGGAAGATCTGCGGGCCGACGTGGCTTTCATTGGTGCGGACGGCGTCGATGCGAAGGGAAACGTCTACAACGCCTCACTGACCGTGGGGCGCATGTTGCGTGGAATGGCTGCCTCGGCCTCTCGCGTTTTCGTGGTCGCGGACAGCACCAAGATCGGCCGCACTGCCCTTATGCGATTCGGTAACGTGGCGGATTGGGATGGCCTGATTACGGACCGCGGGTTGAGTCGTTCGCAGGCCGGGGCGCTCCGCCGGGCAAAAGTCCATGTCATTCTCGCCGATGCGCCGGCCGCCCGGAAAGCGGCGTTGGCCGAAGGCGTTCTTAGCAAGGAGAAGGATCACCACCCATGACTACGACACAATCAACCAGCGACTGGGCTCACGTAGATCTGAATGAGGTTCCGAATATCCGGAGCACGCCCCCGGGGCCAAAATCAAGAGCCCTGCACGAGCGGTGCACGCGCTACTTCAAAGGGCTGAGCGCCCAGGTCGCCCTTTTCCCGGTCGCCTTCGAATCGGGTAAGGGATGCGTACTGGTCGACGCGGACGGAAACAAGTACATCGACTTCTCCTCCGGCATCTACGTCACCACCTTGGGTCACTGCCATCCCAAAGTCAGCGAGGCCGTGCAGCGATATGCCCGAACGCTGATGAACTGCCATGACTTCACGACCGAAATTAAAACGCGCCTGATGGAGAAGCTGGCAGATGTTCTGCCGGGTGACCTGAGCGGCTTCCAGCTTTACGATTCGGGAACAACGGCCGTGGAGGCGGGCATCCGGGTCTGCCGGGCCGCCACCGGCAAGTTTGAAACCGTATCCGCGTTTTACGATTTCCACGGCAAGACGTACGGCGCCGTTTCGCTGGGGCATATCCGTTCCTTCGTATATGGGGCCACCCGGGCTCCCGGCACGCACATGGTGCCCCGTCCCGACGTGTATCGTCCGATCTGGGCTAAACCGGACGGCAGCATCGATACGGATCGATATATCGATTTCTACCGCGAGTATCTGGACAAGGGAACGGTTCACAGCGTTGCCGCTTTCGTCCTGGAGCCGATCCAGGGCTGGGGTGGATCGGTGATGCCCCCCGACGATTTCTTCCCCAAGCTCCGCAACCTGTGCGACGAAACCGGGATCCTTCTCATGGCGGACGAGGTGCTCACCGGAATGGGTCGTTGCGGCAAATGGCTTTGCATGGAACACTGGAACGTGGTTCCCGATGTGGTGTCGATCGGGAAAGGATTCGGCAACGGGTTCCCCGTGACGGCGGTGGCCGTGCGGGAACCGTACAAAGACTCATTCGAGAAGATATCGGCTTCCAGCAGTTACGGCGGAAACCCCATGGCCTGTGCTGCCGCCCTGGCCAGCATCGAAACGATGGAAGAGGAAAACCTGCTGGCACGGGCCCTGCACCTCGAGGAGGTCGCGATGAGGCGCATGCGTCGGCTGAAGTCCGAGCATCCGATCGTCGGCGACGTGCGAGGCAAAGGGTGCCTGTTCGGGATTGAGCTTGTCAAAGACCGCATGACGAAAGAGCCCTTCAACAAGGCCGGCGAGCTGGTCTATCGCAAGGCGTTCGCTAAGGGTCTGGCCTGGATCCCGGCGGGCCATATCCTCCGCATGAGCCCCCCCATCATCATGGAGGACGAGGTGCTTCTCAAGGGGTTGGACATCATCGATGAGGCCATCGGCGAAACGGAGCGAGAGCTACGATGAGCAGTCAGACCTACGGCGTGGGAATCGTCGGCTTCGGCTTCATGGGGAAGACCCACACCTACGGCTACCGAACGATCCCCTTGTTCTACGGAGAGCCCCCCATACGCTACCGCCTGCGCGGCGTGTGCGAAACCCGGCCGGAAGCACTGGAGTTCGCGAAGGAACACCTAGGGTTCGAATTCGGCGTCACCGATTACCGAGACTTGGTGGCCAGAGACGACGTGGACATCGTTCACGTGTGTACACCCAACCTCCACCACAAACCGGTCATCCTGGACGCGATCCGAGCCGGCAAGCACGTTTACTGTGACAAGCCACTGGCAGCCAGCTACAAGGAATGCCAGGAAATTCTCGAGGCATTGGAACAGCACGGAAACGGACTCGTCACGCAGGTCGCGCTGCAATTCCGATTCGTCGCCTGTGTGATGCGGGCCAAACAGCTGATCGACGAGGGATTCCTGGGCCGCGTCTTCAGCTTTCGCGCGGGATTTCTCCATTCGAGTTCGATCAACCCGAAAAAACCGCTCACGTGGAAGCTGGACAAGAAGATGGGAGGTGGCGGCGTCCTCTTCGACCTCGGATCACACGTGTTGGATTTGCTGGTGTACCTGCTGGGCCCGTTCGAGCGTGTGTTCGCCGAATCCGAAACATTCTTCAAGCAGCGGCCTCAGGCGGGAACGGGGCAACTGGTGGACGTGGATGCCGACGACCTTAGTTTGCTCCTGGCCCGAACTGAAAGCGGCGCCCTTGGTAGTGTCGAGGCCTCGAAAATGGCGACCGGCACCAACAACGACCTAAAGGTCGAAATTCACGGCGAGAAGGGTGCCATTCGCTTCAACCTTATGGACCCGAACTGGCTGGAGGTCTACGATGTCCGCGATCCCGCTGAGCCGATCGGCGGCATGCGGGGATTCCGGAAAATCGAAACGTGTGGCCGGTATCCGAGCCCCGGCGGCCGCTTCCCGACCGCCACGTTCAACATCGGCTTTCTCCGATCGCACGTTGCGTGTCTGCACAACTTTCTTGGGGCGATCGCGGGGAGGGCCACGCCGCACCCCACGTTCCACGAGGCGGCGCAACTGCAGCGTTTGATGGAAGTGGCGTACACGTCGGCGGCGGAAGGCCGGTGGAAACACCTGGCCCCATAGAAGGAACCGCCGTCGAGTCCGGCACGCCATCGGCAAGGTCCGGGACCGGAAAGGCTCTTGTCGCCGGCGTGGCCGTGGTGCTGCTGGTTTCCTCGCTCGCAGCGACGGCGGAAGAAGAGACTGCCCCAATTTCGGCTCGACTGAGGTGGCTCGATTGGGCGGTCATTGCCCTCCAGAGCATCCTCATGCTCGTCATCGGGATGTACTGCGCCCGTCGGTCCAGGACGGCGGACGACTACCTGCCGGGCGGTCGGCTCATGAAATCCCTCGCCGTGGAGCTTTCCCTCTTTGCCGCCATGCTCAGCGCGATCCCCTACTTGGCCCTGCCCGGGGAGATGATCAAACGTGGACCGGTGGTGCTGTCCTTCGTAGGAGGCTTGATCGCGTTCGTCGCCACACGGTCTATAAGGAATTGGAGCGTCGCCTCGTGTCGCCGGGCGGGTTAAACTAGGCCACGCATGGGCGGGT
>MTKY01052602.1_pt1 | contig 14521 bp, 12 predicted proteins | sample 1042731 | NCBI WGS metagenome assembly MTKY01 (sample SAMN06212206, study PRJNA360538) | anaerobic digester metagenome | biome: Wastewater treatment plant; material: sludge; isolation source: anaerobic digester fed with sludge from wastewater treatment plant | place: Denmark: WWTP Soeholt ... | reverse complement strand
AGGCCACACACTCCCTGCGCGCAGCGTCAACCAACCGAGTAGCGTCCCCAGCACCAAGGTAAACCAGACCATCATCAACATGCCGGCCCACGGCGCGCCTGGATAATCCAGCCCGTAGTTGTGCCCCATTGCAGTGAGGGGCCAGTGCCACACCCCCCAAATGACACCCATCGCCAGCATCATTGCGCGCCCACCAAGAGGCTGTAGCTTGGGTTGCAGGTACGCGCGCCAGCCGAATTCCTCGCCGAAGGTGGCAAATGCGTTGAGCAAGGGGGCGAGAATCAACGCCATAACCGTCTGATTGATAGCGAAAATCCAGGGATCGATCTCCTGCGCGGACTGCCCGGTCGCCGCAGCTTGCCCCGCGAGTTGCGTTTCGAGCATTTGTTTTGTCATCGTCAAATCGGCGTCGTAATACTGCGGGAACAGCACAAAAAAGACAATCATCCCCACGATGGTCAGCATGCCGGGCAGCAGCCACGCGGCAACCCAATAGGGCCATTCCCGACGCAACCCGGGCTTCAGATAGAGAACGTCCCAACCCTCGTGAGTGATGACGCGCGTCAGTACGTGCGCAATGGTTGGCGCACCCATATACACAACGGTAAGGATCAAGTAGGTGAAAGGGCTGTTAATCAACCCACCGGTGAGATAAATCAACAGCGCACCGGTCCAGGCAATACCGAAAGCCAGCGCCAAAAAAACAAGAATACGGTTACGATCAAGTGTCGTGGTCATCCATAACCCCCTGCAAACAGCAAGACTTTGCCTAAACGTGATCGGTGAAACGGGAGTCGTCGAGCTGCTCGCGCACTTTTTCTTTGACGTCGAGGATAAGGCGGGGCGCAGCAGCCGTGTTTTCAGCGTACTCCGCAGCTTCGGCTTCGATCAACGCCTCACGGGTGGCGCGACGCACCAGGCTCCACTTACCGCAATGCGGACAACGGTCGAATTTGCCCACAAGACTAATGTTAAGCCCCCACAAGTGTATCCCAAAGGGACGCCCGCATTTGGGACATACCGCACCGCCCAACATACCGTAGTTGCGTGGCTCACCGGGTGTATAGGATGCAGAGTCATACGCCATTGCTTTTTTGCGTCCACTCAGCATCGGAAAAACCCCTGTCGCAAGGGTCGCGATCACCACCAGCACAAGGATCGGCACAATGAGTTTGACCATACTCTTCCCTGCAGCATCGGCGGAGACGAACTGGAAGCTCAACGTGCGTGCCGTCAAAGCCTGTCCCCCTACCGTTGTCCCCACGGCGGTGATCTCGTGCCAGCCGGACGCATAGTCGTCGGTCTTGAAGGACAGTTCGAACGGCGACGTCGTCGCTTCGCCAAACGTCTCGCCATCAAGCAAAAAAGCGACGCTGGCCAAATCCTCCGGGCCGCGTACCCGAATCTTGAAGGTTCCTTGAATCTGGCTGCCCATATTGTAACCGAACTGCTTGCTCACGGAGATGCTCAACCCTTCATCTTGCGCCAACACCGGCATCGCCACCAACAGCCAGAGCACCAACGCTGTGGCGACGATTCGGCTTGTCCATTCACCGATTCGCCTATTCTCCAATTTGCTCATTCGCTGATTCGCCCATTCGCTGATTCGCCCATTCTGTCACTTCCATTTCGTCAAAATCGTCTCGCGCTGGAACGCGCGCACGCCCAAATAGACCAATCCGGCGTCGATGGCGACCATGACAACCGCCGCTAATTGCATCAACTGCACGTTGACGGCAATCACGCCGATAATCTGCGCAAAGAAAATGCCCAACAACGGCAGGATCAGCAGCGCCGACACCTGCTCGGCAGTGCGCGGATCGCTGACGCGCGAAGACACCATCAATGTCACGTTAATGCCTGCCAACGCAAGCAGCGGCCCCACGAGGCCAATCGCGGTGATCCACATCGGATCGAGGATGCGGCGCAGGAGTTCAGGGGACTGCACCAGCATGTAGGCAACGACGGCAAAGACACCAAAGCTCAACCACGTCGCCAGCACGCCAGGGATGAGCGCCGCCAGACTCTTGCCGATCAGCAGTTCCGCCGTCGTGATCGGTGTGGCGAGCAGCGGCTCCAGGCAGCGGGTCGTCTTTTCGCCCACAATGCTGTACGCCGCGATCGTCACGGGAATAATCAGCGGCATCATCATGAACAACAGCAGGAACTGGTTGACCATCATCAGGGTGAAGCAGGCCGAACCGGTTAGGTCACCGCACATCTCCAGGTATGAGGCCGGCAAATCTGTGGCATCGCCCATATCAGCCTGCGAACTGCCAATCGCAACCATAATCAGCGGCAGTGCAGTAAACAGGATTGGCATGAAAATCACAGTAAACAGCACCAATCGATTTTTGAACACCTCGGCCCATTCTTTATCGATGATCGTCCATATCTTTGGCATTGTAATCCTCCAAGAATGTCAACGGATTCAACGGATTTGAACGGATTTTTTTCTTCAATCCGTTCAATCCGTTGACCCAACGAGCGATAGATACACGTCTTCCAACGAGTGGCGCAACTCGCCGACGAACTGGATGTCGGCCCCGGCTTCCACCAGCAGCCGCACCAGCGCCGGATTGTGCGCTTCGGGATCGTCCAGTCCGAATACGAGCTTGTTGTCCACTCGCTGCGCCTCTTTGATGAACGGCAACGCGCGCACGCGGGCCAGCAGCGCATCGTCGGCTTCGCGCAGATGGAAGACCACCTTGCGCCCGTAGAGCTTCTGGCGCAGGTTCATGGGCGTGTCCACGGTGATCAAGCGCTGCTTCATCACACCGATGCGGTCGCAGAGCCGGTCGGCCTCGTCGAGGTTGTGTGTGCAGAGGAAGATCGTGCGTCCGTGCGCCTTGATCTCCTCGATGAAGTCGCGCACCAGCCGCGCAGCCTCCGGATCCAGCCCTGAGGTCGGCTCATCGAGGAAGACCACCGCCGGCTCGTGGAGCAGCGCGCGGCAGATAGCGAGCTTCTGCTTCATCCCCTTCGAGAAGTTGCCGACGAGGTCGGCGCGACGATCCCACAGACCGAGGAAACGCAGGTACTTTTCCACCTGCCCTTTCACATCCTCCACCTCGTAGAGGCGCGCGAAAATCGTCAGGTTCTTCTCGGCGCTCAGCCGGTCGTACATACCGGGCGTCTCGGTCAAAATTCCGGTGCAGCGGCGGATGTCGGTGTCCGCCTGACCCACGCGGAAGCCGTTGACCGTCGCCGTGCCCGACGTGGGGCCGATGAGCGTGGTAAGCATACGCACCGTCGTCGTCTTGCCCGCGCCGTTGGGGCCCAGGAAGCCGAAGACTTCGCCCTCGCGCACGTCCAACTCCAGCGCCTCGACTGCTGTACGGTCGCCGAATTTCTTGGTCAAATTCTCGGTATGAATCATAGCGCCTCTCTGAAATGGCATAACTAGGTCGAATGGCAATACGGGCATATTGTACTACCAGAGCGGCGTAATGAGAAATTAGCGATTGGTGATTTAGGGACTTTCAGTGTATATTTTTACTGGACTGGGCAACAAAGACTACCTGACTAACAACAAGGAGGGTCCCCTATGAGATTGCATCGCATTGTATGGGCATTGATCGGCAGTGGAATTCTGATGGTCATCACCGCACTCGGCGCGCAACCACCCGCACAGGCGACCTTCGCGCCGGCCCTCAACGCCAGCCCCGGAGATGTGGTCATCAACGAGGTCGCCTGGATGGGCACGGCGGCGGCAGTCACTGATGAATGGATCGAATTGTACAACAACACCGCCATTCCTATTTCCCTTGTCGGGTGGAGGGTGACCACGGTTGACGGCATGAACCTGGTCCTCAATGGTGAAATCGGGCCGCACGGCTACTATCTCATCGAGCGCACGGACGATAACACCGTCAGCGACATTCCGGCGGACTGGATCGGGACTTTTGGCGGGAGCGGGTTAAGCAACGCCGGCGAAGCCATTACACTGTACGATGCAAAGAACAACACCATCGATACGGCAAACGCATCCGGCGGGATGTGGCCTGGCGGCAACAATACCACGAAATCCACGATGGAACGCGCCGATAGCGCCGCGCCCGATACGCCTGGCAACTGGGCTACCAACACCGGCGATCCGCGCAACGGCCTGGATGCCAACGGCGCCCCTATCAACGGCACGCCGAAAAACCGCAACTCGGTTTCCGCAGCCGACCTTGTTGTCCACAAAAGCGGCCCGTCTTCCGCCCAACAGGGCATGCTCCTCACGTATACATTGCACTGTGAAAACCTCGGCTACATCGCCGCGTTGAGCGCCACACTCACCGATACGCTGCCCCTCGACGCGGTCTACGTCACCAGCACGGCCCCCTACCCCGCCATCGTGGACGCGCGCACGCTGCGCTGGGATTTGGGCGATCTCCCCGTCAGCAGCGGCGCGCCGACTGTTATCACAGTTTCCGTCTATGCGCCCACGAACACGGTGGGGACGATCACCAACACACTCGTCGCCGCCAGCGCCGTTCCCGAGATTAATCCCGCGACGAACTTCACCCAATGGGAGACGTTCGTCAGCGCGCCGGCGCCGGCCCTCGAGTTGACGAAAACCGGGCCGGCTCTGGCACTCCCCAACACGCCGCTGACCTACACACTCGTCGTCAGCAACAGCGGCGGCATAGTCGCGGGGGGCGTCCGCCTCACCGATACGCTGCCCGCCGGATTGGTCTTCGTCGCGCAGACCGCGCCCTACACCTTCACGCAACCCGATGCCGCCACGCTCGTCTGGGACGTCGGCGACCTCGCGCCAGGCGCAAAAGGGCGCATCACGCTCACGCTGGCGCTCGGCGGGGTGACCGCCCCCACTCTCACGAACGTCGCCACGGCGACCACGCAGACAGGCGAAACGGCAAGCGCAACGTGGAGTGTTCCGGTACAGCCGAACATGCAACTGTATGCCATGCAGCCGGGCAATTATGGCGGCAGCGGTGAGAGCGTCGCCCTCATCAACCTGAGCACGTTCACAGTCGCCCTCAACGGCTGGTGCATCGACGATAATCTCAGCTCGACGAGCCGCGCGTGCTTCCCGGACGGAGCACAGATCGCGGCAGGGCAAACGCTCTGGCTGGCACAAGACGGCGACGGATTCTCCCGGCTGTGGGGCTTCGATGCCGATTGGGCGAGCGCGACCATCACGCGCCCCGCGTCACTGCTCACGGGCAGTTGGCCCGGCTTCACCGACGATGGCGAGGTTGCCTATCTCATCGATGCCGGCGGCGTTCCGGTGGATGTGCTCGCCTACGGCAAAGGTGTTCCGGCAGCCGGCTGGCAAGGTCCCGCCGTGCCGCATCCTTATGCCGGTTACAACAACTTGGGCCAGGTGCTCTACCGCAAACTCGACGCCAACACCGGCTTGCCCGTCCCCGATACAGACACAGCAAGCGACTGGGCGCAAGACCCCGCCGACCCGTTCAACGGGCGCAAACTGCGCTATCCGGGGTGGGATCTGGAGACACTCTTTTTCCCGGTCGAGGTCGATGCAACAAGCGCGATCACGCTCGCCGTCGCGCCGGACGGGATGCTAAACTTCGTCATGGACGCGGTCACAACGGCGCAAAAGAGCTTGATCATCCAGGGGTATTCGCTCAACAGCATCCCGCTCTACGAGGCCCTCGACGCGCGCATCCAGGCCGGCGTCGTCGTCACCATCCTGCTCGATAGCAGCCCTGTCGGTGGAATGAGCAACGAACAAAAGTGGATCGTCCAACGATTGCACAACCCGCCCACCAGCACCGTTTACTTTATGGGCGGCAGCACATCCCGCTACCGCTACCAGCACGCCAAATTCATCGTCATCGACGACGAGCGCGCCATCATCAGCACCGACAACTTCGGCGAGAACTCGATGCCGTCGGATATCCTGGAAAACGGCACGATGGGCCATCGCGGATTCCTGTTGCTCACGGATAACACCGCCGTCATCGCCCGGCTGAACACGCTGTTCCGCCTCGATTGCGATCCCGCTCATCACATCGACGTCTTCCCCTATTCGAATGCCTACGCGCCACCGGCGTCCTTCGTCCCCTTGCCGCCGCCGGATTGGACGACATACACCGTCGCGTTCAGCCCGACGCTCGTGACCACCGCCTCGCACCTCACGCTGATGCACGCGCCAGAGCACACGTTGCGCGACCAGGACGCCCTCATCGGCCTGCTGAACAGTGCCCCGAGCGGCGCCAGCATCGACGTGATGCAGTTGAACGAGCCACTCACCTGGACGAGCGACACCGGAACCGTATGGCTGGAAGCGCCCGGCAGCAATCCCCGTCTGGCGGCCCTCGTTGCGGCGGCGAAACGCGGCGGCGCCGTGCGCGTCCTGCTCGACGCCTACTACGACGACCCGCTCTCGGCCAACGGCAACACCGCCACCTGCCTCTATCTGAAGAGCCTCAACCTCCCCACCCTGCAATGCCGGCTCGGCAACGTCACCGGGCTGGGCATCCACGCCAAGATTTTCTTGGTGGATAAAGGCGACGCGCAGTGGGTGCATCTGGGCAGCATCAATGGGACGGAGACCTCGAACAAGGCCAACCGGGAGACAGCGCTGCAATTCGAGTCTCCGGCGGGCTACGCCTATCTGCGCGCGGTCTTCGAGAACGACTGGGCGCTCAGCCACGGGCCGATGGTGCACCGCATCTACCTGCCGCTCGTCATGCGCGATTACGTTCCGCCGGTCACATATCCGCTCATCACCGAGATCTTCATCAACCCTGGCGGTGAGGACGTAAACAAAGAGTGGGTCGAAATCTACCACCCTGGCTACAATGCCGTCAATCTGAATGGGTGGAGCATCGGCGACGCGTTGAATATCGGCGATTACGGTGACGGGCGTTACACATTCCCGGCGGGGGCGCAACTCTTGCCAAAGCAAGTCATCGTCGTGGCAGCGTGCGCGACGGAATTCGCCACACTCTACGGTTTCAATCCCACCTACGAGTGGACCAATTGCGACACACGCGTGCCCGATCTGCTGCCGGTCGGACAATGGGAAGGCTTCGGCATAGCGTTAGGTAATGTTACCGATGAGGTGCTGCTTCTGGACGCAGCGGGCGCCATCGACGATAGCGCCGCGTGGGGCGGCGTGCCGCGCGCAGGCGTCATCCCCTTCCCAATGGAGCCGGACAGCACGTTCCCGTGGAACGCCTCGCTCAAGCGCTATCCGCCCGAGTACGACCGCAACGACTGTTCACGCGATTTCTACATCAGCTACCAGCCCTCACCGGGACGGGTGAGTGGGTCAGAATGACCGCCAGCAATCCTTGCAAAGCATGACTTTGGCGTTAGAATACTTTCGTTGTAACTTGGCGAACAAGGACAAAAATCCTAACCGCGAATTCTCGCTGATCTAGAAAAGATTCGCGTAGATTAGCGAGATTAGCGGTTTATTCTCAAAGGAGCACCTATGTTCAATTTTCTAACGCGCAGGCGCAAAGAAACGCAGCGCGAACAATCCAAAATCGTGTGGCTCGATCTAGGCGATCTGGGCGACCTGGTCAGCCCGAATGGGCCGCACGAGCAGTGGCAGGATCACGGACTGGGCCTGCTGCGCACGATCATGCACCAAAACGGCCTCATGACCGACATCCTTTCGACGCGGTTGATCACCGAATGGCCCCAACTGGAAAAACAACTGCCAGGCTATGAGATGATGATCATGAACGTGCGCAGCTACACATTTCCGGTGGCGCGCAAAGCCGCGCAACTCTTCAAGCAGATCAACCCCACCGGCGTGGTGTTGGCCGGCGGAATGCACGCGACGGTCGCCACCGACGAGATGCTCGAAGTGCCGGAATTCGACCATATTTGCAAGGGGCCGGGCGAGAAGATCATCGTCGATCTAGTGAAGGACCCGCAGGCGTTTCCCCGCGTCGTCGAGGGCGTGGGCGCGCGCTCGATGGCCGAGTGGCCGATGATCGACCGCACGCTCTGGCCGCAGCCGCACCGCCGCCTGCGCCGCACGTTCAACTGGCCGCTGGAACCGGCATGCGGCTGGGGGCCGCCGCCGGTCGCCACGATGCTCACCAGCCGGGTGTGTCCCTGGCAGTGTGTCTTCTGCAACGAAAGCTCCTACATCCCCCACATGGGACGCCGCCCGGTGGACATGGTCATCGACGAACTGAACTACCTCGACGATCACTACACCGTCGGCTCGGTCGTCATCCACGACTCGATGTTCTTCCAGAATCCGGCCTGGCTGAAGGAATGGATCGAGAAATACCCACGCCAGGCGCACAAACTGTGGTCGTATTGGGCTGCCGGCCGCTCGGACACGGTGCGCCAATGGCCGGATCTCTTCGAGGCGCTGGTGCGCGAGACGAACTGGGACCTCATCTCCATTGGCTTCGAGTCGGGCAGCGACCGCATCCTGCGCCTGCTCAACAAGGAATGCACCGAGGAGGACAACTACTTCACCATCGATCTGGTCAACAAGCTGGGCGCGGAATTCGAGCGCCAGGGCCGCAAACCGCCCCGGCTGTGGGCCAACATCATCCTCGGCATCCCCGGCGAAACGCCCGAAGACGCCTTCAAGACGATGCGCATGGTCAAGTCGATGCGCTATGTCTTGCCGTCGTTCTCGTACTACGCGCCATATCCGGGATCGGCCCTGGGCTACCAGCTTATCGCCGAAGGCAAGAGTCTGATGTCGAAGGAGAATTATCACCGCTTCCCCGGCGACGAGAAGGTCAAAGGCATCGACTACGCCTTCTACCGCGACCTGCTGGCCGGGAAGTACAACGACGAAGTCAACCGGGGCCTCTCCCCGCTCGACCGGCAGAAGCCCGGCGTCTACACGGAGGCACTGAAGAAAGCATGAGCAGTTTCACCCATCCGCACGCGATGTTCGTATTCGAAATGAAGAACGGCAAGCAAAAGCTGGCCTACGGCCAAACGCCCGAAGATGCGCTTGACATCCTGCGCATCCGCCTCACCGAAGAGGAGATGGCGCAGATCATTCCCGACCGGTACCTGAAAATCTCGGCGCGCGAGCTGCAGGCGCACATTCACAACCTGGGGTAAGTCCGTGGCAACGCAATGGCGCGAGTTGGGCAATGGCAATTTCGCCCTGACAGGCGGCTCGAACATCGGCATCATCGTTCGAGAAGGGCGCGCGGTCATCGTCGACGCCGGACTCGACAAAGACGCCGCGAAGAAGGCGTTGCGCGCAGTGGCAGATGCAGGCGCAAAACCGGCAGCCCTCGTTATCACCCACGGCCATACGGACCACTTCGGCGGCGCGGGATGGCTGGCGCAGCAGGCCGGCATCCCGGTCTACGCTGCGCCGTTGGAAGCCGTCTTTGCGATGCAGCCGCTTCTCGAACCACTGTTTCTCTATGGCGGCGCGACTCCTATCGCCGAATTACGAGGAAAGTTCACGCTGGCGCGGCAAGGCGTGGACTCGATCGCGCTGCTCGAGCCAGGCGCACAGGAGATTGCAGGGATACCGTTGGACATCCTCCCCTTGCCGGGACATGCCCCGCAGCAAATCGGCGTTGGTGCGAGCAATACCTGCTACTGTGGAGACGTCGTCTTCCCTGACGAGACGCTGGAACGCCATCCGATCCTCTTCTGTGCGGATATGGATGCGTGGCTAAGAACGTTGGAGCGCCTCCCTGCCCTGTCTTACGCATGGTACATTCCCGGACACGGCGAGCCGGTGCAAGACATCGCGGCGTTGGCCGAGCGGAATGCCGCCCGTCTGCGCGAGATTCGCGCGTGGGTATGGGAAAGTCTGGCGACGCCGCAGGAGGCATCCGGCGTGCTGCGCAATGTCGCTGCGCGCTACAACATCACGTTTACTGCGCCGCAATTCCTCCTCCTGGCGCTGACGACGATCCACGCGGCGCTGACGTCATTGCAGGCAGCCGGCGAGGCGAGAGTCGAGATGACAGAGAACCGGATGCTGTGGCATCGCTAATCCTTTATTCGCGCAGATTCATGGTTGTTGCATAGTATGAGGTGGCAGATGTTCAAAAACCCAAAGCGATGGCATCGCAGATTAGGGTTGTACATTTTCTTCGCCGGCGCCCTTTTGGGAATGTTTTTCGCGGCCATGATAACCTGGGCGGATTTCGAGGCCAGCCTGTTCGACGCCCCCACCGATTCAAGTGCGCTCAAACTCGAAAGCCTGAGGTGCCCCGTCCTGTTGAACGGAGAGGAGGTAGGTACAGTCACAGCAACTTTCGAGAACACAGCAGACTGGGCGCTCCGGCGCACCATCGACACGCATATCAGCCACGGCTTCGTCATCCTGATGCGCGAAGAACGCACGCGCATCGATCTCCAACCCGGCGAGAAACGCACCCTCCAGTGGACGATCTCGCCCGAAGACGCCGCCTGGGGGCGGTTCATCCTCGTCCGTCTCCACGTTCAACGCATTGCGCCGCTCCCGCCCCGCAGCGGCAGTTGCGGCGTGCTGGTGACCAACCTGCCTTTTGGTAGCGGAACTCAGGTCACAATCGCCATCATCGTCATCAGTGTATTGCTGATCATACTGGGCGCTATACTCTGGTTGCGTGGAACGGAAGCGCAACGCAAAGACCTGCGCACCGTCGATTACCTGGCCCTCGCCCTTGGGCCAATAACCCTTCTAGCGCTGATCACGAGTATGCTCGGGAACTGGTTTATCAGCGCCATCTTGCTGGTGCTTTCCGTTTTGATCATCGTCACGATTGTCACGTGGGTGTTGAGTTGAGCGTCACCTAAAAATCTTTCTATTTAGGGGGGCTGCGGCAGGGCTTTGGCCTGTCGCATCCCCCCACCCCCGACTTTCAGGCCAAATGCGACAATCTCCACTTGACTTTTTGGAATTTTTCATATAATTATCTTCCATAAGGCAATCCCTCGACATACACGCAATAGGGGGTTTTTGAAACATGGCTAAAGTAAACGCACTGCCAAACCATCTGGCGCTGTTTACCGATTTGTACGAGCTGACGATGGCTCAGGTCTATCTCGAAGAAGGACTGACGGCGGAGGCGGTTTTCAGCCTCTTCGTGCGCCGTCTGCCGCAGCGGCGGAATTATCTGTTGGCCTGCGGCCTGGATACCGCGCTCGACTACCTGCACACTCTGCGTTTTCACGAGGACGATCTCGCTTACCTGGCGTCGCTGGGGAAATTTTCCGACCGTTTTCTCGACTGGTTGCGGGATTTCCGCTTCACGGGGACGGTTTACGCCGTTCCCGAAGGCACGCCGCTGTTTGCCAACGAGCCAATTCTGGAAATCGCAGCGCCCCTGCCGGAAGCGCAGCTCGTGGAGACGCTCGTTATGAATCAGATACAGCTTCAGACGATGCTGATCTCCAAAGCGCAGCGCGTGGTGACCGCAGCCGGGGGACGCTCGGTCATCGACTTCGGCGCGCGGCGGATGCACGGGATAGACGCGGCGCTCAAGGCGGCCCGCGCGTTCTACATCGGCGGCGTGGACGCTTCGTCGAACGTGCTCGCCGGCAAGGTGTACGGCATCCCGGTGGCCGGGACGATGGCGCACAGTTCCATCCAGGTGTACGGGGATGAAATCGCCGCGTTCCGCGCGTTCGCTCGACGCTATCCGGGAACCACGTTGCTGGTGGATACGTACGACACGTTGGAGGGTGTGCGCAGGGTCATCGATTTGACCAGGGACACGGGTCTCGAAGTTGGGGCGGTGCGGCTCGATTCGGGCGATTTGCTGGCGTTGGCGAAGGAGACGCGCGCGTTGCTCGACCAGGCCGGACTCCACGAGATTCAGATACTCGCCAGCAGCGAACTCGACGAGGAGGCGGTCGAGGCCCTCGTTTCCTCGGGTGCGCCCATCGACGGGTTTGGCGTCGGCACCAGTATGGGCGTTTCCAGCGACGCGCCGGATTTGGACATCGTTTACAAGCTGTGCGAATACGATGGCGAGGGACGTGTGAAGTTGAGCGCGAACAAGCCGGTCCTGCCGGGGCGCAAGCAGATTTTCCGGCTGAGCGACGCGGGGCGCTACGCGCGCGACGTCATCGGGCGCGCCGGCGAAGAGCTGCCCGGCCAGCCGCTGCTCGAGGCCGTGATGCGCGACGGGGAGCGCCTGCCCGCCGGTTGCGTGAGCCTCGAAACAGCGCGCGCCAGCGCCCGCGAGCGGGTCGCCCGGCTCCCGGACCACATCCGCGCCATCGCGCCGGCTGCGTCGCCCTACCCGGTGGAGGTCAGCGATAGCCTGGCGGCGTATCACAGAGAGGTCGCAGATAGAGTGCGCTCTATTTTGGGCCTTTCCACACAATAATTGGTGAGGTGTGACGATGACGAAAGTTGAAGAAACCCTACAGCCCGGCGACGCTTTGATCGTCGTGGACGTGCAGAATGATTTTTGTCCGGGCGGCGCATTGCCCATCGCGGACGGCGACAAGGTAGCGCCGGTTCTCAACCGCTGGATCGACGCCGCCCTGGCCCAGGGCGCGCCGGTCTACTTTTCGCGCGATTGGCACCCGGTTCAACACGTCAGCTTCGCGCAGCGCGGCGGCTTGTGGCCGCCCCACTGCATCCAGGATAGCGAGGGGGCGCGCTTTCATCCCGACCTGCACGTGCCGCCCTCTGCGGTGATCGTGACAAAGGGGACGCGCTTCGATCACGACCAGAATTCCGTCTTCGACGAGACCGGCCTGGCGGCGCAGTTGCGCCACGATGGCGTCCGGCGGCTGTTCGTCGGCGGGCTGGCCGAAGACGTGTGCGTCCTGGCAACCGTCCTCGATGCTCGCAAAGGGAACTTCGAGGTGCTGGTGATCGCGGACGGCGTCCGTCCCGTGACGGAGGCGGGCGGCGAGGAAGCGCGCAAAAAGATGCAAGAGGCCGGCGCGCGCCTGATTTAAACTTGTATTCCGCACTTTGTAGAATGGGTTGTTCACTGATTCAAGCCTATGCATTGCCGGAAGCACTCCTGACAGACGAGCGGCATTTGAAAAGACGCTTGTAATCAGTTTCGGAGCTTGAGTATTCGTCTAAAAAGGTACGATTCGTGATGTTTACAGACCGGACGCAGCGCTATCAAGACCCAGCGATTCAATTCGTCCGTCTGGGTCAGTCGGCTGGCTCAAGTAGGCCCGGCTGCCGGGTTGCGCACTCACCCAAACACCGCCGCTGGATTCGCAATATCCAGCGTCTACAGGATTTGTTCTTGAACCGCGTTCAGTTTGGCAAATTGCTGTGCCACGACCGCGCCGGCCGAGTTGCGGATAATGACCAGACTATACTAGGCAAAGGCCTTCAAAATCCGCGGGATGCTGGGCCGCAAAGTGTCCCGCCCTTCAGGCTGGTTTGAGAGCCGCTTAAAGCGGCTTGGTGACTCTGGCCCTGTAGCTATAGCTCTGGGCCACCGAGCCATTGGGTGCATTTCAATTCGGGGGCAAAAGCTAGATAAACGTCTGACTTAATCGCAGAGTTCGCTGAGAGCGCGGAAAAATTTCCGGTAATTCTGCGGATGCTGCGTGCTCTGCGGTGCAATCCAAGAAAAGTCGCCCCCATTCTGAAATGCACCCGAGCCATTCATCAACTTGACACCCTCCCCCTTTCCCCCTATAATGAAGACGTACCATAAAAAACCGCCCCGCGAGACTCTGACCAGTCCGGGGCCACCTTTGGGCTGTGCCAAAGGCACCACCGGCGACATCCATCCTCCAGGGCAATGCCTCTAGCTCCGTCCGGGCGTAGCGGCGAAGGCACATTGGCATTGGAGCCTGCTCGATGTTTCGGAAAAAAATCGCTCTAGAGGCGTCTTATAACGAGTAAATTCCGTATAAGATGTCGGAGCGGGTGCTTTTACCGAAATGAACGGCGTCGGCTTAGGCGGAAGGAATTCTGTGTAATTATATGTTCGGCGCACCATATGGCGTCTTGGGCGACCGCAGGAGCATGGGGGCGATGGAGACACGCGCGAGCACCAGCCAGGTAGTGAATGCTGATCTGCGAACCGTCATGGATCTTTGCGCCTACGAGAACATCCCCAAGTGGTCCAAGAAGTTCCGGACGCTCGAGGTTCTCGAGCGCAACGGCGACGCTGTCAAGGCTCGCGTCGAAACGACGGTCATGGGGATTCGGCTGAGCGCTCTCGTGTCCGGCAGGTGGGAGGGCGACCGCGTCATCGAGGAGATCCACATCAGCGACGGCACGGTTACCAGCGAGGTCGTGGTGTTCAGCCCTGTCTCCTCCGGGACTCTGGTTGAGTGGACCGGACGCATCGTGAGTCTGGGTAGGTGGACGCGCCTGCTCGGCCCGCTTATGGGTCGGTTCTTCGAGATGGACGTCAGACGGGACTTCCGGCAACTTGCGAAGTACGCAGAGTCAGTTCCGCCGCCGGCACCATAGGGTGTCTTGACGCGAGGGGCGCCGAACAAGCGCATCCAGCAGACGGCCAGTGAGGGTGTAGGCTGACGAAGTGAGGCGCATTCGGCCGCGGCTGATGCGCAACCACGTTAGGCCGCTGAAACGTGTAGCACAAAGTTCTTTTCAAACACATTGGAGGTGTGTGATGAAGAAGGTGATTGCTTTAACCAT